>Ga0207678_10006127_pt1 | contig 10696 bp, 18 predicted proteins | sample KBSC63metaG_FD_184319 | JGI IMG/M metagenome (GOLD analysis project Ga0207678, IMG submission 184319) | Corn rhizosphere microbial communities from Kellogg Biological Station, Michigan, USA - KBS C6-3 metaG (SPAdes) (version 2) | ecosystem: Host-associated > Plants > Roots > Rhizosphere > Soil ...
GACGGCGGCACGCTGTTCGGGTTCACCGACCCCGACGGCAACTCGTGGGCGGTGCAGCAGATCAGGGCTCGTGCCGACGCCCCGCTCATCCCGCTCGACAACCGGGGTCGCTTCGGCGAGGGGATGGAGCACTGACCGCCCCCGCGGCCGCCCGAGGCTCAGGCTCGTGGGCCCCGATGCCGGTGGGGCCGGGTCAGCCGATGATCCGGCCCTGCTGGCCCGCCTCGCCCTCGGCCGCGCGCAGCCGCTCCTGGAGCCGGTCGCGCACCTCGTCGGGTGTGTAGGCCCGGCGCTCGCGCTCGTTCTTCGCGACCAGGGCGCCCGTGGAAGGGACCTGATCGAGATTCGTGACGCCTTCGGCCTGCATGTAGCCGTTGTTCATCAGCCAGTCTTCCCCGACCAGCGTCGATGTGGAATCGGTGTCGAGCGGCTCGTGGCCGTGCAGCAGGATCTTGCGCTCGAGGTGCAGCAGCTTCAGCGCGGCAAGCGTCACGCCGGGAAACCTGCCATCGGCAGGCTGGACGCGCGCAGCGTCGGGCCAACGCTTGGACCAGTCCGAACGCACCATGACGACACTCCCGGACGGAATTTGTCCATGGGCACGCTCCCACGCGTCCACGTCGGCGACGGTCAGATGGTAGTTCGCATCCGCAACGACTTTGTCGGCGATCGATATCACCGCGAGCTTGCGCAAAGCGAGCGTCGGCGGCAGTTCGTCGATGGCTGGAAAGCATTGGTGCCAGTGCGCGGGCGGGTCGAGCTGCGTGCCGAACTGGTCCGTCGCGAACGAATACGCGGTAGTCTCCAGGCCGGTCTTCTCGTAGGTGAATGCGGCGTAAGGCGACTTTTCGTCGAGCCGTCCGGTGCCCTGCTGGAATCGGGTCGTCGGAGGAAAGCCATTCCAGACCGGCGCATCCGGGGTCAGGACGTGCGACAGCGAAACATAGCGTGCGCGCGCGAACGCTTGATCCCACACGCTCCACAACCCCCTGGAGACTGTGGAGGTTCGGGGGCTCGCGGTGGCCGGCAGCGAAGCGGCACCGACCATCGCGAGACTCGTGAGCTTCAGCAGACGACGTCGATCCAATGGAGCCTCCAGTAACGACACGGCAACCTTCGCCGGATGACGTGCTAGCCGGCAGGCGGCCCCTTGAGTTCGACGACGTTGCCTTCCGGGTCGGTGACATAGAGCGAGGGCCCCAGGCCATCCGCCCCGTAGCGCGCCTCGACGCTGCCGGCCTCCACGCCGTGCCTTGCAAGATGCGTGCGGATGGCGGCTTCTTCGAACGGGTCCACGCGCAGGCAGAAGTGATCCAGGTTGCGCGCTTCGCGCCCTGGCGCAGCGCCTCCGGCGCGGCCCAGCTTCCCATCCACCGGCACGAGGTCGATCAGCGAGCGGCCCGCACGCAACTGGATCAAACCGATCTCGTCCCGACGCCGCTCGAGTGTGCATTCCAGCGCGTCACGATAGAAACGCAGCATGCGCTCGGCGTCGACGACGCGCAGCACGATGTGATCGATGTCGAGGATGCGTATCGTCACGTTGCTCGCAGCGGATCGCGGACGGGAGTCGCTGCGCGGGCGGCAGCGATTCCGGCGACCTGCTTCATCTGTTGCTCCGGCAACCGTTGCGCAAGGAGCGATCGCTACCGGCCGGCTCGATCGAAGAATGGCCAGCGCTTCATGACGACGCGCCATGCAAGGATGAAGCCCACCAGCGGTGCCACGAACCACCAGCCGTTCGCCGTCAGGCTGTATCCAACGAACGCAAGAAAGAAACCGCCCGCCACGCCAAGGCCGACGCCCATGCGGCGTGCGCGGTAATTCTCCGACGGTGCGCCGACGAGCGCGGCACGGATATCGTCAAGGCGGTTCATCGTGCGGATCCTGTCATGTGATGGAACGCCCCACGAGTTGGCCGACGCCCGTCGTAGTGCTGCGGATACGCTGGCGGTTGCGGGCACCTGATTGCGATGCCCATTATGCCTGCGACGTCGCACCACCTGCATCAAGCTGTATTCGGCGCACGCCACTCGTAGACGTGCGTAATCGATCCGTCCGGATTGTGGCGTGGCGAGCGCTGCGTCATGCGGGCCTTCGCGAGGACGCGGTGCGACGCAGTGTTGTCGGGCGCGACCGTCGCGATCACGTGCTCGATGCCGAGGATTTCACCGGCAAACGCAAGCAGGGCCGCCACAGCTTCGGTGGCGAGGCCCTGGCCCCAGTGCGAGCGCAAGAAAGCGTACTTGACCTCGACATCCGGTTGTCCGCCCGGGTGAACGAGCCCGCAGAAGCCGACCACCGCACCGGTGCCGCGCGCCTCCACGGTGAACATGCCATAGCCGCGCTTGCGATAGTTGGCGTCGGTCACCTGCAGCCACTCTTCGCATTGAAGACGCGACAACGGCTCGCCATCGCCGACCCAGCGCATCGCATCGCGATCACCGTAGACATCTTCGAGCGCCTGCAGATCCTGCGCAATCCACCGGCGGACGCGAAGGCGGGCGGTCTCGAAAAGCGGCTCCATCGACGATGTCACACCGGCCGCAGCTGGTCCGCGATGCTGCGGGTCTTGTCCGTGATCGCGTTACCGGTGTGCAACGTGCTCTTGCGCTCGATCAGCATGACGAGGCACGCCTGCTCGGCAACCGGGTTGTGACGGACTCTCTTGGGAACGACGAATGCATCGCCTCGATTCAGCACGACCGTTCGCGCTTCCATTTCGATCCGCAGGCACCCATCGAGGACATAGAAGAGCTCGTCCTCGTCGTCGTGGCTGTGCCATGCCAGCGACCCGTGCACCTTGGCGACCTTGACGAAGGAATCGTCGAGCTCGGCAACGACTCGTGGCGACCAGAGCTCGGTCAGTTCGGCGGCGATGCTTGCGGGGGAGACGACTTCGGACATCGGCGTTACCTCCTGAAGTAACGAGCAGCGTACGGTCGGTGCGACATGCACTTCGTCCATGGCGCAGCGGCTTGGATCGTCAGGCACGCGATGCGTGAATGGCATTCCGTCGTGTCCTGCTCAACGAACCCAGCGCCTTGTCGTAGGACCACCCAACCAGCTCGATCAGGTACGCGGCGGGAAACTGCCGCACGCTGACGATGGTGACCCAGTGATATCGCCCTCGATAGCGGGCCGGCTTCACGCCCGGGACATCGGTGAGCTCGATGAATCGATCGGGATCGACGCGAATGCTGAAGCGCCATCGTTCCGGGACACTGGTCTTGAAATACGCGAATTTCTTTCCACCGACATGGTAGACGAGAAAATTGTACGGCTCGCCGTAGAGCGTGTGAGCGGCACCCGGAAACCTGCCGCAGAACGCCTTCAGCTCGCGGACGTTCATGAGCGTTCGTCCCGGTATGACGGCGGTCTGGCGGTTGAAGCCGGCGCGGAGTTGACGATCACGGTTGAAATGCGGTCCAAAGGGGGCTGGGTGGGCGTTTTCAAGTTACTTCAAAGCAACGATCACCGGGCGCCGGCAGCCGAACCACGGGGCTTCGGACGGTAGCGCGATCTCGGCCTCGGAAAAACCGGCTTCGTTGAGGCGAGCCACGATGTCGATGCCGTAATTGCGGTAGGCCAGGACGGGCGCATGCGTGCTCGCAGGGTCCCGATGGTGCTCGGGGGGTGCAAGGTGAACCAATTCGCCGTCGACCAGGCGCGCGCGCTCGAACGTATTCGCATCGAGGTCGATGGGAACGCTGAACACCAGCATGCCTCCGGGTTTCAGCACGCGGAGCGCCTCGCGAAAGGCCTGCCGATCGTCGGGAACGTGCTCGAACACTTCCGTCGAGCTGCACACGTCGAACGAACATGACGCAAACGTCAGCCGCTGCACGTCCTCGACGCGCACACCGGCCACCTCGGATCCAGGGCTCGCACCTTCGACGTATTGCGAGCAAACCAGTGATTTCGACCTGCGTCGCAGGAAGCGATGCAGCGGGCCGCGCGCGGATAGCTCGTACACCGTCGCGGTCGCAAGCGCCGGGAATCGCGCTTGCAGCACTGATGCGACCGACATGGCAATCGGCGTCGCACCGCACTTAAGGCAACGCACCGCGAGTTCGTCATCGGCCAGCCGCAGCAGCACCGACGGGCCGCACAGCGGGCATCGGAACGGTTTGGCCCTCGCGCTACGAACGTCGAGAACCGTCCATGCCGCCCGCAGGCGCCGCCACGCGTCGAGTCGTTGCGGTTCGGGCAATTCCGTCAGCGAGACAGGCTGCATCCTCGGCAACTCCGGTTTAGGCAACCGGTGTCCAGTTGCGTTCGCGGCGCCGGAGCCGTTCCGTGTGCGCTTCACCCTCATACGACATCGGCTCCGCCTCCCTGACGTCGACAGCGTCTTGCATGGCGTTGATGTTGACCGTTGCGAAATGGCCGCGAGATGTTGTCAGGACGGCGGCGATGTAGGTTCCGCAGGTTCGGCACACCAGGAAATCGGCCGTTTTCCAACCGAAGCGGTAGCGCTGGACTTGCGACTCATCGGCGATCCGGAACGCCAGCGAGCCCTCCGGATCGGAAGTCGTTCTTGCGCCGTGGCGTCGGCAGAACGCGCATTGGCAGGCGCGCACCGACCAGGACTCGGGGCGCCGGGAGGTCTTGAACGTGAACGCGATCGCCCCGCAATGGCACGATCCTTCATACGCGGCGATCATCGCCATCGCAACCCGCCGGCCGGCACGTTACGCACTTTCAACCGCGTCGTAGCCGGCGCCGGTGAATTGCAGCAGACAGAAGCCGTGGCCGAAGGGGTCGCTCATCATCGCGAGTCGTCCCCACGCGAAGGCTTGAGCGTCGTGTTCGAGACGGGCGCCGGCAGCGGTCGCGCGCTCGATCGCCGCGTCGACGTCGGGAACCTCGAAGTCGAGATGAACCGGCGTCCAGTGCCGATGATACTGACGAGCCGAGGGTGCGTCGCGCCACGGCAACGTCCCCGCGGGTTTCGCCAGCAGATAAAGCTTCGACGAGGCTCCCGACATCTCGGCGACGGAGCCGCCGAATAACCTCCTGCTGAGAATTAGGCCGAAGGCGGATCGATAGAATTCTATCGCCCGCTCGATGTCGTCGACATCGACGTTCACGAGCAGCTGAGTCATGTGATTTCGGTTGCGGCGGCCGACGCAGGGTCCGACGCAGTTGCGCAACGTAGGCAAAGACAGCATCCGCGCTGGTCGTCGCGCAGCGAAGCGATCGCCGCGGCGCTTACCTGCACCGAGCTGCACCAGCACGGCGTCTCGAACGAGCCGCTGCGGGCCGGAGCGCAGTCGTTCGGGCCGCCGCAGCGTGGGCACTGGCGACTGGGTGCGGGCGTTGCCGACGAGGGCTTCAATTAACCTCCGCCAAGGGATAGCGCTCTCGAAACGCGTGCTCGACAGCCGACACGACGGAAAGAGTCGCCGTAAAACCGAGTCGCCAGGCGTGCACGCTACGCGGCAAGCGTGATCAGCCGTGCGCGGATGCTTGTGCCTGAGACAGCGATTCGTCCCACTGACACCGGAAGCTTGAACCGCCGTGGGCCGGCGCTGCCCGGGTTCACGTACAGAACGTCATTGCGCTCGATGATCTTCGGATTGTGCGAGTGACCCGCGACCACTGCGCGATACCCGGCTGCCACCGGATCGCCCACGAGTTGTGCGAGGTCGTGAATCACGCCGATGCGAACGCTTCCCACTTCGAGCACTTCGATCTCGTGCAATTCCGAAGCCCACGCGTCGATGTCGTTGTTGCCGCGCACGGCCGTCACCGGTGCAATCCGTTCGAGTCGCTCGATAATATCGAACTGGCCGATGTCCCCGGCGTGAATGATGAAGTCGCTTCCACGCAGCGCGTCCAGCGCCTCCGCGCGCAGCATGCCGTGCGTGTCCGAGATCAACCCTACGCGGAGTTCACGCTGGTTCGTCACGAATGTGGACCGCCGCGGGATTCAGTAAGCGTTGAACCGCAGTGGCGTGGCGAGATCCGAGATGATCACGGCAGTCAGGGGTCACCGGGCAACGCATAGTGCTCGACGATCGGGAAGGGGTCATAGAAATGATGCAGCAATTGCTTCCACGTCTGATACTCCGGCGACCCGCGGAAGCCGACAGTATGGGCTTCGAGCGACACCCAGTTGACCAGCAGCAGATAGCGGTTCTGAGCTTCGACACAGTTGAGTAGCTGGTGCGATAGATACCCGGGCATCGACGAGATGATGGAAGAAGCCTCTGCGAACGCGGCCTCGAATTCGGCTGCCGCCCCTGGCCGCACATTCAGCACTGCCACTTCGAGTATCACAGTGACCTCTCAAGGCTTCCTACGCTGCATCGTTGCTCGGGACGTCCTGCAGCGAATAGTAGACCGCCTTGCCATGCTGCCTGGCAAGGGAAACCATTTCGTCGGCCCCGGCCGATGCGCCGCCGATTCGGAGGCACGCGTCGCACCTCGCCACGAGGTTGCGGGCGATCGGGTGAAAGATCTCGTTGAAGATTTCGTCGCCGATACCGCTCGAGCCCGCGTGCTCGATGAGTGGCAAGGCGAACCATTCGCCCATGACGGGCAGATGGCCGGCGCGAAACAGGTGCAGGGACGCGTCCGTCATCGCGGCGACATTCCGGGCAATCAATGCCGGATCGTCGTTCGTGCCGGACCGGTAGGGACCGGCAACCAGGATCATCTGTCGGTTCATATCGGGCGGTTCATTATCGGCGGGTGATTATGGACGCAGCGACATGCGCCCGCTGGCGGACTCGCGAGGGTCCACTGCCGGCACGAATCGGGTGGCTCGCGCGAGACCGAAGCGCGGGATGTTGTTGTAGACGCACTCAAAATCACTGAACAACGGGCCGGTGATCGATGCGGACCATGACCTCGTCAAGGAACTCGAGCGATGGGTGGAGCAGGGCGTTGGTCCGGAGCGGATCATTGCAACGCATTACGTGAACAACGCTCCGGCCCAGGGCGTCGCATTCCAGCGCCCGCTGTGCGCCTACCCCGAGCGCGGCGAATATGTCGGCGCAGGCGACCCCAACGATGCGGCGAACTTTCATGCGTCGCGCATCACGATCCGTTCGATCCGCGCAACATCGGGCCACAGCGCGCTTACAAGGAAGGCCGCTAGGCGGTCGCTACGAACGGGCGCACGCAACGTGCGCCCGTTTTTCAGTAACGGTCCGACGCCATCGGAGTGTTCCTTGCTCTTCGCAGAAACCGTGGCGCTAATCTGGTATGACGGGCTCGACCAGCTTCGCAAGCTGCGCGAGCGATTCCTGCCATCCGAGATAGCACATTTCGAGAGGAATTGGTTCCGGAATGCCTTCCTGAACGACGTTCAACTCAGTGCCGCACGAAACGCGACGGAGAGTGACGGTGGTTTCCATCTCGCCAGGCAAATGCGGGTCGTCGAACCTTTCCGCATAGCGAATGAGCTCGTTCGGCACCAGCTGCTGGTACGCGCCACCGAACGAGTGACCGTTCCGCGTTGTGAAGTTGGTAAACGACATCCTGAAAGTGCCGCCGACCTTGGCGTCCAGGTGATGGACCTTGCACGTGAAGCCGTAGGGCGGAAGCCACTTGCTCATCGCATCCGCGTCGAGGAAGGCGCGATAGAGGTGTTCGGGATCGGCACGAAGCACACGGTGGAGGCGGACGGTACGAGCGGACATGAATTGCGAGCCTTTCGATGAACGGGTCTGGGCGGAACTCTCGACGTTCGCGCCCGTTGCGAAAGTGTTGCGCGACGACCTAGTCCGCGGAATCGGACCACGAAAAAACTTCGCGGGTGGGGGGTCCGAGCGGCGCCTTGTTCGGATCGACGCCGCTGAGCGACTTGACCTGCGTCTTGAACCAGACGTGGAAATCCGCAGTGGCTTCGGCATAGCGGGGTGCCGCTTCGTTTGGATCGCGGATGTCGCTCACGGCGATTATCCACGGCCCGTGCGGCGTCTGCTGAAGATGCCACGATTCGCGCGCGACGCCGTAGTGGCGGTAGAACTGCGAAGCTTCGGCCGAGCGCTCGCCATTCAGTGCAGCAGCGAAAGCCTCCAGCGCTGATGGGGATTCACGAAGCGGAAATGCGCGGACAACTAGAGCCATCAAAGCCTCCTTGGATCATCCTTGCGGACCATGCAATACCTGACGATGCCGTGAGGATAGACGGCGTGCTCGTAGGCAACCTCGTAGCCGAGCGCCGCGTACAGGCCCGGCGCCTGAAAGTTGAACGTCTCCAGATAAAACGTCAAGCAGCCACGGCCCTTGGCCGCCGACTCGAACTCGCGCACCAGCCGTGTGCCGAGGCGGCGCCGTCGGTGCGCCGGATGCACCCACAGCTGCTGCAGTTCGCAGCACAGGCCCCACGTGCGGCCGACGGCCCCGCCGATGATCGTTCCGTTGCCAAGACGGGCGGCGCCGGCCAGCGGTCGAACCTCGTGCAGTGGGGCGGCCGCCTCGTTCGCTTGCCCGAGTCCTTCGTCGATGGCGGCGGCAACTGCGGCGGGCGGCTCGTCGTAGCTGATCAGTGACAGGTTCGGCGAATCCATGGTGTCAGGTGAGGAACTTCCACGTGTTCGCGCCGTCGAGCAGCCGAACGCGCACCTCACCAAGCTCCGACGGATCGAAGTTTCGCGCGTTGACGCCCATTCGCGAAGTCGGACCCGGGCGCGTCGCTTCCCAGTGAGTGACGCAGCCGCAGCGCTTGCACCTGACAAACTGAAGCGACATGTCGCCCCACGCGTACGAAGCGGTGGCGCCGCGTTTTGCCTCGACCCTGACCTCCGCGGCCTTGAAGTATGCCCAGCGCGTGCCGTAGCGGCGGCATACCGAGCAGTTGCAATCAGTGAGGGTCCGAGGTCGGCGTGGAACCCGCACCTTGACGGCGCCGCAATGGCATGAAGCAACGAGCATGTGCAGCCTCGCTCAGGGGGCCAACACGTGGAAAGGGGTCAGGCCTCGGCGATTGCCGCAATCGATACGCGCAATCCGGGGACGCGTACGGGCAGCTTTGCTCCTTGACGGGCGGGAGGGTCGACCGGGAACCACTTGACCCATTCCTCATTCATTCCAGCGAAGTCGGATTCCTCGGCCAAAATGACGGTCGCGCTCACGATGTTTGCGATCGACGTACCGGCGGCCACGAGGATAGCGGAGATGTTCGTTAGGCACTGTGCGGTCTGTTCCTGGATGCTGCTTCCACGAACACTTCCGGTCACCGGGTCGTACGGGCCGGTTCCCGACACGAACACCAGGCCGGCGGCCTTCACGGCCTGGCTGTAGCTTGCCGGAGGTGCTGCGGCATTGGTGGTGCGGACGATCTCTCGGCTCATGCGTCACGCGTCGAAGGCTTTCGCTTCGACGCCCAGATGGGGATCTCGTCAAGACTAATCCGTGGGGTCCTTGTCGTAAGTCCTGATGCCACCGGGCAACTGCACCCACGAGTGGCGGCGACAGTCGTACACCGAGTCCTGCGGAGGTGGAAACCCCGAATCCGCGAAGCCGCCCACCGCCACCGCGACCCAGGTGTTCTCGTAGCCTTCTTCGGTGTGAAACAAGTTCGTGCCGCAGACGGGGCAGAAGCGGAACCGGAACTTTGCCCCCTGGTCGCCGGTGCGAACGTATTCAGTTGCCTTGCCCGTCACCGCGAAGGGCGCGCGGAAACCTGCCAACGCGGCGAAGACGCTGCCAGTTCTACGCTGGCAGGCGAAGCAATGACACACGCCAACGCCCTCCGGTTCGCCTTGAACCTCGATCTGTAGCTGACCGCAGCAGCAAGACGCCGTTCGACTAGGCATCGCGATCTCCGGCATGTTTCAACTCGCGGTGGGGCAGGTCGGCCTCAATTGCCGAGATCCGCTATAAGTTGCTTGAGCGCGGGAGACTCCAGCAGCAGCCTGCGCGCGATCGCCCGCAGTCGATCAACGACAACCGGATCGAGCGTCAGCGCGGTCGGTACGTTGTTGAAGCTGTTGCGCTCATTCTCATCTTGTATCGCGCTGATCGACACGTCGATGAAATAGAAGCGCGGCGTCGAGTCGGGTGCGCCGCTCGGATTTGCTCTGCGACTTTTCAATTCGTCGCGCCAGGCGTCGAAGCTCGACCGGAGCTGATTGGCCAGGTCCTGCGAATGCGCCCGGCCAGGCAGCTTGAGTGCGTTCAGCGTCTGCCAGAAATTCGGCGAATCGGGAACCTGATCGATCGCGAAGTTCGGATCGGTTTCGGCGTTGACGGAAATGAAAACGACATGGGTCAGCTCGCTATAGCCGAGCGCCTCGACCAGTTCGAAGAAGCCGCCCTGCTCGACGGCGAAGTCGGCGGCGACACGCAGGCCCAGGTTGTCGATCAGGCCGCCGTCCACCAGATGCACGTACGGCCGTCGCCCCCGGTCGAGATAGGTGCGGGTTTCTTCCAGACGCACAGACTTCGAAAGGTTGCCGACGACGTCCGAATGCTTGCTGAGTCCAGGCAACGGTGCCGGACCGCACGTGCCGGCGTAGCTTTGCAGCGTGATCGCACTGAAATAGGGCGGAAGTGCAGCGGACGCTGCCACTGCACGGCCGATCGGCACGCTTCCCAGGTCCGAGCACAGCAGATCGAATTGCCCCTGCGTGAACGGAAAGCGCGCGCCAGTAGCAAGAGCTGCAGCATTGATCACGACGAACGGCCGCATGCTTCCGCGGGCGAGATCGGCGTACGTGGCACCGTCGAACAGCTCGCG
>Ga0207678_10006128_pt1 | contig 10695 bp, 13 predicted proteins | sample KBSC63metaG_FD_184319 | JGI IMG/M metagenome (GOLD analysis project Ga0207678, IMG submission 184319) | Corn rhizosphere microbial communities from Kellogg Biological Station, Michigan, USA - KBS C6-3 metaG (SPAdes) (version 2) | ecosystem: Host-associated > Plants > Roots > Rhizosphere > Soil ...
GCCTTCAGCCGGACAAACCTCAGCCGCCTGCTGAAGCAGGCGCCGACCCTGGCTCCCGCGGTCACCAACTTCAATCAGATCATGGCGACGGACATTGCCATACCACCGCACGAACGCGAGATCATGGTGCTCGCCGTCCTGCACCTCGATCGCGGCGAATATGAGTGGGCCCAGCATAGGCGGGTGGCCGATTTCATGGGTATCCCTAAGGCGAAGGTGGACGCCATCGCCGCCGAGAAGTTCGGCGATCCGGTGTTCACCGACCGGGAGCGCGCGCTGCTCGCGTTCACCCGCCAGGTGGTGAAGACGGTGCGGGTGGACGATCCGACCTTCAACGCTGTCGCCGCCTTTTACACGCCGCGCCAGATCGTCGAATCGATTCTCGTCATCTCTAACTACATGATGATCCTGCGCGTTTCGGAAGTAGCTGAGTTGCCGATCGACGGGGTGGCCGGCGCCGACTTCTGGAAGGAAAAACCGGGCGGACGATGATCCGCACGCGAGTCATCGTATCCGCGCTGGCTGCCGGCTTCCGTAGTGGCACGGCTGCGCACTACATCTGATGCCGAAACTGGCCACGGCCAACGAGGAGAGCGCGACATGAATAGGCTGGTGACATCGCGGTTCGAAGACACGCCGACGATGCCCGAGTTCAACGTCTCGAACGCGCTGCTCGACGATCGCGCGGCGCTGGATGCGGCATGGGAGCGCGACGGCTACTGGTTCTTCCGCGGCGTGCTCGACAAGAATGCGGTCGGCCGGTTGCGCGCTGAGTATCTGGCCGTGCTGGGCGAGCTTGGCGTGATCGAGCCCGGCCACGACGATGTCGCCATCTACAACGGCGCCTCGCTGGACGGCTATCCGATCGTGATGGGCGGCGATCCCGACGAGGATCCGCTGCTCGCCCGCTACCCGCGCGACGCCTTCGTCAACGATCCGAAGATCAAGGCGACTTTCGAGAAGATCTTCGGTGACGAAGTCTTCTGGGTACCGAACAGCGAGTTCCACGCCGTGCCGCCCCGGCCCGACCACGACGGCAACCGCTTCAACTACATCCATGCGGACGGCCCCAACAATAAGGGCCTGCCGCTCAAGATCTGCTGGATCCCGCTCGCGCCGATCGAGGAGGAAACCGGCGGCCTGGCACTGACCGAGGGCCTGCACAAGCCTCGCATCGGTGACTTCAATCGCCCCGCCGAGGGCATCAATCCGGCCGATGTACCCGTCGACGCTTGGCGCCGCGCCATCTACCAGCCCGGCGACCTGCTGGTGTTCAGCCTGGAGTCACCACATAGCGGGCTCGCCAATCGCTCGGACAGATATTTTCGCCTGTCGATGGATATCAGGGGTATGCGCAGGTCGGATGGCGTGCCGACCATAGGCACAGTAGCCGCGATCGACCGTAACGCCATCGCCATTCAGGATGCGACGGGCCACCAGCATGTCTTCCGCGTTGATGACGATACTTTCTGCCGCATCTTCCGTGGTCGCCAGAGTGGCATGCCGCTGACGCGCGACGAGATACCGGAGCTGGTAAAGGTGGGCGCGTCGGTCTACGTCGCCGCCGATCACGGCACCGCGACCTTCATCCGCCCGCAGCACTGATCGCCGGCGATGGAGATACGGGACGCAGTCGTCGTGCTCACCGGCGCGTCGGCGGGGATCGGCGAGGCCACCGCGCACGAGCTTGCGCGGCAAGGAGCTAAGCTTGTGCTGGCGGCCCGTCGAAGCCAGCGCATCGAAGCGCTCGCGGCGGAGCTGACGGCCGCCGGCACGAACGCTATCGCCGTGCCGACCGATATGACCGACGCGGCGCAGGTCAAGGCGCTGATCGCTGTTACGCGCGAGCGTTTCGGCCGCATCGATGTGCTGATCAACAATGCCGGCATCGCGGCGATATGTCCGCTGGAGAAGATGCCGGACGAGCCCTTCCGGCAAATGTTCGAGTTGAACGTGCTCGGCAGCCTCCATGCGATGCAGGCGGTCGTTCCGGTGATGCGAGCGCAGGGTGGCGGCCTGATCGTCAACGTCAGCTCCATGGTCACCAAGGTGATCTGGCCGAGCATGGGCGCTTATGCCGCCACCAAGTTCGCCCTCAATGGGCTGTCGGAGACGATGCGGGTCGAAGGGCGGAGGGACAATATCCGGGTGACGTCAATCTTTCCCGACAATACGCTGACCGATTTCGGCAGCAATGCGCTCACCCATGTCGATCCGCCGACCTCGCTGCCCGAAGGTGCCGAGCCGCGGCAGGATCCGCCGGAATATGTTGCAGGCAGAATTGCACAGGCGATCCGGGATGAGCCCGCCGAATGTCGCATGGGTTAGGCCCATCGGCTCAATCTGAACCATATCGAGTCCAGGCCGAAAAGCGCCCTGTCAGCGTCCTTCGAACTGCGGTGGCCGCTTGCTGATAAACGCGGCGACAGCCTCGCCGTAGTCACGCGTCGTGGTAGCAAGGATTTGGGTGCGGTTCTCGAGCTCGATCGCTTGGCCATAGCCCTGGTCGAGATTTTCCCACATCAGCCGTTTGGTGTGGGCGATCGAGAAAGGACTGTTGGCGAGCACGGTACGCGCATAGGTCAGCACCTCGCCCAGCAGAGCGTCCGGCTCGACGATCGCCTTGGCGAGGCCGATCCGCTCGGCCTCCTCGGCGCCGATCTCACGACCGGTGAGCAGGATGTCGAAGGCGCGGCTTGCGCCGATCAGGCGAGGCAACAGGTAGCTCACCCCGCTCTCCCCAGCGCTCAGCCCGATGCGCACCGCCGCCACCAAGAAGCGCGCATTGGGCACGACGAAGCGCACGTCGGACGACAGGGCCAGCGCCATGCCCGCCCCGACCGCCGGGCCGTTGACCGCGGCGATGACGATCTGCGGCATCGCCCGCAGTCGCCCGCCCATGCCGGCGAACTGGCACTGCCAGTGAAGCTTCTCGACGACGCTGGTGTCGCCCGACTGGTTGCGCGCGTTGGAAGCGTTGAGATCCTGGCCCGAGCAGAAGCCGCGCCCCGCCCCGATCAAGATCATCGCCCGGCAGGAAACGTCGGCGGCGATCCCATCCAGAATGCCGTTCAGCTCCGCCACCATCTCGCGAGTAAGCGCGTTCAGCCGCTCGGGCCGATTGAGCGTGACCACCGCGATCGCCTCTTCGGGCCTGTCGACCAGGATGTCCGTCACGCCTCGCCCTCCGTGCTGCACCGTCCCAGCTTAGCGGGGAGGTGGCTGATGATCACGCCCCGATTCATCTTCTTCGCGGATGCGGTTTGTTGAGCGAAGGGTAACCGGAACCGGCCAATTCTGGCAAATAAGGCGCGCATCATGGGGACGCGACCTTGAACAGCTGGACCATTTCGCTCGACCACACGATCCCGAAGCTGCTCGCTCACGCGGCCGGCACCTATAGGGATGCGCCCTTCATCGTCGGCGAGGACGGCGCAAGGCTGAGCTTTGCCGACACCAAGGCCGAGGCGGAGAAAGTGGCGCGCGGGCTGATCGCGCTTGGCGTGCGCCATGGCGACCGGGTGGCGATCTGGGCGCCCAACGGCACGAACTGGATCCTCGCCGCGCTGGCCATCGAGATGATCGGCGCGATCATGGTGCCGATCAATACCCGCTTCAAGCGCGACGAGGCGGTCTACATCCTTGGCAAGGCCGGCGTACGCGTGCTGTTCACGGTCGGCGATTTCCTCGGTACGGACTATGTCGCGATGCTGCGCGGGGACCATGCTCAGGGGGGCTGCATCGCTGATTTGCCCGCACTCGACACCATCGTGCTACTCGACGGACAAGCGCCGCAGGAGGGTGCGAGATCGTGGGCAAGCCTGGTCGAGGCGGGCAAGGATGTCGGCTCGCTCGAGCCGCGCATGGCGGCGGTGACGCCGGACACGACCTGCGACATCCTGTTCACCTCGGGCACCACAGGACATCCCAAGGGCGCAATGCACGCGCACGGGCAGGCGCTCTGGATGCCGACGATCTGGAATGGCTCCAATGATCTGCGGGCGGGTGACCGGACGCTGATCATCAACCCGTTCTTCCATAGCTTCGGCTATCGGTCGGGCTGGATCTCGGCCCTGATCGCGGGGATGACGGTGTACCCGGTCGCTGTCTTTGATACCGAAGCCGTGCTGAAGCGCATCCAGGACGAGCGGATCACCGTGTTGATGGGAGCGCCAACCCTCTTTACCTCGCTGATGGAGCATCCGAAGTTCGCCGACTATGACATTTCCAGCCTGCGCGTCGGCCACACCGGATCGGCCGGCATGTCGGTGGAAACGATCCGGCGCGTGAAGGAGAAACTGGGCTACGACCTGCTCCTCACTAGCTATGGCCTCACCGAAGCGACCGCGCTGGTCAGCGTCAACTATCCGGATGCCGATTTCGACACGATCGCGCATAGCGTCGGCTACGCGCTGCCCCAAACCGAACTGCGTATCATCGATCCGGAGGGTAATGATCAACCGGCGGACGCAAGCGGCGAACTGCTGGTGCGCGGTCCCAACGTAATGCAGGGCTATTTCGAAGACCCTGAGGCGACCGCCAAGGCGATCGACGCCGACGGCTGGCTGCACACCGGCGACGTCGCCGCGATCTCGTCGGACGGTAAGCTGCGCATTCTCGATCGGCTGAAGGACATCGTTCTGGTCGGCGGCTTCAACGTCTATCCGGCCGAGGTGGAGCACACGCTCCTCCAGCACCCCGCCATCGCCGAAGCGGCGGTGATCGCGGTACCGGACGAGCGCATGGGCGAGGTGGCGGGCGCCTGCGTGGTGCTGCGCCCCGGCGCATCGCTCACAATGGCGGAACTGACGCCGTGGGCACGCGAGCGGCTCGCCAATTTCAAGGTGCCGCGCCACCTGTTCGTCGAGGAGGCCTTCCCGCGAACCCCGCTGGGCAAGGTTCAGAAGTTCCTGCTGCGCGACCGCGCACTGGCCCGGCTGGGATGAAGATCCCGCTCGAGACCGTCGCCTCGGGCCTGCTCATCCCAAAGCCCGGTGGCGCTCTCGGACGGATCGGTGCTGCTGGTCGAGGTAGCGGCCGGAAGGCTCGACCGCGTCACGCCCGACGGCCGCGTCGATTTGGTGGCGGAACTGGGCGGCGGCCTAACGGCGCCGCAATCGGACCGGACGGCATCGTCTATGTCTGGAACAATGGGGGTGGCGCCGTGTGCGAGCTGGTCGACGGCCGGGCGCATGTAGGTCTCGATCCGGCCCGCTATGTCGGCGGCTCGATCCAGGTGTCGATCTCGCCGACGGGCGCCACCGCACACTCTACTGCGACTGCGACGGCGTCCCGCGCCAACATCTGCTTCGGCGGCGCGGATCGCCGCACCGTCTGGATCACCGCCGCAGGCACCGGCCGTCTGCTGCGCACGGAATGGCCGAGGGCCGGTCTACCGCTCGCCTTCGAGGCCTGAGGCAACGCGCCTGCGATGAAAGCGCGTCACCGATTGGCAGACGCTGCCCCCGCGCGCAGAATGGCCGGAAAATGGAGACTATCTTGCGCGTAACACCCCTGCCCGGCCCGTTCGGTGTCGCGGTCGAAGAGCTCGACCTGTCCCAGGATATGTCGGACGAGACCGTCCGCCGGCTGATCGGCCTGCTGCACGAACACCAGATCCTGGCGATCAAGGGCCAGTCGCTCGCCAGCGCGGATTATGTGCGCTTCGGCTACAAATGGGGCAAGCCGCTCTCCTTCGCGATAGAGAGCCACCGGCGAGACGATCATCCCGAGATGATCCGTATCACCAACAAGGCAGCGACGCCCGAACGCTATCGCGACGGCGCCAAGCATTGGCATTGCGACAGCACCTATGAAGAGGTGCCGGCGAGCGTCACCATGCTCTATGGCATCGAGGCGCCCGCAGAGGGCGGCGAGACACTGCTGGCCAGCACGTCGCTCGCATATGACGCGCTCGATCCGGCGATGAAGGAGCGAATCGACGGGCTGACCGGCCTCCACTGTCTCGGCGGATCACCCGAACTACCGGGCGAGAAAATTCCCTTCATTCCGGAGGAGACCGCTCGTCACGGCATCCAGAAACATCCGCTGGTGATGCGTCATCCGGTGACTGGCCGGAAATCGATCTTCACCTCGGGTAGTGCCTACGGAGCGGAAGGGCTGGAAAAGGACGAGGGCCGCGCATTGATCAACACGCTGCGCGAGCACATCACCCGACCGGAGTTCACCACCAGCTACAAGATCGAGGCAGGCGACATCTTCCTGTGGGACAATTTCCAGACTCTCCACAGCGCCACGAAGATCGAATATTCGGACGAGGACGGCAAGCGCCGCCTGCTCTACCGGATCAGCACCAAGGGTCTGCCCGATCTCTGTCGGCAGGCCATCGCGGCGTGATCGATCTGGCTGAGACGTGCCCCGACCGGATCGAAGCACGAATCCGGCTGCTGGAGGATCGCGCTGAAATCTTCCAGCTGATGGCGGCCTACGGCCCATCCGATGCCATGGATGCCGAGACGCTGGGCGCGTTGTGGACCGACGACGCCAACTATAAATCCAGCGGCCATGTCCTCGCAGGGCGTGAGGGGATCGTCGGACCGCTCGAATCGCCGATACACCGGGATTTCGTCGCGACCGGATCGGCGCACGTCATCAGCCTGCCGAGGCTGGAAATCGATGGCGATGGCGCCATGGCTACTGGCCATTCGCGCGTCTATCTGCGCGACGGCGAGGGGCATAGCATCGCCCGGGTCAGCGCGAATCGCCGGCGCATCATGCGCCCGCCCGCGGGATGGCGGGTCGCGCATCGACTGAACCGCCGTATAACGGGCGAGGACGCGCCACGCGCTGTGCTGGCGCAGAAATAATCAGAAGCGAAAGAGAGGATCAGATGAGGATCGATCGCCGCATCGACGTGACTGGGGCTGCTGCGCTGGGGGAGCCGATTGAGATCGCGACGTCCGTCTTCCTGCCGGATCCGGCCGACCTGCCGGCACGCCCGGTGGTGATCTTTGCGGTGCCGGGCGGCGGCTATTCGCGTCACTATTTCTTCATGTCGCCGGCCGGCCGCGATGGCTATGACGAATCACGCTACCACATTGCGCGCGGCACGATCTATGTGGCGATCGATCATATCGGGGTCGGCGAGAGCACGATCCCGGACCTGTCGCGTATCACCTTCCAGACCTTCGCAGCAACCTACGATGCCGCTGTCCGCGGTATCTGTGCCGAGCTGGCGGCGGGCACGCTCGCCGACGGTTTTCCGAAGATTGCCGATCCCTTCAAGGTCGGCATGGGCCAGTCGATGGGAGGCGGCGTATCTATCCTGGCGCAAGGGCGCTTCGCCACGTTCGACGCAATCGCGCCCTGCGGCGTCAGCGCGATCCAGACGGCGCTGCCGCAGCGCAGCCCGGAAGAGTTCGACCTGGGCAAGCAGCGCTTTGCCGGGGTTACGACCGGTACCGACCACAGCCACGAGACGGTGAGCCACGAAGGGGTCGATTATGTCTATCCCTTCCACTGGGAGGACGTACCGCGCGACATCCTCGACGAGGATATGAACGGTGGCTATCCGATCCGGCGGACCACACCCATCTATGGCAGTCTGACGATCCCGCACTGCGCGGTGCAGATGATGACACCCGGCTGCTTCACCGCCGATGCGGACCGGATCACCGTGCCCGTGCTGATCGGCGTCGGGGAACGGGATACCTGCCCTGATCCGCACGCCGAGCCCTCGGGCTATCCGTCAAGCGCGGACGTGTCGGTCTATATCGTGCCGACCATGGCCCACATGCACAATTTCGCTTCGACCCGCGAACAGCTTTGGGCGCGGCTGCACGGCTGGTCGCGATTGATCTCCCAACCGGTGGCCTAGCTCCCGCAGAGATGGTCGAGGCCAGCGAGCACCGCCAGCTCGCCAGATGGTGGTGCTTGCGACGCCCGCCTTGAGACCTGTGTGCGGGTGGGTGTAGGCCTCTGAAGTACATTGTTTTTATCGTGATACCGCGCAGAGAGCCTATTTCCGGATCCTGCGGGTGCCTGACCGGGTTCATCTTTGGGCGGCGAGGATGTTGATGGATCGCTTGAGGTTGTATGCGATGGCGGTGAGGTGGACCTGGACGGCGGCTTTGGCGAGGCCGCGCCATCAGGATCAGGCGCACAGGGCGACCTGCCAGCGACAGATCGCTCAGCCGACGGAAATATCGGCTATGCACACGAGATGCGTCACCGCCACAGTCAGGGCAGCGGCTGACCTGCTTCTTCGAACGATCATCTCGGTCCTGAGATCGCTGGAGACGATGCGTTCGAGAACGAAACCCCCAGGGATAAGTGCGGCGGCGCGAATTCGTTGGGTCATTGCACTGATCCTCCACGAGAAATCAGCTCTTCTTGCCCTCCAATTTCATCAAAATTGAGTCAGAGCCCAACATTGACCCCCTCTGGATGGGCCGTGCGGGTTGTCCCGATAGTCCATAGGAGGAACCCACCGGGTCAACCCGCGGGGGTGAGGCAGCGCAGCCATGCCGGCGGCATGGCGAGAACCGAGCGGTCCGGGGAAGGGGTTAGGCGGCCTCGCGGCTTTTAAAGCGCCAGCTCTCGTTGCCGGTCTCGACGATGTCGCAATGGTGAGTGAGCCGGTCGAGCAGCGCTGTCGTCATCTTGGCGTCACCGAACACCGATGGCCATTCGCCGAACGCGAGGTTGGTGGTGACGATGATCGAGGTCTGCTCGTAAAGTCGGCTGACCAGGTGGAACAGCAGCTGGCCACCAGACACCGCGAACAGCAGATAGCCGAGCTCGTCCAGGATCACGAGATCGAGCCGGTAGAGATGATCGGCGATACGGCCCTGCCGCCCGGCGCGGGTCTCGGCCTCGAGCCGGTTGGCCAGATCGACCGTGTTCTAGAACCGGACGCGAGCACCGCTACGCACGCAGGCACGGCCGATCGCGACCGCCAGAACCTCGGGCGCCCGGACCCCGCTATCGGCCACCTCGATCCCCTTCAGTAGATAACCCAAGCTCAGGCCTCATTGATTGAGCCAGAAGATGATGGTTACGGCGATGCAGATGGCGGACATGAAGGTGTGGGCGCATCGGTCGTAGCGGGTGTGGATGCGCCGCCGGTCCTTGAGCCTGCCGAACATATTCTTGATCTTGTGGCGCTGGCGGTAGAGCGCGGCGTCGTGCGGGATCGGGACCTTGCGGTTCTTCTTCGACGGGATGCAAGCGGTGATGTTGCGCTCCGCGAGCGCCTTGCGGAACCAGTCGGCGTCATAGCCTTGGTCATCGAGCAGGGCTTTGGTGCAAGGCAAGGCGTCGAGCAACATGGCAGCACCTCTGTAGTCGCTCATCTGCCCCTCACCGAGCAGCATGACCAGCGGCCTGCCCTGACCGTCGCATACGGCATGAAGTTTCGAATTTAGGCCGCCTTTGGTGCGTCCCATACGTCGGGGAACAGCCCCTTTTTTAACAGGCTGGCTGCGGTCCGGCGCGCCTTCAAATGCGTCGCATCGATCATCAACTGGCTAGGCTTGTCGCCCTGAGCCGGCTCCGCCGGATGAAGCGATTATAAATCGTCTTCGGCGGACCATAGTCGGCGGGCGCATCGCGCCATCGCAAGCCGTTCCTGATTACGAAGATGATGCCGCTGATGATCCGACGGTCATCGACCCGTGCACACCATGCGACAGCGGGAAATACGGCTCGAGCCGGCGCATTTGCGCCTCGGACAGCCAGATCAGATCACTCATGACGACGCCTCCTCACGCCGCCATTGAATCAACCCATCGCTACCTCCGCAAGCAATTTAACCGGTCCTGAGCGTAGCAGGGCGCCCCATCCCGCAGATCGAAGCAGCCCTTCCGAACAGCGATTGACCTGGTCGTTTGATGGATCCGGCGGTTTACGGAATGCGACGCGCGGACAGGATCCGCACCGGCTGAACGAGCATCTGGCCTTTCATGACTCCTTCGCCCTCGGTCGGGGAGGTCGGCTCCTGCAAGATGTGGCGAACGATATCCATTCCTTGGGCAACATGGCCGAACACCGCAAAGCCGAGATTGTCGCCCGACTGCTTCGGATCGGCATCCATCGACGGTATTGCGCCAACGGTGATGAAGAAGCTGGCGTCGGCCGTGCCCGGCGCGTTCCTGGCCATCGAAATGGCTCCATCAATGTGCGATAGCCCCGTGACCGTGGTCGGCTCGTGCTTGATCGGCGGCAGCAATTTTCGCGCGTCGCCGCGAATGCCGCCCTGGATCAGCCCGAAACCGGGCGCGACATTGACCGCTCGATAGAAGCTAATGCCGTCGAAGCGCTTTTCATCGACATAGCGAAGAAAATTGGCCGTCGTGATCGGCGCCCTGCCCTGTTCAAGCGCAACAACGATCGGTCCTTCGGTCGTCTCCAGCCGGACGTTTACAAGCGCCTGGGACGCCGGAGCGTTCGCGCCGGCGGCATCGTTCGATTGCGCGGAGACCCGCAGCGGCAATATCGCCAGCGCGAGGGTGAGGAGCAGCTTGATCATCGTTCCTTCCTCCGCCACGTTTCCGCCAGCCGTCAAGCCATGACCATTATGCGCGGCGGCGGCTTACCGAGCAGAGCTTGCCCGATAAGCCCGTCCACCTTCGACCGATGGCATCGAAGCGGATGGACACCTAACGCCTGCCCGCACGTCGCAGAAATCAAGCGTTCGCGATTACGACCGCGCGGGTGTTGAGATAGCTTTCCATA
>Ga0207678_10006129_pt1 | contig 10695 bp, 7 predicted proteins | sample KBSC63metaG_FD_184319 | JGI IMG/M metagenome (GOLD analysis project Ga0207678, IMG submission 184319) | Corn rhizosphere microbial communities from Kellogg Biological Station, Michigan, USA - KBS C6-3 metaG (SPAdes) (version 2) | ecosystem: Host-associated > Plants > Roots > Rhizosphere > Soil ...
GGCGTAGTCAGCTCGAAAGCGTATCGAGCAACGTTGTGACCTTCCGCATATCGGCAACGTCGGAGCCTTCCAGCAACCCGAATGCCGTTGTCAGAATTTGCCTTGCGTCGGCCTTGCGGCCTTGTTCGATTCTCAGCTGGGCGAGGCTCAATCCGCTTTTTAGTTCCCAGAATCGCGCGCCCTGTTGCCTCGCCAGATCCGTCGCTTGGCTGAAGCAATGTTCTGCGGCCGTTTGGGACGACGCCTGTTCAGCCTTCAAGGTCAGTTCGCCCTTGATGCGCAGCAGTTCCGGAGCATACCATTGTTCCTGCCTGGTCTGGCATCGCGCGAGGGCCTCTTGGACCAGCGCGAGACCGGCTCCAACTTCATTGGCCTCTCCGAGACAGTCCGAAAGCTCGCCCAGCAGAAAAAGGAAGCGTGGCAAGTACTTGGCGTCGCCGGCTTCATTCAACGTGCTTCGCAGCAGCGCCAGTCCGGCGTCGCGATCGCCGTGCCTGGCCGCGACGAGGGCCTTGAAGCCGGCTGCCCAGAGCCGCCACAGACGTATTCCGTGACGGTCGGCATGTTCCAGCAGATCCGTGCCGTGGCGTTCCGCGGCGTCGAGATCACCGGCCAGATAGGCAATCGGGCAGGCGCTTTGCCCGAGGACGCTGCAGAAGGTGAGGGCATGGCGGTTCGCGCGTCCTTCTTCGACATTCTTCGCGACCAGCGCCAATGACTGATTGGCAAGACCCTGCAGCCACAGAATACGCGCGCGGAAATAGTGCGTGGAGATCCTCAGATCGAGCGGGAATATCTTGGGTTTTTCGGCCAACCGATGCAGGTTGGCATCCACCCGGTCAATATGATCGCGTGCGCCGTTCTGGTCGCCCAGATAGTGCAGGGATACTGCCATGAGCCGATCGGCGAGCATCAGGTCGGTTGTGTCGGGAGATTGCTGCGCAGCTTCCGTGAAGCGGCGGGCGAACTCCAGCGCCTTGCCGAATTCTCCATTATTGAACTGGTCGATGCACAGACCCCAAAGGGCGCGCAAGCGGTGATCCTTGTCATTGAGGCGGTCCGCCAGTTCGAGCGTGCTTGCAAGCACCGGGCCGGCACCGCGTGCGCGACCCTCGCCATACATCAACGACCAGCCCAGCGCCGCCAGTAGCTGCATACGCTGGCGCCCGCCGCCGGTCTGATCGAGTTTTGCCAGTGCCAGTTCGGCGCGTTCACGACACTCGCCAAACAAGGAGAGGCGTATCAACAGCGGCACCAGAGCGACCGTCAAGGCGACGCCCAGTGGCCTGTCACCGTTGGCCGAGAAAGCCCAATCCAGCGCCGCGCGAACATTGTCGATCTGTGGACCGTAGGCGGTCAGCCATTCCGAGATGGGAAGCGTCTCGGATTCGGCCTCCGCCCGCCCGAATAGGTCGAGGAAGTATGCCGCGTGCCGCCGGGCAAATACGTCGGTCTCGGCCGCTTCATCGAGCTTGCTGAGCGCATAGGCCCGGGTGGTATCGAGCAGCCGATATTTTGGAGAGCGCTCCGTGGAAACAGCCGTGATGAGGGATTTCGAGAGCAGGTCGGCGATCACCTCGACCGCGGCGGCCTCGCCAAGTCCTTCGTGACAAGCGACGGCAAGCGCTGCTTCCAGCGTGAACGGCCCGACGAACACGGACAGTCTGCGCAACACCGCGCTCTCGACCGCCGACAGCAGGTCGTAACTCCAGCCGAGCGCCGCACCGAGCGTCTGGTGCCTGGGAATGGCCGTACGACGTCCGCGCCACAGCAGCGAGAAGCGGGTATTGAGAAGCGAAGCGGTGCCGGCGATGCCATAGGCATTGACACGTCCGGCTGCGAGCTCGATTGCGAGTGGAATGCCGTCCAGGCGCCGGCAAATCTCGGCAATCAACGGCGCCTCATCCTCGCTGAGCTGGAATTCGCTCAGGCTTGCGGCAATGCGTTCAATGAAGAGTTGGGCCGCCGGGTAGGTGAGGATTTCAGCAATAGTCAATCTGTCGCGCTCCGGCGGACATTCCAGCGGAAACAGCCGGAAGACGCGCTCGCCTTCAGCGCGAAAAGACTCGCGGCTTGTTGCGAGAATTTGAAGGTCGGGCAGCTCCCGCACGAGGCGCTCGGCGAGCGGCGCCAGCGCGTCCAAGATGTGCTCGCAGCTGTCAAAGATCAGCAACATTGACCGACCGCGCAAGGCGGTCAGTAACCCCGGTAGCGGATCGTTCGTGCCGACCGTAAGTCCGAGCGTTGATGCAATGGAGCCGGGAACAAGTTTGGCATCCCTGAGCGAGCCGAAATCGACAAAGAAGATCTGCCCGCCAAGAACTTCGACCTGTCGGTGCCCGACCGATACGGCAACGGAAGTCTTGCCGATGCCGCCGGGCCCGACAATGGTCACGAAGCGATGCCGCGAAAGTTCGTTTGAAATCTTCTCGATAGAGTCGATCCGTCCGAGCATTTTGGCGGGCGGGGCCGGCAGCGACCGAACGGGGGCCACATTGCGAACCGAAGGTGGGTGTGATGGTTCAGCGCGGGCAAGGGGAGCGGCAAAGCAATAACCGCGGCCGGGGACGTTCACGACGTACCGGGCGCCCACCGCGCCACCGCCAAGAGCCTTCCTCAGCGCAGTGATATGGAAGCGGAGACTGCCTTCGTCGACATTCACATCGGACCAGACCTGCTTGATCAGGTCACGTTTGTCGACGACCTCGCCGGGACGTTCCGCAAGGAAGATCAGAATGTCGAGCGCACGGCCGCCGATATGAAGCGGAGCGCCGTCCTGCTCCAGCAGCCGGGCTTTGGGCGATAGCCGGAACGGACCAAAGGAGATGGACGAGTCTTGTTCGTTATTATTGCCTGACACGCTTGTTGCCTCTTGTCAGGAAAGACGCTCTAGGCCTGCTGTACCAGAATGGAACCCCGAGTCCACTGTCTGCCGAAGGGATCTCCGTTTGACGGGTACTTGTCGCCCGAAGCCGGCGCATCGAAATAGACTTTAGTTCTAGAGCACATAGCCAGAAATTGCGGTCGAGCCCGAGGCTGCTTGACGGATGGCCGGTCCGCACGCCGGGAAGGAGTTCCACCATAACACAATCTTGCAACATCTAACGAGCGCAAGTCGCGCATCTCCCGCAGTATGAAATTGCGCTCCAAACCAGGTGCATATTTCACCAGGGAGAATAACGATGCTCGAAGGTGGCTCACAATCATACGATGATGTTACGAGCACGCATCAAGCGGATGACGATGCGGGGCAGGGGGACGACTGGGAACTCGTCATTCGGGAAGCCCATCATCGGATGAAGAACACGCTGATGTTACTGGTGGCGTCGGTTCGCACGGATTTCAGATGCGGGAGATCCAGCCAACTCTCGGCGGCGGTCGATCGATTTGAACGGCGCGTTGTTGCTTTCGGAGAACTCTATCAGCTTCTCTCGAATGGCGCCGATATCGAAGCAGTTTCCGTTGCAGATTTCTTCGAACGTCTCTGTGAAGCGTTGTCGGAGACAATTCTGGAGCCTGCAGCAATTCGCTGTGCAGCGTCCATCGAGGACGGCACACTGTCTGCGACGCAATGTCATCGGCTTGGCCTGATCGTGACCGAACTGGTCACCAATTCGGCAAAGCATGCGTTTTCCGGCAGGAATGCCGGACTCGTCCGCATCGAAGCATTCAACCGCAATCGGTGCTGGTGCTTCTCGGTAACGGACAACGGCACCGGTGCAGTCGGTTTACATGGAACGGGTGGTCGAATCCTTGAGGGCCTTGCGCGAAGTATTCAGGCGGAGATGCGGTACGAGTCAGATCAAGGCGGCACGCGCGTGACAGTCGTCGTTCCTGCCTTGGTTTGAGGCAGCGTCCGGGGTCGTGTTTTCGGGGAGTTTGGTATAAAAGCGACCTGCCAACCAAGAAGAAGTCGTGTGATCTGTGGCGAACCGCAGCGGACCAGGGCCATCTATCGTGGCCGAGGCGATGCCGGAGGCATTTTCCTTCGGACCTTTTTGCGTTCTGCCGCATGCCCGCCGCCTGGAGCGCGATGGCGCCCGGGCTCAGCTTGGTAGCCGGGCATTTGACATTCTCTGCATTTTGATCGGTCGTCAGGGCGAGGTCGTCAGCAAGGCGGAGTTGATGGAGAAGGCCTGGCCCGGCCTGACTGTCGAAGAGAGCAGCCTGCGATTCCACATCGCCCAGTTGCGACGGGTGTTGGGCGGCAACCAGGACGGCGAAGCCTATGTGACGAATGTCGCCGGACGCGGCTACTGCTTCGTAGCACCGGTTGATCGCACGGCGTCCTCGCCAGGCCGCATCGATCCCGTGGATGAAGCGCCGCATCCCAATCTTCCTCCTCGGCCTACGCGGATCATCGGACGGGAAAAGGACGTCGGAGCGCTGGCCGAGTATCTCGTCACCCGCCGCTTTGTCACGCTTCGCGGACCCGGCGGCATTGGCAAGACAACGTTGGCCGTCGATGTTGCCCATGGCGTCGCAGGCCAGTTCAGGGATGGCGTCCGCTTCCTCGACCTCGGCAGCATCAAGGAGCCGAACCTCGTCGCCGTTGCCGCAGCATCGGCTCTTGGCCTGCTCATACCGGTCGGAGATCCGACGCCCCGGCTTATTGCAGCGCTGCACGACCGGCGGCTTTTGCTGGTGCTCGATAGTTGCGAGCACGTCATTGAGGCGGCCTCGCGCCTCGCCGAGCAAGTCTATCAGCATGCCCCCGGCGTCGCGCTGCTGGCCACCAGCCGCGAATCTCTGGAAGCGGAGGGCGAGTCCGTGTTCGAACTTGCCTCGCTCGCGATTCCACCCGACAACATCGCAAGCGAAGCCGAACTCGGCAAATTTTCGTCCACGCGCCTCTTCATGGAGTGCGCCGTGGCCGCGGGTTATACGGCTGATATCACCGACGCCGACGCCAAGGTCGTCGCCCGGATTTGTCGCAAGCTTGATGGCATGCCGCTGGCGATCGAACTGGTCGCGAGCCGGCTTTCAGCACACGGACTGATGGAGATCGACGAGCTCATTGAGGGACGACTGCGCCTTGCGTGGCGTGGACGCCGCACCGCGCCGCTCCGTCATCAATCGCTGAGTGCGGCGCTGGACTGGAGCTATCAATTGATCGCTTCAGCCGAACGAACCTTGCTGCAGTATCTCAGCGTATTCCCCGGCGCGTTTACACTGCAGGGCGCACGTGCTCTCGCCGGCGACCCGGGCGACCCCGACGCTGTCCTGATCAGCCTGGAGCAATTGGTCACCAAGTCGCTGGTGACGAGCCGGCCTCGAGCCAGTCAAACGTCGTTTCGGCTTCTCGAGACAACACGTGCCTACGCGACGGAAAAACTTGCCGCTTCCGGCGTGTCGCACGTGGCCGCCTCGAGGCACGCGCGCTATGTGCTGCAGTCATTGACACCCCGGTCCTACGAACCGGGAGGGGAGCGTGCGGGCGGATGGGCCAACCGCGCCGATCTGCTGAGCGACGCCCGCGCAGCGCTGGACTGGGCCTATTCCGACGCGGGAGAGCCGGACTTGCGGATTCCTCTCGCGGCCGTGTGCACGCGGCTGTTTGTCGAGCACAATCTGCTTGAGGAATGCCGCGCCTGGGCAGGGCGCGCGCTGGCCATGCCAGAAAGTGCGGTTGACGATCAGGCCGCAAGAGTGGAACTGCTTTGGGCATTCGGGCATGCCGCGATGTTTACGGAGCGGAACAGCCATGAATGCGAGGCCGCGCTCAGGCGCGGTCTGGCGCTGGCGCAGAAAGTCGGCGACCTGCAGAACCAGTTCCGTCTGCTGAGCCGTCTGCACGCCTTGTACCGCCGGACCTACGAGCGAAGGAAACTGCTGGAGGTCGCGCTGCTCGCGGACGCCGCCGCGATCGAGATCGGGCATCCCGCCGCGCTCGCCCGCGCGCACACCTATCTCGGCGTGGCCTATCATCTGAGCGGCGACCAGCGGCTTGCCCGCGAGCGGCTGCAGGCGGGAGAGGTGGGGGATGCTGCGATTCCTGCCTTGCCGATCGACCACTTCGCGAGTCCGCGCGGCACGCATATCATGTCGTGCACCAATCTCTGGCTGCTCGGTTTTCCGGATCAGGCCGTCTCCGTTGCAAACGGCCTGATGGACATCGGTTCAAATCCCGACCTCGCCATGTACTGCGCAGGGCTCTGCTTTGCCGCGCGGGTCTATCGCTGGGTTGGCGATACCGCCGCTTTCGAAGAAGCGATCGTCCAATTGGCAAACCATTCGCGCCAACATGGTTTTGGACCATTTCACAACGTCTCGCTCGCGCTCAAGGGAGAGCTCTGCGTCGCAAGAGGGGCGGTAGACGAGGGGATCGCGCTGCTTCAGCAATCGCTGCCCCGGATGATCGCCGATCGCCTGGAGCTCTACAGCGGGGCGGCGGCCATCGCATTGGTCGAGGGTCTTGCCGTCCAGCTCCGTATTGTAGATGCGCTCGCCTCAATACAGACACGCATCGACGCAGTCGCCGAACAGGGTGATAGCTGGGAGATACCGGAACTGTTGCGCGTTCGCGGTGAGCTTCGCGCGCGTAACGGCGACCGTTCGGGGGCGGAACAGGATTTTGACGCCGCCATGGATCTCGCGGAACGTCAGTCCGCCTTGTCCTGGAACTTGCGGGTTGCTGCCAGTCGTGCGCGCCTCGCAATCGATCGCCAGGCCAAGGTCCGCGCCGTCTCTGACTTGAAGCGCACCTTCGCGCGTTTCGCGGAAGGGTTTGAGACTTCCGATCTCCGTGATGTCCGCGAAATCGTTCAAGTATTTGGGTAGCGCGGCAACCGCGGTCCATCGGGCATAGCAAACCATTGCACTTGTTTTCCCGGCAGCGGGAATTGCCACCGCTCGCAACAGCTAACGGCCTCTAACAACCCATAACGAGCTATTTCCCGGCTTCCGCGCGACTGTCATGGCGCACCAGGCGGCCTGTCATCGGGCTCGGTGCAGGCAACGCCAGTGCGCAGGAGGTCGTCATGACGTCGCAAGCGATCGACATGAAGCTAGAGATCGTCGTCATCCCGGTTTCGGATGTCGACCGCGCGAAAGCATTCTATGCCAACCTCGGATGGCGGCTCGATGCCGACTTCGCGTCTGGCGACGGCTGGCGGGTGATCCAGTTCACGCCGCCGGGCTCGCGGACCTCGGTGATCTTCGGCAAGAACGTGACCGCGGCGGCGCCCGGTTCGGCGCAAGGGCTTTATCTCATCGTTTCCGATATCGAGGCTGCTCGCTCCAATCTCGCTGATCGCGGTGTTGAGGTCAGCGAGGTGTTCCACGGCGCCGGCGACACCCACGCCGGAAAGGACGAACCGTTCCTGTTCGGACGGATTCGGCTCGCTGGCCCTGACCCCGGGCACGGCAGCTACCAATCGTTCGTTTCTTTCAGAGATCCGGACGGCAATGGCTGGCTGTTTCAGGAAATCACTGCGCGATTGCCGGGACGTGTCGAGGGAGAAACGACGTTCACCTCGTCGATCGACCTTGCGGCCGCACTTCGGCGTGCCGCTGCCGCGCATGGCGAACATGAGAAGCGTAGCGGAGGCCAGCACGATGAAAACTGGCCCGACTGGTACGCCGACTACATGGTCCGCGAGCAAGCCGGCAAGCTGCCGACATAAGCCGCGTTTGAGGCATTCGGGGAGACATCAAGATGAGCATGGTTCTGGTGAGGGCTATACGTGCCCTGGCAACGACGACGTTGATTGTAGGAAGCCTTTATGTGCAGCACGTCGCGCGCGCTCAGCAGGTTGGAAGCAGACAGGCCGACTTGCAGCAAAGCTATAGTCCCGGAAACCAGATCGCGACGTACCTCATCGAAAGCGGCAAGCCGCTTCTCACGCTGGTGCGGTGAGGTAGCGCTCGCGCAGAAGCGGCGTGGATCGACGTGAGCCACAGCTCGCAACGGATAACGACCCCTAACAACCCATAACGGGCAATTTCGGAAGCCTTGCGCAAATATGATTGTGCACCAAGCGCAACAGCCGAGCTGAGCTCGGCGTATCCAGCGAACGAGGGAGATTCAACATGCCTACGCAGCCAGTTTCCGAAGTCATCGATCAGGACCGTCGTCAACTCCTAAGTAATGCCGCGATGGGGTTCGCGGCGGCAAGCGCTGCCAGTCTCATTCCGGCATTTCCCTCCAAGGCAAGCACGAGCGCTGAAATTCGTCCCTTCCGCGTCCACTTTCCAGACTCGGCGCTGGTTGATCTGCGCCGACGCGTCAGCGCGACGAAGTGGCCCTCGCGTGAACTAGTCAAGGATCCGACGCAAGGCGTGCAGCTCGCGACGATGCAGGCACTCGCGCACTATTGGGCGACCGATTACGACTGGCGCAAGATCGAATCCAGGTTGAATGCGCTGCCGCAGTTCATCACCGAGATTGACGGCGTCGACATTCATTTCATCCACGTTCGCTCGAAGCATGAAAATGCGTTGCCGATGATCGTCACGCATGGATGGCCCGGTTCGATCATCGAGCAGTTGAAGATCGTCGATCCGCTAACCAACCCCACCGCGCACGGCGCGAGCGCTTCGGACGCCTTCCATCTGGTGATCCCGTCGCTGCCCGGCTACGGCTTTTCAGGCAAGCCGACCGAGACCGGTTGGGATCCCATTCGCATCGCCCGCGCCTGGGCTGTGCTGATGAAGCGCCTCGGATACACGCGATATGTGGCGCAAGGCGGCGACTGGGGAAATGCCGTTACCGAGCAGTTGGCCCTGCAGGAGCCTGCGGGACTGGTTGCCATTCACACCAACATGCCTGCGACCGTGCCGGCCGATATCGACAAGGCTGCGTTTGCCAATGCCCCGGCGCCAGCGGGCCTCTCGGCCGACGAGAAGCAGGCGTACGACCAGCTCAGTCATTTCTACAAGACCGGCCTGGCCTACGCGCAGGAGATGGGAGCGCGGCCGCAGACGCTGTACGGCATTGAGGATTCGCCGATCGGGCTCGCTGCCTGGATGATCGACCACGACGAGCGCAGCCAGGCGCTGATCGCGCGCGTATTTGCCGGCAAGGCCGAGGGCCTTACGCGCGAGGATATCGTCGACAACATCACGCTCTATTGGTTGACGAACACCGGCGTCTCTTCGGCCCGTCTCTATTGGGAGAGCAAGCTTGCTTTCTTCGCGCCGAAAGGCGTCGCGCTTCCAGTTGCCGTAAGCGCTTTTCCGGATGAGCTCTACCAGGCGCCGCGAAGCTGGGCGGAAAAAGCCTATCCCAGGCTCATTCATTACAACAGGCTCGCCAAGGGCGGTCACTTTGCAGCCTGGGAACAGCCGGAACTGTTCAGTGCGGAGATGCGCGTGGCGTTCAAGTCGCTTCGTCAATCGAGCTGAAGCAAGCGGGACGAGCACCGGGTGCGCGTCCCATGTCCCTCAAATGAAAGGAGTGCCTCCGATGAACCGTCCCGAGAAGACATTTACCGCCACGCAAATTCACCTCGAGCGGCGACTGCCGTCCTACTGGCGGGTGACGTTCGACCATCCGCCGCTCAATATCTTCGGCCCGGATACGATTCCGCAGCTTGACGAAATTATTACAGCGCTGGAGACCGACCCGCAGGTCAAGGTCGTCGTATTCGACAGCGCGGTGAATGGATTTTTCCTGACGCATTATGACTTCTTTGCGCCGCTGGAAGAATCGACGCGTCTGCCTCCCGGTCCGACTGGCCTGCAAGCGCTTCCGGACATGCTGGCCCGTCTCAGTCGTGCACCGGTGGCGTCGATCGCCTCGATCCGCGGCCGCGCAACGGGCGTAGGAAGCGAGCTGGCGCTGGCGAGCGACATGCGGTTCGCAAGCCGGGAGAAGGCAATTCTGTCGCAATGGGAGGTCGGAGCCGGCCTCGTGCCGGGCGGCGGGCCGCTGGCCCGGTTGCCACGCCTGATCGGCCGGGGCCGCGCGCTGGAAGTGCTCCTCAGTGCGGATGACATCAACGGCGAACTCGCCGAGCGCTATGGCTACGTCAATCGCAGCTTGCCGGACTCCGAACTGGATGGCTTCGTCGAGGCACTGGCAATGCGGATCGCCTCGTTCGACAAGCAGGCGATCGCCGAGACCAAGCGGCTCGTCAACGTGGCAAGCTTACCGTCGGATGCGGAGATCACGCCGGAATGGGATGCATTCCTTGCCTCCGTTCAACGACCCGCCAGCCAGAAGCGGATCAAGACCCTGCTCGAACGCGGCTTCCATCGCCCCGGCGACGTTGAAAATCGCCTGGGATTCCACGTCGGCCAATTGAGCGGTTGAACTGTTTGGGACCCCATCGTCGCCTGCGATATCGCGCAGGCGACTATGCATCTGAAGGAGAGGACACCATGGCAATCACGATAAACATCAACGGAAGCGGGCATGACATAGACGTGGACGGGGATACGCCGCTGCTGTGGGTCTTGCGTGACGTACTCGGCATGACCGGCACGAAATTCGGTTGCGGCGCCGCGCTGTGCGGGGCCTGCACGGTGCATATCGATGGCGTCGCCACGCGCTCGTGCGTCACGCCGGTCGATAGCATCGGAAAGTCGGCCGTCACGACGATCGAAGTCGTCGGTGCGACTGATGCCGGGGCAAAGATCCAGAAGGCATGGCTCGACCACGAAGTCGTCCAGTGCGGCTACTGCCAGTCCGGTCAGATCATGTCGGCGTCGGCGTTGCTCGCGAGCAATCCGCATCCGACGGACGCTGACATC
>Ga0207678_10006131_pt1 | contig 10694 bp, 7 predicted proteins | sample KBSC63metaG_FD_184319 | JGI IMG/M metagenome (GOLD analysis project Ga0207678, IMG submission 184319) | Corn rhizosphere microbial communities from Kellogg Biological Station, Michigan, USA - KBS C6-3 metaG (SPAdes) (version 2) | ecosystem: Host-associated > Plants > Roots > Rhizosphere > Soil ...
GTCGAGCAACGAGCGATCGGCGAGCAGCGAGTCGGCGTTGGCGAGGGCGTCGTCCGGGTTGTCGGCGAGGATGCGCTGGTAGAACATGTCGACCGCCGACAGCGGCGGGCGGTCGCCGAGCAGCACGTCGAAGAACTCGAGCGAGCGGACGTGCCGGCCCATGACCACGAGGCACAACGTCAGCGGCGTCGACAGGATCAGGCCGATCGGTCCCCACAGCCACGTCCAGAAGATCGCCGCCACGATGACCGACGCCGGCGACAGGCCCGTCGAGTGCCCGTAGAGCAGCGGCTCGACGACGTAGCCGGTGAGCGGCTCCACCACGATGAACAGGAGCGCGACCGCGGCGGTCGTCGACCAGCCCGGCTCGATCGCGGCGCCGAGCGCCAGCGGCGGCACCGCCCCGAGGAGCGGGCCGATGTAGGGCACGAAGCGGAGCAGTCCGGCCAGGCCGCCCCAGAGGGCCGGCGTCGGGATGCCGATCGCCCATAGCCCGAGGCCGATCACGAGCCCGAAGCTCGCGTTGACGGCGAGCTGCGAGAGGAAGAAGCGGCTGAGACGCTGGCCCGCTTCGTCGAGCGCCAGCGTGGTGCGATGCAGGTCGGTCGAGCCGAAGACGCGGATGAACCGATCGCGGAGATCCTGCTTCTGCATCAGGACGAACACCGCGACGATCAGCACGATGAAGGTGGTCTCGAGCGGCGCCAGCACCGGTTCGAGGATCGTCCGCGCCACCGTCAGCGCCGACGTCCTGGGCCGCGCGAGCTCGACCAGCACCGGCTGCTGCTGTGTGGCGAGCGCCGTGTCGGTCCGCGTCCGTCGGGTCGTGGCGGGCCGCTGAGGGGGCGCAGCCGGCGCGGGCACGGCGGGCTCGCCCGGCGCCCCGAACACGCGCAGCAGGAACCCGAGGCGCGCCGTGGCCAGCGCCTGGGCGCCTTCGATCTTCTGCTCGATGGCTTCGGCGTAGCGCGGCGCGTCCTCCGCCAGCCCCGCCGCCTGGCTGCCGATGAGCGTGCCGAGCGCGCCGATCACCGCCAGCGCCAGCACGACGCTCAGGATGACCGCCGGCCCGCGCCACAGGCCGATCCGGCGCAGGCCGTTGGTGAGCGGCGACAGGACGAACGACAGCATCACGGCGAGCGTGATGGGCACCAGCACGTCCTGGGCGAGGTAGAGCGCGGCGACGACGATCGCCGTGACCGCCAGGCCGACCAGCGTCCGACTCTCGGGCGCGGACGGCGGCGGCACCGGATGGCTGGCGGCTGGCGTGGCGCCCGCCGGCGGCTCGTCGTATCCCGCCAGCTGGTCGTCGTCGGTCATCCGTTCGCTTTTCTCGACCGCGCCGGGGAGCATGGCCAGGTTCCTGCGGTGCATCGGCACCTGGCGGCGGCCGATTGCAATTCGAGTGCCCGGACCGGCACGACGGCCGGCCCACGGCGTTGCGCCGGCGGCGCGAGTCGATTATCCTCCCGTCGGCGTGCGCAGGACGCCACCGGTCCGCGGGAAGGGCGGCGCCCACCTGTCACGGTCGTACTTGCGATCTCGCACCGACCTTTCTTCAGCCCATGATGCGGACACGGGCGCACTGCGAAGGAGGTCGTCCGTGTCCACGCCGAACCCGCCCACCCCGCCCACCGTCGCCGCCAATCTCGAACAGCAGCACAAGCTCGCCAAGGATCTGCTGCAGGCGGCGCGCGACGGCGACCCTGCCGCCCTGGCCCGCATCCGCGCGGTCCGATCGGACGCGGGCGAGGCGTCGCGGCCGCTCGCGCTCGCCGACGCCCAGCTCGCCGTCGCCCGCGAGGCCGGGTTCGCCTCCTGGCCGAAGCTGGTGGCCGATTTCCTGGAGCGCGACGTGAAGGCGTTCTGCGACGCGGTGCGCGGGAACGACGCCGCCCGCGTGCGGCAGCTCGTCGCGCTGCCCCACGTGCGGGCGCGGGTCAACGATCCGCTGTTCGACTTCGGCCAGCGCGCCGCCCACCTCGCCGCGAAGCACGTGGCGCTGCTCGAGGTGCTGATGGCCGCCGGGGCCGACGTGAACCTGCGCAGCGACTGGCAGAACGGCCCCTACACCGTCCTCGACCACGCCGACGAGGCCGCGGCGCGATGGCTCCTCGAACGCGGCGCGACGCTGACGGTGAACGTCGCGGCGCGCCTCGGCTGGTTCGAGGATCTGCAGCGTCTCGTCGCCGCCGACGCCGCGCTGGTGCACGCGCGGGGCGGCGACGGCCAGCAGCCGCTGCACGAGGCGAAGACGGTCGAGATCGCTGACTGGCTGCTCGATCAGGGCGCCGGGATCGACGTGCGCTGCATCGACCACAAGTCGACGCCGGCGCAGTACGCGCTCGTCGACCGGCCCGACGTCTGCCGGCACCTGCTCGAGCGCGGCGCCACGCCCGACATCTTCATGGCCGCGCGCCTCGGCGACACCGCGCTCGCGACACGTCTGCTCGACGCCGATCCGGAGTGCGCCGCCGCCCGCATCAACGAGCCCGGCTACGCGGCGGTGCCGCCCTTCAACATCTACTGCTGGACGCTCGGATTCGGGCTGTCGCCGCACGCGGTCGCGACACGGTTCGGACACGCGGACGTCCATGCCCTGCTCGCCTCCCGCAGCCCGGCCCGCGTCCGCTTCCTGAACGCGCTCCTCGCCGCGGACGAGCCCGCGGCCAGGGCGGTGATCGCCGAGGACCCGTCGCTCCTGCCCTCGCTGACGCGCTACGAGCACGGACACCTGGCCCACGCGATCTTCCACGAGCTGTTCGACGCGGCCGATCTGATGCTGCGCCTCGGCTTCGATCCGTCAGGCCCGGGCATCGATGGCGGGACGGCCCTGCACGCCGCCTGCTGGGTGGGCAGCGTGCGGATGGTCGATCGCCTGCTCGCGCACGGCGGCGTTCCGCTCGACGCGCGAGATCCGACGCACCAGAGCACCCTCCTCGGCTGGACGGCGTTCGGGTCGGTGCACCGCCGTGCGCCCGGGAGCGACTACCCGGCCGTCGCCGAGCGCCTGGTGGCGGCCGGAGCGGACATCGCCGCCGTGGGCAACGGCCGCGGCATGACCTTGCTGCAGATGGCCAAGGGAAACGCGGCGATGCAGGAGGCGCTGCGGCGTCTCGGCGCCACGTAGTCACGCGGCGGCCGGCGCGCCCGCGTTCCGGATCGCCGGTTCCGACGTTATAGCCGGCGGAGGCATCACCCGTGCAGCGACCGCGCCCCACCCCCGACCTGCAGTTCGTCTTCCATCCCGAAGCCGACGGCGGCTATCGCCACTTCGACGGCCACGACACGGTGCCGTTCGACCCGGCCGCCGCGACGATGACGCGCGCCAACGCGTGGTGGCTCGCCGAAGCGGCGCTGCTCGCCTACTGGGATCCCGATCCGGCGCGGCAGCGCTTCGCCGCCGCCGGCCTGGACGCCGCGATCGTCGAAGGCGGCGACACGCAGGCGTACGTCGCCTCGATGCCGGGCGCGGTCCTGGTCGCCTTCCGCGGCACCGAGCCCGATCGCCTGGGGGATTCCTTCGACGACGCCCGCTTCGCGCTGGTGCCGTCGACGCGCGGCGCGGTCCACGCGGGCTTCCACAACGCCCTCGACCGTGTCTGGACGCCCCTCGTCGAAAAGCTGACGCCGCTGGCCGGGTCGCGCACCGTCTGGTTCAGCGGCCACAGCCTCGGCGCCGCCCTCGCCACGCTCGCCGCCGACCGCTTCCCGGCGACGGCCGGCGTGTGCACGCTGGGATCGCCGCGGGTCGGCGATCGCACCTTCGCGGCGGCCTTCGACGCGCAGTTCGGCGCGCGCGCGGCGCGCTACGTCAACGACGCCGACATCGTCACGCACCTCCCGACGCCGTTCCCGCTGCCCTATCAGCACGTCGGCCAGCTACGGCAGATCACGCCCGATGGGCGCGTCACCGGCCAGGCGCCGGCGCTGGCGCACTTCGTCCAGGACATCTTCGGCAACGTCGGCCACCTGCAGGACGTGGTGCACGGGCTGCAGCGCGGAACGATGCGGCACGCACCGGACTTCCTGCTCGATCACATGCCGCGCGGCTACACGACCGACATCTGGAACGATCACGACGCGCACGGATAGGGGCGCCTCAATGGCCGGCGGATGTCGCCGTGGCGCGCGGCGGCCGCACGAACGCCAGGGGCCTTCGCAGCAGGCGGCGTCCGATGCCCTTGAGCAGGCCGATCAGATCGCGGGTGGGCAGATCGTAGGCGCGCGCGGCACTGAACAAGGAGCAGGCGAAGCTCACCGACAGGTTCAGGACGAACATCACGCCGATCCCGCCGATGGCGAGCCACAGCCAGCGCTGCACCGGATTCACGTCCACTCCGGAGGCCGCGAGAGAGACGACACCGGTGCTCAGCGTCACGTGGCGGACGTCGAACGGCAGCCCGGTGATGCGGCCGACCTCGGGCGCCATGCCGAGCATGAACCCGAGCGACACGTTGGTGCCCCATGCCGCCGCGTGCCGGGTCAAGGCGTCGCCGACGCGCTGGCGCAGCCGCCGCTGCCACGCCAGGCGGGCCGGATAGCGGGCGATCCCCTCCGCGAGGCGGTGGTAGACGCACCAGTTCTCGAACCAGCCTCCGGCGACGCTGGCCAGCCACAGCACGACACCGGTCAGCGCCGCGTACCAGACGGTGAACGAATCGATGGGACTCATCACCTGGAGCGTGTGCACCACTTCCTCGTGGGCCATGAACGGCCGTCCCGACAGCTTCAGGAAGAGCCAGCTGAACGCGCTCGCGCCGACGGCGACGACCACGACGTTGGCCACCGCCGCCGCCAGCTGCGAGCTGGCCAGCTGCGAGAACGTCCTGGCGACGGCCCGCTCACGGTCCGCCCCGTCGGTTTCGCGGATGATCGCCGCCAGGTGGGCGGCCGTCGCCGCCGGCTGCTTGGTGGCGAGCATCAGGCCGAGGTGCTGCAGCAGCAGGAAGCTCGCCGCGTAGTTGAGGCCGTAGAGGAGCCCCTCGGGCAGCTCCTCCAGGTGCCACGCGTGAATCACCGTCTTGACCGCGGCCGTGCCGATCGTCAACGCGCCGCCGCCCGCGGCGGCCAGCCAGATGTGGCGGTACTCGCGTCGCGTGCGCGCGATGTAGTGCTCGCCGGTTTCGCTCGAGCGGTCGACGATCTTCCGCCCGAGCAGCTTCATGTTCCAGCCGAAGAGGTGCCGCAGGCTGCGGTCTTCGCTGGCCGATTGCACCAGGCGATCGAGCAGGCGGTGAATCGCCCGCGACCGCAGCGGGCCGTCGGGCGCCTCCATGATCTCGGTCATGAGCGCGGCCCGCGTCAGGCACCGCTCGATCACCTCCAGCGAGAAGACGATGTCGATGCTGACGCCGCGGCCGTCCAGATGCTGCTGGACGGTGCGGAGCTCCTCCCTGCAGGCGGCCAGGACCCTGCGGAAGGCAGCGGCGGGCCCGGCGAGGTCGGCGCCGGCGAGCCACGCGGCCAGCAGGGCGTCGCCGGCGGCCCAGGCGCGGTGGAACGGCGAGGCCGACACCGCACAGGCGCTGGCGCGGCTGCGCAGCTTCGGCGAGAGCCCTTCCGATTCGACCCGCGTGAGCAGCAGCCGGAAGCCGTCCGCGAAGGCGCCGCGAACACCGTCCCACGCGTCGGGCGGCGGGGCAGCGGCCAGCGTGGCCACCACCCGGTGGAACAGCTCCGGCGGCACGTCCCGCAGCCGCTCGATGTCCTGCCTGGTGGAGCACAGGCGATGCGCCAGCTCCCGCAGGTCGCGCCCCTCGCAGGGAGCGGGCAGCAGGTGACCGGCGAGCCGATCGCTGAATTCGTTGAAGAACCCGCGCTGCCCGGGGATTCCTGCCACGCCCACCAGGTTCGTCGCGTCGACGCCGGCGAAGAACGCGGCCAGCGCCACGCCGAACCGATCCCGATCCTCGCCGGGCGCCTCGAGACGATCGAGGACGTCGGCAAGGGCACCGGCACGCCAGGCTGCGTCGTCCGCAGGGCGAATGGCCTGGACCAGGGCCACGAAGGCGTCGGCTCGCGCCGGCGCATCCGGCGCGGCGACGAACGCGCTCAAGGCGGCGCGGGCAGCCACCGAAGACGTGGGTTCGGGGACCCAGGGCCCAATCGGTTCCGCCGTTGCCGCTGACTCGGACATCGTGCGGACAAGATATCGACAAGCCGAAGCACGGCAATTGGACCATGGACCCAGATGCCGGCAGGGGATCGCCGCGCGCCGGGACCTCCTACGTCAACAGCCTGAGGACCCTGGCGCCAGTGGTGGACAGGCGGAACGACCGTCCGACGGCGAACTGCCCGAGGGCGGCCGTCAGCCAGTCCCGGGAGGCGTCCGCGTCGACGAGCGTCAACCAGTCGCTGCCGTCCGCATGCTGGATGTCGTATCCGAGGTGGGCGACGTCGATCCTTCCCTGCTCACCGCGCAACGCGATCCGGAGCTCGGCGCGACGATGGGCCGTATCGAGCGTCAGCCCGGTGATCTTGCCGATCGCGCTCAGCCGGCTGTTGAGCAGTGTCCGCAGCGCGAAGGCAAGCACGGTGTCCTTCGAACCGCGCATCAAGCCGGACGCGCCACCGGCGCCGTGGCGCCGATGCACGTCTACGACACGGAGGGCTGAGTCCGCTCGGTGTAGTCCGCCCTCCGGCGAGCCGTTTTTTTTTGCTGGCGGCCGCGCCGTCCCTTCTTGCCTCCGACCAGGGACTCGGTCGCCTGCTCGACCACGTCTCCGAGCTTCGACTTGCCGGGCTTGTCGGATGCGTCGGTGTTGGCCAGCGTCGCGATGGTCGAGACGAGGCTGCTGGCCATCGCCGCAATCAGCGCCGGGGCGTGCTTCTTCATCGCCTTGCGGACGCTCTTCTCGATCAACTTCCTGGTCTTCCGATTGACGAGTTTCATGACGACCCTCCGCGGCGCGACGGGATGCCGTGCGTCCGCCGACGCTTTCCGGAGCAGCATCCATGCCACTGCCGGTGCGTCCAGCGCGACGCGCCGTTCGAGCGCCGGGTCGAGACGCGCGGCAACGCGAACCAACTGAACCGCCGCGCAGAAGCTGTGGGATCGCCGGCTCGTCCGCGCCGTGCCGTGCGGCCGTCGTGAAGTTTGTTACCCTGCCAACAGCCGCGTAGATGGAACGTCGCGTCCATTGACGTGATCGCGACGGGACCACTGCATGAGGAGAGCACCATGGAAAAGTGTGCACACCCGGCGTGTCTATGCATGGTCGACAAGAAGGGCCCCTACGGCAAGTACTGCAGCGATCACTGCCAGAAGGCCGGCGACGTCACTGAACTGCGGTGCGGGTGCCGGCATCCGGAGTGTCAGTAGCGTTCAGTCCTGGCGCAGCGCCACCATCGGATCGACGCCGGCGGCGCGCCGCGCCGGCAGGTAGCAGGCCAGGAACGCGATCGCGCCGAGCACGGGGATCACCGCCACGTAGGCGAGCGGATCGGTCGCCTGCACGCCGAACAGCTGATGGCGCAGCAGGCGCGTGGCGGCGACGCTGGCGATGAGGCCGGCGGCGAGGCCGGTCAGCACCAGCCGCGCGCCCATGCCGAGCATCAGCCCGAGCACGCGGCGGCGCGGCGCGCCGAGCGCCATGCGGACGCCGAGCTCGTGCGTGTGGCGGCTGACGTGGAACGACAGCACGCTGTAGATGCCGACGGCGGCCAGCACGAGGCCGAGGCCGGCGAACGTGCTGAACATCGCCATCGTGAAGCGGGGCTGCACGACGTCCTGGCCGAGCACCTCGCTGAGCGGGATCGGCCGCCCGAGCGGCTGCTCCGCGTCGATGGCCCGCACTTCGGCGCGGACCGGGTTGAGCAGCCGCGCCGGGTCGCCGGCCGCGGCGCGCACCGCCAGCAGCAGCTGCGGCGCGCCGACGATCGAGTACGGCAGGACGATCACCGGCGCCGGCTCCTCGCGCAGCCCGGCGTTCCGCGTGTTGGCGATGACGCCGACGATCGTGACGTCGGCGCCGCGGCTGACGTCGATCTGCGTCCCCGGGGGCGGCTGCGCCAGCATCTCCAGACGGAGCCGGGTGCCGACCGGGTCGTGCCCCGCCGGCCACAACGCCGCGGCCGCCTCGTTGATCACCGCCACCCGATCGCCGCGCTCGACCTCCACCGCCTCGAACATCCGTCCGCGCCGCAGCGGGATGCCGTAGGTGCGCAGGTGATCGGCGTCCGCGATGGTCGCACCGAGCCGCCGCGACGCATCGGGATTCTGTCCCGCGATCGTGAACGGCGTCGGGCGGCCGCTGCCGGGGAAGCCGAACGACACGGCATCGACGCCCGGCAGGCCGCCGATGCGGTCGTGCAGCTCGCGAGCCAGCGCGTTGCGCTGGTCGCGCGTCGGGTAGCGCTCCTGCGCCAGCGGCACGCTCATCAGCAGCACGCGATCGCCCTGCAGCCCGGGGTCCAGCCGCTGCAGCGCCACGAAGGTGCGGACGGTCAGGCTGGCGCAGACCAGCAGCACCACCGAGAGCGCCACCTCGACGATCACCAGCGCGCTGCGGGTGCGCGCGCCATGCCCGCCGGCGCCGGTGCTGCGGCTCGCGCCCAGCACCTGGCTGGTATCGGTCTTCGACGCCTGCAGCGCCGGCACCAGGCCGGCGATGATGCCGGTGACCACCGACACCGCGAGCGAGAAGCCGAGGACGGGCAGGTTGATCGCGACGCGCGATTCATTGGGGACGTAGAACTCCGGCATCAGCGCGACGATCGCCCGGATCGCGCCGAACGCGAACAGCACGCCGCACGCCCCGCCGGCGACCGAGAGCAGCACGCTCTCGGTGAGGAGCTGGCGCAGCAGACGGCGGCGCCCGGCGCCAATCGACACCCGCACCGCAATCTCGCGGGCCCGGGACACGCCGCGCGCGAGCTGCAGGTTGGCGACGTTGGCGCAGGCGATCAGCAGCAGGAAGCCGACCGCGCCGAGCAGCAGGTTCAGGCTGGTCCGCATCTCGCCGCTGGCGACGGTGACGTCCATGTAGTTGCGCAGCCGCGTCGTGAAGCCCCGCTTCGGGAAGCTGTCGGGCCGCGCCTCCGCCAGCCTCCGATCGATGGCGTGTATCTGCTGTTCGGCGGCTTCCGCGGTGACGCCCGGCGCGAGCCGGACGATCGGGTTGATCCACGGCACGTCGGTACGAGCCGGCGAGAGCGGCAGCCAGAAACCGTCGCTGGTCCACCAGCCGAACCGGGGCGGCATCACGCCGACGATCGTGTGCGGCTGTCCGTTCAGGCGCAGCGTCTTCCCCACCGCGCCCGGATTGCCTTCGAACAGCCGCAGCCAGAGGCGATGGCTGAGGACCACGACCGGTGCCGCGTCGCCGTTGCCGCGGACGTCCGATGGCTGGATCGTGCGCCCGAGCAGCGGCGGCACGCCGAGGAAGTCGAAGGCATTGGCGGTGACCAGGACGCCGGTCAGGCTCTCCGGCGCGAACTCGCCGGTCAGCAGCACCGGCTGCACCGAGGTGGCCATCACCGACGCGAACGCCGGCGACGCCTGCAGCTCCCGCAGCTCGGGAAGGGTGTAGGTGTGCCCGTCACGGCCGTCCACGCCGCGGACCTCGGGCATCCAGATGTGATCTGCGGCGGCGTACGGATACGGATCGATGATCACCCCGTAGATCACGCTGAAGATCGCCGAGGTGGCGCCCGTGCCGAGGGTCAGCGACAGGAGCGCGACCGCGACGAAGCCGGGACTGCGGCGGAACGAGCGCCAGCCATAGGCGAGATCCTGCTTCAGCGTTTCGAGCCAGCGGCGCATGCGACGTCAATTCTGACGGATCGCGCCGACGGCGTCGATGCGCATGGCGCGCCGCGCCGGTAGATAGCTGGCGCCGAGCACGACGCCGATCAGCAGGAGCGACACCGCGCCGAGCACGACCGGATCGGTCGGCGTCACACCGTAGAGCAGCGTTCCGAGCAGCTGCAGCAGGCCGAGCGCCCCGACGAGGCCCACCGCCACCCCGCCCATCGCCCAGGCGAGCGAATGGCCGAGGATCAGCCGCAGCACGTCGCGGCGCTGGGCGCCGAGCGCCATCCGGACGCCGATCTCCGGCGTGCGCTGCACGACCGAGTAGCCGACCACGCCGGCGATCCCGATGGCCGCGAGCACCAGCGCCAGCACCGCGAACGCACTGAGCAGCACCATCGGCACGCGTCGCGACGAGACCGAACTGCCGACGACGGCCTCCATCGTCCGCACCGCCGACACCGGCTGGCTGGGCTCCACGTCCGCAATCGCCCGCTTGATCGGCGCGACGAACGCCTCCGGCGCCGACGCCGTCTTCACCACGATCGTGAGGAACGGCCAGCCCGCCTGCTGATAGGGACGATAGAACGCCGGCCCCTGCTCCTGGTCGAGGCCGTTGTGATGCATGTCCTTGTAGACACCGACCACCGTGAGCCACGGCGTGTCGTCGGCGAGCCGCCCGATCTTGAAGCGCTTGCCGATGGCACTCTCCTTCGGCCAGTCGCGCCTGGCGAGCGTCTCGTTCACGAGCGCGACGTTCGGCGCGTCGAGCGTGTCGCGATGGGTGAACTCGCGCCCGGCCAGCAGCCTGATGCCCAGCGTCTTCAGCAGGCCCGGGCAGGCCACGCTGTAGTTCGCCCCGGGTCGATCCTCTTCCTTGGGCTCGGGCCGGCCCTCGATCGCCATCGCGCGTCCGGCCCCGGCGCCGCTGAGCGGCAGG
>Ga0207678_10006132_pt1 | contig 10694 bp, 6 predicted proteins | sample KBSC63metaG_FD_184319 | JGI IMG/M metagenome (GOLD analysis project Ga0207678, IMG submission 184319) | Corn rhizosphere microbial communities from Kellogg Biological Station, Michigan, USA - KBS C6-3 metaG (SPAdes) (version 2) | ecosystem: Host-associated > Plants > Roots > Rhizosphere > Soil ...
TCGCTGGCGGGCGTGCGGCCGCAGGACTCGGGCGCCGCTTCGAGCATGGTCAACGTCATGCAGCAGCTCGGCGGCTCGGTGGGCCTGGCGGTCCTGGTCGCGGTGTTCGGCACGGCGACGCGTGACTCCGCGGCGCACCCGGTGGCAGGCCTGTCGGCGGAGGCGTTCCACGCCCACGTCCTTTCCCGCGGCATGTCGACGGCGTTCGGCCTGGCGGCGATCTTCGACGTGGCCGCCTTCGTGGTGATCGCCCTCTTGCTGCGCCCCCGCAAGCCGGCCGTCCCGGACACTCCGGCCGCCCTAGCCGACGAGGCCCTCAAGGTCGGCGTCCTGGAGGACTAACCGCCTACTTGACCGTCAGCCGGACGGCTTCGGAGTAGCGCACGCGGCCGAAGTACATCAGCTTCACCAGCAGCCACGACTCCCAGCCGGGCTCGGCGGTCGCCGGAACGGTCACGTTGAACGCCGCGGCGGCCTCGCCTCCGGGCTCGGCCGTGACCGGCTGCGTCCACGGCCCGGTCGCCTGCCAGGTGCCGACCGGGGAGACCAGCTGGGCCTCGCCGCGCAGCTGCGAGGCCAGGCGGCTGGCGACCCGCACCTCAAGCGGGCAAGACGCCCCCGGGGCGAGCTGGAGGGAAGCGGGAAGCACTTCAAGGTGGACTTCGTCTGCGAGGGCCATGACGTCGGACTGCAGGCGGAAGAACAGTTCCTCTGGTTCCAGCGCCGGGTCGGGCTCGCCCGCCTCGCCGATCGTGACGAGCACGGCGTCCTCAAGCACCTGCCCGAGGTCGTCGGTGATCCGCGCGGCGACGAAGTACCGCCCGTCACTCGTCCCGGGCAGCGCCCGCACCGCCACGTCCCAGGCGGCGTACCCGTTGGGTTCCAGGTCATAGGACAGGGCCGAGCCGGTGACCGTCGCATCGAGCCCCTCGGGCACGGCAAGCTCGACCGTCCCGCGGCCCCCGGCCGGCCCGCTGGCGACCGTCAGCGTCACGTTCCCTTCCGCCGCGTCAGCGCCGAGCGTGACGCGCGTGGGGGAGAAGTGCACCGCGACAGGCACGTTCCCCGCCGGGGCCGGCCCCTTCCCGTGCAGCCAGTACCGCGTGAAGAGTGGCTGCGCGGGCTCGGGGAGCGCGGCGCGGTCAGCAGCCAGGGCGGGTTCGGTCGCGAGCCGCACCGCCACCGTGACGGTATCGAACGGAAGGACCGGGACGAGCGCGGTGCCCTCGTCCACCGTCAGCGGCTCGCCGTCCGACTCCTCAAGCAGGTCACTGCGCCAGGCCGCCTCGATCCCGCCGGCGATCCGCAGCCCCGCGAGCCCCGCGCGCCCGTCGGTCTCCCGCAGCCGCACGGTCACCTCCCGCCCGCCAGGCGAGGACGGGAGGCCGCCCGCGAGCGGGTTGCCGCGCGGCTTCAGCGCGGACAGGGTGACATGGGCCGGGACCTTGACGTCGCCGACGAGCGAAGCGCCCCGCGCGGCCGACACGTCGAGGATGTCGAGTCCCTGATCGGGTCCGCTGGCCGGCCCCGGCGCGACCGCGGTGACGAAGTCATGGTTGTAGTCCTCGGCCGCCGCGTTGAACCCGGCCCCGCGCCAGCCGGCGGCCTGCCCGGACGAGGCCAGCGCGTAACGGTACGTGTGCGACCAGTGCTGCCAGGCGAACGACGACCCGTCCGGCGCGGTCCGCCGGTCGCCGTCGATCCAGACCCCGCTCGGCCACCCCGAGCAGGCACGGAACAACGACATCCACAGCGTCCCGTCCGGCGTGACCACGCCGCCCGGCGTGCCCCGGTTGAACAGGGCGACCGCCCCGTCCCCCAGGGCGGCGTCGCCGGGAGCGAGCACGTCCCCCTCGCAGACCTCGGCCAGCACCTGCCCGGCCGTGAGGAAGCCCGACATCTCGGCGATCGCCAGCGGCAGCTCGGCGGGCGACGCGGTGGCCACGATGATCACCGGCAGGTCGCGTGGCCCGCGCACGTCCGCCCCCGGCGCGAACGCCGCAGACCGTGACTTGGCGGCGGGCACCCACAGCCGTGCCGCGCCGCCCTCGGCCACCAGTTGCGCGAGCCGCTTGGCGACGGCCGGGTCGCATGCGGCGAGGACCTCGGACGTGAACGCGTTGGACGACGGGCCGCCCAGCGCGATCCGGAAGTCGGGCAGGTTCGAGTCCACGTCAAGGGACCCGTACCGGGTCCCGGACGACCGCGAGGTGGTCGCCGTGACCCCCGCCCGCGCCAGCCCGGTGACGAGGTCCTTGACGGCCGCCCGGACCGGCTCCTCCGCCACGTCGGGAGTGACGACCTCCGCCACCCCGAGCGCCACGCCTGTTTCCCCGGCGCCAGCCGCCAGCGACGCCTTCGCGACCGACCCGATCCCGAACCAATGGTTCGCCGGGTTGTCGAGCGTCCACCAGTGGGCCGCGACGTCCGCTTCCGGTGCCCCGAACGGCCGCCCGATCACCGCCGTCGCCGTCTGGTACACCGGCAGCCCGCCGGGCAGGGACGCGGGGAACCGCACCCGGAGCAGGCGCTCTCTCCCGATCGACCCGGACACGTGCGTGCGGAACTCGACCCGGTCGGCGCCGTCCCACAGCAGGGTTTCCGCGGTCACCGACAGGTCGCCGAGCGTGTACGTGGCCACGAGCCGCGACCCGGCCGGCGACCGCTGCGCCCGCACCGAGGCGGCGACCGACGACGCCGCCAGCCCGGGCCCCTTCGGCGACAGGTGCCACGGCCCCTCGTTCCACCGGGGATGCTGCTGGTACTCCTCCTGCAGGACCAGGTCGTTGCCCGGCCGCAGCAGCAGCTCCCGCCCGGCGGCGTTGTCGACGACCGAGGCGAGCGCCCCGTGCCCGGCGGCACCGGTCACGGTGAACGCGTCGTTGGCGATCGTGAGCCCGTCAATGTCCGCCCAGCCGTCGGGCCCGGCGGCGGGTACCAGCGGGTACCGCGTGCACCCGAGCGGGGGTACGCCCCGCGCCCGGAACGTCAGCGTCACCGACGCGAGCGACCCGTCAGGATGCCGCGTCACCCCTTCGGCGAGCGCCGGCGCCGGCTCGCTGGTCACCGGGTCGAGCACAGCCAGCCACGGGGTCCCCGCCTCAGGCAGCGTCACGGTCACCGTCGCCATCCCGTCCCGCTCCCGCGCGAGCCCGTTGACCACGGTGACCGCAAGGCCGCCAAGGCCGCCACCGCCGCCCTCGCCAAGAGCGGCGGACCCGGAGGCGCCGGTCAGGAATCCAACGGCCTCCCGCCGCGCCGCGTCCCCCCGCTCCCACGCCTCCCGCCACCCGGCGAGCAGGTCGAGGTACACCTCGTCGGACTCGGTCCCGGTGATCGCGTCGTGGTGCGCGCCGTAGGCGAGCTGCCGCCAGGCCTTGTCCAGGGACTCCGCTGGGTACGGGGCACCCCGCAGCCAGGCCAGCGTGGCGAGCCGCTCGCCCTCGAGCACCGCGACCTCGCCGGCCCGGGCGGCCAGCTTGGTGTCGGCGTAGGAGACGTCCTTGCCCGTGTAGACCGGGTTCATGTCCCGTGTCTGCGGCATGATCCAGTACCGCGCCGGGTCGCGCTCGGCGTCGGCGCGCACCGCCGCGAAGAACTCACGCGGGATCGCCGGAACGAACCGCGGCCACACGTACCGGGCGGCCCACTCGCGGGCGACGTCGGTCACCCAGCGGGCCGGGATCACGTGGTCGGAACCGACCGGCAGCATCACGTTGCGCGTCGCCGCGACCGGCGCGAGCTGCCGGAACTGGTCGTAGGCGGCCGCAAGCGCCGCGGGCAGGTCGGCCGCGGTGTGCAGCGTCCACCCGGCGCCGTAGTGGTTGGCCATGTAGGCGGTGAGCAGCCCCGACCCGTCGGGGGAGAGCCACTCGAACTCCGCGGGGAACTGCATCTCCGTGTTGACCGCGGGCCCCCACTGGTGGAACGGCCCGCGCGCCCACGACGAGGACGTCAGCCCCGCCTGCGCCATCAGCCCGGGGAACCCGGGATCGAACCCGAAGGCGTCGAGCATCCAAGCGGACGCCGGCTCCGCCCCAAGGATGCCGCGCTGGAACCCCATCCCGTATACCGCGTTGCGGATGGTCGTCTCCGCGCCGGTCAGGTTGGTGTTCGGCTCGTTGTAGGTGCCGCCGACCAGTTCGGCCCGCCCCTCGCGCAGCAGCGACCGCAGGAACGCCCGGTCGGCGGGGAACGCGTCGAAGTGCGGCTTCAGGTAGTCGATCTCGGCCAGCACGAACTTGTAGTCGCGGTCGCGTCGCGCCTTCTCCAGGTGCAGCCGCACCAGGTCGAACGCGGTCCGGGTGTCCGGCAGCGACCCGTCCTCGTCCGGCAGCACCAGCCGGGCCTCGGTGAACTGCCCCTGGGTGTTCCACCAGACGGGGTCGTAGTGGAAGTGCGACACCATCCACATCGTCCAGCCGGCTTCCGCGACGGTGACGGAAGCCTCGAGCGTGACCCGCCCCGCGCCAGTCTCCGCGATCGCGGTGACCGGCAGCGAAACACCGGGCGACCCGGTCACGGCGACGCTTACCTCGCCGGTGCGGCTCTCCCCTGGTTCCGGCAGGGTAATCCCGAACGGTTCCGGGGTTCCCGCCCCCGCTCCCTCGATGCGCAGCAGCGCGGTCACGCCCTCTTCCGAAGCCTCCGTGGCCTCAACGGTAACCCGCATGACCTGCAGCGCCCGCCCGGCGCGGCCCGTGAACAGATCAGTCGATTCGACCCTTGTGATCCGCATACCTTCATCGTCCCATGCCGCGGCCCCGGCCGGACCTACCAGCCGTGGTTCCCCGATGCGGTCCCGATACTGCCGGAAGAAATCTTGCGAAAGAAGTCTTCCGAAGCCTTGTCGGAAGAACTCTTTCGAGCGTACTATTTCGAAACATGAGTTCCGAACCAGACTCGAGCGAGGACAAGCCGGTCAAGCTGACCGATGCCAAGGGGATGCGTGCCATGGCGCACCCGGTCCGGATGGCGCTGCTCGAGCTCTTCACCGTCCGCGAGACGCTGACCGCGACACAGGCCAGCGAGGCCCTCGGCGAGTCGCCGGCGAACTGCGCGTTCCACCTGCGGACCCTCGCCAAGTACGGGTTCGTCCACGAGGCGGGCGGCGGCAAGGGCAGAGAGCGGCCCTGGGCCCTCACCAACCGCTCCATCTCGGTAGAAACGGATCAGGCGGATCCGCAGGCAGCCTTGGCCGCCGAAGAGCTCGTCAAGGTCTACTTTGAGCGGTGGGTCGACCGGGCCAGGCGCTTGTCTGGCTCGTCCATGAAGCTGCCCGGCTGGGAAAGCGGGTCGGGTTGGACGAGCAACGTCTCGTACCTGACCGCGGAGGAGGCCGCCGGGCTGCGTGAAGAGATGCGCCGGCTGCTGACCCGTTATGAAGAACGCCGCGTCAACCCGGCACTCCGGCCACCGGGCGCGCTCCCCGTCGAGTGGATGGTCTTCGCCGCCCCCGTTCCCGAGTGGGCCGAGCCGGCCCCAGACCCCAAAGGAGCCCGTCATGCACCCTGAACTGCTCTCGTCTCTGGCCGCCGAGCGCCGCCGTGACCTCGACGCCGACATCGCCGCCCACCGCGCGCCCCGCGCCCGCGCCGGCACTCGCACGGGCAGGCGCGCGCACACCCTGACCCGGCCGGCCCTCGTGCCGAGGTTCCGCGTCTCCTGGACGCACACCACCCTGGCCGCCGTCTCCGGCAGCCGCCGCGGCCGCTCCGTCGTCATCGTCATCTCCGCGACGCGCAGCAGCTCCTAGCGGAACGTACGCACGGTGAGTACGGTTAGCTACCGGATGTTAGTTAGCGTTTGCCGTGCCACCGGCTTCGCTGGTGACCGAGCGAGAAGAGATTAGAGAGCGCGATGTCCCACACTGACCGGCCGGCCACCCTGCGGGACGTGGCCACGGCCGCGGGTGTCCACCCGGCCACTGCGTCACGTGCGCTGAACCCCGAGACCAGGCTCCTGGTCAGCGAAGAGACCGCGCGCCGGGTCAGCGAGGCGGCCGACCGGCTCGGCTACCGGCCCAACCCGGTGGCGCGGTCCCTGCGGACGCGCCGCTCGCACACGATCGGCGTGCTGATCCCCGACCTGAACAACCCGCTGTTCCCGCCGATGATCCGCGGCATCGAGGACCGGCTGGCCACCCGCGGGTACGTGGCCCTTATCGGCAACACCGACGTCGACTTGGCCAAGGAGCGCCTGGTCTTCGACCAGATGCGCGCCCGGCACGTAGACGGGTTCGTCTTGGCCACCGCGATCACCGGCAGCCCGATCCTCGCCGAGGCCGCCGAGGCCGGCGTCCCGGTCGTGCTGATGAACCGCACCTCGGCGGACTACCCGTTCTCGTCCGTCTCGGTGGACAACGAGCAGGGCGTGCGGGCGGCGGTCAACCACCTGATCTCCCTCGGGCACACCAGGATCGGGCACGTCGCCGGCCCCCAGGATGCCTCCACCGGCGCGGCCCGGCTCCGCGGCTTCCGCGCGGCCATGGCCGCGCACAAGGTCCCGGTGACCGAAAGCCAGGTCGCCTACGCCTCCGCCTATTCCCTGGAAGAGGGCGTACGGTGCGGCAAGGAACTGCTCACGACGACCCCGGACCTCAGCGCGGTCGTCGCTGGCAACGACATGCTGGCGATCGGGTGCTATGGCGCGTTTGACGAGCTCGGGCTGCGCTGCCCGGAGGACGCCTCCGTCATCGGGTTCAACGACATGCCGTTCGTCGACCGGCTCCGCCCGCCGCTTTCCTCGGTGCGCTTCCCGCACTACCAGCTCGGCACCGAGGCGGCCACGCTGCTCATTGAACGGATCGAGGCCGCGGAATGCCCTGTGAAAATGCTGTTCCTCGCCCCTGAGCTCGTCGTCCGCGGTTCGACCGCGCCCTTCGCTGGCGCGCCCGAGGGGGCCAGTGCCGTCCCGCTGCGCCGTACCGCGCGGGCCTTAGCATTGAATATCGATCACAATCAAATTGATTCCGCCGGTGTAATCTGAGGCGGATGTTGGCTTTTGGTGACGGGCTTTCGTTTACGGAGCCCAGGCATCGTTTTCGCACGCTGTCCATGATTTCTTCTGAGAATCCTCAGACAATTCACCGGGTACCTGACGTTTCTGCAGGTCGTCGGTTCTTAGTAAGAAATTAAACATTCAGGATTGACAAACCTGCGCGGGAAGCGACAGGCTCTCGTGCAAACGATTGTTGTCTGTCTTCCTGCGCGCTGAGCAGGTTACGGTGACGTACATTTCGCCTTAATTATTACGCGGAGCGTGGAACCCGCCGGTATAACCCTCAAAAGTAAGCACCCGGGGACTCCGGGTGTTCGATCCAGAACGCACTCAGAAGAATCGTGAGCGATTGAGGAAGGAGGAACCGGGCGTGAGCGCACACCTCCCCTGGTTCTCCAAGAACGCTGTCGCAGTGGGCGCAGTCGCGCTCGCCGTGGGCGCTCTTGCCGCATGCAGCAGCAGTGGTAGCAGCAGTAGCAGCTCGACCGGAAGCACGGCCTCGGCCGGCGCGGCGAGTTCCTCCGCCAGCGGGGCGGCGAGTGGTTCGTCCACCCCGATCAACATCGGGGCGTCACTCTCTCTGACAGGCGACTTCTCCGCCGACGGCCAGGCCTTCAAGCAGGGCTACAACCTGTGGGTCAAGGACGTGAACGCGGCCGGCGGCATCCTCGGCCGCCAGGTCAAGCTGACGGTCCTCGACGACAAGAGCGACCCGAACCAGGTCGTCACCAACTACCAGACGCTGATCAACACCGACCACGTGGACCTGACCTTCGGGCCGTTCTCCTCGCTGCTGACCGCGCCCGCCTCGGCGGTGGCGGCCCGCAACGGGTACGCGTTCGTCGAGGGCGCGGGCGGCGCGCCGTCGGTCTTCGACACGCAGTCCAACCAGGCGGACCACAACGTCTTCGACGTGGCCCTGCCGATCGCGGACGAACTTATGCCGTTCGTGAACTACATCAAGTCGCTGCCGGCGAGCCAGCGGCCGAAGACCGCGGCGTACCCGATGGCCGACGACCCGTTCGCCACCCCGCCGGTGCAGCTGGCCCAGTCCAAGCTGGAGGCACTGGGCGTGAAGACGGTGTACTCGAAGATCTTCCCCGAGGAGAACTCGTCCTACAAGCCGGCCGCTGACCAGGTGGCCGCCAAGAACCCGGACATCGTGGTGCTCGGCTCGACGGACGTGCCGACCGTCGCGGCGTTCATGTCCGAGTTCGCGCAGGACCACTACACCCCGAAGATGTTCATCGCGGCGGCGGGCCCCGACCAGGGCGCCGCCTTCATCAAGGCGGTAGGCGCGGCCAACGCGACCGGCATGATGGTGCCCAACGGGTGGTACGGCAGCTACAACAACTCCCAAAGCCAGAAGATGGTCTCGGAGTACATTGCGCAGTACGGCGGCACCGCGGCCGGCGTCAACGCCGACGTAGCCGAGGCCTACGCGGTCGGCCAGGTCGTCCAGCAGGCGGTGACGCACAACGGGAGCCTCGACAACTCCAAGATCATCTCCTACCTGCACAGCGGCGTCACGCTGCAGACGGTGATGGGTACGACGAAGTTCGACTCGCTCGGGGAGAACTCCAGCGCTGCCGCGTTCGTCTTCCAGTGGCAGAACAAGGGCCAGAAGTTCGTCCAGGTGCTGCCGACGGGCGGAGCCTCGGTCGCGATCCTCGCGACCAAGCCGGCCTGGGGCGGCTGAGCAGTTATCTCCCGGGGGGCGACCCCCCGTACCCCCCGATGTCCGCGCGGCCGGGCCTGATCGCAAAAACCGCGATCGCAAGCGGCCCGCCCACGCGGACGAGGAACCGTCCGATCTCCTTGAGACCGGACTTCTTTGGACCGACCAGGACGGAGTAGTTAGTAGTGGCAGGGGAGATAGCCCGGCAAATCGTCAACGGCATACTCATCGGGGGCGTCTACGCCCTCATGGCCGTTGGCCTGACGCTGATCTTCGGCGTGCTCGACATCATCAACATCGCCCAGGGTGTCCTGGTCATCCTGGGCTCCTACCTCTCGTACTCGCTGTTCACCAAGGCGCACATCGACCCGTTCCTCGGGCTGCTCATCACGATCCCCGCGATGTTCATCGTCGGCGTGGTGATCCACTGGGCGTTCATCAGCCGGCTGCGCGGCACCGAGCGGACGTCGATGACGCTGCTCGTCACCTACGCGGTCGGGCTGATCATCGAGGGCATCCTCTTCAAGATCTACGGCGCGAACAACGTCCAGATCTCTCCCCGGTACGTCAACAGCAGCGTGCACATCCTCGGCTTCTACGTCGGCTGGGTCTACATCTGGGGATTCATCCTCGCGCTGGTCCTGGTCGCGGCCGTCTACGTGATGCTTTACCGGACCAAGTTCGGGCGCAGCGTCCGGGCCATCATGCAGGACGAGACGGCGGCCCGCCTCGTGGGCATCAGCGTGAACAAGGTCGCCGCCGTCACTTTCGGCATCGGCGTGGCGGTCACCGCGGCGGGCGGCCTGGTGTATGGCGAGACCAACGCGTTCAACGCCAACAGCGGTTACGACCTCATCTCCCGGCTGCTGTCCATCGTCATCCTCGGCGGCATGGGCAGCGTCGGCGGCGCGCTCGGCGCGTCCGTCTTCATGCTCACCCTGGAGTCAGTGGTGACGATCTGGCAGCCGAACTGGGCGGTCGTCGTCTATTACGCGGCACTTGTCATCGTTCTTGTCTACCGCCCGACGGGGCTGTTCGGCCGGAAGGCGGTGCGGGCCCAGTGAAACCCCAGACCCTGACCAAAGGCGGCGGGATCGTCGTCCTGCTCATCCTCGCCGTGCTGTTCCCCCAGGTGTTCAGCAACCCGGGGGTCAGCGTCTACGGTGTGTTCGCAATGGTTTTCGCTACCGCTGCGGTCGCATGGCACATCTTCTCCGGCAACACCGGCTACATCTCGCTCGGCCAGGCGGTGTTCTACGGCAGCGGCGCCTACGCGATGGGCATCGCGGCCCGCGACTGGCACATGTCGCCCCACGCGACCTTCGAGCTGCTCCCGCTGTCCGCCGCGGTGGGCGCCATCGTCGCGGTGCCGTTCGGGCTGATCGCGCTGCGAGTGCGGCGGCACACGTTCATCGTCGTGACGATTGCTGTTTTCTTCATCTTCCAGCTGATGGCGTTCAACTTCTCGTTCACCAACGGTTCGAGTGGCCTCGGCTTTCCGTTTCTCAATGGGACGCAGGCGCAGGTCAATGAGATCTTCTACTACATCGGACTAGCCTGCACGGTTGGGGCGGTCATCATTGCCTGGCTGATCGGGCGGTCCCGGTTCGGCCTGCAACTACGTGCGATCAGGGACGACGAGGACCGGGCCAGGGGCCTCGGCGTGAAGACCGCTCGGGTGAAGCTCGCCGCTTTCGTGATTTCCGGTGCGCTCACCGGGCTGATCGGTGCGGTGGCGTTTTACTACGATGGGCAGGTCGAGCCGCAGACCGGCTTCGACCCGCTGTTTGACCTCGCCCTTGTCCTGATGGTCTTCCTCGGCGGGTTCGGCTCGATCAGCGGCGCGGTGCTCGGCGCCTTGATCATCGAGCCACTGCGGCTCTGGATAAACACCCAGCCCGCGTTGAACGGATACGGCGAGATCCTGCTCGGCGGGGTCTTCCTCCTCGTCGTGCTCTTCATGCCGCGCGGCATCATCCCGACCGGCAGCGAGTTCATCACCAAGGTGAGGACCCGG
>Ga0207678_10006134_pt1 | contig 10694 bp, 8 predicted proteins | sample KBSC63metaG_FD_184319 | JGI IMG/M metagenome (GOLD analysis project Ga0207678, IMG submission 184319) | Corn rhizosphere microbial communities from Kellogg Biological Station, Michigan, USA - KBS C6-3 metaG (SPAdes) (version 2) | ecosystem: Host-associated > Plants > Roots > Rhizosphere > Soil ...
CATCACCTGCCGCATCACCGTCGACGGCGTGGTCAAGGACGAGAGGACCTCCGACGGCGTGAACGCCCAGACCTTCTGCTTGGTGAAGTCGGCATGAGCAACACGCATGTCGGCGCCCATCCGATGATCCCGCGTTTCATCCGGTTGTTCTCGGTGCCGATCTTCTTGGGCTGGATCGCGGTCGTCGTGATCGTCAACATCGCCGTCCCGCAGCTGGAGCAGGTCGGCGAGGCGCATGCGGTGTCGTTTGCCCCGCGCGACGCGCCGTCGCTGCAGGCGATGCAGCGCATCGGCAAGACCTTCCAGGAGTTCGACTCCAACAGCGCGGCGATGGTCGTCCTCGAAGGCGACCAACCGCTCGGCGACGCCGCGCACAAGTACTACGACGGCCTGATCGACAAGCTCGAGGCCGACACAAAGCACGTCCAGCACGTCCAGGACTTCTGGGGCGACCCGCTGACGGCATCGGGTGCGCAGAGCGCCGACAACAAAGCCGCCTACGTCCAGCTCAACCTGGCGGGCAACCTGGGTGAGAGCCTGGCCAACGAGTCCGTGCAAGCCGTGCGGAAGATCATCGACAACTCCTCGCCGCCACCGGGCGTCAAGGCTTATGTCACCGGTCCCACGCCGCTTGCGAACGACCAGCACCACGCGGGTGATAAGGGCATCAAGCTGATCACCGCGGTCACGATCTGCGTCATTTTCGTGATGCTGCTGTTCGTCTACCGGTCCGTCGTCACGGTGCTGCTCGTCTTGGTGATGATGTTCCTCGAGCTGGCCGCCGCCCGGGGAATCGTTGCCGCCCTTGGCTATTACGATCTGATCGGGTTGTCGACGTTCGCGGTCAACCTACTCACCACACTGGCTATCGCGGCCGGAACGGACTATGCGATCTTCCTCCTCGGCCGTTATCACGAGGCGCGCAATAACGGCGAGGATCGCGAAACCGCCTTCTACACGATGTATCACGGCACCGCCCACGTCATCCTGGGCTCGGGTCTGACCATCGCGGGTGCGACCTTCTGTCTGTCCTTTGCGCGGCTGCCCTACTTCCAAACGCTCGGCGTACCACTGGCGATCGGCATGCTCGTGGCTGTCGCCGCGGCACTGACCATGGCGCCCGCCCTACTGACGATCTGCAGTCGCTTCGGTCTTTTCGATCCGAAGCGGAAAGCGGGGACCCGCGGGTGGCGCCGCGTCGGTACCGCCGTGGTGCGCTGGCCGGGACCGATCCTCGCCGCGTCGGTGGTTCTGGCTCTGGTCGGTCTGCTGGCCGTGCCGTCGTACAAGCCTGCCTACAACGACCGCTATTACCTACCTCCGGACATCCCGGCCAACGTCGGCTACGCCGCGGCCGACCGGCACTTTCCGCAGCCCCGGATGAACCCGGAGTTGCTGCTCGTCGAAACCGACCATGATGTCCGCAACCCAACGGACATGCTGGTGATCGAGCGAATAGCCAGAGCAATCGCCCACACACAGGGGGTCGGCAGGGTGCAGGCCATCACCCGGCCGCGAGGCGTTCCGCTCGAGCACACGTCGATTCCGTTCCTGCTCAGCATGCAGGGCACCGCTCAGCAGATGAACCAGGACTACATGGCCAAGGTCATGGCCAACATGCTGAAACAGGCCAACGACATGCAGACCACGATCGACACCATGCAGAAGATGCAGAACGTCACGATGCAGATGGCCGCGACCACGCACAGCATGGTCGGCAAGATAAAGACGACCGCTGTCGACGTCCAGGAATTGCGGGACCATATCGCGGATTTCGACGACTTCTTCCGGCCCATCCGCAACTACCTCTATTGGGAACCGCACTGCTACGACATCCCGATCTGCTGGTCGATCAGGTCCATCTTCGACACCCTCGACGGCGTGGACCCGTTGACTGACGACATCCAGAGTCTGCTGCCCGACCTGGAAAAGCTGGACACGCTGATGCCGCAGCTGGTCGCGCTGATGCCCGCTCAGATCGAGACGATGAAGAGCATGCAGCAGATCACGCGGACGATGTATCAGAGCCAGAAGAGTCAGCAGGACCAGAACAAGGCGATGCAGGAGAACCAGAACGCCATGGGCCAGGCGTTCGACAACTCGAAGAACGACGATTCTTTCTATCTGCCGCCGGAAGTCTTCGACAATGCGGACTTCAAACGCGGCCTCAAGATGTTCGTGTCACCGGACGGAAAAGCCGTTCGGTTCATCATCTCCCACGAGGGCGACCCCGCGACTCCTGAAGGCATCAAACTCATTCCGCAGATCAAGAATGCGGCGTTCGAGGCCATCAAGGGCACGCCGTTGGAGGGCTCGAGGATCTATCTGGCGGGTACCGCGTCGACGTACAAGGACATGCAGGAGGGTTCGAACTGGGATCTGCTGATCGCCGGAATATCCTCGCTCTGCCTGATTTTCATCATCATGCTGTTGCTCACTCGAGCGGTGATCGCCTCGGCGGTCATCGTCGGGACGGTGCTGTTGTCGTTGGGCACGTCCTTCGGGTTATCCGTACTCATCTGGGAACACATCCTTGGAATTCCGCTGCACTGGATGATCCTTGCCATGTCGGTGATCATCCTGTTGGCGGTGGGTTCCGACTACAACCTGTTGTTGGTGTCCAGATTCAAAGAGGAGATCCACGCAGGAATCAAGACCGGTATCATCCGGTCGATGGCGGGCACCGGTGCGGTCGTGACGTCGGCAGGCCTGGTGTTCGCGTTCACCATGATGTCGATGGTGGTCAGCGACCTCATCGTGGTCGGTCAGGTGGGCACCACGATTGGTCTCGGCCTGTTGTTCGACACCCTGGTGATCCGGTCGTTCATGACGCCGTCGATCGCCGCGTTGATGGGCCGGTGGTTCTGGTGGCCCCAGAACGTACGAACCCGACCGAACCCTTCGCCATGGCCGACACCGCCCCAGCACCCGGCGGAAACGCCGGTCAGTGTCGGCGCTGGCGATGAATCTCCAACCCGGCCAACCACATGAAGTGACTCAGGGCCGTATTTGTCTTGACGACAGTAGGATTGGTGTACCGACGGCTCAGCAGGTACCGGTGGCAGCGAATCCGCAGGGTACCGACGCCTTCTCCGGCGGCGCGAACGATGGAGTTTCCAGCGTCGTCGAATCGACTGTCATCGTGATGGTGTCTCCTGCGCCGCCGCTGCTGCTGTACGTGCTAGTGGGGTAGTCCGACGCATGTGCGGCGATGTCTAGACCGGCTGCCAGCACTGCAGAAATGCCTACTGCGGCGGCAATTGGCTTTATGGCCTTGTACATTTGACCTCCGAAAATATCCACAGCGATTGGTAGGCAACGCAATTGCTGTCTGCATTGCGGGGACTGCAGCCTATTGACGACTCAGCGGCCGAGCCGGACCCCGGCTTAGTTGGCCTTACCTTCCAATAGCCTTACCTTTAATGGCCTTACCTTAAAGCCATCGAATCTGACCCTAGCGGAGTGTGATGTCGTGAGCTAGATCACAAATCGGTGATGAGGATCACGGCCCAAACGGGAATAAATATGAGACTTACGGTGCTCGCAAGGTTTCGAAGAACCTGTGAATTGCCCATCTCGGCAGTCGATTACATCATCGAGCGGGCATCGTGCGCGTCGCTTACGCTGACGAAGATTGCAACGACCGAAGGACATGCAGATGACGTGGTTTCTCGCGCTTCAAGGCACGGCGCACATGACCAACCAGCCGTCCGTCTACGAGCTTCAGGACTCGGCGGACGTCGACAAGATCGCGCAGGAACTGGTCAGCTCCGCGACCCTGGACCGAGCTGTACCCATCCCTGCGGTGCTGCAGCAGAACGCTGGTGGGAAGCAGAGTGTGACCCTGTATGTGCGTCCGGCCGCCTGGGGTATGTGGGTGTTCTACCAACTGTCCGAAGAGGAACGGCGTCAAAACCTTGCGGAGAACCCGTTGCTCAACGCACCCTCCCAGGTGGCGCAACAACGCGGGTAGACATCGCCGGAGGCCTCGCCGAGCGACTGGTATCTACGGCGTCGCCGCGAGTCGCTCCAACCGCCAGGCGCCTCCTCCGAGCAGTTCGAGGTGGTGTTGGTGATGCGCTTCCAGCGAGCTGCGGTGACTGACGCTGACCACGGTGGTGGCTGGCAACTCGGCGCGGAGCAGCTCGTACATCGCCAGTGCCAGACCCTCATCCATCGCGGAGGTGGCTTCGTCGAAGAACACCGCCTTGGGTCTTGTCAGCAACACGCGGGCGAACGCGACGCGCTGCTGCTCCCCCGGTGAGAGGACCTTCGCCCAATCCTGCTCCTCGTCGAGCCGTTCCCGTAGATGGGGCAACGAGACGCGCGTGAGCACCTCGCGGAGCCGCTCATCGACGATGTCGCCCGACCTGGCCGGGTACGACACAACCGTGCGCAGATCGCCAAGCGGCAGGTACGGCAGTTGCGACAAGAACATCGTCTCGTGATCCTCGGCGGGCCTGCGCCAGACGCCGGTCGCCGCAGGCCACAACTCGGCGAGGCTGCGCAACAATGTGGTCTTGCCGCTGCCCGACGAGCCCGTGATGACCAGTGAGTCACCGCGCTCCAGCCGCAGATCGAGCGGGTCGATGAGCCGCTCGCCGGCAGGTGTGCGCACCTCGACGCCGTCCAGTTCGACGGAGTCGTCGCGGCTTGGTTCGGCAGGCAGCACCGGCAGTGCGCGGGCGCGTTCGTTGGCCTCCACGAGCCCGTGCAATCGGATGATCGCGGCGTTGTAGCTCGCGAACTGACTGTATGCGTTGCGGAAGAACGACAACCCCGACTCGATCTTCCCGAATGCGCCCGCGGACTGGGTCACGTCGCCCAACTTGATGGTGCCTGCGAACAGCCGCGGCGCTTGGAGCACAAACGGCAACGGAAGGATCGTCTCCGTCACCGTGTAGTTCCAACCGATCAACCCGAGTGTGCGCCGGACGTAGCGCCGATAGTTCGCGATGATGGCGACGAACCTGCTGTTGAGTTGTTCCCGCTCCGCGTTTTCACCGCGATAGAAGCCGACCGCCTCCGCGGCGTCACGCAGCCGCACCAAGGCATAACGAAACGCGGCATTTGTCTGCTCGTTGCGAAAACTCAATCGGATCAGTGGATGACCGATCCGAAACGCGACCACCGAAGCCGTAAGCACATAGGCGATGACTATCCAGAACAGCGCCCTGGGGATCTGGACCCCGAACAACGTCAGTGGCCCCGACAGCCGCCACAGGATCACCGCGAACGACGCCACTGAAGCCACCGAATTGACCGCTCCGAACAACAGGATGCTCTGCGAGTAGTACGACGGCACGTTGGGGCCGGTGCCAATCCCGGTGGTGAAGACGTCAATGTCCTGCTGAATACGCTGATCTGGGTTGTCGATGGTGGGTTCGGCGAACCGGCCGCGGTAGTACGCACGGCCGCTCAGCCAGTCCCCGGTGAGACGGTCGGTCAACCACACCCGCCAGCGGATGATGAAGCACTGGGTCAGGTACGTGTCGAAGAGGATCCGGGCGATGTGGATCGCGGCCAGGATGCAGAAGATGCCGATCGCCACCCAGAAGCCGTCAATTCCCGAGTTGCGCTGCGCCGCGTTGTTCGCGCCCGCACCGTGAAACGCCACCTGAAGCGCCGAGAACAGGTCGTTGTTGTAGTAGCTGAGCAGCACGGCGATGCGCACCTCGAGGATGACCGACAGCAGCAAAACCGCTAGCGTGGCCCACACTGGAAGACTTGCTCTGCCGGTGAAGTAGTCGCCGGTGACCCTCCAGAACCTCTTTGCCCAGGTGGTGTAGCGGATCAGCAGGATGGCGATCGCCAACACACACGCGGCGCTGATCGTCCAGACCTCGACGATCCACCACGTCGACGCCACGAGCTCGTTGCCCCAGTCGATAGATGGCTCGAATCTCTCCAACGGACCGCCCTCCGGTGCGGTGGCGCCCTGACGGCACCACGAAGCAATTCACGCGCAGGTATCGCTCGTTGAGGACCAGATGGCCTTCCGTCGGCGGTTCCGTTGCGCGACTGAGTATCGGCCTCGGTTCTGAACAACGTCGAAACAACCGCGACGACGATGGCAACCGCTGCTACGGTTCGGCTGAACGTTGTCTGCGAACCAGGAGACGCCTGCCGTGCCGCCACTGCTTCGTGACTTGCTCCGCCCCTACCGGCGGACCCTCGCAATCATCTTGGCCACGACGCTGGTGTCGATGGTCATGAGTCTGGCCGCACCCTGGCCGCTCAAGGTCATCCTGGACAACGTCGTCGCAAGCCATCCTCCCCCGTCATGGATCGCGTGGCTGTTCCCGTTGGTGGGCGGCACCACCAAGACCCACATTGCCGCGGCGGCTGGCATCGCCACGGTCGCGATCGCGGTGGTGAGCGGCGCCGCTTTCTATGTCGCCAGCTATTCGACGGAGAAGCTGGGGCAAAGCATCGGGAACGATCTGCGCGTCCGCCTTTATCATCACTTACAGGAACTGTCGCTCGCCTTCTACGACCACAACCGGGTCGGCACCATCCTCAGCACACTCACCACCGACGTTCAAACGATTCAGAGTTTCCTGTCAACCTCTACCCTCAACATCTTCACCGACGCCCTGACGCTCGTTGCGATGATCGTTGTGATGTTTTGGCTGCGTTGGGATTTCGCTCTAATCGCGCTCGCGGTGACGCCGCTGCTGATCATCTTCCTGGTGCGCGTCAACAAGGCGATCAAAACGGCCGTCAAGGACGTGCGCACTCGCCAGTCCGACCTACTCTCCACGCTGCAGGAAGGCCTTCAGTCGATCGAGGTGGTGCAGGCGTACTCCCGCGAGGACTACGAAGACCGTCAAGTCCGGAAAGTCAGCATGGACACTGTGACGGCATGGCTCAAGACGCGACGGCTGTCGGCGATGCTTTCGCCGGTGGTCAGCCTGGTGATCGCGGTGTGCACGGGCCTGGTGCTGTGGCGGGGCGCTCTGCTCATCCTGGCGGGGACGATGACTGCGGGCGCACTGACCGTGTTCCTGGCTTACCTCGCGCGGTTTTTCCAACCGGTACGCGCGCTCTCTCAAATGACCAACACGCTCGCCCAGGTTTCGGTGGGATTTCAGCGAGTCACTGCGGTGTGTGACGCCGACAGCGTGATCCCGGAACGTCCCGCCCCGGTCGAACCGCCGCCGTTCAAGGGCGAGATCACGTTCGAGAATGTCTCCTTCGGCTATGACCCCGAAGTCCCGGTGTTGCGCGACGTCTCGTTCAGGATCGCTCCGGGACAGATGGTGGGCATCGTCGGACCGACCGGCAGCGGGAAATCGACTCTGGTAAGCCTCATTCCACGATTCCGGGACCTGCACGGCGGCCGCATCATGATCGACGGTGCCGACATCGCCGACTACACGTTGCACGGACTGCGCACCCAGATCGGCTTTGTGCTCCAGAACACCGTGTTGTTGCGGGGAACCATCCGCGACAACATCGCGTTCGGCCGCCCTCATGCCTCCGACGAGGAAATCATGGAGGCGGCCAAACTCGCCAATGCCCACGAGTTCATCAGCCGCATGCCCGACGGCTACGCCAGCTTGGTCGGCGACCGCGGTTCGACGCTGTCCGGCGGTCAACGCCAACGCATCGGGATCGCTCGTGCACTGGTGCGCGACAATCCCATCCTCATCCTCGACGAGCCAACGGCGGCACTGGATGCCGAGTCCGAGCATCTGGTGATCGAGGCCCTGGAACGACTGATGGAGGGCCGCACGGTCCTCACAATCGCCCATCGCCTCAGCACGCTGCGCGATGCGCACAAGATCATCGTCATCAAGGACGGCGTGGTGGTCGAAGACGGCACTCAAGAGGAGCTGTTGGCACTCGACGGCGTCTACGCCGAGCTGCACCATCTGCAGTTCGACCAGCCCGCCTGAAACGGCGCCGCGTTCAACAGGAACTCATCGGCTTTCCAAACGGCCGGTGAACGGTTGATACGCCTGGGCGCGTGGGCGCCGGTGTTCTCGCCAAACACGGCGTTCGGCCCGTCTCCCTTGCTAGCATCCGGGCTTATCCACCGCTGGGTTGGAGATCTCTTCAGCAAGAACACAGTTAAGGAGACGAACAATGCTGACGATGCGGAATCACGGCGTTGAGGACTATGAGGCGTTGCGCCACATGGACAGCACGGACGTCGGTGAGCTGAGCGACGACGACCGCGCCTGTCTGGAAGAGCTGGGCCAGTATCTCGTCTCCACCGATGCGTGGCGGCGGTTCGGTATCTGGTTGCTGCACAAGCATTTCGAGCCGGAGCAGGGCGAGGTTTTCGTCGAGCGCGCCATCCGGTCGCCACGACGGACGGAAACTGCGCCTGTCATGCGCTCGGCTTTTGCCGTGCAGGGTCTGAGCACCACCGCGATCCGGTTCGACGATTCGGTCAGCGGTGGCGTGGGTGTCATCGGCATGGAATTCGCGGAGCCCGATGACTTCGGTGACACGGAGCCGCTGAGTGATGACGACGAGATTGTGCTGGGCGGCATTGCCGAGCGGCTGCAGGCCCACGACAAGACCCAGCGTTTCGGTGTCCGGTTGATTCGCAATCCGCTGGAGCTCTCCGACGCTGAGTTGCTCCACGAGACGTGCGACAGCGCCACCAGGACGCTGCACTGCACCGTCGGTGAGCGCGACGCGATGCTTGCCGACCAGCATGTCATTCAGACCGCGTGGAAGTGGCGTGTGGTGCAGGGCGGCTCCGATGCCATCGTGATGCAGGACTGCACCGCCGGCTGTGTACGGGTGGGTGAGGGCCACGATGTCGCCCACACCGCCTCGGGGACAGACGATTTCGACAATCCCACCACAGGTGAGCCGAACGAGCCGTTCTGATACCTGCCCGAGTCGGGTGACGTGCCGCCCGGCTGGACGTGAAGACGTTCCAGCCGGGCGGCAACACGTTGAGCGCGTTTCACGGATACTTTCGCCGATTCCTGACTTTGGTACCCTCGCCTGGCGCCGCGCGACGCGATAGGTTGCTACCCAGACTCTGGGGAGGGTGGGAATGAGCAAGGCCGCTACCAAGCGCGGAAGCAGGGCGGCGCTGGGCATCGCGGCGACCGTCGTCACGACCGCAGTCGCCGGCGTTGCTGCCACCCAGCCTGCCTCGATCTCGGCCCCCCTTGTCGATCTGGCTGCCCTGATCGTGGTCGGCAGCTCGACGCATCCCGACGGCAGCGGAAACGAGAACTTCTTCCAGGGAATGTTCAACGCGCCGCCGTACAACACCGGCGATGACCTGCTGCATGTCAACTTCTTCACCGGCCCCTGGGGCATCAATCGGGCGCTGCAGGACCACTCCGGCGAGACGAACGCCGTGCTCTCATCCGGCTGGGGTGCCGCCAACGCGAGCTTGCTGCTGATGAAGCTGCAGTTCCAGAAGGATCCCGCGCTGCCGCAAACGCTCTTCATCCTCGACAACAACGTCGCCCGGCCCGACGGTGGCTTCGGCACCAGATATCCCTGGTTCGCACTGATCGGGGTCAACCCCATCCCATCGCCGACCGATACCGATGCCCTCGGCGTGGTCGATGTGGGCTACGAGTACGACTACAACTCGAATGCGCCTGCCGACGTGCTCAACCCGGTGGCCGCGGTCAATTCGTTGGTCGCGTACCTCAACGGCCACCTCAACCAGAATGACCTGGACCTGCCGGTCAACGCCGACGGGTCCCCCTCGGTCACGTGCGGCACCGCCAACACATGCGGCATCACCGACAACGGTGCCGTCCTCGAGTGTCCCGACGCGCAGTGCGGCACCGTTCCGGCCGGCGACCGCGTCGCGGCATACGTCACGGTGCGCGGAAACACCACCTACGTCACCTACACAAGCGACGGTCTGCCGCTGACCAATTTGATCCGTGACGTCGTGCCGTTCGGCAACGCCATCGCCGATCGAACCGAACCGGTGCTGACCAAGATCGTCAACTCGGCGTACCCCAACGGCAACCCCATTCCCGCAGACCCGAGCAAGTACCAGCCTGCGACACCGTTCTCGTCGCTGACACAGCTCGCCGCGTCGGCCGCGACAGCCCGTTCCGCGTCGAAAGCGACGTCGACCACGGCGGTTATGGCCGACGATGCAAAAACATCCGGTACGGCGGCCGTCACACCATCCAAGAAGCGGATGCCCCTCACCAACGTGCTGCGCCTGGGCGGCAAGGCCACGCCGCCATCCAGAACTGATGCGGGCAGGCCGTCACACACGTCGGATCCCTTTGCTACCATTGAAAAGTCGACGAAAGACGAGCAGCACGACGCAGAGCCGACGAAGCCCGGGAACTCCACCGAGTCGAAAGAGAACGCCGCCGGTGCGGCGGAAGGCGACGCCTCCTGACACTGGCACAGTCGTAGGCATGGCTGCACGCGACCACGCGTACTGGAACCACAACGCCGCCTACCACCCGTGGCTCCTCGCCATCGCCGCCGAACATCGCGGCGATGTCCTCGATGTCGGTTGTGGTGCCGGCCTTCTCGCTCAGCGGCTCAAGGCCGGTATCGCGATCGCCGACCGACGGACGGCACTGCGGCACGTCACTGTCTCGCAAGCGCAGTTCGAGGGTTACCAGGCAGGTGAGCTCAGGTTCGACCTCCAAGGCGCGGGACTTGTTGACTCCGACGGGTGAGATAGCGGTGGTCGGCTGTGCCGCCAACAGGACTGTGCGCGACTGGGTTTG
>Ga0207678_10006143_pt1 | contig 10683 bp, 9 predicted proteins | sample KBSC63metaG_FD_184319 | JGI IMG/M metagenome (GOLD analysis project Ga0207678, IMG submission 184319) | Corn rhizosphere microbial communities from Kellogg Biological Station, Michigan, USA - KBS C6-3 metaG (SPAdes) (version 2) | ecosystem: Host-associated > Plants > Roots > Rhizosphere > Soil ...
GATCGGCGAGCGAGCGCCGCGCCAGGACCAGCGCCGCGGCGCCGTCGGCATTTGCCGAGGAAGCGGCAGGCGTGATGGTGCCATTGGCGCGGAACGCCGGCTTGAGGCCGGGGATCTTGGCGGGATCGACCTTTAGCGGATGTTCGTCATTGGCGATGATGCGGGGACCCGCTTTCTCGGTGACGGTGATCGGCGCGATCTCGGCCTTGAACGCACCGCCTTCGACCGCCTTGCGGGCGCGCGTCAGCGTTTCCATCGCGTAAGCGTCCTGGTCCTTGCGGGTGAACTGGTAGGCTTCGGCGGTGGCCTCTCCGAAATCGCCCATCGAGCGGCCGGTCTCATAGGCGTCTTCGAGCCCGTCCATCATCATATGGTCGATGATCCGGTCGTGGCCGGCGCGGTAGCCGGAGCGGGCCTTCGCCAGCAGATACGGTGCGTTGCTCATGCTCTCCATACCGCCGGACAATACGATCTCGGCGGAGCCGGCATTGATGATGTCGTGGGCCAGCATGGTCGCTTTCATGCCGGAGCCGCAGACCTTGTTGATGGTGGTGGCGCCGGTGGCGTCAGGCAATTTGGCGCCGCGGGCGGCCTGGCGGGCCGGCGCCTGGCCCTGTCCGGCCGGCAGCACGTTGCCCATGAAGACTTCGTCGATCCGCTCGGGTGCGAGTTTTGCTCGTTCCAGCGCTGCTCCAATCACATGCGAACCGAGCTTGTGCGCGCTGAACGGGGACAACTCGCCCATGAACCGGCCAAGCGGAGTGCGGGCGGCGGAAAGGATGACGACGGGATCGGAGGCGTTTGCCATGGCGGAGCTCCCAAGGGGATCAATGAATTTAGATTATGATCATCATATGATGCGCTGCAAAAAAAGCAACTCATTCATTCCATGAAAAGCAGCGGCCTGCCCCATGAGAAAATCTCGTGATCGGATGAGCAAAATTGATCCGTCCGCGAACTTTACGAAAGGAACGCTATTCCAGGCCTTCGAGGGCGGTGGCGATCGAATTCTTGAACAGTTCGAGGTCGCCGAGTTCATGGCCGAGCACAAGCGCGAGCCGGGTCAGGAACAGCGCCTCACGCTCGGCGCCGGCCGAATCGATTGCCGTTGCCAGCGTTTCATAAGCAGATTCGAGGTCTTCGAAGGGCATCACGCTCATGGCCTCTCGCTCCCCAGGCAAATGCGTGCGGTCTGGACGATCTCGCCGGGAACTGCCGTCTTCCATCGTCCGGCAATGTGCAGGTCGGGCCGCAGCAGATAAAGCGCGCCGGTCTCGGCAGCGAACAGGCGCGCGATTTCTCCGTCAGTGTCCGCAATGGCCTTGGCGTCGGATACCGAGCCCTGACGCGCGATCGGCAGCGCCACAAAGCGTTTGTCGATCTTGCCGAGTTGCGTGAGCAGTGCCGCTTGTTCTGCGGTAGGCGCACCCTCGCAGAACAGGATCGCCGTCATGCCGTCCCCGGCGTAATCCAGCAGATGGCTGCCGTCGGGAAGTCTCGCATTCGGTGCGGCGCTCCCGCTGAGCGGTCCGCCTGCGAATTCGGCGTCGCGGCCCGCATACGGGGTAAGTGGGCTTTTGGAATAAGTGTAGGGTTGCATCTGCCGGGGATTGGCCAGCTCCCGCGGGAATTCGTGTTTCAGGCTGAGCGAAAGTGCGGCTTCTCGCGCTAGCCGCCAGCCGCGTGTCGGCGGCGTCATGAATCGCGTGCTCTTGGTCGCGTTGGCGAACACGTCGAGCGTAGCGCCACGCCGCTCCGGCGAATAACTGTCGAGCAGGCAGTCATCTGCCTCGCCGTGAAGGACGCGTGCGAGTTTCCAGCCGATATTGTCGGCGTCCGCGAGCCCGTTGTTTAACCCGCGCACGCCAAAAATCGGCACGATGTGCGCGGCATCGCCGATGAAGAACACGCGGCCCAGCCTGTAGTCATCGAGGCACAGCGTGTTGGCAGAATAGACGCTCCACCATTCCAGTTCCCACGGCTTGGTGTGGCCGATATCCGCGAGGATAGCGCCGACGCGCGAGCGGATGTTTTCCTCGCGCAAGACCTCGTCCTCGTTTTCGCCTTCGCGCAACTGGTAGTCCACGCGCCAGATATCGTCCGGCTGCTTGTGGATCAGCACCGTGCCGCCCGGATTGCCGCTCGGCTCGAAAAAGGCGCGGCGCTCGGTCGGAAAGTCGTGATCCATACGGATATCCGCGATCACATACCGGCCTTCGTAATTGTCGCCCTTCAGGCGTAGACCCAGCATCGATCGGACCGGCGAGCGCGCGCCGTCTGCGGCCAGCACATAGTCGGCATCGAGGCGATAGTCACCGGCGGGCGACGAGACAGTAAGCGAAACACCGTCGTTGCGGCTTTCGATAGCGGAAAGCTCGCTCTGCCAGCGCATGTCGATCAGGTTACTCGCCCCGACCGCGTCGTGCAGGAATTTCTCGATATATTGCTGCTGCAGATTGTACATGGGCAGATACTTTTCGTTCGGAGGATGCGGCATCTCCAGCCGAAATATCTGCTCGCCGCGGTAGTAGCTGCGGCCGAAGCGCCAGCCGAGCGCCTTGTCGAGGAATGGCGCGATGGCGCCGATCCGGTCCAGGATATGCATGCTCGGCCGTGCGATGCAGATGGCGCGGCTGCCATCGTTGAACGTATCCTTGCGGTCGATCAGCACGCTGCGAATGCCGTAGCGCGCCAGCACCAGTGCCGCCGTCATGCCGATCGGGCCGGCACCCACGATTGCGACCGGATGCGTTGCCTTGACGCCTTCAAGCTCGGGGACGCGCCGCGCCGGGAAGTGCGGATAGCTGAAATAAAGCGAATCCAGCGGTCCTTTGCCGGCAGGTCTCATGCGTCCCTCCGTCTAGCGCTTCCGGTCGAGAAATCCCTGCATCAGCCGCTGCGGCTCGCCGGTCAAAAACGATTGGCCGAACACGCCGACGCTCAGATTGACGGATTCCGTCAACGGCAGTTCTTCCCATTGCCGCAGCAATGCCTTCTGCGAACGCAGCGCTTCGGGTCCGCATTCCAGTAGCGCCTTCACCGTGTGCTCGACAGCGGCATCAAGTCCGCCTGGCGGCGCGACCACGTCGATCAGGCCCCAGCCCAACGCCGTCGGCGCATCGATATTCTCTGCCGTCATCACCAACCAGCGGGCGCGGCCCCAGCCGATCAGCCGTGGCAGCAGTGCCGCGTGGATGACGGAGGGAATGCCGACCCGCACTTCCGGCATGCCGAATTTGGAATCGTGCGCGGCAATCCGAAAATCGCAGGCGGCGGCGACTTCGAGCCCGCCGCCGAGGCACCAGCCGGGCATGCGCGCGATGACCGGGGCAGGAAAGTTTCGCACGGCTTCACAGAGATCGCGCAGGCGGGTGATAAAGGCCTCCGCCGACTTCTGGTCCAGTTTTGCCATCTCCTTGATGTCGGCGCCGCCGATCATGCTCTTTTCGCTCTGGCCGGCCAGGACCACCGCGCGGATGTCCCGGTCGCCGGCGAGTTTCTCAAAACCCTCGCGCACGCCGTCGGTGACGGCGGAACTCAGGATATTGAGCGAGCCGGCGTTGCAAATCGACAGGCGAACCACACCACGACTATCGCGGTCGACGCCGCAATGGGGATTGAGCATTTCCATCGGTTTTTCTCAGGCTTGTTTTGGACGTTGCGTACCACTTCCCGGACAATAGCGACGCTTGTCAAGGGCGGGCGTGACGGCGCCGTTGCGAAGTGGCGGTCGCATAGTTAATATGATGATTATCATTCAATAGGAGTCATCATGGCCACGACCGATATCGTCGATCTCTTTTCGCCCGCGGCACGCCGGGAGCGTGTGGTGGACTGGCAAGCGCCGGGGCCCGCCGCCAGGGCCGCTGCTGATATGTCGGGGCTGGAGGCAATGTGTGCGATCCGCGACGGCATCCTGCCGGAACCGCCGATGGCCCGGCTGATCGACTTCCGCCTGCGCGTCGCCGAACCGGGCCGGATCGTCATGGAGCTCCGGCCGCATGAGAGTCTGGAAAATACTATCGGGTTGCTGCACGGCGGGACTGCGGCGACGCTACTGGATACCGCGATGGGCTGCGCGATCTCGACCATGCAGCCGGCGGGCCAAACCTCGGTCACGCTCGACCTGAAGCTGGCTTACTTGCGGCCGCTCTCGGTGCAGTCCGGTACTATCCAGGCGGAAGGTAAGGTTGTAAAGCTCGGCCGCCAGACCAGCTATGCCGAAGGCTTCGTCCGAGACGGCGCCGGCAATCTTGCAGTGCACGCGACCGCGACCTTCTCGATGATCGGGGAGCAGGCGCGAAATAGGTGAAGCTTTTCCTGCGCAGAACTGCTATTATATGACTACAAACATCTTATGAGACGTTCATGCGCTATTCGAGAGAGCACAAGCAGGAAACCCACGAGCGGATCGTGAAGAAGGCTTCGGTCCGGCTTCGCGAGAAGGGTGCTCATGGCATTGGCGTCGCCGACCTGATGAAGGAAGCGGGCCTGACCCATGGTGGCTTCTATGCTCATTTCGATTCGCGGGAAGCACTGGTTGTCGAGGCCTTTGCCTATGCGATGGACCGTTCGACCGAGCGCTGGCGCAAGGTCGCCGAGCAGACGCCACCGGACAAGCGGCTCGCGACCATCGTCGAGAACTACCTGACGCCGGTGCATCGCGACGATCCCGGCAATGGCTGCGCCGTGCCGGCGCTGGGTGCTGAAATCGCCCGCGAAAGCCCGAAGACGCGGAAGGCCTTTGCCGCCAAACTGGAACAGATGATCGACATGATGGCCGATCAGGTTCCGGATGTGCCCCCCAAGGCCGCGCGCAAACAGGCGATGGCAACGCTGGCGACGATGATCGGCACGCTGGTGTTGTCGCGTATCGCCGGTACCGGCGAGTTTTCCGGCGAAATCCTCGGCGCCGGACGTGAGGCGGTGCTTGGGCGAGCGGCGGCGGGGAAGAAGCCGGCTGTAAAGAAATCAGCCACGGCAGCCCGCTACTGATACGGCGCGGTGCGGTACGCGCCTACGCCATTGGTCGAATAGTCCGAAAATGCGGCGCCGAGGGCGCATTTTCGCAAAACCGGTGCGCGTGCAGACCCTTCCCAAACGCTCTAAACACTGCAAGATGCCGGCCAAAACCGGCATTCGGCCAGCCTTATGAGTTAGCCTAGTAAGTTAGTCTTGGAGGAACACATGCGCGCAATCGGACATTTCATTGGTGGCAAAGAGGTCAAGGGCACTTCTGGACGGACGGCCGACGTTTTCGAGCCGATGACCGGTGACGTACAGGCCAAGGTGGCGCTGGCCTCCAAGGCCGAGGTTCGCGCCGCCGTGGAGAACGCCAAGGCGGCGCAAGTGGAGTGGGCCAACACCAATCCGCAGCGCCGCGCGCGCGTGATGATGAAGTTCCTCGAACTGGCCCAGCGCGATTATGACAAGCTCGCGGACTGCCTGGCGCGCGAACACGGCAAGACCGTTCCGGATGCCAAGGGCGATATCCAGCGCGGCCTGGAGGTGGTCGAATTCGCCTGCGGCATCCCGCATCTGATGAAGGGGGAGTACACCGAAGGTGCGGGCCCCGGCATCGATATCTATTCGATGCGCCAACCGCTGGGAGTGGTCGCCGGCATCACGCCATTCAATTTCCCGGCGATGATCCCGATGTGGAAATTCGCGCCCGCGATCGCCTGCGGCAACGCCTTTATCCTGAAGCCCTCCGAGCGCGATCCGGGTGTGCCGATGATGCTCGCTGCATTGATGATCGAGGCGGGCTTGCCCGCCGGCATCCTCAACGTGGTCAATGGCGACAAGGAAGCGGTCGACGCAATACTGGACGATCCCGACATCAAGGCCATCGGCTTCGTCGGCTCATCGCCGATCGCGCAATATATCTATGAGCGTGCGGCGGCCAACGGTAAGCGCTGCCAGTGCTTCGGCGGTGCCAAGAACCACGCCATCGTAATGCCGGATGCTGACATGGATCAGGCCGTCGACGCTCTGATCGGCGCCGGCTACGGCTCGGCCGGCGAGCGCTGCATGGCGGTCTCTGTCGCCGTGCCCGTCGGCAAGACCACCGCCGACCGGCTGATGGCAAAACTGATCCCGCGCGTGGAATCGCTGAAGATTGGAACCTCGATCGACCCGTCCGCCGATTACGGCCCGCTGGTCACGAAAGAAGCGGTCGAGCGCGTGAAAAACTACGTCGACATCGGCATCAAGGAAGGCGCGACGCTCGCCGTCGACGGCCGCGGCTTCAAGATGCAGGGCTACGAAAACGGCTTCTACATGGGCGGCTGCCTGTTCGACAACGTCACCAAGGACATGCGCATCTACAAGGAAGAGATCTTTGGGCCCGTACTCTCGGTGGTGCGCGCCAAGGACTATGCCGAGGCGCTGGCCCTGCCGTCCGACCACGACTATGGCAATGGCGTTGCGATCTTCACCCGCGACGGCGACGCCGCGCGCGATTTCGCCGCCAAGGTCAATGTCGGCATGGTCGGCGTCAACGTGCCGATCCCGGTTCCGATCGCCTATTACACGTTTGGCGGCTGGAAGAAGTCCGGCTTCGGCGATCTGAACCAGCACGGTCCGGATTCGATCCGCTTCTACACCAAGACCAAGACGATCACCTCGCGCTGGCCGTCCGGCGTCAAGGAGGGCGCGGAGTTCTCGATTCCGACGATGAACTAGCGCGCGACTGGCGCATGATCCGGAAAAGTGCGAACCGGTTTTCCGATAAGATCATCCGCAAATAACAACGGACACGAGATGCATTTCGCTCTCAACGAGGACCAGATTGCGGTTCGCGATATGGCGCGGGAATTCGCCGCGGAAAAAATCGCGCCGCATGCGATCCGTTGGGACGAGGAGAAGCATTTTCCGGTCGACGTGATGCGTGAGGCCGGCAAGCTCGGCATGGGCGGCGTCTATATCCGTGACGACGTCGGCGGTTCGGCGCTGACGCGGTTCGATGCCGCGCTGATCTTCGAGGCCTTGGCGCAGGGCTGTCCGACGGTGTCGGCATTCATCTCGATCCACAACATGGCGTCCTGGATGATCGACGCCTTCGGCAACGACACCCAGCGCCGGAAGTGGTTGCCGAAGCTTTGCACGATGGAGCTATTGGCAAGCTATTGCCTGACCGAACCTGGCTCCGGCTCGGACGCGGCGGCGCTACGCACCCGCGCCGTCCGTGACGGCGATCATTATGTGCTCAACGGCCAAAAGCAGTTCATCTCCGGCGCGGGTGGCGGCGACCTCTATGTCGTGATGGTGCGGACCGGCGACGACGGTCCCGGCGGCATCTCGACGCTGGTGATCGAGGCCGACACGCCCGGGCTTTCGCTCGGCGCCAACGAGCGCAAGATGGGCTGGAACGCGCAACCGACCCGCGCGGTGATCTTTGAGAATGCCCGTGTGGCCGTTGAAAATCGACTGGGCGACGAAGGCATCGGCTTCAAGATCGCAATGGCGGGCCTCGACGGTGGCCGCATCAATATCGCAGCCTGTTCGCTCGGCGGCGCGCAGAACGCGCTCGATAAATCGCTCACTTACATGAAAGAGCGAAAAGCCTTTGGCAAGCGCCTCGACGAATTCCAGGCGCTGCAGTTTCGCTTGGCCGACATGGCGACCGAACTGGAGGCGGCGCGGACCTTTGTGTGGCGCGCCGCTGCGGCGCTCGACCGCAAGGATGCCGACGCCACTATGCTGTGCGCGATGGCGAAGCGTTTCGGCACTGATGTCGGTTTCGAGGTCGCCAATCAGGCGCTGCAACTGCACGGCGGCTACGGCTATCTCAGCGAATATGGCATCGAGAAGATCGTGCGCGATCTGCGCGTGCATCAAATCCTGGAAGGGACCAACGAAATCATGCGGCTGATCGTTTCGCGCAAGTTGATCGAGGGAGCGCGATGACGGCGCGTGCTGCAGTCGTTTCAGAGGAAGGCGACCTGATCGCGCGGCGCGAGGGCGCGTGCGGCGTGATCCGCCTCAACCGGCCGAAGGCGATCAATGCCGTGACGCTGGAGATGTTCCGCGACATCGACAAGGCGCTCGACGCGTTCGAGGCCGATCCAGCGGTTGCGGTAATCCTGCTCGAGGGCGCAGGCGAGCGTGGCCTCTGCGCCGGCGGCGACATCCGCGCGCTCTGGGAAAGCTCGAAGGTCAAGGGCGATCTTGGAAAGATCCTCTGGCGCGAGGAATACATCCTCAACGCCCGCATCAAGAAATTCCCGAAACCCTATGTCGCCTTCATGGACGGCATCGTGATGGGCGGCGGCGTCGGGCTGTCCGCCCACTCCAGCCATCGCGTCGTCACCGAGCGAACCAAGCTCGCAATGCCCGAAGTCGGGCTCGGCTTCTTTCCTGACGTGGGCGGCACCTGGTTGCTGTCGCATTCGCCGGGCGAGGTCGGCACCTACTTCGGCCTGACCGGCCAGACCATGAATGGCCCCGACGCGATCTATGCCCGTTTCGCCGACGCGGTCGTTCCGTCCGCCAAGCTGGTTGCGTTGCGCGACGCCCTCATCAAGGTGCGCCCCGGAACGACTTCGGACGAAATCAAGGCCCTGATCGCTGGTTTTGCGACCGGCGAGACCACCGGCCCCGTTGCGGCGATGGAGGCCAGGATCGATGGCTGGTTCACGCATGACCGGATGGAAGATATCGTCGGCAGTCTGCAGCGCGACGGATCGGAACTGGCACTGGCGACGCTGAAAACCCTAAGTGAGAAATCCCCCCGCGGCATGGTCGTCACGCTAAAGCTGTTGCGGCTGGCGCGAACCGCTTCCTCGCTGGAGGAATGCCTCGTGCGGGAATATCGGGCTGCGCTGGAAGTCTTCGCCAGCGACGACTTCCGCGAGGGTGTGCGCGCGGCCGTGATCGACAAGGACCGCAATCCAAAATGGTCGCCGCCGCGGATTGAGGACGTCACCCCCGAAATGATCGCGCCTTATTTCGCCGAGATCGGCGCCGACGAACTCGTGTTCGACTAGACGAAACAGAAATTCACGCGGAGGATTCGAGATGGCAAGTATCGCATTCATTGGCCTCGGCAATATGGGCGGACCGATGGCGGCCAATCTGGTCAAGGCTGGCCACAAGGTGACTGCGTTCGATCTGGTTGCGGCTTCGCGCGACCAGGCCAAAGCCGACGGCGCCGCGATCGCGGAAAGTTCGGTAAGCTCCGTCAAGGGCGCGGATGTGGTCGTGACCATGCTGCCCGCAGGCAAGCATGTGATCTCGGTCTGGGCCGAAGTCATCCCGTCGATGGCCAAGGGCGCGCTGATTATCGATTGCTCGACCATCGACGTCGAAAGCGCCAAGCAGGCGCATGCGCTGGCTGCCAAGCACGGCATGCTCTCGATCGATGCGCCGGTGTCCGGCGGTACCGGTGGCGCCAAGGGCGCGACGCTCACCTTCATGTGCGGCGGCGAGGACAAGGCATTTGCGGCGGCAAAGCCGGTGCTGGAGAACATGGGCAAGCGGATCGTGCATTGCGGCGGCGCCGGAGCGGGCCAGGCCGCCAAGATCTGCAACAACATGATCCTCGGAATTTCGATGATCGCGGTCGGCGAAGCCTTTGCGCTGGCGGAAAAACTCGGCCTGTCGCACCAGGCGCTATTCGATGTCGCCTCGACTTCGTCTGGGCAGTGCTGGGCGCTGACATCCTATTGCCCGGTACCCGGTCCGGTCCCGGCTTCGCCGGCCAACAATGGCTATAAACCCGGCTTTGCCTCGAACCTGATGGTGAAGGACCTGACGCTCGCTCAGGACGCGGCCGGCGCCACGGGTGCCGCGACGCCGCTCGGCAAGCATGCGCAGGAAATCTACAAGGCGTTCGACGCCGCCGGCCACGGCGGGGTCGACTTTTCCGGAATTATCCAGCACGTTCGGGATCTTGCCGGGAAAACCTAATGACGAGCTTTCAGGAAGCGCGAGCGTTTCTGCTCAAGCACCGCAACGATTACGATGCGGCGGTGAAGGGTTTTCGCTGGCCCGACCCGGTTCCCTTCAACTGGGCGTTGGACTGGTTCGACACCGAACTTGCTCATAACGCCGACAGCAAGGACCGTCCGGCGCTGTGGATCGTCGACGCCGGTAGCGAGAAAGAGACAAAACTCTCTTTTGCTACGCTGTCGCACCGTTCCAACCAGGTGGCGAACTTCCTGCGGGCGCAGGGACTGAAACGTGGCGATCATCTGCTGCTGTTGCTCGGCAACGTCGTTCCCCTCTGGGAAACCATGCTGGCCGCCATGAAGCTTGGCGTCGTGGTGATTCCTGCGACCACACTGCTCACGCCCGACGAATTGCGCGACCGGCTCGATCGCGGCCGCGCAAAGGTCGTGGTGGCGTCGCAGGATCAGGTCGCGAAGTTCTCAGGCCTCGGTGGTGATAATCTCGTGCGCATCGTCGTCGGCGCCACGTCAAAGCATGACGGCTGGTTGCCGTTCGAAGACGCGACAAGCGCGTCCGACGTATTCACGCCCGACGGACCGACCAATGCCGAAGACCCGATGCTGCTGTATTTCACTTCGGGCACGACGGCAAAACCAAAGCTGGTGCGGCACAGCCAGCGCAGCTATCCCGTCGGCGGATTGTCGACGATGTTCTGGCTCGGGCTGCAGCCGGGCGATGTGCATCTCAACATTTCCTCGCCGGGCTGGGCCAAGCATGCCTGGAGCTGCTTCT
>Ga0207678_10006144_pt1 | contig 10683 bp, 11 predicted proteins | sample KBSC63metaG_FD_184319 | JGI IMG/M metagenome (GOLD analysis project Ga0207678, IMG submission 184319) | Corn rhizosphere microbial communities from Kellogg Biological Station, Michigan, USA - KBS C6-3 metaG (SPAdes) (version 2) | ecosystem: Host-associated > Plants > Roots > Rhizosphere > Soil ...
TGACTGAAGGAGCATGTCCTCCCTTGCGACTGAGCGCCTTTCAATGGCCCCGCCAGGAACAGCCCGCCTTCGCCGCCAGTTAATGCAATATTGCCCAGGCACGTGGGATTGATACCGCCGAACTCGTTACGCTGCTCGCGGAATATGGACGGCGGGGCGCTCTCCTTACGAGCTTATTGCCGAGTAGGCGCACGCAGAGATGTTTCAACAGACGTTCGGCGGCGACGTGATTGAGAGGACACCAGCAGCGTCAGATTGCCGATCGTGTGGTGCAGGCGCTGGCGATAGCTAAGGGATAGAGCGACGATTCCCATGGCAATCGACATTGCGATTAAGCCGTTGCCGATATTGGGGTTCTGGTATAGCTGCCGCCGCGCGCGTGCCCGCCATGATAGGCTTTCATCCATCGTTACGTTCTTGCAGAAGAGAGGCATCAACTTCCCTTTCTGGGATGTTGCTACCGCATGAGCCTCGAGGTCTGCGGCGCAACCTACTCAAGCCAAGATTAGGCTCGAAATATCGTTGTCGTCTGTCCCTCAAACACCGCGATGAAAGCTTAATCCGTGCCTGCATTAAAGATCGCCTCAGGTTTGGTTCACAAGCTGCCGCCGGACCTCAGGACGAGCCTCGCTTCGGATCCCCAAGCCTTCGCAACCTGGGAAGACATTTCATCGATCGCTCGGAATGAATGGATCTGCTGGATTGAGTCCGCAAAAAAAGCGGAGACGAGAACCCGCCGCATCGAGCAGGCAATAGAGAATCTATCAAGCGGAAAACGACGACCTTGTTGCTGGCCTGGTTGTCAACATCGTTGAATCCGCAGGAACGAGGCAGCGGCGATGGCGGTAAGCGCCGCTGAAACTTGTCCCGCCACAATGGCCCAACATCTATGTTCCGTCTGTATGGGCCGAGGCCGGAATTTTTCGAGAAGAAGAATTGGAGACTGCCGGACATTGAAAAATTCGCAGCTCAATAGGAGAACGCGCACATGGAGACAGGCGCTCCGCGACGTCGTTATCACGCACTTGACGGTAGCGGAGGGACTCAGACCGCTCCTGTCGAATGTGCCCTCGACACCATAAGTGGCAGCTCGCCGCCATCCCTGAAACCTACGCCACGGCCTGGACGTGTCTGTTTCGCAATCGGCAAATTAACGCTGCAATCGTCGCCCCGGACCGAAGCTCGCCTCTTGTGGAACCATGTCGCCGGGTCGGTGTTCCAGGGCAGGTATGTCTACTGCGCGTCTACCGGCCTCCATCATCATACCTATGGAGAGAGAGCGTGGGACTGTCCTGGCAACAAGGTCCGCTTTCAACGGGAGCAATCGGCCGGTTTCTCGTGCCCGAACCGCTGCCCGAAAGACTGTTGTACGTCGAGCCGTTGCGCCGGCGCATGCGCGTGCGCTTCGGGGGAATCTGGATCGCCGATAGTGAGCATGTCCTCCTGCTCTTCGAACCAGGCCGCTATCCGGTAGCCTACTTTCCGGAGACCGACGTTTCTCCACATGCCCTGGAACGCACCGAGCATACCACCCAACACCCCGATCTCGGGCTCACGTCCTGGTACAGCGTCCGCGCGGACGAGCAACACATCGCGACGCGCGGGGCGTGGCAGCACACCAACTTGCCCGCCCATGCGAGCGAAATACAGGCACGCGTCGCATTCGCTTGGCGGGCCATGGATGCTTTCTACGAAGAAGACGAAAGAATCGTGGGCCATGCCGCTGACGCCTACCACCGCATCGACATACGCCAGGCCTCTCGTAACCTCGTGGTCCGGTATCGTGACCGGATCATCGCCGACACAAAGCGGCCGGTGGTGCTTTTCGAGTCCGGCTTCGCACCGCGCTGGTACGTTCCACACGCCGACATCGATGAGTCCGCCCTCATTCCCGTGAAATTCCAGACCTTCTGCCCGTACAAGGGGCTCTGCAGCTATTACTCCATCGATGACGCACGTCTGGCCGCGTGGTCGTATCCTAATGCCTATCCCGAAGTCCGCCGCATCTCCAACCTGGTGTCGTTTGAACCGGACATCGTCTCGGTACATCTCGATGGCACGCAGCTCCATCTTGAGTCGGGGCAGGCGGTGATTCCGCACGGCCCCGATCGCAACCTCGACGTAGGCGAGGTAGTCGACGAGCGAGCACCTGGTGGCGGCCCCGCAGCGACTGTGAGTGGCTAGGAGATTTCCGGTTCCCATCAAAGCGGAGCGGGACATGGCTCGACTACTATCGGTGAACGTCGGACTTCCGCGCGATATCGGGTGGAAGGGTCGCACTGTACACACTGGGATCTGGAAAAATCCTGTGCGTGGCCGCTGTCGGGTCGGCCGGTTGAACCTGGACGGAGACGGTCAAGGCGACCTGAGCGGCCACGGGGGTGAGCAGCGAGCCGCCTTCGTCTACCAGATCGAATCGTATCGCTACTGGCAAGAGCAGCTGCAGCGGACCGACTTCGTCCACGGACAGTTCGGTGAGAACTTCACGGTCGAAGGATTGCCCGACGATGTCGCTTGCGTCGGCGACCGTTATCAAATCGGCGGTGCACTGTTCGAGGTCACTCAACCTCGCGTCACCTGCTATCGCGTTGGCATTCGGATGAACGAGCCACGGATGCCCTCATTGCTGACATCCAGCGGACGTCCGGGGTTCTACTTTCGCGTGGTGCAGGAAGGTGAGGTGGGCGCCGGTGACGAAATCGTAAAGGTGGGCGAGGCGAACGAGCGAATGACGGTGGCAGAGATCAACGCGCTCCTCTATTCGCCAAATCATGCGCACGATCGACTGGAGCGTGCACTGAGGATCGAAGCGCTTTCGCCCGGATGGCGCGCGTCGTTTGAGGCGTTACTGCAGAGCCAAACGACTGCCGCGCGGGGTGGCAATGCCGGGCTCGTGCCGGCCGCAGCGGCGCATCCGGTTGCGCCAGGATTTCAGCCGCTCGTGGTGGTGGCAATCGATCAGGAGTCCGAGGACGTTATCTCCCTGTTGATGCGGCATCCGGACGATCAGCAGCTGCCACCGGCTCTGCCCGGTCAATACGTAGTCTTGCGTCTTGGACGGAACGGCGGCGCCCCGCCACTCTTTCGCAGCTACTCGCTGTCGGGTGGCCTTTCGACAGAGCGCTATCGGATCAGCGTGAAGGTCGAGCCCAATGGATCGGCTGGGACCTACCTCCGGGAGCATGTCCGGGTGGGCGATGTTCTCGACGTAAGCTCGCCGCGCGGAAGCTTCATCCTGCAGTCAGGGGAGCGGCCGGTGGTGTTGCTCAGCGCGGGGATCGGAGCAACGCCTGTTCTGGCAATGCTGTACGCGCTGGCGGCGGCTCACTCGGCGCGGCAGGTCTTGTGGCTGCACGCGGCTCGCGACCGGCAGCATCATCCATTTGCCGCTGAAGTCCGCCGCCTCATGCCCGCGCTCACCCGCAGCCGCAGCTATGTTTGTTACAGCAAGCCGGGCTCGCGCGACAAGGTGGGTGAGGATTTCGACGCTACCGGTCACCTGTCGCGATCGGTCTTCGACGAGGTCGGCATCCCGCGAGAGGCGGATGTCTATCTCTGCGGACCGACCCGCTTCATGGCAGACATGAAGGAGACACTCGCAGCTTCGGGCTTGGCGCCGGAACGGATTCACGTCGAAATCTTCAATGGCAGCGAATCGATGACTCCTGGTGTCGTCGATGCAGTAGCACGAGCTCCACATCTTCCGAAGGACGACGCCAACACTGGTCCGCTGGTATCGTTCGCGCGTAGTGGCATCGCCGTACACTGGAAGGCATCAGCCTACCAGAGCATTTTGGAACTGGCCGAGGCGTGCGACGTCCCGGTCCGTTGGTCGTGCCGGACAGGTGTTTGTCACAACTGCGAAAGCGGTTTGATTTCTGGCGCGGTTGCCTATGAGCCGCAGCCACTGGAGAAACCCGCCGATGGCAACCTTCTCATTTGCTGCTCACAACCCATTGGTGACGTCGTCGTCGATTTGTGAATCCCGATCGGGATTCGGTCCGTGAGTGAAGGATCGTCACGGCTCAGTTTCAGGAGCATCCGTCCGCAAGTTGAGGATCGGGTCGGCGCATATCAGACCGAAGACGAGGTGAGGCGATGAAGACAACCAGCACAGCGGCTGCGAAGCTCTCAGTGGAGGTGATCACGTTGCCGGTGAGCGATGTCGAGCGCGCGCTGCGGTTCTATGTCAATCAGGTCGGCTTCACGCTCGACGTCGACTATTCGCCGAACGACGCGTTCCGTGTCGTGCAGCTCACTCCGCCGGGCTCTAGCTGCTCGATACAGATCGGTAGCGGACTCACTGACGCACCCGTGGGATCACTTCGCAACATCTATCTCGTCGTCACCGATCTTGAGGACGCGCGAAGCCGCCTGCTCGAACGTGGGGTCGAAGTCGGTGAGATCCGGCACAAGGTACCCATTGATGCCTGGGACGGAGGTTTCGCGCCCGGGCTTGACCCCGCGCGCAGGGATTACGCCAGCTTCGCCGACTTCTCGGACCCGGATGGCAACACCTGGGTGCTACAGGAACGGGGTTACCGCAATGTGTGACGTGTAATGTGGCAGCGTCGCGACGTTGACCATGCGCGGCGTAGTATAAGCAGCCAGAAGCCCTATCCCGATACCAAGCATTGAAATGGAAACCCGTCGATCGATTGCCAGCATCTTGGTGCATTGACACACGCGGCCTTAGCGGGTCCGGACTGAACCTTATTCCTCGCGGCCAAACGCCATGATCTTTTCAGCAAGGTCATTAGGGTCGCCCGGTTGAGCGAAAGCTCCATTCGGGACGATCACCACATCCGGCGGCGCGTGGATAAAAAGATGCCCAGTGGTCAAGACGGCGGCGGCGATGTTTTCGTATGCCAGCCTTCGGATACTGCCGTCGCTGCGCACGACGAGGTGATTGTCCCATTCTTCCATTTCGACCGCGACCGGCTGCGGCACGCGCCGAGCCGCACGTCGGTAGGAATCGAGCGTCATCACCATCATGGCCACGAGATAATTCACGCCGACGAGCAAGGCTCCCAGCACCCAGAAGCGCCAGCCGACGATCCAGTCTTCAGGGAGCGCCGCAAGAACCATTCCGGCGGAACTCAACCAGAGCAAGAAAGCCCATTTGCGCCAACTCAACAGCGGGCGGCTCGATTCGTAGGCAATGGCGTCGGCGCGAGTCAGCGTGTAGCGAAGGGTGCGTATAGCGTGGACTGCGGAAATTTTCACTGCCCCTGCCGCCATGCGTTCATCGGAACGCCGCGAACCGAGCAGCGTCCACAAGCAGCTATTTAATTGTCGGTTGACGTCTTTGCTAGCACTAATGCCGAGGCTGGCGCGCAACGCACGTCAGCCTCTTTTACTTTGTTGAGTGAAATTCAGTCAGGTCTCATTAGCCCGTCTTGCGCGGTGCGTAGTGCACAAACATGCTCGGTGAATATGCCAGCATCGGGAATTTGATGTCGAAGCCATACTGGCGCAGGTCGTGTGGCTCTATGGGCGTGGACGAATAGACGACCGGAATGTGCATGTCTCGAACGGCATCGCAGAAGTCTACGGTAGCTTTGTCGGTATCAAACTCGACGACGACGGTGTCGACCTTCTTGCTTTTGATCAGGGCCATCGCCGGGGCAAAGGCATCGAACACGTGAGCGGTAACTTCGCTTTTGAGTAGGGCGTTGCGAAGCCGATAGCCGTTAGCGTGAGACCGGTCCACTATGACGATGGATTTGGGGGTGTCTTGATACATTCAGTGGGTACCTCAGCGGCGCGATGCGGTCGCGCATTCCGCTAGGAGCGGGGCCGGTGTCGGACCCCCGCAGTCCCATTCGACAGCACCGTAGTGGGGTTACGCGCCGACAATGACCTTACCAAAGCCCCACGCGACCAATCTGCGGCACGCGCCGATTGCTTTCAACATCGAATGTTAGGTGTGCAATGCAAAAGATTTGTGACTGCTTGCAATCGCAGGCGCAGCGCTTCGGCCATCACGCAGAAATGAAAAGCGCCGGGCTCATCAGCCCGGCGCGGATTTCGAATGTCGACAACTCGTTAGTTTTCGGATGGCGCATTTTGCTTATCCGGAGTGCGATCAGACGTGCCCTCCGGAGTCTTGGCTGCGTCGGTGCCGACTGCGCCTTTCTCGGTTGCGTTCGGAGTGCGTGCCGGTGATGGGTCGCCCGGTGTGCGATCTGACGTCTTGCCATCCGGCGTGCTCGCGCCGCTCTCCGTGCTTGTGCCGGTGGTCGTGTCCGGCGACGTAGACGATTCGGCAAACGCCGTTGAAAGCCCGCCAAGGGTAAGCGCCAGAGTCGCGGCGGCCACCGTCAGAAATTTTGCATTCTGGAACATGCGATCCTCACAATATGAATTCGGTACATCTAATTGCTGTAAGGTAAACGGCCCGGACCAATGTTTGGTTCCAAATTGAGGCCTTCGACGTCATTCGAACGTCATCATCTGGCGCTGTCTACGTCCGTGCGCATGCGAGAAATAGAAGGTTGATTTTTCGCTTCTCTCATCGATGACCATCCTGACCAAGCTCATGGCCTCGAGCGCCGTAGTAGAAGATGTACAGATAGCTCGGCACGCACAGCCCGAGGTACACGAGTTGGAAATCGTAGTGCTGCTTGAGCACGGCGAAGGCGTAGGGGATTACCGCACCACCCGCGATGCCCATGATCAGCAGCGCCGAACCGGCCTCTGTATGTCGTCCGAGCCCCTTGATCGCCAGCGGGAAGATCGCCGGCCACATCATCGCGTTGGCGAACCCCAATGCCGCGACGAAGCCAACGGAAACGTAGCCGCGGGTCAGATAGGCGCCGACGGTGAACAAGACACCCATCACCGCTGAAATGGCGAGGTAGCGGCTCTGGGAAACGAACCTCGGAATGAGCAGCAAGCCGACCACGTAGCCGATCAGCATCGCGAACAGCGTGCATGACGTGAACAGACGGGTGGCGCTGAGCGGCAGGTCGAAGCCCTCGCCGTAGATACCGATCGCGTCGCCGGCCATCACCTCCACACCCACGTACAGGAACAGGCACAGCACGCCGAGCCATAGGTGCGGGAAGCTGAAGATGCTCCCATCGATATGACCAATCATGTGTTCATCATTGGCGGTGTCGGGCTTGATCTCGGGCAGCGCCGATCGAGCCATCCAGATCGCCAGCAGTGCAAGCAACGCGGCCATGATCATGTAGGGCAGATGCACCTGCGCCGCGAATGCGTCGAGCAGGGCATCGCGCGCCGCCGTCGTCGGCGCGGCTTTCACCTGCAGGTCGAAGCTGTCGAGGTCGCGCAGCACGAGCGCACCGAAAACGAACGGCGCGAGAAATCCGGCAAACTTGCTGCAGATTCCCATGAAGGCGATGCGCTGCGCGGCGCTATCGATCGGCCCGATGATGCTGATGTAAGGATTGGAGGCCGTCTGTAACAACGACAATCCGGCGCCGATCACGAACAAGCCGGTCAACACACCCGGGTACTGGCGCATTGCGGTGAACTCGCCGAACAACGTGGCGCCGATCGCCATCACGAACAGGCCCAGCGCCATGCCCTTCTTCATGCCGGTTCGGCGCAGCACCGCTGACGACGGCAATGCCAGGAAGAAGTAAGACAGATAGAACGCCATCGGCACCAGAAAGGCATTCAGGTCGTCGAGAGTGAAGGCGAGCTTGACGAAGGTGATCATCGGGCCGTTGAGCCAGGTGACGAAGCCGAAGATGAAGAACAGCACGCCGATCGTGATTACCGAGCCGAAGTAGCTGCCTTCGGTGACGCGCGTTGCTTGGACGGACATGAGGTTCCATTCGCGGGCAGAGGTATGGTTGTCGAATCCAATCACTATGCAAAAATCTGCCCTCCCAAACCACAATGACGAACCAAGACTGAACGGCCGTTCAGGCAGCAGCCATGACCTCGTCGCCGAAATCACGTCTTTGCTCATTCTCGTCGTGCTTTTTTCATCGAGAGGCGGGGCGTGCGCGCCCTGAAAGCGAATGGCGACACCTTTCAAGACATTGATAGCGGTCACGATGCTGGCCGTCCCGCTTGGGTCGGCCCTCGCGGCTGACAAGTCCGCCAATGTCCAGAAATCGGATAAACCGGCCACGAGAATCCTAGAAACGCGGCAAGCGACGCAACCCAACGCCATCGGCATATTGGCTTCGCCCGCGGCGCTGGCTCACTGGGTCGATGAGCAACGCGGGCGTCACGTTGCAGTTGGACTGAAGATTTTCAGATGATCGCGGCCGAGCGCCAAATGACGAGGGCACAGTAAGTTGGGTGATGGGCGTCGGCTGACCGCATAATGCGGACCGAAAAACGGACATTCGGATAGTAAAGGTGCGGCGCCCCGCGCGCCGCACGCTTCATTCAACTAGCCTCTGCAATGACGATGACCGTGGCTCCACCAGCAATGACGGTGGTGATAATGGTGAACGTAACCGACGGTCTGTGCCGGTGACGATTGTGCAGAAAGCGAACGAAGCGCGGCGACGTTACCGCTGACTGCAGCGTTTGCGAATCCAGCTCCCAACATCATCGCGGCGACGGCGATGACCACCCCTAAAGTTGTCTTCATGCTTGCTCTCCTGATTGTCAGGCATCGGTTTGACGCCAAGCGGCCGCTATGCTCAGCGGTCCAGGAGGCAAGCTACATGGAATCCAACGATCCCGACTTTACGGTTGTGTAAAGAGACGAGAAGGAAAGTCTTTGGTTACTCGCTACTTCTCGTCAGGCGAGCAGCAGATTTCTCGATCATCGCCGGCGTCCTGCACACCTCAATCATCCACATGTTTTGCCGACGGCGTAGCTCTGTGAATTTTGCGAATCGGGGTGAGATCCCGCAGAAGATAATTGCTCCGGATGAAACAACACCCCGGCCGCCAGAAACAGCCGGGGTGCGACGCTAGGAGCCCGACATGCATGAAGAAAAAACAGGCCGGACAAGGTAATAGTGGGACCTATATTTTCCCCGCACCAGTGCTGAAACGGTCAATAGGCCATGAGGCCTAACCGTACCGCTGCATGCATAAGACCGTTGCAATGCCGGCCGAGTCCATCCGCCAGCCCCGCCGAGGAGGCCCCCGCGCACGGGATTCTACAGAGGACAAAGAAGGCTACTTGATAAGCTCAGGGAACGATGAGAGAAAGCCGCACATCAGGCTGCCATGGATCAACGGCCGGTGCCTTTTCCGGGCAACCCTCGCCGCTTCAGATTTCCCTGCCCCTCATGCTGCCGTCCGTAAGGGGAATCACAAATGACCGCATCCAAAATCAAGTTGCACAATGGAGATCTGCCGGCCGGGCTGACGTTCCCGCGCGGCGTCGCGATCGATACGGAGACGCTCGGGCTCAAGCCGCATCGCGACCGGCTGTGCCTCGTGCAACTCTCGAGCGGCGACGGCACCGCGCACCTCGTCAAATTCAATGGCGAAACCTACGACGCGCCGCGCCTCAAAGCCCTCCTGACGGATCCCAAGGTTCTCAAGATTTTTCATTTTGCGCGCTTTGACGTCGCCGTGCTCGAGCAGTACCTGGGGGTCGAAACAAGCCCGATCTACTGCACGAAGATCGCGTCGAAGCTGGTCCGCACATACACGGATCGACACGGCCTCAAGGACCTTGCCGGCGAACTTTTGGGAGTTGAGCTGTCCAAACAGCAACAGAGCAGCGACTGGGGCGCCGCCAAGCTCTCCCCCAGCCAAATGGCATATGCGGCGAATGATGTCCTTCACCTGCACGCCATTAAGGAAAGGCTAGATCAGATGCTCGCTCGCGAGGGCCGACAAGCCTTTGCAGCGGCAGCGTTTTCCTTTCTTGCCACGCGGGCCAAGCTCGACCTCGCCGGCTTCGAAGATGACGATATATTCGCCCATTAAGGGGGCGTCCGTGGCGCGAGGCCGGTGCCGGCTTCAGGCGCGGAAGACGGGCGGTCCCAAAGTCTCCCCAATTGCCGCAGAGATTGGGACGATCTTGGGGGTCAAATCACATGAGCCGTAATGGCTGCCACAACTGACAGCGCCGTCACGAACGGCCGCGCGCGCACGTCTGCGAACAGCATCGTCGTTGCCGGGGACCGGACGGCGAGCCGCCGCACGGCGCACCGCCATTCGAAAAGCGTTCGAACGCTCAAGTTTGCGCTTCCGATTGCGGCGTTGGCGACGCTCGCCATCTTTGCAGGTTCCATCTTCAAAAGCGTCGGCTTCGGACCGGCCATTCCCAACCTGAATATGCCGCAGATCATTGCCGACAACCTCAAAATGCAGAACCCTCACTACGAAGGCTTCAACGCCGACGGGGGGCACTACTGGGTCAGGGCGAAGACAGCGCAGCAGGATCTGAAGTCGCTCAGTGACATCCGTCTAGAGGGCATCACGGGTGAGATGATCGACGCGAAAAAGCAGAAGACTAATCTTGTCGCGACGCGGGGCTTGTTCGACAACACGGCCAACATTCTCGAACTTTATGACTCGATCAAAGTCACCGGCGATGGCGGGCTTGACGCTCAGCTGACGCGCGCAACGGTAAAGACGAAGGAAGGAATAATCACATCCGATCAGCCTTCGACGGTGTCGATGGGTGCCGGCCGGATCACGTCCAATCAATTGACGATTCGTCAGAAGACCAAAGAATATACGTTCCTCGACACCGTGCGCACGCATATGAAGCCGAAGAGCCCG
>Ga0207678_10006146_pt1 | contig 10683 bp, 13 predicted proteins | sample KBSC63metaG_FD_184319 | JGI IMG/M metagenome (GOLD analysis project Ga0207678, IMG submission 184319) | Corn rhizosphere microbial communities from Kellogg Biological Station, Michigan, USA - KBS C6-3 metaG (SPAdes) (version 2) | ecosystem: Host-associated > Plants > Roots > Rhizosphere > Soil ...
GTCAGCAGCAGCGCGAGGCAGCCGATGACCATCGCAGGCGACGGCCTGAACCTCTTGATCAGACTCATGTGTGATTCCCCCTCAGATTGTGGTCCTGGGCGATTTGGCGTCTCCTACCCTAGGAAGCGCTCTTTAGAGCGGTGTAAATGCTGTCCAAGCCCCGGGAAAAGGTCGCTCTTTGCGGCCTTCGGTCACCTCGTGACGGCAGGCTGGCCGCCTGCGCTGCGCGCTCTCGCCGGCGCACCGACGTGCGCCGAGGATCTGCCGCTTAACGAGGCCTTAACGGACCACAACCGTGCGTTAAGCCCGTCGCCGCTAGAACGGAGCTGTGCATCGCACCCTCCACCTAGGGAGCCGCGCCGCCGTGCTTCTCGCCATTGCCTTGCTCGGTGGCGTCCTTGCGCTCGGCGGCGCGGCGGCGTTGGGGAAGCTCGGTGATCACACGACGATCATCCGGGAGGAAGTGGCGTCGAGCTCACCGGCCCCGGCGGCCTTCCAGCAGGGCAAGCGGATGTCGATCAACGAGATCTACCGGGCGTCGGCTCCGGGCGTGGTGCACATCGAGACGACGTCACGCGTCCAGCAGTCCACCGACTTCTTCGGCAATTCCTTCGGCGGGAGCCAGACGCAGCGTGCGCTCGGCTCGGGGTTCGTCATCGACAAGGCCGGCCACGTAGTGACGAATTACCACGTCGTCCGCGGAGCGAGCACGATCCAGGTCAGCTTCTCGAACAACGAGCGCTTCAAGGCGAAGGTGGTCGGGGCCGATCCCTCGACCGACATCGCGGTGCTACAGGTCAAGGTCAAGTCGCGCGCGCTCAAGGTCCTGCCGCTCGGCAACTCCGACTTCGTGCGGGTCGGCGACCAGGTGATCGCAATCGGGAACCCCTTCGGCCTCGACCGCTCCGTCACGGCTGGAATCGTCAGCGCCGTCCAACGCCGGATCGAGGCGCCGAATCAGCTCTCGATCTCACACGTGATCCAGACCGACGCCGCGTTGAACCACGGCAACTCGGGCGGCCCGCTGCTGAACGCGCAAGGCCAGGTCATCGGGGTCAACGCGCAGATCGAGACCGGTGGCCAGAGCCAGGGCAACGTCGGCATCGGATTCGCGATCCCGGTCAACACCGTCAGGGACGTTGTCGCCGAGCTGATCAAGCGCGGCAAGGTCGAGCATCCGTTCCTCGGAATCGAAGGGAAGACGCTGCAGCCGAACATCGGGCGCCTCTTCCACCTGCCCGTGACGAGCGGTGTGCTCGTCGCCTCCGTGCGGCCCGGCAGCGGTGCTGCGAAGGCCGGGCTCAAGGCGGCCACGAACCAGGTCACGGTCGAGGGCGAGAGCTGGCCTGCCGGCGGCGACGTGATCGTCAAGGTCGACGGTAGGGCCGTTCCTTCCATCGAGACTCTCGTCGATCTCATCGGAGCGAAGAAGCCGGGCGACCACATCAACCTCGAGGTCGTTCGCGGCTCGAAGCAAATGCACCTCAACGTCAAGCTTGGACGGCAGCCGTGAGGCTCGAAAGACGCCGTCCCGACTGGCCCCGAACCCCTGGGGGCCTGCTTCCGCCGGAGCCGTAGGCCAGCACGGCGCGCGGGAGCGCAGAGCGAGAGGCCCGAACGCCTGCCCGGGCCTCTCGCCATATTTCCGGAGAAACTGCTACGCACTTTCTCGGGGTAATGGTTAGGACTTCGCTTCGCTCGCCGGGATTTTGAGCGCCTTCTCGGCGGCGGCCTTCAGGCCTTCGCTGTAGCTCGGATAGACGTGATGCATGTACGCGAGGTCGTCGACCGTGACGCCGAGCTTCAGTGCGGGTGCGAGGCTGCCGACGATGTCGCTCGCTCCTCGTGAGACGACGTGAACGCCCAGGACCCGGCGTGTCTCGCGATCGAAGACGATCTTGAAGATCCCGTGCTTTGCGCGCGTGTACTGCGCTCGAGTGAGCGACGCCAGTGGATGCGTCACGACGCCGAAGTCGTGCGCCTGCTCCAAAGCCTCCGCCTCGCTGAGGCCGACGCCGCCGAGCTCCGGGTCGGTGAAGATCGCAGTCGGCAGCACCGAATAGTCGGCGCGCCGTGAACCGTTCCCGAACATGTCCTCGACCGCGATCCGTGCCTGGTACTGAGCGATCGGCGTGAGCAAGGGCCCGGCAGCAACGTCTCCCGCCGCCCAGATTCCGGAGACGTTCGTGCGCATCAGGTCGTCCACCGCGACGCCGCCACGGCCGACCTCCAGCCCGATCGTCTCGGTGGACAGCTCCTCGATGTTCGGCACACGCCCCGAGGCCAGTAGGACATGTGACACTTCGATGAGACGGTCGCCCAGTTTCGCCTCGACGCTGCCGCTCGGACTCGAAGCGAGCGAGTCCACTCCACCGTTCAAGACAATCTCAATTCCTTCGGCCTCGAGGGCCGCCTGCAACTCGCGTGCCGCCTCTCGGTCTGCACGTGCCGCGATCTGCGGGCCGCTGTTCACGATCGTCACGCGCGAGCCGAAGCGCGCGAAGATCTGTCCGAACTCGAGCCCGACAGGCCCCGCGCCGACGACGAGCAATGACTCCGGCACTTCGTCGAGCTCGAGCGCGCTGACATGGTCGAGCCACGCCACGCCCTCGATCCCGGGAATCGGCGGGACGGCCGTGCGGCCGCCGGTGGCGACGAGGATCCTCTCGCCGCTCAGCTCGCGCTCGCCGACGCGCACAGTGTGAGCGTCGACGAAGCTCGCCGTGCCCGAAACGACGCCGTACCGCGCTTCGGTCAGTACCTGCACCCAGCTCTGCTGGTCCCGGCGCAACGAGTCCTTCCACGCGCGCGTGCGCGCGAGGTCGAGCTTCGGGTCCGGCAGATCGATCCCACGCTCCGCCGCGTGCTCGCGCACGTCGTGCATCAGCTCCGCCGCGACGACGTACGCTTTCGTCGGGCGGCAGGCGACGTTCGGGCACGAGCCGCCCCACAGCCGGTGCTCGACGAGCGCAACGTGCGCGCCGAACTCGCGTGCTGCCTTACCGGCGCCGTCGCGGGCGGCCGAGCCGGCACCGAGGACGATCAGGTCATAGTGGTCGGCGGTCATCTGTCTCCTGTCTTCGGCGTGAACGACGGCGTTACAGTCGTGTAGTGACGCAACTCCTCTCTCCGGAGGATGCACTGCTCGTCGAAGGGCTGCGCGCTGGTGACGAGGCAGCCTTCGCCGCAGTCATGCGCATGTACGGGAGGGGAATGCTGCGCGTCGCCGAGATGTACGTCTCGAGCCGCGCGATTGCGGAGGACGTCGTGCAGGAAGCATGGGTCGGTGTGCTCAGAGGCATCGGGCGGTTCGAGGGACGCTCGTCTCTCAAGACGTGGCTCTACCGGATCGTCGCCAACACGGCGAAGACGCGGGGGGTGCGGGAGTCGCGAAGCGTTCCGTTCTCTTCGCTCGGCGACGGCGGCGACGAGGGCACGGTCGACCCGGACCGCTTCCTCGGCTCGGGCGAGCGCTTCCCGGGTCACTGGGCGGTTCCGCCGCAGGCATGGGCGCCGGAGGGCCGGCTGCTCGCCGACGAGACGCTCGACGTGGTGGAGCGCGCGATCGAAAAGCTGCCGCCGGCACAACGCGCCGTGATCACGATGCGGGACGTCCAGGGCTTCACCTCCGAGGAAGTTTGTAACGCCCTGGACTTGACGGAGACAAACCAACGTGTGCTCCTGCACCGCGCAAGGGCGAAGGTGCGAGGCGCACTCGAGGAGTACATGCAATGAGGCTGGACCGAGAACTGGCATGCCAAGATGTCGTGGAACTGGTCACGGCGTATCTCGACGACGCGCTGCTTCAGGACGACCGCGAACGCTTCGAGGAGCATCTCGTCTTCTGCGACGGTTGCCAGAACTACCTCGACCAGATGCGCGGGACGATCAAAGCCGCCGGCCGTGTGCGGGTCGAGCTACCGGCTGAGCTCGAGGAGAAGCTGCTCGAGGCATTCCGCGGGTGGCGCGAAACGTGATCGCCTACAAGTTCCTCACGACGGGTGCGGTGGCGCCTTTCACCGGCTTTCACTGGCCGGTCGGCGAGTGGGTCGCCGCGGCCGGGGTCGATCCGTGCCGTCAGGGCATCCATGCCTGCAGGATCCGTGATCTGCCGCTCTGGATCCAGGCCGAGCTCTGGGAAATCGAGCTGGGCGGAGAGATCCACGAACAGGCACGCAAGGTCGTAGCGGAGCGGGGACGGTTGGTGCAGCGCGTCACAGGCTGGAACGATGGGCTCGCGGCTGAGTTCGGTCGCTTTTGCGCGGCTCGGACACGCGAACGGGTCGGCTTCCTGCCGGTCGGCTCGGGTTACGTCGGCGACGTCGATCGCTTCGTGGCGACGGGTCGCATCCCGATCGCGGGCTTCGCGGCAGCGCGTGCCGCAGAGTGGCGGGACGGTCCTGGGGCGTATGACGAGGAACGCCAGGCTCAGGCTGGTTGGCTCGCGGAGCGCCTCGGGCTCAGCGGGTAGCGGAACAGCGGCCGCCTCGCGCTAAAAGGGGCCCGGTGGGCGCGCGACGAGGCGCGCCCCACGCCTGGCCCGACTGCGGCTGCGGGGCAGGCTGCCGGACCCCTCTCCTAGAGTGCCCGAAAGAGGCTCGGTCCAGACGGGTAGCCTTTTCGCGGTGGAGCAGGGCCGCATCGAGCCGGGGCACGCCGTCTTCGCCGAGGGGGAGCTCAGCTGGCAGGAAGAGCTGTGGCGCGGCGAGGAGACAGACCACAGCGGCTGGTTCTGCGTCCGGACGAATCCCTTCCCCTGTCCTGCCGCCGGGTGCACATTTGTCGCAGGCTTCATGACCGCCGCTCACCTGATCCTCGTGTGGGAGCAAGCCGACGATCCGAACCTCCTCCATCACGCTCAGCGCGCGAAGGAGGTCGGTCGCAATCCGCGCATCCTGGAGTACGAGCATTCGTACGGCCCGAGTGCGTCCTACTACGCGTGGGAAGCGGCCGGCGGCCCGGTCCACGGCGTCAGAGCGGGTTGATCGAACAGAACTTCGGGCGCTCCTTGACCGTCGGCGTCGAGGAAGAGCTCTGGATCCTCGATGCGGAGACGCGCGAGCTCGTGCCGGCAGTCGAGGTTCTCGTAGCAGGAGCGTCCGATCGCAGCCTGCCGGGCGCGCTCAAGACCGAGCTGCACGCATCGGTCGTGGAGCTCGCGACGGAGACGAGCGAGAGCGCGGACGACGCGATCGAGCGCCTCGTGGAGTTGCGGCGCGCCGCGCGCGAGATTGCCCAGCGCAGCGGTTACGACGTCGCGGCCGCAGGTTCGTATCCGACCAGCATTCCTTCAGAACAGGAGATCGCCCCGGTCGATCGCTACCGCGAGTTCGTCGAGTACGCGGGCCCGTCCGCGCGGCGGCAGGGTGTCAGCGGCCTGCACGTCCACGTTGGGATGCCGGACGCCGAGGCTGCGTTCCGGGTGATGGAGACGATCATCCCCTGGTTGCCCGTCGTGCTCGCTCTGTCTGCGAACTCCCCGTACTTCGAAGGCGGGGACACCGGCATGCTCTCGATTCGCGCGGAGGTGCTGGGGTTGCTGCCGCGCCATGGTGCGCCCCCGGCCTTCCGCGACTACGCCGAGTGGGAGCGGTTCATCGAACGGATGGCCGAGTCCGGCGTGGCGAGCGACTACACGAGCTTCTGGTGGGACATCCGCCTGCATCCACGCTTCGGGACCGTCGAGGTTCGGACCCCCGATCAGGCGACGTCGATCGAGAGCGCCGCGGCGCTGGTGCGCTATATCCGGACGCTCTGCGAATGGGCGCTCGATGCTCCGGCGCGCGAGTTCGACCCGAGCGAGCGAGGTGTGTACGACCAGAACCGCTGGGCCGCATCACGTTTCGGTCCGCACGGCAAGCTGATCCATCCTGATCGCAACGTGGCTCTCACGGTCGCCGAGTTGGCCGGCGAGCTTCCAGTCCCGCTCGACGGCCTCGATCCCGCAACCTGCGAAGCCGACAGGCAGCTCGATGTCGGCCGTGCGAACGGGCTGCACGCTGTCTGCGCGGACCTCGTCAAGCGCTCGATACCGTAACGGCGTGCCACTCGTCACCGAGACCATTCAGGTGAACGGCGTCCGTTGCGAGCGCTGCGTGATGAGGCTCGCGAAGATGCTCGAAGGCCACGAGGGCCTGGAAGCCGCGAACGCGAACCTGCTGGGTCAGGTCACGGTTACCTGGAACGACGCAGAGACGTCGCGGGAGGCATTGCTCGAGGCGATGGCGCGCGGCGGCTTTCGTGAGCTCGAAGCGGTCTGACGCGCCGATTCTCCACTGGATTTCCTGCGCTCGGAATGCTGGGGGATAACCGTACGTTTACGCCAGGAACGCCTTGGTAGGGTGGCCCGGCATGAGCGAGACGACGCGGGAGCCCGACGCAAGGCAACTGGCGACTGAAGCGCGCGACCGTGTGCGCTTCGAGGAGGAGGCTCTTGCACTATCGGATCAGGTCTATCGAGTGGCCCGCCATCTCGTCGGTTCCCGCGAAGAGGCGGAGGACCTCATGCAAGAGACCTACGCAAGAGCATTCCGGAGCTGGCGCTCATTCCAGCCCGGCACGAACCTTCGCGCCTGGCTCCTCCGCATTCTCACGAACCTCAACATCGATCGTGGACGCAAGATCCAGCGCACACCGGACCTCCAGCCGCTCGAGGAAGGCGACTACTTCCTCTACAACAAGCTCGAGGCAACAGGCGATGGTGGAAGCGACGAGGACCGCGTGGTCGAGCGGCTCTCGCAGAACGACGTCGTCGGCGCTCTCTCCGAGGTACCGCACGACTTCCGTGACGTCGTCGTCCTCGTGGACATCGGAGACTTCACCTACGCCGACGCTGCCCAGATCCTCGACATCCCGATCGGCACCGTGATGTCGCGTCTGCACCGGGGCCGGCGTATCCTGAAGCAGGCCATGGCCGAGTCCGCTGTCGGAGGTGACGGAGAATGACGGCTTATGATCCTTGCGCGCACTGCGAGGAGATGATGCAGCCGTACATGGACCGCGTCCTGACCGACACGGAGCGCGCTGAAGCCGAGACGCACCTCGACGATTGCACGTACTGCAGGAAGCGCTACCGCTTCGAGGAGAAGCTCCGCCAGTTCGTGCGGAACGCGGTCCAAGAGCCGATGACCGTCGAGCTCAAGACGAAGCTCGCCGGGTTGCGCACACCCCTGCAATAGAACGTCGCGAGATCCGGCTCGCGCTGCGCGCGAGCCATGATGATCTCGCGCCGGGATATCTCCGAGAGCGTGGTCGGCCGCGCCGGGCAAAGCCCGGCACGGCGGCGCTCTTATTCGCCTGGGCCGCGGGCAGGACCGACGATCACGTAGAGCTGGCAGGCTCCGGTGCCGCCTGGAAGCGGTTTCGTCGCAACACCCAGTTGCTTTGCGAGCCGGAGGGCGACACCGTCGCAGTTCGGTGGGAAGTACACCGCGGTCTGCGGATACGTGAAGTTGTCCGCGCGACCGACCTTCTTGATCGTATAGCCGAAGGCTCCGATGCGACTCGCGACCTGGCGCGTGTAGTTGATGTCACCGCTCCCGTTGAGCACGTTCACGGAGACGCCCCACGGCGGCGGCAGAATGTCCGCCGCGGTCTGTGCGCCTTTCCCGCCCGAGCGCGGAATGAAGAGAAGCGCTGCGAACACGGCGAGGGCGATGACGAAACCGCCGATCACGAGCAGCCGCGGGATCGGGTTGCGCTCGATCGGCTGCGGGGGCACGGGGAGTCCGGCCAGCTCGCGAGCCTCGCGGTTCTCGAGCCCGAGCGCCGTCGAATAGAGTGCGGTGGCGATCAGCGCATCGTCGGGTCTCGGAAAGCGGTACACGCGACCCTCTTCGAGCCAGCGCACTTCCTCGGCGGTGATGCCTGCGCGCTTCGCCGTCTCCTCGACGGTCAGCTGCCGGTGGAGGCGGGCGCGGGCGAGCGGAGATTCCTCTCCGTCGGGCTCGAGCGGGTGAACGAGCTCCATACCGTGTCTCATTCTTCTTTCCGGGGCGGCCATCCTTCCAAGTCATCGGCAAAATCCACGTCTCCTGGAGATTCGAGGTCGTCACAGGGCACGAGCGCCGCCGGGAGGCCCCGCAGGCCCTCGTCCGGCACGTCCTCCCAGGCAGCGCGGCCGAGCAGGACGGGATGGAGGCGTACGCCACGGTAGGTCGCAGCAACCCTGTCGCCGTCACCCCGCCGCCAGGCTTCGACCACGCGGTCGATCGCCCGCGGATCGAGGTCGGGCCCATCACCGAGGACGACCACTGCGGCGTCGACGTCCTCGTCCAGAGCCGCGAGCCCGCACCTGAGCGAGGCTCCGGGCCCTCGCTCCCATTCGGGGCAGCGCACGGTGGTCGCATCGGTGTCGACGTCGTAGGCGCCGAGCACCACCACGACGTCCTCGATCGACAAGCTGGCGCGGACTCGTTCGAGCACCGGCTCGAGCAGGACGGCCTGCTTCGGCGAGCCGAAGCGAGTCGCTGCTCCGGCGGCGAGCACGACGGCGGTGATCATGGTTCGAGAGGCTACGGCGTGACGAGCATGCGGAGCACGACCACCTTCTTCGTCGGCTTCTCCGTGGCCCGGTTGCCGAGTCGCCCGATCTTCTCGACGACGGGGAGGCCCTTTGTGACGACTCCGAGGATCGCGTAGTCGGGCGGCAGGCCGGCATCGTCCGCGGTCACGACGAAGAACTGGCTGCCTGCCGTGCCCCGAGGCTCGGTCTCCGCCTTCGCCATCGCCACCACCCCTTTGGTGTACAGCGAGTTGGACGGCGGAATGTCTTTCACCGTGTAACCGGGGCCGCCACGGCCGGTCGCCGTCGGATCGCCGCCCTGGATCACGAATCCCGGCACGATCCGGTGGAAGCGCGTCCCGTCGAAGAACTTCTTGCGGACGAGCGCTGCGAACGACGAGGTGGTGCAGGGCGAGTCTTCGACGTCGAGCCTGATGTCGAACGAGCCGAAGTTCGTCAACACGTTGACGGTATGCGGGGTCGACTTCGAGAGCAGCGGAAACGTGACCTGCTTGCCCGTGGTGGGACACGGAGTGCTCTTGGCTGTCTCCTTGCCGCCTCCGCCGCAGGCCGAGAGCGCCAGGACGGCGAGGACTAGAGGCAGCCGCGTAGCTCGCGCCAAGGAGCCGTCACGTTAGCGACGCAGCGCACCGTTTCGCTCCCTAACGGGTGGGCTCGGCTATCTCCGCAAGCGCTCGGCGGACAAGGGCGCCGGCGATCTCGACCTTGTAGGCCGTGCCGGGAAGAGGTGTGGCGTCCTCGAGCGCGGTTGCGGACTCGAGCATCCAGGGGATCGGAGCCAACCCGGCCAGTGCAATTCGAACCTCGCCGGAATATCGGGCGGCGGCGACGCCGACGATCGGGAACGCCCACTTCCTCCGGTCCATCGCCTTCAGATAGGTCGACGCTTCCGGCTGCGGGACGTCTAGCTCGAGAATCAGCTCGTCAGGCGCAAGGGTCGTGATGTCGCGGTTCTCCGCCGTCGGCAACCGGTAGAGATCTGCAACCGCAAGCTCTCGCCGCGTCGTGCGCAACGTTGCGCCGAGAGCGACGAGCGCGGCCGCGATGTCGGACGGATGTGCTGATGCGCATTGCTCGTTGCCGAAGACCGCGTGCTCGCGGTGCGCACCGTCCTTCGCGAAGCACTGCTCGCCGCCGTGGAGCCAGCAGTCGAAGCCCAGCCGCCAGTACCAGCAGCGCGTTGCCTGCAGGAGGTTTCCGCCGATCGTCCCCATCGAGCGCAGCTGCGGCGACGCCGCTTTGGTCGCGGCCTCACGGAGAACCTGCGGGATCTGCATAGCCACTTCGAGCTCCGCCAGCGTCGTGCCGGCACCGATCCGATCTCCGTCGATCCCGCGCGGGACGACGTGGCTGATCTGCACGAGCGTCTCGGCTTTCACGAGTCCGTCACGGAGGAGCGGCACGAGCTCCGTTCCTCCCGCGAGGGCGCGCGAGCCGTTTCCAAGCGCGCCGGTGGCCTGTTCGGTGCTAGACGGCTGCAGGAGCTCCACGTCGCTCCTTCTCGCGAGCCTCGGCTTCGTGCAGCGCGCGCAGCATCTCTTCGCGTGTGATCGGGAGTGACCGGATCTGGGCGCCCGTGGCATCGCGGATCGCATTCGCGATTGCCGCTGCCGTGGGGACGATCGGCGGCTCGCCGAGACCCTTGGAGCCGAGGTTCGTCAGGTGCGGATCCGGCACGTCGACGAGGTCGGTGACGATCTCGGGGACGTCTGCGATCGTCGGCATCCGGTACGAGTCGAGAGTCTGCGTGAGGATTGAGCCCGTCGCCGGGTCGACGATGCGTTCCTCGGAGAGCGTATGGCCGATCCCCTGGATGATCCCGCCCTCGACCTGGCTCTGCGCGCCGAGTGCGTTGATAACTCGGCCGACGTCGTGGATTGCGACGACCTTGTCGACGCGAATCTCGCCGGTCTCGACGTCGACTGCGACTTCCGCGACCTGAACACCGAAAGTCAGCACCTGCATCCCCGCGGGGTTCGGCCCGCGCGCGCCCTTGCCGAGGATCTGCCCGCTTTCGAGCAGGCCGGTGACCTCGGTGAGCGGCCACGAGTTCCCGTCTGCCGAGACGATTTGCCCGTCACGGAGATCGAGCACCCGCTCCTCGAGCTGGAACCGTTGCGCGGCGATCTCGAGGATCTGCCGCTTGGCATCCGCGGCGG
>Ga0207678_10006153_pt1 | contig 10675 bp, 9 predicted proteins | sample KBSC63metaG_FD_184319 | JGI IMG/M metagenome (GOLD analysis project Ga0207678, IMG submission 184319) | Corn rhizosphere microbial communities from Kellogg Biological Station, Michigan, USA - KBS C6-3 metaG (SPAdes) (version 2) | ecosystem: Host-associated > Plants > Roots > Rhizosphere > Soil ...
TAACCGCCGCCAGGGAAAGCGCTCGGCGCAAAAACAAATCATTTGCCCAATATACAGGGGTCTGGCGTCCGGGAGACCCTACAGACTGGGGTTGGAACCGGCTTTTTTCGCCCCCGTCCGGCGCATGCGGCACCCCCAAGGGGTGAGGTTGGACTCACTCCTACAAAGCTACCTAAATACCGCGAATCTGGCGGGAACTCGCCCCTGTCGGAGCCTCCGACAGGGCGTTGATTTGCAGCGGGAAAAGCCGAAAACGCGATTATTCGGCCGCGAGCGCCTGCAATGAGCTCGGATTCGCCGCCGAGACCATGAAGTCATGGATGCGCGGCACGATTTCCGATTTGAAGCGCGAGCCATTGAACACGCCGTAATGTCCGACGCCCTTCTGGACGTAATGAACGCGGCGATGATCGGGAATCGAGCTGCACAATGTGTGTGTTGCTTCGGTCTGACCGATGCCGGAGATGTCGTCGTTCTCGCCTTCGACCGTCATCAACGCGACGCGCGTGACCTTGGAGGGATCGACGCGTGTTCCACGATGGGCCATCTCGCCCTTCGGCAGCGAGTGCTTCACGAACACGGTGTCGACCGTCTGCAGGTAATACTCGGCCGAGAGATCCATCACCGCGAGATATTCGTCGTAGAAGTCGCGATGCTTGTCGACGAGGTCGCCGTCGCCCTTCACCAGATTGGCGAACAGCTGCTTGTGGGCGTCCATATGCCGGTCGAGATTCATGCTGATGAAGCCGTTGAGCTGCAGGAATCCCGGATAGACGTCACGCATCATGCCCGGATGCGGGAACGGCACCTTGGTGATGACGTGGTTGCGGAACCAGTCGATGCCGCGCTCCTGGGCGAGGTTGTTCACCGCGGTCGGATTGCGACGGGTGTCGATCGGGCCGCCCATCAGCGTCATCGAGGTCGGCACGAAGGGATCACGCAGCGATTCCATGATCGAAACGGCAGCGACGACGGGAACCGAGGGCTGGCACACCGCCAGCACATGGGTGTTGCCGCCGAGGACATGCAGCATCTCGATGACGTAGTCGATGTAATCGTCGAGATCGAAGCGGCCCTCGCTGAGCGGCACCATGCGGGCATCGGCCCAATCGGTGATGTAGACCTCATGCGCCGGCAGGAAAGCCTCGACCGTACCGCGCAAGAGAGTCGCGTAATGGCCGGACATCGGCGCTACGATCAGCACGCGCGGCTGCGGGCTGCGCAGCGGGCGGGTGAATTTGCGATCGAAGTAGAGCAGGCGGCAGAACGGCTTTTCCCAGACCGAGCGAACCTCGACGGGGACGCGGATGCCGTTGACCTCGGTGTCGTTGAGGCCCCATTCCGGCTTGCCGTAGCGGCGCGTGGTGCGCTCGAACAATTCGCAGGCCGCGGCGACCGACTTGCCGACCTCGGTGCGCGCCCAGGGATTGAGGGGATTCTGAAACAGGAGCTTGGTCGCGTCGGTGACCGCGCGTGCCGGATTGAGAGAGGCGTGCGCCATCTCGTACATCCAGTACATCGGCGTCGTCAGGACCGGACTGCCTTCGGCCGCCAGGGGCGGCGCGCCGCCAAACTCACCAATAGGCATCGCTATATTCCTCTTCGCATCGCAGCATACTGCCGAATGCGTAATATTGCGTCAATGCATGGTTCCGTACATCTACGTGGCCCAGGTGCCCAAACCGGGCTGAATCCACGAGAAAGTGACGTTATTCGCCGCCTGACAGCAGCGAGCCCTGCATCCGGGCGCTGCGCAAAAGGGCAAGGAATGCCCCAAAAGATGCAATCAACAGCACCGCGTTGATGGCTAACGCGCCCAGCATCAGATCGGTCCTGAAGGTGTTTTCGATCAGCAGCGCGCGCATCCCTTCGAACACATAGGTCGGCGGCAGTGTCCAGGCGACATATTGCAACCAGACCGGCAGCACGCTGACGGGATAGTAGACGCAGGCGAGCGGCATGATGCCGAACATCAAGGTCCAGACGATGCTCTCGGCGCCGAGGCCGTTTCGCAGCACCAGGCCGGAGACGAAGATGCCGACCGACCAGCTCGTGAAGATCAGATTGCAGAAGAACGCGATCAGCGGCACGCCGAGCGCATAAACATTGAAGTGAAACAGGAACAGCGCGAGCAGCGTCATCGGGATGACGCCGATCGCGAGCCTGATCAGGCTCATGATCATCAGCGACAGCAGGAATTCGATCGGCTTCAACGGGCTCATCATGAGATTGCCGAGGTTGCGCGCCCACATCTCTTCCAGGAACGAGATCGAAAAGCCGAGCTGCCCGCGAAACAGGATGTCCCAGAGGATGACGGCGCCGATCAGCGTGCCGCCGGCACGCGCGAAGAAGTTCGCATTCTGCGCGATATAAAGCTGAAGAAAGCCCCAGGTGATGACTTGCAGCGCCGGCCAGTAGAGCAGCTCGAGCAGCCGCGGCCAGGACGACAGCAGGAGGTACCAGTAACGCAGGATCATCGCGCCGATGCGGTGGAGGGAGATGCCGCGGTGAAGGGAGGCCTCACTCATTGCTGCACCGCGTAGCCCGGATGAGCGAAGCGACATCCGGGACCTTGCTGGCGGCGTTCCCGGGTATCGCTTCGCTCACCCGGGCTACGGTCGCTACGGCTGAAACATCCGGACTTGCTCATCGTGCGACCTCCTGCGCGCCATTCACCCTTCCGCGCGCGACGTCCAGGAACACCTCTTCCAGCGTGGTGCGGTTGTAGCGCGCCATGATGGCTTCGGGCGTATCGTCGTCCTCGATACGGCCGCGCTTCATGATGATGACGCGGTCGCAGAGCCGCTCGACCTCGAGCATGTTGTGCGAGGCCAGGAGGATGGTGGCGTTGTTCGCCTTGCGATAACGCTCCAGATGCCCCCGGACCCAGTCGGCGGTGTCGGGATCGAGCGAGGCGGTCGGCTCGTCCAGCAACAGCAGCTCGGGCTGGTTGATCAACGCCTTGGCAAGCGCAACGCGCGTCTTTTGTCCTGCGGAGAGCTTGCCGTTGGCGCGGTCGATGAACTCGGTGAGATCGAGATCGTCGGCGAGCTCAGCGATGCGGTCGGAGAGGTTCTTCACCGCATAGAGCTTGCCGAACACGGTGAGGTTCTGACGCACCGTGAGCCGCATCGGCATGTCGACATAGGGGCTCTCGAAATTCATCCGCCCCAGCACGGAAGCGCTGTCCTCCGGCATCCGATGCCCGAGCACCTGCACGCGGCCGGAGGTCGGCAGCACGAGGCCCATGATCGTCGCGATGGTCGTGGTCTTGCCGGCGCCGTTGCCGCCCAGCAACCCCGTGATGCTGCCGCGCGGAAGCGAAAAGGAGATGTCGTCGACGGCGCGGGTCTGCTTGTAGACCTTGACGAGGTGATCGACCGCGATTGCCGCGGACAGGCTGCGATCCGCGACAGTCGGCCAGCTTGAAGCCTTGTCATTCTCGGTCATGCTGGGCGTTCTTCTGCTATTGCAGCGGAGAGCGCAAGGCTTGTAATCCGGTGGTTCCGCGAGCCGCGCGCTTGTGATCGAGAAGGCACCGCCCCATTGGCCGAAATGACCGAACTTGCCGCCTCCGACTTTCGCCCCGCGCAGCGGCATATCCGCCTGGATACGATCCTGCGGCTGCGCTGGCTCGCGGTGCTGGGCCAGCTCGCCGCGATCTTCATCGTGGCGCAGGGGCTCGAATTCAATGTCGAGATCATTCCCTGCGTCAGCATCATCGCCCTGTCGGCGGCGCTCAATCTGGCGCTCCAGACCGTGTCCAATCCGCTGCAGCGGCTGGAGCCGATGCAGGCGGCCGGACTGCTCGCGCTCAACATCGTGGAGCTGGCGGGTCTCCTGTTCTTCACCGGCGGGCTCCAGAACCCGTTCTCGTTCCTGTTCCTCGCGCCCGTGCTGATCTCGGCGACCGCGCTGCCGGCCCGCTTCACCTTCGGCCTCGGCGTGCTGGCTGTCGCCTGCGCCTCGGTGCTGTTCTTCTTCCATCTGCCGCTGCCCTGGGATTCCGACGATCCGCTGGTGCTGCCGCCGATCTATCTCGTCGGCGTCTGGCTCTCTATCGCGCTCGCGATCGGCGTCACCAGCCTCTACTCGTTCCAGGTTACCGAGGAGGCGCGCAAGCTCGCCGACGCGCTCGCCGCGACCGAGCTGGTGCTGACGCGCGAGCAGCATCTGACCCAGCTCGACGGCCTGGCTGCAGCCGCGGCGCACGAGCTCGGCACGCCGCTCGCGACGATCTTCCTGATCTCGCGGGAGCTGGAGAAGACGGTGAAGGAGCCGAACTTTGCCGCCGACCTGAAGACCCTGCGCGAGCAGACGCAGCGTTGCCGCGACATATTGAGCAAGATCACCCAGCTCTCCTCCACCGGGGCGCCGTTCGACCGCATGAAGCTGTCGGAGCTGATCGAGGAGGTGGTGGCGCCGCACCGCGATTTCGGCGTCGATATCAAGGTGCGCATTGCCGTCGCCATCGCGGCCGAGCCGGTCGGCTCGCGCAATCCGGCGATCCTCTACGGCGTCGGCAATATCGTCGAGAACGCGGTCGATTTCGCCCGCACCACCGTCGAGGTGAATGCGTGGTGGAACAAGGACACGATCGAGCTCGTGATCTCCGACGACGGTCCCGGCATTCCGCCTGACATCCTGAACCGGATCGGCGAGCCCTATTTGTCGCGGCGGCGCAGCAAGGACGAAGGCGGCGGCCTGGGGCTCGGCGTGTTCATCGCGCGCACCTTGCTGGAGCGCACCGGCGCCAAGGTCTCGTTTACCAACCGGATCTTTCCGGACCATGGCGCGGTGGTCCAGATCACGTGGCCGAGAGACCGTTTTGAGGCTATCGAGACCTTCGAAGAAACAATAGGATAGGCCGCGACCTTGCGTCGCACAACAGGGCCGATCGACTATTGGCGCCCTTGGCACCGCCCGATTGCGCCGCCATATGTAGACGCGCTGGAGAGAGGACGAAACCTTGAACGCCATCGCCGAACTGAACGAACAGACCGACCGCTCGCTCCTGATCGTGGAGGACGACAAGCCGTTTCTGGAGCGGCTGTCGCGCGCCATGGAAACGCGCGGCTTTGCGGTGACGTCATGCGACACCGTCTCGGACGGTCTGGCGCAGATCGGCAAGGCGGCGCCGGCATTCGCCGTGGTCGATCTGCGGCTCGGTGACGGCAACGGGCTCGACGTGGTCTCGGCGCTGAAGAAGAAGCGCCCCGACGCCCGCGCGATCGTGCTGACCGGCTATGGCAACATCGCCACCGCCGTCACCGCGGTGAAGATGGGCGCGGTCGATTATCTCTCGAAGCCCGCGGACGCCGACGACGTCGTCGCAGCGCTGCTGTCGACCGGTTCGGACAAGTCCGAGTTGCCGGCGAACCCGATGTCGGCCGACCGCGTACGCTGGGAACACATCCAGCGCATTTACGAGATGTGCAACCGCAACGTCTCGGAGACGGCGCGGCGCCTCAACATGCATCGCCGCACGCTGCAGCGGATTTTGGCGAAGCGCGCGCCTCGGTAATCCGGGGCGTTTACTCATGGCGCGCAGATGTCGGCCTCGCGGCTAAGACGCTGATAGTCCGCTCGGTCAACGCATTGCTGCGTTTGACCCGGAACAGCCATTTGCTGGAGCAGCCTGCAACGTCGCTTTTGGCACGTTGTGAGTGGAACCGAGACCACACGCTGATTCCGGCAACGCGCAGTTCGGCGGAAGCGCGCGTGGTCTATTCATGACCATAGTAGCGCTGGTTGCATTGGTGGCGGCCCCGCTCGTAACTCGCCTCTCGGTACGCGGGCCCTTTCATGACGCTACTTACGTCGGCGAGCATCCGTGCGTTCTTAAGGCACTCCACGTAGGGCTTGTTTGAAAGCCAATCGAGGCCGAGTCCGCCAGCATAGGATGACTGCGTCGAGGTCACGAACGAACTCAGTCCGGCTAGCGCGGCAAAGGCAAAGAGAGCGGTGCGGAAGCTTTTCATGGTACATTCCTTGTGGCGGGTTAATTCCCGAACAAGCGATACCGCGCGGCACGTCTAACGTATGTGCGGCCCGTCACGTCCGCTGCGCCGGAACAAGAGTTCGGCACCGTGATCATCGTCGGTGTTGGCCGCGAGGTTTCACATGGTCCGGTGAACAGACGGTGGCCCGTAAGACGGAATGGCCAGATTGGCGTCCGCCTGCAGAGATGGTTGTGCGCCACCCTATCTGCCGCGGTTTATGGCAGGCGGTCCCGGCCATCCGCTCCGCGCTCGGGCACCTGGATGGAGCCTACTCCCAAAACTCCGCATGCCCCTGCGGATCGACCAGCCGGTTGATCCGCAACGCCGCCGCCATCGCGAACCGCACCGTCATCTGCTTGCGCGTGGCCGCAGCGAGCTTGTGCTCGGGCGCCTCGCACTGCAGGTGCGCGCCATAGGCATCCGCGATGATCAGGCCGGTGTCTTGCGGAAAGATCTCGCAAGGCAGGTCCTGCGTGAAGGCGAAGAACAGCCGGTCGCAATGCGCCCGGTATTCGTGCCATTTCTGATCGGCGCGCAAATCCTCCACCGACGACTTGATCTCGACGATCCAGATTTCGCCGCGCTCGTTCAGCGCGACAAGATCGGCGCGACGCCCCGAGGGCAGCGGCAATTCGCTGATGCAGGTGAAGCCGAGCGAGCGCAACAGTCGCGCCGTGCCGCGCGCGATCGCCAGCGCCGTCTCGGATTGACGGCGGTCCGGCGGCGGAACGAGGGCAATGCGGGCGGTGTTGTCCATGGGGAGAGGATAGCCGATTCCTCCGTCGTCGTCCTGGCCTAGTGCGCAATTGCGCACGGGAGCCAGGACCCATTGCCCCAAGAGATCGTTGGTGCACGAGCTGATAACCACCGGTCCTCGTCAAACTTCGCCCTGTGGCAATGGGTCCTGGATCTGCGCTTCGCTTGTCCAGGACGACGGCGGGTGCGGAACCTGACCTTCCCAAAACACTTATCACGCAGCCGCCGCACCTCGGCGGAACCACCGAGGCGGCGCGCGCATGATTGACGATCTCTGGTACAAGAACGGCGTGTTCTATTGCCTGTCCGTCGGCACCTATATGGACGCCAACGGCGACGGCATCGGCGACTTCAAGGGCCTGCTGCGCCGGCTGGACTATCTGCACGGGCTCGGCATCACCACGATCTGGCTGATGCCGTTCCAGAATTCGCCGGGGCGCGACGACGGCTACGACATCGCCGACTATTACAGCGTCGATCCCCGCTACGGCACGCTGGGTGATTTCGTCGAGTTCACCCATGGCTGCAAGCAGCGCGGCATTCGCGTCATCATCGATCTCGTGGTCAACCACACGTCGGATCAGCATCACTGGTTCAAGGAGGCGCGGCGCGACAAGAATTCGCCTTATCGCGACTGGTATGTCTGGTCCGACAAGAAGCCGGCCGGCGCCAACAAGGGCATGGTATTTCCCGGCGTGCAGAAATCGACATGGACGCGCGACAAGGAGGCGGGCGCGTATTACTTTCATCGCTTCTACGATTTCCAGCCGGATCTCAACACGTCGAACCCGCATGTGCAGGCCGAGATCCTCAAGATCATGGGCTTCTGGATCCAGCTTGGCGTCTCCGGATTCCGCATGGACGCGGTGCCGTTCGTGATCTCGACCAAGGGCGCCAAGGTGAAAAAGCCGGTCGAGCAATACGACATGCTGCGCGCATTCCGCGAATTCCTGCAATGGCGCCAGGGCGACGCCATCATCCTCGCCGAAGCCAATGTGCTGCCGAAAACCGACATGGAATATTTCGGCCGCGACGCCGACCGCATGCACATGATGTTCAACTTCCACGTCAACCAGCATCTGTTCTACGCGCTGGCCTCCGGCGACTCGCGCCCGCTGGCGAAGGCGCTGAAGGCGACCAAGCCGCGGCCGGCGTCGGCGCAATGGGGCCTGTTCCTGCGCAATCACGACGAGCTCGATTTGGGGCGGCTGACCAAGGCGCAGCGCGACATCGTGTTCAAGCGCTTCGGTCCAGACAAGGACATGCAGCTCTACGACCGCGGCATTCGCCGCCGCCTCGCGCCGATGCTGGGCGGCGACCGCAGGCGGCTCGAGCTTGCCTACAGCCTGATGTGCACGCTGCCGGGAACGCCGGTGATCCGCTACGGCGACGAGATCGCGATGGGTGAGGATCTATCGCTGCCCGAACGCAATTGCGCGCGCACGCCGATGCAATGGTCGACCGAGCCGCATGGCGGCTTCACCACGAGCGACAAGCCGGCCAGCCCGGTCATCGACGAGGGACCTTACGGCTTCCAGCACGTCAATGTCGCAAAACAGCGGCGCGATCCCAATTCCATGCTGAACTGGACCGAGCGCATCGTCCGCATGCGCAAGGAGGTGCCGGAGATCGGCTGGGGCGATTTTTCGATCGTTGCGACGCGCGATCCCGCCGTGTTCATCATGCGCTACGACTGGCGCAACAATTCCGTGCTGTTCGTGCACAATCTCGACGAGAAGCCGCGCGAGATCGCGTTCTCGGCGGGGGTGCCGGGTGAGACCGGCGCGCACCTGATCAACCTGCTTGCGGAGGACCACAGCCACGCCGACAAGCGCGGCCAGCACCGCGTCGTGCTGGAGCCCTACGGCTATCGCTGGTACCGCGTCGGCGGGCTGGACTACCTGTTGAAGCGGAGTGACATCGATAAAACGGTGCGGGGTAACAAGCACCCGGGGTAATACCACAGCGTCGTCCCGGCGAAGGCCGGGACCCATAATCCCAGGGAAAAATTTGGCGAAGACTCTCGTTCGGTACTCCTACCAATCACAATAGATAGATTCCGCGGTATGGGTCCCGGCCCCCCGTGCGCAATTGCGCACTAGGCCGGGACGACGACTAGGCGGGCGGCGTGATGATAACGCCCTCATTACCGCGCAAATCCAGCACGCCTTCGAGGCGCTCCCCTTCGCGATCCAAAAACGTCGACAGCAGAATCTCGCTGCCGAACCTGATCGCGCTGGTGGTGACCGCGATCGGCTCAGGGCCGAGATTGAGCACTACGATCACTGCCCTGCCCTCTGCCTCGCGGCGATAGACCAGGAGATCGCCTTGCGCGGCGACCGGATGATAGTCGCCCGCGACCAGCGGGGGCACCCCTTCCGCAACGCGATCAGGCGCTTGTAGAGGCTGAGGATCGAGCGTGTGTCGGCTTCGAGATTGACGACGTTCTCGTGGACATGATCCTCCGGCAGGGGCAGCCACGGCCTGACCTCCGAGAAGCCGGCGAAGTTGGACGAATCCCACTGCATCGGCGTGCGGCAGCCGTCGCGGCCGACACCGATGCCTGGCACATTCTTCTCGAAGGGGTCGCGCACGTCCTCAGGCGCGATCGCGAGCTGATGCATGCCGATCTCGTCGCCGTAATAGAGTGTCGGCGTGCCGCGCAGCGTCAACAGCAGCATGGCGGCGACGCGGGCCTGCTCCGGCCCGACGCGGCTTGCGACGCGCGGGCGATCGTGATTGCCGAGCACCCAGTTCGGCCAAGCGCCCCTCGGCAGCGCCTTCTCGTAATCCTCGATGATCTTCTCGATCGAACGCGCGCTCCAGAAGGTCTGGAGCAGCGCGAAATTGAACGGCATCTGCGCGCCGGTGAGATCGTTGCCGTAATAGGCCATCAGGCGATGCAGCGGCAGATAGATCTCGCCGATCAGGACGCGGGCATCATAGGCATCCGTGACGCGGCGCATCTCGGCGATGACGTCGTGCACCTCCGGCTGGTCGGTGGAATATTGTGTCAGGATTTTTTCGTTGGGCGGCCGGCCCTCGACATAATGCGGATTGGACGGGTTGTCGCGGAAGTCGGTGTCCTTGATCAGATGCCAGATCACGTCGACGCGAAAGCCGTCGACGCCCCTCTCCAGCCAGAACCGCATCACGTCGTAGATCGCCGCCCGGACATCGGGATTGCGCCAGTTGAGGTCCGGCTGCTGGGCCAGGAAGGCGTGATAGTAGTATTGACCGGTCGTGTCGTCGAACTGCCACGCGCTGCCGCCGAACTCCGACAGCCAGTTGTTCGGCACGCCGCCACCCTCGCCCGGGTCGCGCCAGATGTACCAGTCGCGTTTGGCATTGTCGCGCGAGGAGCGGCTCTCGACGAACCAGGGATGCTGGTCCGAAGTGTGGTTCGGCACGAGGTCGAGGATCAGCTTGAGGCCATTGTCATGCGCGGCGGCAAGAAGCGCATCGAAATCCGCCATCGTGCCGAACAGCGGCTCGATGCCGGTGTAGTCGGAGATGTCGTAGCCGAAATCGGCCATTGGCGAGGGGAAAATCGGCGACAGCCAGATCGCGTCGACGCCGAGCGATTTCACATAAGGTAGCCGCCGCAGGATTCCGGCGAGATCGCCGACACCGTCGCCATTGGAATCCTGAAACGAGCGCGGGTAGACCTGATAGAAAATGCCGTCGCGCCACCAATTGCTGCCGCCTTGAGCCATGCGGGAAATCCATCCAAAAACTGCTTGTCGCGCGGGAGAACGCGGAAGGAGCGCCCCGGTTCAAACCAGCAGGCGAATTGGGACGGCCGTGTGACGATGTCCGCGGCTGTTCCCGGCCAGGGCACGAATCTTTTGCTTGGCGGCATGGCAAAAATCGGCATTGTGAGCCGTATGAGCGAGCAAAACGAGACACAAGCCGAG
>Ga0207678_10006155_pt1 | contig 10674 bp, 10 predicted proteins | sample KBSC63metaG_FD_184319 | JGI IMG/M metagenome (GOLD analysis project Ga0207678, IMG submission 184319) | Corn rhizosphere microbial communities from Kellogg Biological Station, Michigan, USA - KBS C6-3 metaG (SPAdes) (version 2) | ecosystem: Host-associated > Plants > Roots > Rhizosphere > Soil ...
ACTAACTCCACTTACGCGCCAGGGACAACCCGCCACGGTTCTTGCCATCGGGTGGGTCTGATGGTTGCCTGTTCAGCGTGAGGGACGAGTGAGGGACCGGTCGGCGGCGGAGTGGGTCTCTTACCTGCTTGAGCCGAAGAACTGGATCATTGCCACCACCCTCGCCGTCGGCTGGCACGCCGACGGCGCGGCCGGCCTGGCCTGGGGGGCGGTCGCCGCGCTGTTCGCCGGGGTGATCCCCATGGTGTTCATCAGCCGGGGCGTGCGGCGCGGCCGGTGGACCGACCGCTACGTCGGGGCGAAGCGCCCGCGGCTCATCGTGCTCGCGTTCATCATCGCGTCGGTCGCCGTCGGCCTCGCGCTGCTCGTGGGCTTCGGCGCGCCCGGCGAACTGTCCGGCTACATCGGCTGCATGCTCGGCAGCGTCGCCGTGCTCGCCGCGATCACGACCGTGTGGAAGATCTCCATCCACTGCGCGGTCGCCGCCGGCTCGGTGACGATCCTGACGCTGCTGTTCGGCCCCGGGCTGACCCCGGCCTACGTGCTCGTCGGGCTGACCGCCTGGTCGCGGGTCGTGGTCAAGGACCACACCGCCGCCCAGGTGATCGCGGGCTCGCTGCTCGGCGTGGCCGCCGCCGTGGTCACCTACGCGCTCATCCCCCACCGGTGAGGCAAGGTCTAACTCCGCGAATTACAGAGTCCAGATGCGGGCGGTTTCGTCGGTGCTGGCCGTGGCCAGCTGGCGGTCGGCCGGGCTGAACGCGACGCTGCTGACCGCGCCCGTGTGGCCCTCGAGGGTGCGGGCGCACTTGCCGGTCGCCGACTCCCACATGCGGACCGTGGTGTCCGAGCTCGCGGTGGCGATCAGCTTGCCGTCCGGGCTGTAGGCAACGACGAACGCGGAGTCGGTGTGCCCTTCCAGGGTGCGGATCGAGGTGCCGGTGGCGGCGTCCCAGATCCGGGCGGTCGCGTCCTCGCTCGCCGTGGCGACCACGCGCTCGGCCGGGCTGAACGTGATCGACCAGACCGTGTCGCTGTGACCGTTCAGGATGCGCAGGCAGTTGCCCGTCGCGACTTCCCACAGCCGCGCGGTGCCATCGAAGCTGGCGGTGGCGATGAGCGCGCCGTCAGGGCTGAACGCTACGGCGGACACGATGCCGGTGTGGCCGGTCAGCACGCGCACGCACGCGCCGGTCCCGATGTTCCACAGCCGGGTCGTGCCGTCACCGCCCGCGGTCGCAAGCAGCTTGCCGTCCCGGCTGAACGCCGCGCTGTACACAATGTCAGTGTGTCCCTCAAGCACGTGCAGGCAACCGCCGCCCGTGGTCTCCCAGAGCCGGACGGTCTCGTCATAGCTGGTGGTGGCGAGGATCTTTCCAGTGGGGTTGAACGCGACGCCGAAGACAGCGACCGTGTGCCCCTTCAACAGGTGAGTGCACTCGCCGGTGCGGGCGTCCCACAACCGGGGAGTCAGGTCAGCGCTAACGGTCGCGATCTTGCTGCCGTCCGGGCTGAACGGGGCAGCGAACACCGCGTCCTCATGCCCGGTCAGCGTGTACAGCAACTCGCCGGTGGCAGAGCTCCACACCCGGGCCGTCTTGTCCTCGCTGGCGGTGCTGAGCCGGGCACCGTCGGGGCTGAAGGCAACCGAGTTGACTGCTCCCGTGTGGCCGGTGAGGACGCGCGCGCCTGCCGTTTCGATAACACTCAAAGTAACCGCCTCTAGGATCCCGCTGCGTGCCGGTGCGTCGTCGTGCGGTGTGGGCCGCCCGCGTGCGGGCATCTGTCATTCAATGCGCGCCCCATTGTCTACTGTCCTGCGGGGCACGCACCGGCTTTTCACGTGTTTGCCGCCTGTGTTGCACCATTTCGTGACATAGCAGGTGGGAATGTGAGTAAGTCGCCAGCCCGCCTCGCGACGGCGCCCCTCGCTACGCTAGGCGTGTGCGACTTGAGGCGGTCGGAAAGCGGTACGGCCTGCGCCAGCCCTGGGTGGTCCGCGGCGTCTCCGCTGACGTGCCGGCCGGGCGGCTCATCCGCGTCGCGGGACGGAACGGGTCGGGGAAGTCCACGCTGCTGCGGGTCGTCGCCGGCGTGTCGCTCCCGTCGGCCGGGAAGGTCACCGGGCGGCCGCACTGCGGCTACGTGCCCGAACGGTTCCCCGGCGGCTTGCCGTTCCCCGGGCGGGAGTACCTGCTGCACCTGGCGCGGATCCACGGGCTGCCCGGCGAGACGGGCCGGCGGCGGGTCGAGGAGTGGCTTGAGCGCCTCGGCGCGGCTAGCTACGCCGACCAGCAGCTGCGGTCCATGTCCAAGGGCATGTGCCAAAAGGTGGCCCTCGCTCAGGCGCTCATCCCCTCCCCCGCCCTGCTCGTGCTCGACGAGGCCTGGACAGGCCTCGACCAGGCCGCGCGCGCCGAGCTCGACGCTGCCGTCGGTGAGCGCGTCGCCGCCGGGGGCACCGTGCTGTTCGTCGACCATGACGCGGCCCGGCTCGCGGGGCGGGAGGACGAGCGCTGGAACTTCGACGGCGCGGGCGGCGTCGCCATCCTCGCCGGCCCGGCACCCGTGGCGGCCCCGCGGGTGGAGCGGGTCACGATCCGCCTGGAGACGGCGGACGCCGCACGTGTCATCGGCCAGGTGCGGGCCATCGAGGGGGCGCGGGTGCGCTCTGTCGACGTTGAAGGAGCCGACGTCGCAGGGGCCGACGTCGCAGGGGCAGAAAGCCCGTGACCGCGCTGCTGCGGTATCAGACGGCGATCCTGCTGCGGTCGCACCGCTGGATCTTCCCGCTGATCGCCTACGTGCTGCTCATCGCGGTCGGCGCGGCCGGCTCGACGTCGCTGGCGGAAACGCTCGACTGGAGCGGCGCGATGCTCGTCCCGGTGGTCGCTTTCCTGACCAGGGCCATGCTCACCGCCGAACCGGACGCGGCCCGCGCCTGCGTCTGCGCCGCGGCCGGCCCGGTGCGGGCGCAGTTCGCCACCCTGATCGTCCCTCTCGGGGCCGGGGCAGTCGTCGGCATCGTGGCCGCGGTCTTCGACGTGCTGGCCGCGGAGGCTGCCGCCAGGGTGCCGGGAGCCGGCCTGGGCGGCAAGGTGACAGCGGCACTGGACCACCCGGGCATCGTCGCGGGCGGCCTGCTGATCGCCCTCGTGTGCCTGCTAGTTGGCTCCGCCGTCGGCGCGCTGTGCAACCCGCCGCTGCTGCGCCATCCCGCCGCGGCCATGCTGAGCACCCTCGCCGCCATCATCCTGGCCCTGGCGGCCGGCGTTTCCCCCGCCAACGCGGCCATCAGCCACACCACCGCCCAGGTCGCCAGCCCCGTGGCCGCCCACTGGCCGGGCCCGGCCGCCCTGCTCGGCGCGGTGATCCTGCTGGCGGTGGCCTGGGGCGTGTCGGTCCTCGCGGCAACGCGCCGCGACACCTGGTCCCACAGTTCCACCTGACGCACAGGCCAGCACCACGACCATCGAAAGCACCACGGCCATCGAAGAAGTTGTGCCGGGCCTTTTCATTCTCACGCCGGCTCCCAGCGTGATCGTGGGTCAAAAGCGGGAAAAGACAACGACGGCACCCATTTCACAGTCACAAAATAGAACAAAGTGCCCTTGACTGCATCGCCTCAGCGTGATCGTGGGCCAAAAGTGGCGGTATACGACGCGGATGGCCCACAATGATGAAAATAGCCCGGCGGGGCGCGCGGCAAAGCGGGGCAAATCACCGCAACCGGGACGGTGTTGCGGGCCACTGACGCGGATGACCCACGATCAACCAAGCCTCAGCTGAGCGTCCGGCTCAGGCTCACCAGACTAGGTTCACTAGCCAAAGTAGATCGGATCTACGTAAGGACTGGGACGATCCGCAGGTTGGCCCGGCGACGTCGCGGCGCGCCGGATGACGGGCATTCTCCGCTGGAACCGTCCGGACCGAGACGAGGATGAGACCGCCGAGCAGGAGCAGCGTCCCGGCCGCCATAGGCAGCGAAAGCCGCTCGTGCAGTAGCCCGATCCCGAGCGCGGCCGCGACGAACGGCTCGGCTAGCGAGAGGGTAGCGGCGGTGGCAGCGGTGAGGCGGCGCAGGCCGGTCACGTACAGCCAGTACGCCAAGGCGACGGTAACCGGGCCGAGCCACAGGACCAGGCCGAGCGAACGCGGTCCGGTCAGCGCCGGCAGCTTCGGCAGCGTCCACGGGGCTAGCGCGGCGCCGCCCAGCACCAGCGTGACCGGCACCGCGGCCAGCATGTTCACGTTGGCCTGGATCAGGTGCTTGGCTGACACCGTGTAGACGCCGAAGCACCCGCCGGCCACCACGCCGCAGGCGATCCCGAAGAGGTCGACCCGGCCCTGCACCCCGGCCCCGGCGCCTTGCGGCACCGAGATAAGCACGCAGCCAGCGATCGCCCCTGCCGTCCCCCACACCCAACGGCGCGGCAGCCGGGCGTCGAGCACGATGCGCTCGCACAGGCCGGTGCTCACCGGCACGATGCCGAACGTGACGGCAGTCGCTACGGCCGCGCCAGTACGGGCGGCCGAGGTCAGGAAGGTGCCCTGGAAGGTCGCCGTCGCGGCGGAGGCGGCAAGCAGCGCCGGCCAGGCCGCCCTGGGCAGCGCACGGAACGCGCCAGGATCGCGGACGAGCATGATCGCCGTCAGCACGAGCCCGCCGGACAGGATCCGGGCGCCGCCGACCGCCACCGGCCCCGCCGGGGAGCTCGCGAGGATCTCAGCCGGACCGACGGTCCCCCACAGCAGCCCGGCCGCTAGGACGGCGAGAATCGCTACAAGACTTTTTCGCTGCACAGCCGAAATGCTATGGAAAGATACGGTGGAATAGATCTGCCGCCGAATACCTAGCAGGTGTGCCGCGCTACCGCCGTCACTAGTTCGACTGCCGGCACATTGCCGGGACTTACGCCGAAGGAGATTCGGGCGTTACCGCGGTCTGCCGTCTGGAAGTTCGGACTGCTCGGCCGGCTGGACATAGTCGAACACGACCGTGGTCCGCACGTCCACGAACTCCTTGCGGCGGGCGAGGCGGTCAAGGACGAAGTCTCTGAGGTACTGGGTGCTGGGCACCGCCACGTGCACCAGGACGTCCTCGTTGCCGGTGACCACGAATACGCCGAGCGTCTCGGGCAGCTTCGCCATGTGGTCCCGCACCGTCTCGATGGCCTCCCGCGACTGCGGCCGGATCCGGATCGAGATCAGCGCCTGCACGCTACGGCCGAGCGCCTCCAGGTCCACCGCGGCATGGAAGCCAGTGATCACGCCGCGGGCACGCAGCGCGCGGGTACGCTCCAGGGCGGTCGACGGCGCGATCCCGAGCGCCTCGGCCAGTTCGCGGTTCGTCTGCCGCCCATCGCGCTGCAGCCGCCGCAAGATCGCCTGGTCCACCGCGTCCATCCGGTCCTCCTCACTCAACCGCTGCCGCACGCGATGCCGAACCCCATGCGCCGGCATGACGCCTGATCGTGCTGCTAGCCGAAGATACTTCGGCTAGCCGACCGAGCGCTACGCGGCCAGTTTCGGACAGAGCGCCAGCGTCCCGCGAACAAACTAAGAGCATGCAGGCGACCGAGAACGGAACCGGCGGAAGCAGCGCGCCTTCATTCGCTGCCGTGGACGTGCACTACCCAGCCTCCGGTGGCGCGCAGGCGGCGCTGGTCGTGGCGGGTGACCTCGAGTTCTCGAAGATCCGCACAGAGAAGACCGCCTTCGTTCCTGAAGTAGCGCCGTACGTGCCCGGGCAGTTCTTCCAGCGCGAGCTGCCGCCGCTGCGCGCCGTGCTGGCCGGGGTCACGGGGATCGAACTGCTGGTCGTCGACGGCTATGTCGACCTGACCCCGGACGGCAGGCCGGGGCTCGGCGCCCACGTGCACGCGGAACTCGGCGTGCCCGTCATCGGCGTCGCGAAGACCCGCTTCGCGACCGCTACCCATGCGATCCCCGTGGCCCGGGGCGGCACGTCCCGCCCGCTCTACGTCACCGCTGCGGGGATCCCCGCAGCGGACGCGGCCGTGATCGTCCACCGGATGAGCGGCGCGTTCCGCCTACCCGACGCCCTGCGCCGTGTTGACGCGCTCGCCCGCGGCAACAGGACGCCAAACCCTGTCAGTTAGCCCCAGCCAGAGGTGATCACCGATTAACCCCAAACCGTGACCAAGTCGGCTAGCAGGTTCGTCACGGTCTGGTGCAGGTGCGGCGTGTCGTGCGAAAAGGGGATGCTCGTGTGCGTGACAAGTGCCACGCTTCTCCCTTCAAATGAAGTGATTCGAATGCCTGGCCTTCTCAGGACGTGGCCAGCAGGTAGACGTTCAGCGACACGATGACCGTCGTGACCGCTATTGCCGCGATCGTGGTCAGCCGGTGGTTGCTCAGAGAGCCCATCACGCTTCGCCTGCTGGTGAACACAACCAGGGGGACCAGGGCGAACGGGATGCCGAAGGACAAGAAGACCTGGCTCAGGACCAGGGCCCTGGTCGGGCTGTAGCCCACAGCTAGGACGACCAAGGCCGGGAGCATCGTCACGGCCCGCCGGAGGAACACCGGGATGCGGCGGCACAGGAACCCGTCCATCACCACCTGGCCGGACAGCGTCCCGACGCAGGAGGAGGCGACGCCGGAGACCAGAAGCGCCACGCCGAAGACCGTTCCGGCGTGGGCGCCCACGTAACCGTTCAGGCCGACGACGACGCGGCCCAGGTCCGCCCCGGCGGACGCGTGGCCGCGGGAGAAGAAGACCGCCGCGGCCGTGGCGAGCATCGCCAGGTTGATGACGCCCGCCAGGCCCATCGCGCAGAGCACGTCGATGACCTGGAAGCGGAAGATCTTGCGCCGCTCGGACTCATCGGTGCCGGTGACCCGCCCCCGGGTCAGCGCCGAGTGCAGGTAGATGACGTGCGGCATCACCGTCGCGCCCACGATCGAGACCGCGAGCAGCGCGGCCCCGCCCGGGAGCTTCGGCACGAACACCCCGCCCGCGACCGAGCCCGCCGGGGGCCGTGCGATAACGAGTTCCAAGATGAACGCGAGCACCACGACGCCGACCAGGGCGGTGATCGCCGCCTCGATCCTGCGGAACCCGCCGACCTCCATCGCGAGGACCGCGAACGTGGCCAGGGCCGCCAGCAAGGCAGAGACCCAGATCGACAGGCCGAACACCAGGTTCAGTCCCAGCGCGGCCCCGGTGAACTCCGCCAGGTCGGTGGCCATGGCGACTACCTCGGCCTGCAGCCAGAGGAAAACGACCAGGCCGCGGGGCAGGCGGTCGCGGCAGACCTCCGGCAGTGACATCCCCGTCGCGATGCCGAGCTTGGCGGACAGGGTCTGCACCAGCATCGCCATCAGGTTGGCGGCCAGCACCACCCAGCCGAGGGCGTAGCCGAACTGCGCGCCGCCTGCCATGTTGGTGGCGAAGTTGCCCGGGTCGACGTAAGCGACGGCGGCGATGAACGCCGGCCCGAGAAAGGGCATTACCGCCCGCAGGCCCCGCCGTTCACCGGACAGGGCCTGCTGGGCGGCGATAGCCGTGTCAACCAACCGAAGGCCCTAGGCCAAGGGACTGCGGGGTCGACGAGTCGGGTGAGGGCTGGTGCAGGCCCTCATCCAGTGACCCGTACTCGGTCATGAGCGCGGGCGACCCGCCCCACGGCGTCTGCTCCTCGGCGACCAGGGTGTTGGTCGTGAGCAGCAGCCCGGCGACGGACGCGCCGTTGGCGAGGGCGGACCGCACCACGCGCAGCGGGTCGACGATCCCCATCTCGACCATGTTCCCGTGGCGGCCGGACAGCGCGTCGAACCCTTCATCCGGGCCGAGCGCGGCTGACCGGGTGACCACGTCGGCCGCCGGGTAGCCCGCGTTGGCGGCGATCAGCGTGGCCGGCTCGGACAGGGCGCGGCGCACGATCTCGACGCCGATCGCGTAGTCGCCCGTGATGTCCGCGGCGCTGGCGACGCCGTCGAGCGCCGTTATCGAGTGCAGCAGCGCCGCGCCGCCGCCGGCCACGATGCCCTCGGCCATCGCGGCCCTGGTGGCGGACAGCGCGTCCTCGACCCGGTGCCGCAGTTCCTTGAGCTCCGCGGGCGTGGCCGCGCCAACCCTGATCACCGCGACTTTGCCGGACAGCGCGCCGATCCGCTCGGTCAGCACGTCCTCGTCGATGCCGAACGTCGCCCGGTCCAGCTCGGCCCGGAGCTGGCCCAGGCGGAAGTCGACGGCGTCGGACGAGCCGCCGCCGCCGATAATCGCGGTGTTGTCCGCGGTGACGCGCACCTGCCTGGCCCGGCCGAGGTGCTCCACCGTCATCGTCTCCAGGGAGAACCCGGAGTGCTTGCTGTAGACGGCGCCGCCGGTGAGCGCGGCGATGTCCTCGAGCTTGTGCAGCCGCCGGTCGCCGAAGCCGGGCGCGCGCACCGCCACGCACTGGAAGATCCCGTTGACGTGGTTGTGCACCAGCATGGACAGCGCGGTGCCCTCGACGTTCTCCGCGATGATCACCAGCGGCCGCGGCGCCCGCATCACCTTGTCGAGCAGCGGCATCAGCTGCTGCACCTTGGTGATCTTCTCGCTGCACAGCAGGATGTACGGGTCGTCGAGCACCGCTTCGAGGGACGCCGGGCTGGTCACCAGGTAGGGCGACAGGTAGCCGTTGTCGAACTGGAAGCCCTCGACGAAGTCCACGCCCATGCCGGGCGCGGGCGAGTCCTCGACGGTCACGATGCCCGCGTCGCCCACGGTGTACAGGGCCTTGGCGATCACCCCGCCGACCGTATAGTCGTCGTTGGCGGAGATCGCGGCGACCTTCTGATAGTCCTCTTCGCTCGCTACCGGGTGCGCCACGCTTCGCAGGTACTCGACGAGCCGCGCTACCGCGAGGTCGATGCCGCGCTTGACGAGAACCGGGTTGGCGCCCTTGTCGATCGCCCGCATCCCTTCGCGGACGATCGCCTGGGCGAGCACGGTCGCGGTCGTGGTGCCGTCGCCGACTACGTCGTTGGTCTTGATCGCGGCTTCCTTGACCAGCTGCGCGCCCATGTTCTGGAACTGGTCCTTGAGGTGGATCTCGCGGGCGATCGTGACGCCGTCGTTAGTGACCACCGGCGACCCGGTGATCTTCTCGAGGATCACGTTGCGTCCCTTCGGCCCGAGCGTCGACTTCACCGCCTCTGCGAGCTGGTCGACCCCGGCCAGCAACAGGGCCCGCGCGTCAGCGCCGAAGCGCAGTTCCTTTGCCATGCTATTCCTCTTTCAAAAAGATCAAGAGAGTCCTCATAACGGCCGCGTGCTCCGCCCTGGCGGTTAGGGGCCCCGTGGTTAGGGGCCCCGTGGTTAGGGGCTCTGTCACGGAACGAGAATCGCCCGGCCCCTGACCCGGCCGGCGTCTAGATCGGCGAGGGCATCGGGGGCCGCCGTGAGCGGGTAGGCCCTGGTGTGCAGGGTGACTTTGCCGGCCTGGGCGAGGGCCATCAGCTCGGCGAGGTCGTTGTAGGTGCCGACGATGTTGCCGATGACGTTCCGCTCGGTGGAGATGATGTCGAGCGTCGGGATGTGCACCGTGCCGCCGTAGCCGATCACGAAGTACGACCCGGCGGGGGCGGTCATGTTCCAGCCGTCCATCTCGGCGCCCTGCTCGGCGACGAAGTCGAGGACCACGTGCGCGCCCTTACCGTTCGTGAGGTCCTTCACGGCGTCGACGTGCTTCCCGTCGGCGACGACGGTCGTGTCCGCGCCGAGTTGCTCGGCGAGCTTGAGCGCTTCGGGGTTGCGGTCGACGACCACGATGTTGGTCGCGGTGAGCGCGGCGAGGCACTGGATGCCGATGTGGCCGAGGCCGCCCGCGCCGATGACCACCGCGGTGGTGCCCGGGTACAGCAGGGGGATCGCCTTGCGGACCGCGTGGTAGGCGGTGATCCCGGCGTCGGCGAGGGCCGCGACGTCCTTCGGCTGCGTCGCCGGGTCGAGCTTCACGCAGGCACGGGCGGAGGTTTTGAGGTATTCCGCCATGCCCCCGTCGGTGGACAGGCCGGGGAAGCTCGAGTTCTCGCAGTGCATGTCGTCGCCGGCCCGGCAGGCGCGGCACAGGCCGCAGGTGGGGGTCGGGTGCAGGATGACCGTGTCGCCGACCTGGACGTTGGTGACCGCCGACCCGATTTCCGAAACCCAGCCGGCGTTCTCATGGCCTAGCACGTAGGGAAGCGGGGTACCCATCGCGGCGTCCCACTGCCCCTCGATGATGTGCAGGTCGGTGCGGCACACCCCGGCGCCGCCGATCTTCACGATGACGTCGAGCGGGCCGGCGACCTTCGGCTCCGGGACCTCGTCTATTACTGGCTGTTCGTGAAACTTGTGTAGTCGTACGGCCTTCACTCTCGTTCCTCCCGATCTTGGAACTGTGTGGCTGGCTGGACGGGAGGGGCAGTCTGGGCCAGAGAAAAAGATTCCCGCGGCTCGTTCTTCGGAAGGCCGCGGGAATCTTCCCTCAGCCCAGCCCTCCCCTCCGGGGCACTGGCCCACTTAGGGCCAGTTAGCGTTGTGTACGCGGGCACTTTGTCCTGTTTTGCGGAGCAGGAAGTGGCCCTAAGTTGTCCAGCCGGCTGGGTAGCGGACCTTGAGCATCCCTGAGCAGATGCTCGTGTTCGCCTCGATGCCCGCTCTGGTCACTCTGGCCTTGC
>Ga0207678_10006157_pt1 | contig 10671 bp, 9 predicted proteins | sample KBSC63metaG_FD_184319 | JGI IMG/M metagenome (GOLD analysis project Ga0207678, IMG submission 184319) | Corn rhizosphere microbial communities from Kellogg Biological Station, Michigan, USA - KBS C6-3 metaG (SPAdes) (version 2) | ecosystem: Host-associated > Plants > Roots > Rhizosphere > Soil ...
CGCGTAAACCGATGCTGTGAGAGTCGCCGGCTGGCGGTCGTCCAGCGCGCTGCCTGCCAAGATTTCTTTGGGAACGAGACTGGGGGACGTGCTCACATTCGGGACCTGCAGATCATTTTGTCGACATTATAGCGGTAATGGGCCATTTCGGCCCGAGAAGTGTCCCTGGCCATCAAATTTCGGCAATCAAGCGAGTCCGCTGGCGCGGGCCTGGGCGAGTGCCATGACGATCCAGTCCCGGTCGGCGTCGCCAACGGCGATCGCGCGTGTCAAGCGATCCCGGCAGACTTCGGCGCTGGGTAGGGGAACTCCGTTGGCAGTGCCCGTGGCAAGGGCGAGATCGACATCCTTTAGTGCAAGAGCTGCGGTAAATCCGACTGTATCCCAGCTGCGATCGATGATCGCGCGCGAATAACCGGTGTAGGCCGGACTGGAGAACAGGCCTTCGGTCAGGACATCGCGCAGCACTTCGGGATCGGCTCCAGACTTCTCGACCAGGCTGAATGCCTCGCCCATGACCTCGATCGCACAAGCCAACACCATATTGTTGGTGAGTTTCAGCAGTGAGGCGGTGGCGGGATCGGCCCCGGCGGCAAATGTCCGCCTGCCTATGGCGTCGAACAGCGGTTGCGCTCGAGAGATTGCATCACCTGGTCCAGCCGCGATGATGCCGAGCTGCCCTGCGGCCACGGCAGTGGGTCGGCCAAGCACCGGAGCCGCGACGAGAACCTGGTCGGCCTGGGCGTGCGCGGCAGTCAGACCCCGGATCGTGTCGCTACGGTGGGTTCCCATCGCGATGTGCAGACCGCCAGCCGGCAGGCTTTCGATCAGGCCGCCCGGACCTCGAGCGACTTGCGCCAAAGCATCGTCGTCGGCCAGCATCGTGATGACCGGAGCGCCGAGCGAGGCGGCTTGCGCGATCGAGTCGGCCATGGTCGCCCCCAGGTCAAGGAGTTCGCCAAGTCGGCCCGGCGTACGGTTCCACACAACCAGATCGTGCCCTGCAGCAAGCAGCCGCCGGGCCATAGCCTGGCCCATTCGTCCAAGACCTATGAAAACCACCTTCACGACAAAGCTCCCTGATCACCGTGTTTGCGCATTAACGCGCGCCGTAATGGCCGACGACCGCGCAGCATAGCGCCCAGAACACCGGCCATTCGCTCCCGCCGATATGCCAGAGCCACTTGCGTGAGACCTTGTAGTTCACGGCTGCGGCTATCAGCAGGTAAATGCAGCCCATGTAGGCGGCATAGACCGTCAGGATCCCGAGCACCAAACAGGCTGCCAGCACGACCTCCAGTGCCATTGCCGCGTAGGACCAGAGCTGGGGCGGATTCAAGCCGGCCAGCTCGAAGAAGGCAACGGAGGCTTGCCGCGCGGTGATTTTCCCCACGACGTGGGGGATGAAGAAAGCGCCACACAAAACCCTCAGCACGGCGTAGCCATCCGTAAAGTCGAAGGCGCTGGTCACGGCATATTCCTCCACTGCACGGGGCATTCGTCTGCAGGCGCCTGGAAACGGCGTCGACATAATTTATTACGGAACGGCGCTTGACACCATAATAAAAATCGACAAAATTGGTCTCGGCGCCAAAAGTAACGAAATTCGCACGCAAGATCCATATTCAAGCGAAATTGCGAGCGGAGGTGGCGGAGGGTGCCGGAGGAAGCAAGCCGAAGGCGTTCGTTCACTTCGGGATAGAAAAGGAACCGCTCGGCATCGCTGGCGAAGTGGCTGAGACGGTCAGCAGGGCGCTGCAAGGACGCCCGACGAGATAGAGCTGCTCACCGGGGTCCGAGATTTTCGAGTCCCGCTTCTGTGAGGTCCAGGGACCCAGAATCAGGCGATTTGCGAAAACGAAGATTTCCGTATTTCCAACAGTTGAATTGTGGGAGTACCCAAGATGAAGCGCGTAAAAATGAAGGGGGTGTTACTTTGTGGTGTTGGAGCCCTAGCAGGTCCCATGCTCGCCCAAGGGGCGCCTGTCGCAGCTGACCCGGACCAGGCGACCCAGAGTCCGGCCGACGACGGCTCGGCGCCGTTGGGCGAAATCATCGTTACTGCACAGCGTCGCGAGCAAAGTATCCAAAAGGTGGGAATCGCAATCGCCGCCTTTTCCGGCGATCAGTTACGTGAACTCAACATCACCGATTCGCGCGAACTCGCAGCGCTCACCCCTGGCGTGCACCTCGGCGGCGCGCTCGCCGGCCAGAACAGCCAGTACACGATCCGCGGTGTGACCCAGAATGACTTCAACGATATCGTCGAGGCGCCGAACGCCGTTTATCTGGACGACGGTTACATCGCGATTGGCCAGGGGCAAACTTTCGCCCTGTTCGATATCGACCGCGTCGAGGTGCTCAAGGGTCCGCAAGGCACGCTTTTCGGGCGCAACGCGACCGGTGGCCTTGTCCACTACGTCACTCGCAAGCCCAAGCTGGACGCCGTTGAGGGCTTCGTCGACGTGAACTATGGGGTTTACGATTCCCTGGGATCGCCAACCGCAGTCCATGGGGAAGCTGCGGTCAACCTGCCTATGGGCAACAAGATCGCGACGCGCGTCGCTGTCATGTGGAACGACTCTCAGCCATATCTGCGCAACGAATATCCGGCGGGCGCGGTCGGCGGGTCGCCGGGCGACGGTGCCGGAGCCAATCTGGGCAACGACGATACGCTGGCCGCGCGCATTAACACTTTGTTTGTGCCCGGCGATGGGGCGCGGTTGCTGCTGTCCGTCAACGCGGCGAGAACCCAGATGTCGACGGCGCCGTACCAGCAGAAACCAACAATCGGGATTTTCAATGCGGCGGGCGAGTTGATCAATGTGATCAACGCTTCCCCTACCGAGACGCGCGCTTCAATCGGCGCCAATGGCCAGGATTTCGGCTCGGACCTCAACAACGACGGCAAGTTCGGCGACAGTTTTGGCCGCCCCAGGCCCGGCGGCGACTTCTTCGGCTATAAAGATCCCGACGGAAAGGGTCCTCGCTTCTCGAGCGACTTTGCATTCCACGATCCCGGCCGCGTCCGAACTTGGGGCGTCGACCTGAATGGCGAGTTCGAGTTGAGCGACAGCGTCAAGTTGGCGACCGTGACGGACTACAAGAATTTCTACAAGATCGGCTTCGTGGACACCGATGCGGGGCCCGGCAACCAGTCCGGTGTGTATCAGGGCGTTAACGCTTACACTGCCAGCCAGGAAGTCCGGCTGACAGGAAAAAGCGATCGCCTCGATTGGACGGCGGGGCTTTACTACCTTCACATCGACGCGCATTCGCGGTCTGGACTGAAATTCCCTGTCGGCAGCGTTGTGCCCGGGTCGCCGTTTGATATTGGCGCCGATGGCACGCTCAAAACCAATTCCTACTCGGCCTTCGGCCAGACGGATTGGCACATTGCCCCGCGGCTGACCTTGATCACAGGCGCACGCATCATTCGCGAGCAGAAGGATTTTGACTTCATCCAGGCTATTTGGCAGACGACCGACTCGCAGCAGTCGCAGATCGGCGCACCCTCCGTCATTGGACCGCTGTTCGGAGCGAGCGGGCCGACGGGTTATGCTGACAAGGCTGGCCATACATTGTGGGCCGGCAAGGTCCAACTCGACTTCCAGGTTACTCCTGACCTGCTCATGTATGCAGGCGTGAACCGGGGTGTGAAGGCGGGCAGTTACAACGCTCCCGTTCCGGGGGGGCTTCCGGTGCCTACGAGCTCGCTTCCTTACAGCGCAGAAGTCCTCATCAACTACGAAGGCGGCGTCAAATATACATTTCCGGACGGCAGAACGAGATTCAACGCCTCTGTATTCCACTATGACTACAAAGATTATCAGGCTTTTCTCTTCTCCGGTGTTGGCGGTATCGTAATCAATGCCGACGCGACCACGACTGGTGGGGAAGCCAACCTCTTCACCTCGCCTGTCAGGGGGCTCGATGTCGGTCTTGCGGTTTCGTACTTCGATTCGATAGTGAAGGACGTGCCGCTTCGCGCCGGAGGTCCAATCCGGCGCGACGTCAAACCCGTCTATGCGCCGCCGCTTCAGGCCAGCGCTATTGTCCGTTACGAATGGGCGGCCTTTGGCGGCAAGCTCTCGGTTCAAAGCGATGTGAGCTATACCGACCCCTTCTATTACAACCTCCGCAATTTCGATGCAGACAAGTATGACCGCACGGTGATGGTCAATGCGGGGCTCGGTTGGTCGAAACAGGCGTGGGACCTGAATTTCCGCATCAAAAACCTGACCAACGAGCATGTAGGGATCCAGGGCTTTGACCTGGGCACTTTCTGCGGATGCAACGAGGTCTCCTATAAGCCGCCGCGCTTCTTCCAACTCGGCGCGCGCTACAACTTCTGAGTGCGACGCAATATTTGTGAAAACGGCTCGCGCCCGGAAAACACAGTGCGATGACAGCATGAATGAGCATCCCGTCCGGCCTTGCGATCGGCCGGGATGTTAGAGAGTGATCCGGGTGCTGCAAGGGGAAGTTATGGCAGGCAATCCAGCCAGCGATTACGATCCTAGTTACGAGTGGAAGGCGGTGGTGCTGCTCAGCCTCGGGTTCGGCCTGGTGGGTCTGGACCGCTGGATCATCGCTCCGCTGGCACCCAGCATCATGCGGGACCTCGGGATGAGCCTGCCGCTCGTCAATGTCCTGATCGCTATCCTGGGCACAACCTGGGGCGTTGCTGCAGTGGTCATGGGAAGCCTCTCGGACCGGATCGGTCGCCGCAAGGTCATGCTGCCGGCTCTTTTTGTCTTCTCACTCGCTTCAGCGTTCAGTGGGCTGGCCGGTGGCTTCACCGGCCTGCTATTGATCCGGGGATTGATGGGCGTGGCCGAGGGAGCCTTCTGTCCGGTGAGTTTCGCCGCGACTGCGGAGGCTTCGAAGCCCACTCGCATCGGGTTCAATCAGGGACTTCAGCAGAGCATGTTCGCTCTGTTTGGGTTGGGACTGGGTCCCATTCTGGCCGCATGGCTGCTCGGCTTCACATCGTGGCGCGGCGTTTTCGCCGTCGTGGGGCTGCCAGGCGTCATTCTTACCATCCTTTTGTGGATGGTCATTCGCGAGCCGGCCAAGGGCAAGCAACCTCTTGCCGCCAAAGCGCCGCGCGCATCCACGCGCGAGGTCCTGAAGGTACGAAACATTCGTCTCGCGATGGTTGGATTGCTCTGCGCGATGTGCGGCATCTTCGTGCTCAGCGCGAACACGCCGATCTACCTGTCCGAATATCTCGAGCTGGCGCCGATGGAAGTGGGGCTGGTGACCTCGGCCATCGGTTTAGGGGGCTTCGTCGGTCTGTGGATGCTCCCCGCCCTGTCCGATATTTTCGGGCGCCGCGTCATGGCTGTCGTGGGCTTCACGGGCGGAGCTGCGTTCATCTGTTACTTCATCACGCTGGGTGCGGCGCCCACGCAATTGTTCGCGGCGCTGTTTGGAGCAACCGCTTTCAGCTTCGGAGTTCTCTCGTTGCTAACCGGGCCAGTGGCGGCAGAGTCTGCCCCGCCGGGAATGCTCTCCACGGCTTCTGGCTTGATCATCGGTGTAGGGGAGATTTTCGGAGGCGGAATGGCGCTGCTTCTGGCCGGTTACATTATCGGGACCTACGGGATCCGGTACATGCTCTATCTGGCGCTCGGTGGGTTGATGGTGGGTGCTGTCCTGATGTGCGGCCTGATCGAAACCGCACCGCACAAGCGCCAGAGAAGTTCGCAGTGGAGTGAGGAGGCAATCGCGGATGGGGAGGGCTAGCCTGAACCGTGGGCATTGTTTAGTGACTCGTTCGACAGATTAACCGGGAGTTTGTGCAATGGCTGCTCCAATCATTGGTCTCGGTCCGCGACTGGATACCGATTACTCGATCTGGCCCTTGGCATATTGCCAATGCGACATGCCTCAGGACTTCTTCGGTGGTTCCGGGAAGTTCAGCAATGCCGGCATGATCCGTGTTCCGATGCTCTATACGCTCGTTGTTGGCGGCGAGGTCGGAGGCAAGCAGCACGTCGCCTTGGTCGACTGCGGTTTCCGTCACGACCATTGGCTCACGAAATACTCGTTTTCCGGCTGGGAAGAGCCGCGGGATGTACTCGCGCGGGTTGGCTTCGCGCCCGAAGACGTCGACGTGATCCTCGTCACGCACATGCACTTCGATCATATCGGCAACTTCGAAGCGTTCCCCAATGCGAAGCTCTATATCCAACTCGATGAGTATCTCGGCTGGTCGGAGATAGTCTGCTCCGCGCACCAGCTGCAAACCGAGGAGGAAAAGGCTTGGATTTTTTCCTCATTCGACCCCATTGACTTGATCCGGGCTGCACAGGGAGTGGCCGATGGGCGTGTCCGTTTCATCCGCGGCGATGAGGAGGTGCTGCCTGGCATCACGGCTCGTCTGGCCAAGGATAGCCACACCTTTGGCAGCCAGTGGTTCGAGGTGCAGACCCGCAACGGCCCGTTCGCCGTTGTTGGCGACGTCGTCTACTGGTACTCCAACATCGAGAGCATGTGGCCTCCGGGCTACCATCAGGGCAGCGCGATCAACCAACTCCGCGTCTACCGCCAGATTCGTGATTCTCTGAAAGAGAAGATCGATCGGGTCATCCCCGGGCACGATCCCAAGGTCTGGGACCGCCACAATTCGTGGCTCACGCCCAGTGGCAACCAGATTGCCGAGGTCAATCTGCGGCAGGGCGACACCACCCGGCGGCCTGACACAACTGCGCAGAAGATCATTTACACATGAGGCGCCGGTCGTCGCACATCCTCTGGAGCCCGGGACGACCGACCTGTCAGCAAACCGGGATGTATCACGTCTTGAATGCCAAACTGCTTTGAGGAAAAGACCATGGTGGCTTCAATCCCGATCTCGGATGTCAATCCGTTCGAACTCGACGTGCGACAAAACCCATACGGCTTCTATGACGAGCTCCGGGAAGCGGGGCCCGTCGTCTACTTGAGGTCGCTCGACCTGTATGCGGTAAGCCGCTTCGCCGACGTGCGGCGTGTGCTCGCGGACCAGCGGGTATTCTCCTCGGCCCAAGGAGTTGCGCAGAATGCGGCGATGAATGCAGCGATGGCCGGGTCCATTGTTGGCACTGACCCGCCAGAGCACACCCGCTTGCGCGAGATTCTCGGCCGCCCGCTGACGCCGGCGAAACTCGCCCCCATGCGCGACAGGCTCTCGCAACTGAGCACAGAGCAAGTCGAGCGCATCTTGAAACAGGGCGGCGAAGTGGAAGCCGTTTCCCAGATCGCCTGTTACCTGCCGCTGACGGTGGTTACCGAGCTGGTCGGAATGCCGGACGACGCCACGGCGCGAATGCTTCCCTGGGCAGCGGCCAGTTTCAACGGGATGGCCCCCGATATCATGCCCGGCACCGCCCCCGCGCTGGCCACGATAGGCGAGATGATCGGCTATGTCGCGGACCCCAGTCTGCCCGACAGGCTCCGACCCGGCAGTTGGTCCGCTCAACTGCACGCAGCATCCGTGCGCGGAGAAATCGCCTACGATCAGTTTCTCAGCATGCTGCAGGGTTATCTGATGCCATCGCTCGACACCACCATCTTCGCGATGTCGAACCTGTTGTGGTTGTTGGCAAACAATCCGGATCAGTGGGAATTGCTGCTTTCCCGCCCCAGCCTCATCTCGCGTGCAATTCACGAGGCCATCCGGATCGAGAGCCCGGTGCAGTTCTTTTCCCGTGTGGCGACCGAGGATACCAACATCGACGGTGCGCCCATCAAGGCCGGCTCGCGCGTGTTCGTCATCTATGCCGCGGCCAATCGCGATCCCCGTCGCTTCGAGGATCCCGACAGCTTCCGGATCGAGCGCGACAGTAAGGACCACGTCGGTTTCGGGCACTCGGCTCACCGGTGCGTCGGCATGAACCTGGCGTCGATGGAGATCACCGCAATGCTCACCGCCCTCGTCGGCAAGGTCAGGGCGATTGAACTGATCGATGCCAAGCGGGCCGACAACGCGATCCTGCGGGGTTTTGAAAAGCTATCACTGCGCCTGGTCCCATCGGCGGGCGTTTAGGGCGCGGCGCGAGAGCATTCGAACCCGAGTTTCAATCCAGCAAACCTTCGAGGCACAAAGGATAAATGTCATGTTTGTAGTCAGAAATCCCCGATCCATCGCCAAGCCGGTGGGAGCATATAGCCATTCGGTCGAGATTCCGGCCGGGGCGAGAATCCTGTCGATCGCAGGGCAGGCTGGTATCCGGCCCGACGGAACGCTGGCCGAGGGCTTCGAGGCGCAGCACGAAGAAATCTGGAAGAACGTGCTGGCCATTCTTGCCGAAGCGAACATGGGGCCGGAAAACATCGTTCACCTCAACGTCTATTCGACCGATGCGAGTGCTATCCGCTTCCTGGCGCCGCACCGGAAGAAGTACCTGCCTGAAGGTTACCTGCCAACCTCCACCTGGGTAGTGGTGTCGGCGCTCGCCAACCCCAAATGGGTCGTCGAGATGGAGGCCATCGCGGCGAAGGTCGATTGATCGCTCCGCATTGCCCTTAGCCGCAGGCATGCTGGCCGAGGGCAATGCAGGCATCTGGAGCAGGCAAGGCTCCAATGTTGTACCACTCGAGGCTGCGTACCAGAGAACTTCTCAACAATGATAACTGCGCATATAACAGCACAGCCGGGAGGTTATTATTAACGCCATCGCTTTTCCGGATCTCACTGACGCCATAGTTCAACTTCGCATTATCTGCGGACTCCTCTTCATTCCGCACATTCTCGCGCAGTTTACCGCCAGGGATGCCGTCTTTGGTTTTTTCGAGGCCGCTGGGCTCAGGCCTGCTTTCTTCTTTGTGCGAACTGCGCTCATCGTCCAAACGCTCGTGCTGCTCGGTTTGGTACTGGGGATCTACGTCGTCTATGCGGCGTGGCTCGGCGGCATCTTCATGATCTGTGCGGGACTGGCGGCGTTCAAAGTATCCAAGGGGCGCTGGGTTTGGAACCTTGGCGGCTGCGAGTTTCACATGTTCTGGGGGTTGTGTTGCATCATCGTCGCGCTTCACAGCCCGGCATAAAACGTAGAAGCACATCGAGCGCCCCCGTTCAGATGATGAAACGACTGATCGCGCCGGCGAAGTGGTGCAGTGCTGTTTACCGGACGCCCGTCGCCCAGCCGGTCGGGCCGTTGTCAACTTGAAGCAATTCCAGGAGTACCGATATGGCGTTCAACATTCCTGACGTGGACATCGATATCTACTCGCCGGAGGCGCTTGCCGATCCGTACGAGAATTATCGCATTTTTCGGGACACGGCGCCGATCGTGCGCCTTCCCAAATACGACCTCTATCTCATGGCGCGGTTTGCGGATGTGCAGGCGGCACTGAAGAACAACGCCTTGTTCTGCTCGTCGAGCGGCGTTGCGATGAATGACCTGATGAACGAGGCAATCGCCGGTAGCACGCTCTTCACCGATGCACCTTACCACACCAAACTGCGCTCGATTGTCAGTCGGCCGCTCGCGCCCGCCCGATTGAACGAGCTCCGTCAGAGGCTTTACGCTCTCGCCGAGGATCTGGTCGGGCGCCTGGTTGCAAAGGGTGATTTCGATGCCGCGACCGAACTCGCTCCATTCCTCCCGGTCACGGTGGTCTCCGAATTGGTGGGCCTGCCCGAGGAAGGGCGTGAGCGGATGCTCACGTGGGCTGGCGCGGTGTTCAACTCTTTTGGGCCACGGGGCCTCGAGCTGACGGAATCCGCGCTTCCGATACTGAACGAAATGGTTACCTATGCCCGCGGTTGTACTGCCGATCGTGTGAAGCCGGGTAGCTGGGTAGCCAAACTCTACGAAGCGGCCGAGGCTGGTGAGCTCCGCCCTGAGCAGGTTGGACCCGTGATGGGCGACTACCTGGGGCCGAGCCTCGACACGACGATCCTTGCGACGGGCAGTACGATCGCCTTGTTCGCCAAGCATCCAGATCAATGGGACAAGCTGCGCGCGAGCCCGTCGCAAATTCCTAACGCGGTCAATGAAGCCATCCGCCTCGAAAGTCCGGTGCAGGGCTTTTCCCGCGTGTTGACGGATGATTTTTCCGTGGAAGACCAGCGTCTCCACAAGGGTGCCAGGGTTCTCATGATGTATGCGTCCGCCAATCGCGACGAACGGCATTGGACCGACCCCGAGCGGTTCGACATTACGCGGCGCGCGAACGAGCAGGTGGGCTTCGGGCACGGCATCCATATGTGCATGGGCGCCAACCTCGCCCGGTTGGAAATCTCGGCGCTGCTCTCCGCACTCGTACGCCGGGTGGAACGGTTCGAACTGCACGAGGCAACGCGAATATCGAACAATGTCTTGCGCGGTTACAAGTCGCTCAAGTTGACCGCGCATACGGCGAAGTGAAGGGACGAATGCGACCATGAATGACAAACGTCTCGCGGAGACCATCGAGGACCACGCCCTGGAACGGGTGCCCGATGATCAGCGCCAGGGATGGCTCGCATTGACGTGGAATACGGCTGGCGTGGTGGTGTCCCTGGTCCAGCTGTTCTTTGGCGCCCTGGTGACATTTGTTGCAGGGTTTCAGGTCGCACTCGTCGCCGGGCTGATCGTTATGTTGGTTTGCTGGCCTCTGAGCTGGGCGAGCTCCCATGTTGCTTACCGCACCGGATTGTCCAGCACGGTCATGTCGCGATACTTCGGGTTCGGTAAA
>Ga0207678_10006160_pt1 | contig 10668 bp, 14 predicted proteins | sample KBSC63metaG_FD_184319 | JGI IMG/M metagenome (GOLD analysis project Ga0207678, IMG submission 184319) | Corn rhizosphere microbial communities from Kellogg Biological Station, Michigan, USA - KBS C6-3 metaG (SPAdes) (version 2) | ecosystem: Host-associated > Plants > Roots > Rhizosphere > Soil ...
TGCGCCTTTACATCGCAAAACTGATCGTAGGAGATATTCCTGTCACCTCGAATGAGCAAACAGGCACGACCTTCGCTCTCCGGCTTCCGCGCAGCTAACACGCATTTTGAGGGGCAGGCGCCCTTGATGAAGAGGGTTGCAAATGCAACCCCGCTGGCCTTGCGGAAGTGAGCGGGTGCGGCAGTCAAGGGGCGCACCTGGCGCCGCGAGAAGCGGGCCTGCCCTTAACGGCCAGGGGCGTAGGCCTCTCTTGCTTCGCGCGAGGGATCGTCACCGGATGGCCGAGACGGAAGACTCGGGCTCCGCAAGAGCTCGGTCGCCGCGGGGCGCGGCGGCGCGCCGGCGAGGAACTCCTGGCATGTGCCTGGTGTTGGATATCGGACCAGCCAATCAGGGAGATCACAATGGCAAAACGGGCGACGAAAAAGGCGGCAAAGAAGCAGGCATCTAAACGCGAATTGATCGCGCCGCGCGGCGACAAGCGTTACATTCGCCGCGACGCGAAGGGCAGGATCAAGGAGAGCGACGACGCTGGCCGCTCGCTGTCTCAGGATCGCCGCCATAAGGCGAAGACCACGGCAAAGGCGGGGCAAGGCGACCGGGGCGATCGCAAACCCGCGAAAGCTTCCGCACGGAAAAAGACGAGTGCCCGCAGGTAACGCGACGCTCGATCTCTTCGGCGAAGCCAACCTTCCGGAAGGCATGAAGTATCAGGCGGACTTCCTCAGTGCCGGGGAAGAACAAACCCTCCTGCGTGAGGCGGAAAGCCTTCCGTTCAGGGTATTTGAATTTCACGGTTTCACGGGCAAACGCCGGACGGTCTCGTTCGGCTGGCGGTACGATTTCAATGGCGGCGGCCTCACGAAGACGGACGACATGCCTGAATTTCTGATCGGCCTTCGCGCGCGCGCAGAAACCTTCGCGGAAAACCCGCCCGGCGGCTTTCAGCAGGTTCTCGTCACGGAATATCCGCCAGGCGCTGGTATCGGCTGGCACAAGGACCGCTCGGTATTTGGCGACGTCGTCGGCATTTCACTGCGCTCACCATGCACTTTCCGGATGCGGAGGAGACTCGGGCATCGCTTTGAGCGGAAGTCCCTCAATGCGGAGCCGCGTTCTGTTTACCTCCTGCGCGGCCTCTCGCGCACCGAATGGCAGCATAGTATTCCCGGGGTGGAAGCGCTTCGGTATTCAATTACATTTCGCAACGTTCTTGAAGGAAGCGCATCATAGTGGCCCGGATCTCGACGCTGCCAAAACGCCTGCAACCGATGCTGGCCACGCTGACGGACGCGCCGTTCGACGATAAGAACTGGATCTTTGAAGACAAGTATGATGGCTTTCGGATGGTCGCTGTCACCAAAGGCGGCAAGGTCACGCTCTACAGCCGCAATGGCAAGATCATCAGCCACAACTACATCGAAGTTGCCAAAGCTCTCGAAGGCGTCAAAGGGGATGCGGTGATCGACGGCGAACTCGTGGCGCTCGATAAGAGCGGGGTTTCGCATTTCCAGCTTTTGCAGAACGCTCTTCGCAACAAAGCCAAACTACAATACTGCGCATTCGATCTGATGTTCCAGAATGGTGAGGACCTGCGCAGTTTGCCCCTGACGGAGCGCAAGAAGAGGCTCAAAGTCATCCTGCCAAGGCATAAGCTGATCGCCTACAGCCCTCACCGATTGGCGTCCGGCACCAAATTCTTCGCGGAAGCCGAGCGCAGAGGCCTTGAAGGTATCATGGCAAAGCGCGCGGACAGCAAGTACCTGTCCGGCGCGCGTACAGACAACTGGCTGAAGATCAAGACATCGAAACGGCAGGAAGTTGTCATCGCTGGCTTCACCGCCCCAAGGCGGACGCGGCCATTGTTCGGCGCTCTTACTCTCGCGCTACGCGAAGGCGACAGCTGGCGCTATATCGGCCATGTCGGCACAGGATTCAGCCACGAAGTCCTCGAAGAGCTGCACGGCAAACTCATCAAGCTAAAGGTCGCGAAATCACCTTTCGGCAAAAGGACGAAAGACGAAGCCGTCACGACCTGGGTCAGCCCTCAGCTCGTAGCGGAAGTGAAATTCACGGAATGGACAAGCTCCGGCGAGATGCGCCATCCTGTCTATCTCGGCCTTCGAGAGGACAAGCGCGCCGAAGATGTCACGCGCGAGCGGGAAGAACACCGGGCCGATAAAAAAGCGCGCGGGCCTCGCTCCTGAGATCGCGAGCATACCGCGCGCCTTCGGCTACACCGTCAGTTCCTTGCGGGACCGCGGCTGCCGAATTGCCAGTTGGCCAGGCCTTACTTCCGGTTCTTGTCGAGCGCCTGCGCCATTTCAAGATGGTGCTTCAACGCCGGCAGCGTCTTACCGGCCCAGTCCTTCAGCTTGGGATCTTCACCGCCGTTTGCGTAGCGCTCAAACAGCGACACTGCGTCCTTATGAGCGCTCACCTGCATGGAATCATACTCTGACGCGAAGTTCTCCGGCTTCGCGTCGCGCAGCTTCGCGATCTTCTTTTGTGAGGCGTCGTCAAGCGCGGTCTGAAGGACATTTATTTCGCTGAAAACAAGATCCTGAAGACACTGCCGAAGATGGCCAAGGCTGCGCAGTCTAAAGAACTTCGGGCGGCCTTTGTTCAGCATGAGCGTGAAACCAAAGGCCAAGTAAAGCGCCTTGACCGCGTGTTCAAGATTATCGGCAAGCCGGCGCGGGGCAAAACCTGCGCGGCGATTAACGGCATTACAGAAGAGGGGTCCGACGGACTTCAAGGGAATGCCCGCGCTCGATGCAGGCCTTCTCGCTGCGGCGCAGGCCGTGGAGCATTACGAGATTTCGCGCTACGGCACCTTGGCTACATGGGCGGAAGAGCTCGGTTACGAGGGGGCAGTCGAACTCCTCGAAGCCACGCTGCAGGAAGAAAAGAACACAGACAAGACGCTCACGGGAATTGCCAAGTCTGTCGTCAATGTCAAAGCCGAGGAAGGCGAGGACGAGGAGGAGTGATCCGGCGCATTAGCAGCATGAACCCCGCCTTTTTCAGGCGGGGTTTGAAACCGGCCCGTCTGCTTATTCCTGGGCGACCACTCTCAGCAGGTGGTCGAGAAACACCGCCTCGTTGATTTTAAACCAACCCGCGCGGTCAAGTTCGGGAAATTTCTGACGCTTCCCGGATTTGGGCGGCCATTCCATCTCGAACATATTGCTCTTAAGAGTGTCGGCATCCCAGTCGCCTTCAATGGCCCATACGTAAACAATCTTTCCGCCCGGCTGCTTTGCCTCGCCAAGCGACCTCGCTTTGCCGCGCGGCCTGTGACCCGTCTCTTCCGCGAACTCGCGCTTTTCAGCGGCGAGCGGGGTTTCACGCTCGGTAATCAGGCCCTTTGGAATAGACCACGATCCAATTTCCTTGTTGCGCCAGAAAGGACCGCCAAGATGGACGAGCAGCACCTCGATACCATCGACTGAATGCCGGTACAGTAAAAGTCCTGCGCTCATTTTGCCTGATGTGGCGCCTTTCACCGGCACGTCACGCTGCTCGGCTTGCGGTTTGCCGCCTGCGCTGCAAGTGGCGTAAAAGCTTTACGAGCGGCATCGCATTCAGGACGCGGTCAGGCGGGACGCCGCCCTTGCGGGCCATTTCGACGCCCCAGTGCATGTGGTCGAGCTCCCTGATCGAGTGAGCGTCGGGATTGATGCTGAAGATGCAGCCGTAATCGAGCGCCTTTTGATGCCAGCGCCAGTCAAGATCGAGCCTCCATGGATGGGCGTTGATCTCCACCGCGACGCCGTGCTCGGCGCAGGCTTTCAGAATCCGGTTGATGTCGATCTCATACCCGGGGCGGCGCTGCAGCTGACGACCGGTCATATGGCCGATAATGGTCGTGTGGGGATTTTTGATTGCCTTGAGGATTCGTTCTGTCTGTTCCTTCTTTGTCATTTTGAAACGGCTGTGAATGCTCGCGACAACGAAATCGAACTTGACGAGTACGCGGTCGGAGTAATCGAGAGAACCGTCAGCCAGAATATCCGCCTCGATTCCTTTCAGGATACGAAAGGATTTGCCGTACCGCTTGTTGAGCTTGTCGGCCTCGCGGTGCTGTTCTGCGATCTCATCCAGCGACAGGCCACCCGCATAATGCGCGGATATGGAATGGTCCGCGACGCCGAAATGCTCGAAGCCGCGCTTGCGCGTTGCTTCTGCCATGGTTTCCAGCGTCTCGGTGCCGTCAGACGCGGTGGTATGGCTGTGAAGTATGCCATGAAGATCTTCGTCGCCGACAAGCTCTGGCAGGCTGCGCTTTGCGGCTAGCTTCAATTCGTCACGTCCTTCCCGAAGTTCAGACTCAATAAACTGGAGACCCAGGGCGTCGTAGATGTCGTTCTCCGATGCTGACGCGACGAGCGCTCTGCCCCGATAGAGGCCGTCGGGTTTGAGAGCAAATCCCTTGTCGGCAGCTAGCTTCGCAAGCTGCTCAAGGTGATCTGCCGATCCGGTCGCATGCAGCAGGCTTGCGCCGAAATGCTTCTTGTCGGTTACGGTGAGTTCAAGCCCGCCGGTGGAGTTTGCGGGTTTCGAAGAATTATTTGCCTGCGCAACGATAGCGAGGTTTGTGACGAGCTCGCAGCCCCGGCGGAAGTCGCCAGCGATTTCAAAGCGTGAATATTCGGGGTGCTCGTCTTTCACTGCCGCGACAGCATGCGCAAGGAGCGCCGCTGCCTTGTGAAGATGAAGCTGCGTCTCTCCGCTGCGCGCTATTGAAAGATTTTGCAGGATCTTTGTCTGCAGCGAAGCGCCAAGGCCCTTAACCTTCCGGATTCGGTCCTCCGATGCCGCCTTTTTAAGTTCGGCAAGCGAGGAGATGCCGAGCTCCTGATGCAGCTTAAGGATCTTGTCCGGCCGCAAGCCGGGAACGGCGAACAGTTCAAGCACCCCTTCGGGCACCTCTTTGCGCAGCTTGTCGAGGCTCGGATGCGAGCCGCTCTGGTGAATTTTGGTTATGATGTCGGCGATCGCATCGCCGATACCTGGAATCTCGGTAAGCGTGCCTGCCGCGATGAGGCGCTCTAAAGGTTGCGAAAGAGCGGCAAGATTGTCTGCCGCGGTCGCGTATGCTTTCCCACGGTATGGATTACCGCCGCGGAGCGAAGTTCTTTGGGCGTATTCCCTGAGAAGGCGCGCGACTTTTTGTGTGTCCGTCTTGACCATAACCTGACAAACGGGGGCGCTGATCCGGGAGTTCCGGAGGGACGCTAAGGCAAGCCGCTCGTGGCTGCGGCTTATCATCTTCAGTTTCGCCGTTCGAGGCCCGGACCCTTGGTGTCGAGCCTGTAGGTCATTCGTTCCCCGCTGCGAACTCCTTGCGGGAGCTACCGTCCTGTGGCGCTTGGCGAGACGGCAGGCGCATCTTAGACAGTCGGCCAATTCGGCGCCAAGCCACCAGCCCAAAAACAAGGGAACTATCAGAGGCCCGCGGGCTTGGTGCCCCAAATGAATTGAGGGTTTCGCCATGGTGACGAAAAAGCACGGGGTTATAATCGAGACGCCTACAGAGGCCCGACAGGCTGAACGGGGACCCTCGGTTCTGCTGGTCCTCACAGTCAGCCTGGTCGCGGTCGCGATTGGAATGGCCGCGGTGTGGTACATATTCTTCCGCACCTGAAGAGCTACAGCTCAAAGCAGCGGAATTCCTCTGCGACATGATAAAATACATATTGATGCAGAAGGCCGTGTCCGCCGCCTATCTCATGTCGGTCGAGATCGGGCAGGCGGGACGAAATCGTTTTGATCCTGAGCTTCACATTTCCGAAGAGCTGGTAATGGCGGCCTTACATATGGTCCGGCACTGCAGGGCCGAGTATTGCATTGCGCCAGTGCCTCTTCTTCTTCTCCTTTCTTCACTCGCGCGAAGATCTTGCGCAATCGCGTCCACCGCCGTCTCTTTGGTGAGCTCTGCGCATTGCTCATCATGGTCAATTGGACATTTTAAATGAGCCGCGAGCCGCCGCAAAATATCAAGGGAGAGCGTACTTTCGCGCTCCGCGAGAAGATTGGACTGTAAGTCCAAATGATTGCGGCGCTGGAAGGCTGATCGGAAATGTTTTGTCGGATGAGAACGCATGACGTTAGTAAAGCGGCTTCAAGGGCGAGGACCAGCGAGAGCAGGGGAAGGGATATTCGTCAAATCTCCAATCCGATTCCGCAGTGTTAATCCATATCCACAAGCGACGACGAAAAAATAGGGCGTACCGACGAATTGGCCGACCGCATGAAGTGCGCGGTGATGGAGCAGAATCTTCTGCTCATCCCTTCGTTCGATTTCGAGTTTTGATTCAATGTTGTGAGCTGCCGCTCCTGATCGTGCGTCGGGTAGTACGACCCCTTGCATCTAGCTCACCGACCGTCGCGCCGCCCGCAGCACACTACCTGCCAGAGCGCGGATCTATTATCCAGATCGCGCCACCACTGTGCAGGAAGCGCAACCTTAACCATCGTACAGACCGCAACTCAAAATACGTTTTTTGGAGTTCTGGGCGGGATTCTAGCCGTTTACGGCAAGATGTTGCTTGTCAGCGAAACCATACCAAGCGAGCGGCAGTGCGAGGGCACATAGAATAGACATCGGAAGGAATGCCACCCCTCCAAACTTGGCGTAGAGAGTACCCGATAGCAGGGTGAGCGCGGCAGTCGAGCAACCTGCGCCAAACGCGTAAACAGATTGGCCGGTTGCCGCCAGACGAGCTGGTACCAGCATTTGCATTATGCGCATCGCGGCTAGGTGAAGCAGGGCGAAAGTAAAGCCGTGCAGCGGCTGGATAATTGAAAGCGCCAACACGGAAGTTGTCATGCCCGCCACAGCCCAACGCACAATGCCGGCCGCGGCGGCCAACACGGCGGCGCCCCGGGCGCCAAATCGGTCGAGAAGGGCTGGGCCGATCACAAAAAAAACCACAACTTCAGTGGCTACGGCTTCCGACCAGAGGAGGCTTATGGTCGAAGGCTCGATCCCGGCAGCACTCCACCAAACGACGGCGAAGCCGTCATGCATCGCATGGCTGCCGTAAATTGAAGATGAAACTAGGATCAACATCCGAAAGCGGTAGATCTGAAGAAGCTCGCCGAGCTCCCCGATCAGAGATCTCCCTCCGTTGCGCGCCCAAGTGCGGCGCACGACAGGGGGTAACAATGCAGTTGAAGCAGCCGCCAGGAGCAGAAATAATAAATTCATCCAGACAATAGGCGTGACATCAGTTCGGCTGATGAGCTGCCCGACCGTTAATGTGCCGAATATAAAGGCCAATGATGCCGAGCCCCGGATCCAGCCATACTCAAATTCTTTCCCGGCCATCTGCGGTCTTGCGGCATTGACGGACAACGCGTCAGCCAGGGAAGTCGTCGGAGCAAGAGAAGCAGCCTGGATTATAGTTATGAAGAGCAGCAACGCGAAGGAGTGCGCCCACAATAAAGCGGCGGCCGATGCTGCGGCCAATGCGGCACAAATTGCGAGAGCAAGGCGCAACGCACCCGCCTGATCTGCAAACATCCCAACCAACGGTCCGGCGAAAAGTCGCGTAAACATCCCGGCGGCGAGCACAATGCCGATCTCCTGCGGGCTTAAGGCTCTCGTTTCAAAAAATCTGGGCCAGAACGGCGACGCGACGCCGAAAGCGGCGTACAAGGCGGCATAAAGCAGGATGTAGGCGATTGGTGCACTAATGCGCACGGGCTGAATGCCCAAAAGTGAGATTCGCCGGTGGGTCGATCGAAGCGAGCAGACTGACGTTTCCTGAAGGTGAGATACTGTTCAGCCTCATGCAAGGAAGCCGAAATCGGTTTGCCCGCAGAGCCGTCCCGCAGAGCCGTGGCATTGGCGGCTCACTAGCGCGTGGCTGAATTGGCCTTCCTTGTGCTGTCGCGCCGCCCATCAATTTCGAACCCTTGCGCCACGGTTCGCCTCAACCCGTTCTTGCCCAACGATTGCCCCGGCTACCTGTTCCGGGCGACTTGTTCCGGCGAAGCCGTGTCTTCGCTCTGGAGGCTGGCGTGGTCCGGCTATTCCCTGCGGGCTTGTCAGCGGCCACGCCGGCGGGCGAGCGTCCCGGCGCTTAACCGGGAAAATCTGCCAGAATAGCACGAGCTATGGAGACATTAGCAGGCGTGAAACTGCCGACGGGAATTGGCAAACAAGAAACATTTCGAACGACCAATCGGCCCTTCGGAGAAAAAAGGGGGTTGCAAATCGAGCAGGGTTCGGGTGTCTGCGCGAGGCCTGCAATCCCAATACAGCGGCGTGGCCGGCGGCAGCCGAGCCGAAAAGCTAAACTATGCGGAAGCGGAAGTGGGGGACGGCAAGGCCCAGGTGACCTGCACGACCCCAGACCTGATCATCATCGCTCCCGCTGCTCCAACTCAATTTGCGTTTGAAGAGACCGAACGATCCGTTCGAAGGCAGTTTTGGCCTGATGATCGTCAGTATTCCATTCCATTGTCCAATTCGGCTGACCTTCCACTTTCTTGAATGTGGCGAGGTCGTAGGTCCCGCCGCGCGAGAGCCACGCCTTGAGGGTAGGGTGGTCATGGACCAGGGACCAGACCCTGGCTTCGATATCGCGCCGGTCAGCTTTGACGGGATGCAGCTCGTATTTTCTCTGAAGTCGGCTTGCGATCTGATCGAGGCGCATGTAGCAGGCCACAGAGACCTTGTTTTCCTTGCCTGCGATACCAAAACCCCAATTGGCATCAGGCCGTGGCGTAGGTCCAAATATGAACAGATCCTCCAGCTCGCCGCACTCCTCATGCTGGCGAGCGGCAGCGAGCATCAGCTGGCGTAGTTCCTCTTCGCTCCTTCGTTCCTTAACCACGCGGCATCTCTCCCTGAAGCATTAAGTCGTAGTCCCGGGCACGCGCTATGAAGCGTGGGGGACCATGTGTCAGTGGTCGAGACCTTATCCTCCTCGACGCCCTCTAGTGGTATGCGCCGTTCGAAGCGGCCGTAATGCCCCGTTCCCTCAAGCGCCGGGCCTTACCCTCCGGCACGTGTCTCAGCCGGGCCCAAGCGGCTTTGGAGAAGGATCCTTGAACTCCGAAATGGCGCGGAGCAGCTAAGCCGACGACCATCGAACCGCCGCCACTGAAGCGGCGGCGGTCGGTTGCTTTTTATTGAAGTCCGGTCCCTGCCAATAGCCGTCTGGCATTAAAGACATCGTTATTGGCAAAACCCGAGTTTTTCGGGAACGCCGGGACAGCGAAACGGGGCAGCAACAGGGTGTCCACTTTTGGTCCCTTCGTCTCCAAGTCCAAGTTCATCCAGGGCATCGTTTCAAGATGGGGGATCGGCGGGAGCGGAAGCTTCTCGGGAAAGTTTGTTTGCCCGGTCCTGTCATTGCGGAACGCGCTCTCGCTCGCGAGGCATGTGGTGGGAGCCATGAGAGCGCCCGCCAGCCCAAATGCCAACAGTTTTTTCATCATGTCATCCTCCGTAAAAGTTCGTCGGGCTCGTCATTGGGTTCGCGGACTCGCCCGTTGCCCGCCGAACGCTCAACCAAGGAAAACGTTCCAGGGCTGCGCCCCGGTCATGCTGCGTCGGCGATTTCTTCCTCCTGGTGCGGAAAGCGGCTGTTGAGGTCGGCGCGTGGACAACGCGTCCAGCTTTGAAAATGATCTGATTGTGCCCACCACCAATTCGCTGACCGAAGGGCAGCGACCGGCCGTACCCGGCCAACATTTGGCCTTGAGAGATGTCGTGATGCGGAGAACACCTCGACCGGCCTCCAAGGTTCTCCTTTGAAATGGAGACACTGAAGCGGGTGTGCGACGCAGCGATGAATTTACTGCCGACGACAGGAACCCCGCTAATTCAGCGGCATTTCAAGGAGCGGCGCTAAAAGCGTCGGATCTCATCTCTCGGAGAACGGTTCACTCTAACAGGGTCCTGCGCCTCTGCGGGGGCGCGGCCAAACGGAGGAGCAATCCCATGTGTGATTATAGTTTACACGCTGTAGCAAGCCGCCCGGCCCAAGTTGGAGAGACGCTGATTACCGCGACTTTCCCCGAACCACCACTCGTGGGTTTGCCTCGGAAAGCGCGCCTGAGATAGCGGTGTGCATGCTTCCGGGTACGGAACTGGCTTTCGCTAGCAACGTGAAATACCAAAGCCCATGGCTGTGGCCGAAAGTTATCGAGTCGCGCGTGGGAAAATTCAGCGTGCTGGATCCGCAGGTACCCCAGCGCCATCACGACGCGATTGAATTTCCCGATGGCAGCCGAGTGCTCGTGACCCAACTAATGCCCGGGCAGCGAGTGACTGTGCTGCAATTGCCCTTGGCATCGTACAACGCAAAACCTGTACGAAAAGCGCATGAGGCGGTCGGCAGCCCCGAAAACGCGCCACTACCGGCTTAGGTAGAAAAAGGGTCGTCGCATCCTAGCCATAACCCTTGCGCGGACTTGCGTCCGTTTCGGACGCCGCCGTTGAGCTAACCGCCAACGACCAATGGACTGGTGTTCCTAATGCCCCAGAACCTTGGGACAGGCGAATTGTCTTGGGCGACCCACGCAGGTCCACCGGGAGTGGCAGGCTGTGGATGGTGCCGACCTGTGGAGCGATCTGAAATTGCCCATAGCCCGCGGAACACTGGACAAAGAAGGATGTTTAAATCTAACCAAGGAGCTCGCCATGCG
>Ga0207678_10006162_pt1 | contig 10667 bp, 12 predicted proteins | sample KBSC63metaG_FD_184319 | JGI IMG/M metagenome (GOLD analysis project Ga0207678, IMG submission 184319) | Corn rhizosphere microbial communities from Kellogg Biological Station, Michigan, USA - KBS C6-3 metaG (SPAdes) (version 2) | ecosystem: Host-associated > Plants > Roots > Rhizosphere > Soil ...
GGATGTCGGGTACGCCGAGACGGTCCCGGCGGGGATCCGCAACGCGGTGCTGCTGCGGGACCGGCACTGCCAGTGGGCCGGCGGCTGCACCCAGCCCGCCGGGGCCTGCCAGGTGCACCACACCCGGCACAAAGCCAACGGCGGGAAGACGTCCGTGAAGGACTGCGTGCTGCTGTGCCCGTTCCACCACCAGATCGTCATTCACCGGTGGGGCTGGACTCTGGTCGTCAACCCGGACGGGACGACGAGCGCGTGGAACAAGAACAAGACGAAGGTGCTGCACAGCCACGGCCCCCCGGCCCGCGCCGGGTAAGGGGCCCGGCACGCCCGGGGCCGCCGACGACATCATCCGCCGGTCCCGGCGGCTCCCGGTCGCACCGCCCCGGTGACGGCCTGCACCTCGATCTCCGGATCGGTGTCGCGAAGGACCGCCTATCAGGAGACATCCTCTGAGCTTTTCGTTTAACCTGCGCGTTCGCGTTTGGCCTGGAGTCCACCATCTGGCTGCCCGTCTGGCAGGCGGCCAGCTACAGCCGCGACTGGGAAGGCGAGTGACACGAGTTGCGGCAACACCACGGTCACTGGGTCAACGGCCGTCCGGTTCATGAGCCGGGTAGCGACTCCAGGTACCTAGCGGTACATGCGCGCCATCTGGCAGCAGCGCCGAGCGGAGCTGATCACCGAAGTCCCGGACGTAGCCCGTGGCGGGCCGACGTGCACGCGGGCAGAGCCCGGCCCGCGAAGCAGCGAAGCTCTGGGGCTAGCGCCAGCCGTACCGCTGCTGCAGTCGGCCCGTGACCCGCTCGAACGGCTCGCGCGGCAGGGCCGCCGCTTCCCGGCGCATCCCGCCCTCGTGCACCCGGATCACCCGGTCCAGGTTGACCCAAGACGGCCGGTGCTCGCCATCCCAGCCGCCCGCGCCGACGGACACGAAGTCGCCCTGGCCGTCGTGGTCCTTGCTGGTTAGCTGCACAGCCAGGTAGGTGCCTCGCGGTTCGACGGCCACCACGAGCACCGGCCGGTCCTTGCCTCGCCCGTCATTCTCCTCGAACGGCACCCAGGTCCAGACGACCTCGCCGGGATCCGGGGCCCCGTCCGTTTGCGGCGAGTAGCTCATCCGCACCGGCCCGATGCGATGCGGATCGACCTCCTCGGTGGCGTCCGGCCCGGACTCGCCCGGCAAGACCTCCGCATCCGCACGGGACGACCGCGCCCGCTCTCGGGCCTGGTTACCGTGCGCCGCAGCCGCCGCAGAAGAAGAAGACGAGGAACGGGCCGTCGGCGTTGATGCCGGCCGCCGCCGGCCTCTCCGTCCTGCCTCCCGCGAGGGCGTCCCACTCTGGCGGCGGCCGCTCGTCATCACGTCGGCCGCGGTCTTGATCAGATCGCCCAGCAACCCCATGTCGCCACAATAACCGGACCAATCACGGCTCCGTAGGCCCTGCGGCCAGCACCCCCGTCTGGCCGCGGCATGCCGTCGCAGACTTCCCCTGTGAGGTGGACCGGGCCGGGAGACGTGGCTCACCGCCCGGTGTCGGGATGCCGACGTCATGGCAGGGTCGACGCGAAACCTGACACAGGGAACAGCTCGGGGTACGCGAACGCGGTGATCTCCGAGATCGCGACGCCAGACAGTCCCAGGACGACGAACCCGAAGCTTCGATACATGCTGTCTCCCCAAGCTCTCAGATAAGCGGCCGCGGCTGGCTGCCTGTTGGCGCGGGCCGGCACGAGCCGCCAATCACCTGCCCGGTCGCGACCCCACCCGCGACGGAACTCGGCGACCACCGCGTCCCGCCCCTCGAACCACACTGCCCGCGGCGGCATCGTGAAGCGCGCCGTGTCGGCGAGCAAGCGGGCGAGAGCGTCGACATCGGCGGCTTCGTGGGCAGCGATGTAGCGCCCGAGCAGCCGGTCCTCCTGCGCCGTCGACGGTTGCACGGACCAGTCGTGGCGGTCGTCGGGTGTGTTGCGCTGCAGGGATGCACGAGCTCGCTGCAGCGCACTGTCGACGGCGGCGATCGAGCAGTCGAGCGCCGCGGCGATCTCGGGGCCGGTCCATCCCGACACCTCACGCAGAAGCAGAACCGCGCGTTGCCGGGGCGTGAGGAGCTGGATGGCAGCGAGGAAGGCGAGCGACACGGTCTCCTTCGCGATCATCAGGCTCTCGGGATCGGCCTCGTCGAGGAGCGCGTCGGGGTACGGCTGGAGCCAGGCGACGTCCGGATACTCGGGAGCGTCGGTCTCGCCCGGACGCTGCAGCTGATACGGGAGCGCTCTGCGCCGGGCCCGCCGGAGGTGGTCAAGGCAGGTGTTCGTCGCGATCGCGTATAGCCACGCGCGGAACGTCGAGCGACGCGCGAACGAGCGGCGGCCGTGCCACGCTCGCAGGAGCGTCTCCTGTACCAGGTCCTCGGCTTCGTCGAACGAGCCGAGCATCCGGTAGCAGTGGACGTGGAGCTCTCGCCGGTACTTCTCGGTGAGCCGGCTGAACGCGCCTGGATCGCCATCGGCAGCTGCTGTGACAAGCCGGTCGAGCTCGTCGCGTTCAGGCTCGGCCATCGGCGTCTGCCTGGAACGAGCCGAAGGTCAGGGGGCCGGCGGGCTGATACGTGTGGACGACGACACCGGACTCGGATGTCCTCGAGCCGACCATCCGCAGCCCAGTCGGGGGAAGGCCGTCGCCGAAGAGACGGTCGCCCGCGCCGAGCAGGACCGGGAAGACCCAGAGCCGGTATTCGTCGACGAGGCCCTGACCGATGAGCGACCGTGCGAGCCGGCGGCTCCCGTGGACCTGGAGCTCGCCGTCGCCATCGACCTTGAGACGTTTGATCTCGGTGGCGAGATCGCCGGCGATGACGGTCGCTGGCCGCCACGCCGGGTCGGTGAGGGTCGTCGACACGACGTACTTCGGCAACCTGTTGAGGTGCCGGGCGAGCACGTCGTCCGCGTCGGTGACGTGCGGCCAGTACGACGCCAACATCTCGTAGCTCCTGCGTCCGAGGAGGATGCCGCTAGCCTGCTGGATCCACTCGACCGCGAACGCAGCGGTCGACGCATCCACGTAGGGGACCAGCCAGCCGCCCATCTCGAAGCCGCCACTGCGGTCTTCGTCGGGGGCTCCGGGGCTCTGCATCACGCCATCCACCGACGCGAACGTCGTCAGCACCAGCCTTCGCACACCTAACTCCTCTGAACTCGGCGATCTCCTGGGTCATGTGACGTCATAGTCCGGGCGGTCCCATCGGGTGTCATCGGGAAAATCAAGCGCTACTCGACGTAGCGGCTGCGTGTCATGTCCGCGCCGGCGGACAGGCGCCGGTACCGCACCCCGACCACACCGCTCGCGTACACCTTGTGCCAGGCAAGCCCGAAGTCCGCCGGACCCGCCAAGCCCCCGAAGACGGGGAGACCGGCGCCGATGGCGACCGGGTGCACCTTCAACCAGAACTCGTCCACCAGGCCTAGCCGGACGAATGCATCGACGGTTCGAGCGCCACCGAACACGACCATGTCGCCGCCCGCCTCGCCACGCAGGTGCGCGACCTCGTCGGCGATTGGTCGCGACGCGATGCGCGAGTTCTTCATGCTGGCGCGCGTCGCCCCGGTCGAGAACACCACCTTCGGCGTGTCGAGCATCCAATTCGCAAACTCTACGAGCTCCGGTGGTCCAGACCGATCGGCGGCCCGCGCCGGCCACGCCGCCGCAAAGCTCTCGAACACGACCCTGCCGGACAGGATCGTGTCCGCGGTCCGGCGTAGATCGGTGGTGAAGTCATGATCCATCTCGTCGTCGTGGATGAGCCAGCCCAGGTCCCCCGACGGGCTGCCCATGAACCCGTCTACGGAACTGTTGACGAACACGATCACCTGTCGCATGACCACGCCTCCACCGTCTCGGCGCCCGATGACGCCGTCGTACAGATAAGACGTCGACGAGTCCCGAACCCCATCGCGGTGCCGAAGCGGGCGGCCGCACGCCGGTGCGGCGAGGGCATCGGGGTCAGCGGATCGCAACCAATAGTCATCTTGCCGCGTCATCAGGGAAAGGCTTCAGACCTGGCGGCTGGCAGAGGAGACTGTCATGTCACAGTTCGTCAAGCGCATGCTGGCCACGGTCACTGTGGCGGCACTGGCGCTCACCCCCGCCGGGTGCGCCGACGCTGGCGCGGCCACGGCCGCCTCGCGGGCAACCGGCCCGGCCGTCTACTCGGACCAGCATGCGGGCTACCAGGCTGCGGGACGCTGGTTCCGCTACGTGGCCACCACCGTGACCGTGCCGCCCCGCACCCTCTCCTATCTGAATAGCGGCTCTGCGTTCATCGGGCTGAATGGCAGGTACGCGGCATGGATCAACGTGGACCCCGGCGGGGGCGCGGACAGCGTCGGCTATGCCGCCACCAACGTGGGCACCGGGCCGTTCCGGCTCGCTCCCCGGATCGGTGACCGGTTGGCCATCAGCATCTACTATGACCAGCGCGGGCACATCTTCTTCACCGTCACCGACCTGACCCGGCCCGCCACGCAGACGATGATGCTCTACGTCGGTCGCCTGATCTACTCGGCGGCCCGCCTGTGGGTCCAGACCGACCGGGCCAGGTCAGTCGTCCCTCCGGCCGCCAGCACGCGGCTGTGGCAGTTTACCGGGAGCCGCCTAACCACCTGCAGCGGCGACCACGGTACGATCACGGGCCCGTGGACCACCAGCAAGATGATCACCACCACCACCGGCACCGCATCCGGCACTGTGATCGTGAGCCCGTCCGCGCTATCCAGCGGCGGCCGGAACTTCGCCGCCTGGCTGCGCCATAAATAACGGCACAGGGACAACGGGCACCCGCAGCAGCCCGGCGGCCGACGGGCGGGATGATGAGAAAAGGAGATGAGGATGCGGGTACTGATGATCGCGCCGCCGGGCGCGGGCAAGGGCACTCAGGGCGCGCTGATCGCCGCGCACTTCGGCATCCCTCATATAGCGACTGGTGAGCTGCTGCGCGATCATGTCGCGCGGCGGACCGGCCTGGGCCTGGCCGTCCAGGAGTATCTCGACCGCGGCGAGCTCGTTCCCGATCAGGTGGTCCTGGACATGGTGCGGGAGGCGGTGGTCGCCGCCCGGGCGGCGGGAGGTGGGTACGTCCTGGACGGGATCCCGCGGAACATGGAGCAGGCCCGCGCGCTGTACCTGATCGCTGTCGAGCTCGGCATGACCGCGGATGTAGCGCTGCACCTGGATGCTGGTGATGCCGAGGTCACCCGCCGGCTGCTCGCGCGGGCCGCGCTTGAGCACCGCTCGGATGACACCGCGGAGGTCATCGCCCAGCGGCTTGCCCTCTACCATCACGTGACATCGCCCATCTTGTGCTGGTACCGCGACCGCGGGATCCTGGTCTCGGTCGACGCGATGCGCCCGGTGCAAGAGGTCAGCCGGGAGATCCTCACCGCCCTGGACCAGATGCGCCCGCTCCTGGACCATGCGTCCGGGCGGGCCGGGCACCCCGCAGAACTGGCCGCCCTCGGGGAGGCGTTCGGCGCGGCCGGTCCCGCCGCGGGGACATAGCAGGCAGATGGTGAGCTCAGCGTCGGCCGCTAGCGCCCGTTGGCCCGAGAACAGCCGGTGGCTGGCGCCGGTGGCCTGATCCGGCATGAATGCTCCTGCCCTGACGTACGCTGCGAATAGCGTCCAGCGGCGCAAGGAGGCCTGATGTCGTCGCCTGCCTCGCGGATCGTGATCATCGGAGCCGGGATCGGCGGACTCACGCTGGCGCTGCTGCTGCGGCGCCGCGGCATCATCGCCGAGATCCTCGAACGGGCCCCCGAGCTGCGCGTGGTCGGCGCGGCCGTCACGCTCGCCGCAAACGGCGGCGACGAGCCGCGCTACTCCGCGGCCTCCGGATTCCGCGGCCTGGTGCCGATCGAGCGGCTGCCGAGGCTGCCCGACTCCGGCGCCCTGCAGTTCAAAGCAATGGCAAGAGCAGTCCGCGACGTCGACGAGGACGGGAAGGGGACGACGAGCGGCCGGTACCACGCCGTCGTTCCCGGCTAGGACGATGATGTAGCAGTGAGCGCCGGCAGAACCCGACACGCAGCCAGGGAGGCAGCAGATGAGCACACCGGACGGCGCGGACACCGAGCTGCCCCGCTACCCGGGACCGGCTGCGCCCAGGACGGGCGGAGCAGCCATCGTGGTGCGCGGGCTGCGGAAAAAGTTCGGTACGAAGGAAGCCGTGGCCGGCATCGACCTGGAGGTCGCGGCGGGCTCGCTGGCCGGCCTCGTCGGGCCGAACGGGGCGGGCAAGACCACGTCGCTGTCGATGATGACCGGGCTGCTGCGGCCAGACAGCGGCCAGATCCTGATCAACGGCATTGACGTGTGGGCGGACCCGCCCGCGGCCAAGGCGGTCATCGGCGTGGTGCCCGCGGAGGCCCGGCTGTTCGACCGGCTGAGCGGCGAGGAACTGCTGGAGTACGCGGGTCGGCTGCGCGGTCTGCCGGCCGGCCAGGCGCGTTCGCGGGCCGCTCAGCTGCTGGACGTGCTGGACCTGGCCGGGGACGCCAGGCGGCTGGTCGCCGACTACTCGACCGGCATGCGCAAGAAGGCCGCACTCGGCTGCGCGCTGATCCACAACCCGCCGGTGTTGTTCCTGGACGAGCCGCTGGAGGGTGTGGACCCGGTGTCGGGGGACGTGATCCGCCGGCTGCTGGCCCGGTTCGCCGGATCCGGCTCGACGGTGCTGTTCTCGAGTCATGTCATGGAACTGGTCGAGCAGGTCTGCGACCACGTATCGATCATCGACAAGGGCAAGATCGTGGTGACTGGCACCATCGACGAGGTTCGCGGTGGCAAGACACTGCAGCGGGCGTTCATCGACCTGGTAGGACCGCGTGCGACCGATAAGGAGGTGCTGTCGTGGCTCGGCTCCTCGTCCAGCTGAAGCTGCGCCTGCTGGTCAACGCGCTGCGATCGTCCAATTCCGCGAAGATCTCTTTCATCATCAGCTCGGCGTTCGCCGTGCTCCTGGCGATCTTCACCTTCATCGTCCTGGCCGGGTTCCGCGGTAAGAGCACGTCAGTGGAGCTCACTTCGGTCATCTTCACGGTGTTCGCGTTCGGCTGGCTGATAGCGCCGATCTTGGTCTTCGGCGTGGATAGCACCCTCGATCCCTCGACGCTTGCGCTGTACCCGCTGCGCACGCGGCCGCTCGCGACCGGCCTGCTGGCGGCGTCGTTTACCGGTTTCTGGCCGCTTGCCAACGTCGTCGGCCTGCTCGGCGTGACGGTCGGCTTGGCCAGCGGCGGGCTCGGCGTGATCGTCGCGGTGGCAGCGGTGGTGCTGCAGGTTCTGTTCTGCATCGCCCTGTCCCGGTTCGTGACGACGTCCCTGGCTAGCCTGCTTCGCTCGCGCCGTGGCCGGGATCTGGCCGCGTTCCTGATCATCCCGCTGGTCGCGTTGTATGAGTTCTTCACTCAGGTGGTGCCGAAGGCGGCCAGCGAGGGCAAGATCACCGCGGCGAGCTTCACCGGCTTCGACTCGTGGATGCGCTGGCTGCCGCCAGGCCTGGCCGCGCACGCGATCCAGGATGCCTCGGACGGCCGTCCCGGCCTGGCGTTCGCCCGCCTGGGGGCATTGGCTGCGGTCATCGTGGTCTTTGTCTGGCTGTGGGTCCGCTCGCTCGGGCGGGCTCTGGTGACCGCCGACACGACGACCCAGTCGTCGCGGGTCCGCGGCATGAAGCTGCCGCTGGCCGGACTGGGCCTGCGCGGCGCGGTCGCCGCCAGGTTCTGGCTCTACCAGCGCCGCGAGCCGCTGTCGCTCGTCTACTGGGGGCTCGTCGCGGTGATAACGGCCGCGGTCTCGGCGAGTTCGGTGTTCGGCCAGCAGCATCATCCCGCAACCATCCTCGCCAGCGCGGTCTTCGGTGCCGCGTTCGTGGGGATCTTCCACGCCAATGCGGCCGCGCAGACCGGACCGGCGTTCGTCCTCGAGGCGACGGCGCTGGGTCGCCGTCGCGACCTGCGTGCCTACTTCTCAGGCCAGAACCTCGTGCTGTGCGTCATCGGCGCTCCGCTCGTCGTCGCGGTCTGCTTCGCGCTGGCCGCCGTGGTCGGCGATCCCGGGATGGGAGTCGAGGCGGCGCCGATCGTCCTGGCCGGGCTCGGCGCCGCCCTGGGGCTGGGCGACCTGTTCACTGCGGCGCTGCCCTACCCGATGGTCAAGCGAGCCGGTACTCCTGTGTTCGTGGCCGCGCCGGGCTACGCCGGCCACCGGATCGGCAGCGTCCTCGGCACCCTGGCGGGCACCGCCGCGCTGGCCGCGCCGGTGATCGTGGGTGCCGTGCTGGCCGCGAACGGGCCGGACGCGATCCGGATCGGGGTGCTGCTGCCGGGTGCGGCCGTGTACGGTTTCGTGCTCGCGGTCGCCGGCGTGCGGCTGGCCGCGAAGGTAGCCGAGAGCAAGATGCCTGAAATATGCCAGGTAGCGCTGCGCACGGCGGCGTGACGGCTGGACCGCGAGGGGCCGCCTTAGGTGTCGGACAGGCCGGCCTGGTACGCGGTGATGACGAGCTGAACCCGGTCCCTGGCGCCCAGCTTGGCCAGCAGATGGGCCACGTGCGTTTTGGCGGTGCCCGCGGTGATGAACAAGGTGGCGGCGATCTCGGCGTTCGACATGCCCAGGCCCACCAGCCTGAGCACCTCGCGTTCGCGGTCGGTGATCCCGGTCAGTTCCCGGGCCTTGCGGTCGGAACGGTGCTGGTCGGCGAACTGCCCGATCAGGCGGCGGGTGACGCCCGGCGCGATCATGGCGTCGCCGGCCGCGACCACGCGGATGGCGGTCAGGATGTCCTCCAGGGCCATGTCCTTGACCAGGAACCCGCTCGCCCCGGCCCGCAGCGCGCCGTAGACGTAGTCGTCCTCGTCGAACGTGGTGAGCACGAGCACCTGGGGGTGCGTACCGGCGGCGTTGATCAGCTGGGTTGCCTCGATGCCGTCCATGCCCGGCATGCGGATGTCCATGATGACCACGTCGGCGCCGGTGTCCCTGGCGAGCCGTACCGCCTCGGCTCCGGTTCCGGCCTCGCCGGCCACGTCGATATCGGGGATCCGCTCGATCAACCTGCGCAATCCGGCCCGGACGAGCGGCTGGTCGTCGGCGAGGATGACCTGGATGATCACCGGACCGGCGCGGGCACCGGCAGCCGGGCGGCGACGCGGAAGCCACCGTCGGGGCGCGGTCCGGCCGAGAAGTCGCCGCCGAGCAGCGCGGCGCGCTCGCGCATTCCGGTGATCCCGTAGCCAGTCCCGGTCGTGCTGCCGCCGCGCCCGCTGTCGGTGACCTCGATCGATAGATACCCGTCCTTCTGGTCGATCCAGACCAGGCACCGGTCCGTGCCCGCAGGCCAGCGGCAGCGGCTGGCTGCACGCGTACGTGCCGCGCGTCCCGCACGACCACAGCATCGACGCCGACCTGCGCTCCCAGATGGGAGACGCAGCCTATGAGCAGGCCGCCGCGCACGGCCGGTCCCTCACCAGCACACGCGGCATACAGTACGGGCTCGAGGACCCGCACCAAGACCCGCAACAACACGAAGCTGCGCGTAAGCAGGAAGTCCAGCCCGAGCAGCGTCGAGGGGCCTGAGCTGATCTGGCGTTGCTGGGCCGACCGGCTGGCGCAGGCCCTCGGCGGCGGCGACCTACGCGGCCGGTCTCACCGGCCCGCGCGGACTTCATGGCCGGCGGGCTCGGCGCTCGCCCCGGCCAGCGGCCGGTCCCCGCCGAACAGGATCTGCGTGAAGCCTTCCGCGGTTTCCTGGCGGGCCCAATCCCGCTGCAGCTCACAACCCACCTGGACCACGCTGGTCGGTTTGCCGCCGGCCTGGGCGATGCGGTCCAGCCCGGCCTGGTGCGCCTCGGGTGACGTCCCGCCGACAGCGTCGGTCACCGGGTAGGTCTCATACCCCTCACGCATGGCATCCAGCGAGGGGAAGGTCAGGCAGGCCTCGGTCCACAGCGCGGCCATGATCAGCTTGCGGCGGCCGGCTGCCCGGACCGCCTGCTTGAACTCGGCGTCTTCCCAGGCGTTGATGGTGGTCCGGTCCAGGGCCGTGATCCCCGGCAGGACATCCTGAAGCGGCCCGATGGTGGGCTGGTTCCGTCCCGTGCTGACGTTGACCGTGGACAGCACCACGGGCAGCCGGTACAACATGCCGAACCGGGCCAGGTGCACGACCCGGTCGACCAGCAGGCCCTGATCCATGGATCTGACCGACCTGACCTGGACGGGCTGGTAGTCGATGATGACCAGCGCGCAGTCTTGCGGCGTGAGCAGATGGTCTGCGAGCGGGTCGCGGACGGGCTCACTTGTCATGAGATGCCTCCTCGCTGGCGGCTGGACAGGCAGCGGGCTGCCTTTCGTTATCCGCCAGTCCATCCGGCCCGCGCCCGCCGGTAAAGCGGTGTTGGCTGTCGCGCCATAGGCTCGCGCTCTAACCGCCGCGTCCACGGGCCTGGCGGCTCGCCCTGCGCGACACGGATCCGCGCGAGGCGGGTAGATACGGCCATCCGTACGCGCTGACCGCGGAGGTTCTGCTTGGCTGCGGTGCACGGCGAGGGCGGCGGTTCGGTCGTCAGGTGACCCACCAAGATGCTCTCGCGCGAGTACGCGAAGGCGC
>Ga0207678_10006171_pt1 | contig 10658 bp, 13 predicted proteins | sample KBSC63metaG_FD_184319 | JGI IMG/M metagenome (GOLD analysis project Ga0207678, IMG submission 184319) | Corn rhizosphere microbial communities from Kellogg Biological Station, Michigan, USA - KBS C6-3 metaG (SPAdes) (version 2) | ecosystem: Host-associated > Plants > Roots > Rhizosphere > Soil ...
CGACGCTGACATCGGGATGTTCGAAATATTTCTCACCCAGCAGCTCGGTGAGCTTGGCGTCGAGCTCCGCGGTGCTGAGATTGGCGGCCTCAACCTCCCCTACGAGCGGCAGCGAGATGTGACCGGCCAGGTCCACGTCATACTCCCCGCTGAGGTCCTCCGCCTTGAAAACCTTGATCGAGAGCTTGTCGAGCGGCGCGATCTTGTAATCGGTTGCAAGCGTTCGGATCGGAGCTTCGTCGGGCGCGGCCAGGGGGCGATCATAAGGGATTGATCCCCCTCGCGTGTCGGCACAGGCTGAAAGGGCCGCGAGAAGCGGTAGAGCCGCAATCCAGAGCCAGCGGGAAACGCGAATACCAACCATTTTCCCTCTTGCCGGTCCGAGCCGACCTCCACTTCGCCGCGTCATAAGCCGCAGCCGGCCAGAGTCCAACGACCCACGCGGCGGAAATTTCCACCTGGTGCTGGTCCCTGACCCCGACGCGCCATCGTGCGGCGCCCGCGCTCACCAGGGTGGAACGCCAAGCGCCCCCCTGGGAACCTGACGTCCATTGAGGACCACGGTGCCCTGGATCATGGACCCATAGAGATCGACCGTGCCCTGGATGGTCGTGCGACCAAGATAGCGGCCCTTGGGGTTGGCGGATGTCGCCGCTCTCTGGGTCATTCTGCAGTCGCGGTAGGTCGCCTTCCAGCTCCACGGGAGAAGGCCCGAGGCGACCAGCCGGAACGTGCATTGGTCGAACAGCACGTTCTCGCTTTGCGCGAGATTCACGATCGGACCCCCACCCGTATAGACCTTGCGCGTCGGCGACAGACTGGGATCGTCGGTGAACGTGCAGCGCAGGAATTGCGCTGCACGCGAGGGATCCGGGTCGGGGAAGGCATGGACCACCGAACCCACGAACGTGCAGCCTGAAAACCGGCAACCCGGCTTGTTCGGCCATGCCGACCAGCTCGTCGTCCCGACGAAGCGGCAGTCGGCGAACCGCAGATTGCGGCTGTCTCCGCTGTCGGCCACGAGACCACAGGCGGCGTTGTCGACAAAGCTGCACCTCGTGAAACGCACATCCTCGATCGGCGTTGACTCGGCCTCGATGTCGACGCCGGCCGCGGGGGCGCTGCTCACCCGGCCCCGCGCGCTCTGGCTGAACTCGCAATCGACGAGGTCGTAGCCGCGGCCGCCGGTAATGCTGAGCCCCTGCCTGCCGTTGCGCCGACTGACCAGCTTTGTCACGGTGCCCCGTCCCGCCCGGGCCGCGTCGCCGATGAACATGGCGCCATCCTGCCCGTGATCATGCGTGTAGACATTCCCGACAATCTCGACGCCGCGATTGCCGGTCAACAACAGCCCCGTGGCCGGGACTTGCCAGCCCGTGTCCCCGAAACGCCCTCCGATTCTGAGCTCCGCCAAATTGCCGTCGAGCTCCAGGTCGCGGATCTGCACGGCGGCCCTGCAGTCGCGGATAAAAATCATCGCACGATACGGAAAGGCGAGATCCGACTGATCGAGGTAAGGGAGCGCGTGATCCACCCGCTTGCCGGAGCGCGGATCGAACGTCCCGAACCTTAGCCCGGCCTGGGCAACGAGCCGGGCGCCGTTCCCCCTCACGACCAGGGGCATCCCGAGATTGCTGAACTCGAGGATGGGGGCGGGTCTCCATCGCTCCCCTGCCGGCAGTTGCGAACCGACGACATAGGTGCGCTCCGGCCGAAGCGCGATGACTCCCCCGCCGCGGCGGTTCACTTCCGCGGCAAGGCGCCGGAAGGCCGAGGTGTCGTTGGCAATGCCATTGCCAAGCGCCCCGAAATCTTCAGGCCTGAAGACGGGTTCCGCTGCCAGCGTCGCCCGCGAAAAGATCGCAAGCGTGCCTCCGGCGAGGAACTCACGGCGCCTCAAGCTCATGCCCCGGTTATAATCTTCAAGTTTGCGCCCGGCCAAGGCTGGCCGGCCCTGAGCCGGCTTCGCAGCCCCGGAGTCGTCCCAAAGCCGTGATGTGGCGTCAAGCGCCGCCCGGAAGCATGTCTGGCCCGTCTCCGCGGAATCCGGCAATGCGCCGAACCTCCAGCCTCGTCCAATGGTAAGACGGTTCGAAACGCCAGGTCCTCCAATGCCACTCAGCACCACCCATGCCCTTGTGCCCGTCGCGGCGGCCATCGCGGTTTCCCGTCCGCTGGCCCATTGGAGGCTTGTGGCCTTCGCTGCAGTCGCCGCCATGGCCCCGGACCTAGACGCGCTCGCGAACCCGATGTTCGGGCTGCAGGCGGACTCCATCTACTCCCATCGCGGCTTCACGCATTCGCTCTTCATAGCCATGGGAGCAGGAATCCTCGCTGCGATCATCCATCGGCGGCTTCGGGTGCGACCGTTGACGGCGGCCGCCGTCGTCGGGGGTGCAATGGCGAGCCACGGTCTGATGGACATGATGATGGACACTGGATCGCCGGTTGCAATATTATGGCCGCTCAGCGCGACACGGCTCTACGCGGATTGGCGGCCCATTCATGGCGGCGAGCTCGAGCTCAGCCATTGGGCGACGCAGCTTCCACCGCGGCTCGAAACCGAATTTTGGCAACTGGTCCTGCCCATGCTTGCTGCGGCCATCGTCATCCGCGGCTTCCGGGCGCTGATCAAAAGATTCGCCTGACGCGGGGAGCAACCGGTCCCGCTCGGCTCATTGCGGATCCATCGGGAAACTAGGCGGTGTCCGACTGAGCCGCAGTGCCGGACGCACTGGCCGCTAAAGCTTCTCCGGCGAGCCGCCCGACGACGGAAGAGACGGATTTGCGCCAGTCGGGCATGATGAAGCCGAAGGCCGAGGCGAACTTCTCCGAGTTGAGAATCGAATTCACGGGCCGGACGGCCCTGGTCGGCCAGTCGGCTGTCCCGATCGGCCGCACCTCCGCCGACGCCACACCGTGCTTTCGGGATTCACGAATGACCTGATCGGCCAGAGCGAACCAGCTCGCAACGCCGCTCCCCGCGAGGTGGTAGGTTTCGCCGATTCCGAGTTCGGGCGAATCCCCCCATGCGTCGGTCATCGACAGCAAGCCCTCGGCAAGATCGATCGCCGAAGTGGGGCTGCCTACCTGATCGTCGACGACGGTGAGGACGTCGCGGACCCGCGCAGCCTCCATGATCGTCGTCACGAAGTTCCTGCCGAAGGGGCTGTACAGCCAGGCGGTGCGAACGATCACGTGGCATGGATTGGCGCCACGCACGCGCTCCTCTCCGGCGAGCTTGCTTGCTCCGTAAACGCCGAGCGGATGGGTCGGATCACGCTCGCGGTACGGTTCCGCGTTCCCGCCGTCGAACACATAGTCGGTCGAAACCTGGATGACGCGCGCACCGATGCCCGCCGCGGCGGCCGCAATTTCACCCGCGCCATCGGCATTGATCCGGAAGGCAAGCTGCGGCTCGTCCTCGGCCGCGTCGACGGCGGTGTAGGCGGCCGCATTGACGACGATGTCCGGCCGGAGCGCTTCGATTGCCGAAGCTGCGCTTCCTTCGCGCTCAAGGTCGAGCCCGGGTCGACCGATCGCGACGATCTGCAGGTGGCCGCGTGAGGCTGCACGTTCGACGAGGCTTCGAGCGAGCTGCCCGCGGGCGCCGGTCACGAGGACCTTCATGAGGTCACGCCAAGCCGTTGCCCCGAATATTTCCGCTCGCGGATCGGGCGCCACCACCACTCGTTGGCGAGGAACCAGTCGATCGTTCGCTCAAGGCCGCTTTCAAAGCTCTCGCTTGCTCGCCAGCCAAGCTCGCGCTCGATCTTGCCGGGGTCGATCGCGTAGCGGCGATCGTGCCCGGGCCGGTCGGGAACGAAGCGGATGAGGTCGCGCCGGCGACTTCCCGTGGAGAGGGGAGACTTGGAATCAAGAAGGTCGCAGATCGTCTCGACCACCGTCAGGTTGCTCCGCTCGGATCGGCCGCCGATCGCATAGCTTTCGCCCGGCGCTCCCCTGGTAAGAACGAGCTCGAGGGCCGCGGCATGATCGTCGACGTAGAGCCAGTCGCGAACATTCTGCCCATCGCCGTAAACGGGTAGTTCCCGCCCCTCGAGCGCATTCAGGATGACCAGCGGAATGAGCTTTTCGGGGAAGTGGAAAGGCCCGTAGTTGTTCGAACAATTGGAAAGCACGACGGGGAGCCCGTAGGTCTCCTGCCAGGCGCGCACAAAATGGTCCGCGGCAGCCTTCGAGGCCGAGTAGGGCGAAGAGGGGGCGTAAGGCGTCTCTTCGGTGAACACCCCCGAGTCGAGTCGAAGCTCCCCGAAGACCTCATCGGTCGAGACATGATGGAATCGAAACCGCTGGCGCTGACCACCCTTGAGCCCGCGCCAATAGTCGAGGGCCGCGTTCAGAAGGGTCACGGTCCCGGCCACATTGGTCTCGACGAACACGCCGGGCCCGTCGATCGAGCGATCGACGTGGGTCTCGGCCGCGAGATGCATGACGGCATCGGGGCGCTCCTCAGCGAGGAGCGCCATGACCGCATGCCCATCGCAGATGTCGCCGCGCCGGAACAGGTAGCGGTCCGACTGATCGACCTCGCGAAGCGAGGCCAGATCGGCCGCGTAGGTCAGCTTGTCGAGGTTGATGACGCGATAGCCCCTAGCGACGAGCCGGCGGCAAACGGCGCTTCCAATGAAGCCGGCCCCTCCGGTGACCAGGACCGACTCGATATTGTCCATCAGAATCCGGTCTCGATCTCGGAGAGCAGCGGCGCCGACCCGTCCTTGGCCGACAAGAGCGGCGCGGTTTCGATCGGCCAGTCAATCCCGATTGCCGGGTCGTCGAACCGGACCGTGCGCTCATGCTCCGGGCTGTAGCGGGCGCTGACCTTGTAGCCCACCTCCGTATCGTCCTCGAGGGTCAGGAAACCGTGGGCGAAGCCCTCGGGAACGAACAGCTGGTTCCACTGCTCAGCCGAGAGCACCACGCCGGCCCATCGGCCGTAAGTCGGAGAGGAACGCCGTACGTCGACCCCGACGTCGAAAATCGCGCCGCGCGACACGCGCACCAGCTTCGCCTGCGCTTCGGGCGCCACCTGGAAGTGAAGACCACGAAGGACACCCCTGCGCCGCGACACCGAGACATTGTCCTGCACGAAGCGGGTGACGATCCCGATCTCGGCGAAGCGCTCCTCATTCCACACTTCCGAAAAGAAGCCGCGCTCGTCCCCGAAACGGCGGGGCCGCAGCTCGAGGAGGCCGGGAAGCGGGAGGGGGCGCGATTCAATCAAGCTCAAGCTCTTTCACTCGCCTGCGCAGGTAGTCCGCATAGTCGGTGCGGCCCAGCTCGTCCGCACGTTCGAGCACCTGGAGGGCCGTCAGATAGCCGAGATCCAGCGCAATCTCCTCGAGGCACATGACCTTGAGCCCCTGCCGTTTCTCGATCGTCCGGACGAACGAGCTCGCGTCATGAAGACTGTCGTGGGTTCCCGTGTCCAGCCATGCGAACCCGCGGCCGAGCCGTTCGACATAGAGGTCGCCGAGCTCCAGATAGGCCTTGTTCACGTCGGTGATCTCGAGCTCGCCGCGGGCCGAGGGCTTCAGCCGCGCAGCGACCTCAAGGACCCGATTGTCATAGAAGTACAAACCGGTGACAGCCCAGTTCGATCTCGGCTCGGCCGGCTTCTCCTCGATCGACACGCCGCGCCCGTCGGGGTCGAACTCGATGACGCCATAGCGCTCGGGATCGTCGACCCTGTATGCAAAGATCGTGGCGCCGTGCTCGCGTGCCGCCGCTCCGCGCACAAGGTCGATCAAGCCCGCTCCGTAGAAGATGTTGTCGCCAAGAACGAGCGAAACCGCACTGTCCCCGACGAACTCGCGCCCGAGGATGAACGCATCCGCAAGACCGCGGGGCTCGGATTGCTCGGCGTAGGACAGATTCAGTCCGTAGGCGCTCCCATCCTTCAGCAGCGCCTGGAAACGTGGAAGATCGAGCGGTGTCGAGATAACCAGGATTTCGCGAATTCCCGCAAGCATCAGCACGCCCAAGGGATAATAGATCATCGGCTTGTCGAAGACCGGCAGCAGCTGTTTCGAAACCGCCATGGTCGCCGGAAAGAGGCGCGTGCCGCTGCCGCCGGCGAGAATGATGCCCTTCATAGAGACCCTTGGTGCCTGTGCGAACTGAGAGTTTCCCGGGACGGCGATCTAACTGCTCTCATCGTTGCCTTCTAGGCGGCTCGTCGCGGCCGTTCCAGCGAATGCACCGCACCGGATTTCAATCTGGTCGAACCGGCGCCTGCAGCGTTCGGGAGCAAGCCTCGCGCCCTGTGCCCCGGCCGTCCCCTGTGCAGGGGGTGTTCGCGAGGACGGCTGGAAAGGCATCGTGCGGCCCGCGCATCCTCTCGATCGAGGTCGCGGCGGTCACGGACAAAGGCCCGCCGGCACTCGCCGGCGGGCCTTGAACGCGGAACCATGGACGCCGGTGCGAAGCGCCCCCGGCAATATCGGTGCGGGCGGTTAGCCCGAGCTTGCCCATCGATCCAAAATGGCGCCGATTGCGGGCTACCTACATCCGCCGCCGTTTGACCAGTTCCATTTCGGAGCGCATCTTAACGAAAGCTAAGGCTCAAAGGCGCTAAGCCCCTGAAACCACAGGGTAGTGGAGCTGGATGACGATGCAGGCTTCGAAACCACTGCCGGAGGCCAAACGCGGCCGGAACCGGCGCGCTTTTGACCGGCATGACATCTCCTGCCGCGCGAGGATCGTCATCGGCACGAGGCATTATGCCGGCTACCTGCACAATATCTCGCGCGGCGGCGCGAGGCTGAGGACGATCACTCCGATCGGAAGGATCGGCACCGTGCTCCTCAAGCTGCCGGACCTGCCGCCGCTCCGATGCCGTCTCCAGTGGAGCGATTCCTACAATGCGGGAGTCGCGTTCGAACTCCTTCTGCGGAGCGACATCATGGCAGACTGGCTTCGGAGCCGGTCCGCCATTCCGTTCGAATGCGACATCGCCCCCGTCGAGGCCGCCGCGTGACCGCGGGCACTCCGCGGGCGGGCGGCGAGGACGGCGAATCTTCCAGTGCGCCGGGCCTGGTGCTGTTCCGCGCCGGCGCGCTGATCCCGATCCAGCTCCCTTGCCCTGATGAGCGCGTCGAGCCGAGGAAAGGGCCCGAATCGAAGACGTCAGGACAAAGTGGAGGGCAAGCGGTTGGGGAGGAGGACGCTCGAGCGACCCTCGGCCATAATCTGCGATGGGCGTTCCCGCTGCCGGACAGCGGCTCGTTCAACCAGCTCCTCGCGGCGTTGGAGGAGGCTTGATCATGGATCCCCCATCTCCGCCCCCAGGGATGTTCGCCGACACCGCGGACGCCGCCTCGAGCCCGGCCCGTCACGCCATCAAATTGTGGAATACAGCCTCGTGCATGGCCGGCTCGAACTGCACCCCGCCGACATGCCCTGCAACCCATCGGACCCTGCCCGCGATCCCTTGCAGCGCATCGAACTTCACCCAGACGCGCTCGCCGATTTCCGGGCGTTCCACGAACTCCATCTTGCAGCCGCGCGGCGAGAGATCGAAGATCCGGACCCGAAAGTTGCGGCCGCCGCTGCGGCGGATTCCGGCCTCGGCGGTTGAAATGGCGCGGTCCGACGATCTCGCAACTCGAGGCGAAGGCTCGGAACGACCGCTCACGACTGGCCCAGGCGGCATCAGGTCGAACTCCGTTGCGGGAAGGCCCGCCGGCACCGCCAACGGGCCTTCCCGGCTTGGAACGTCCCAGTGGGGTTAGAACGTCTGGAGCTATGCCTAAGGACATGTTGCTAGAGCGAGGTTACTCATTGGTCCGAAACGGGCCATTTGCCAGAGACCCAAATTCATTCGGCGCAGCCGCCGGCCCCATCATCCTTCGTTACCTATGGCGACCTGATGTCCGAGATTGAATATATGCGGCTCGCGCGAAAATTTCAGAACCAGCATCGCGTCATTCTTCGCAACCTCGAGATCGCGGTGATGAGAAACGCGACCGCGAAGCGCAGGCGCAGCTGGCCCTGCGACGATGACGTCAAGCGCGCGATCGAAGCGCACCGCGCGCTGCTCAAACTGATGCTGGAGCAAGGCGACGCGCTTCTGAATTGAGCAAGGGCCGGACCGGCGGTCCAGTCCATCACGGAACCTCGCGGTTCGGCTCCATAGCGGCCTCGCATGGGCGCGCGCGCCTCGCATGAACGAACTGCCGCAGGCTCTCGACAAGGATCAGGGTCGAACTGCCGACCTTCGCATATTCGAGATCGCCGCTCTTCATCAGGTCGTAAATGCGCGAGCGGCTGAGCCCCGTCAGGCGGACGGCTTCGGGAATCTTGACGCTGATCGGCTCGATCGCGGGGGCGTTCATCGGACCGCCGCTCATGATCCGAGTGCCTCTTTCCTACGCTGGACAAAGGCGCGATCACTTTCGAGGAAGCTCGCGAGCATCGCGGGGATGAGCTCGGCAATCGGTTCCTCCTGGCCATAGGCCTCGCGATAGACCCGCGCATAAAGGCCAAGCGCGTGATTGAGATCCGGAGACAGGCTGATCGTGATCCTGACCGGCGTGCGCTCGGGGAGCTTCCTCAATTTGAGATCGGGCATCACCCCCTCCACGGCTGCAGGACGAGGTCCTTGTTGACGATCGCGCGCACGGGCCAGCCGGGGCGCACCCTGATGGTCGGCTGGACATCCAGGTTGCGCATCGCGATCCGGTCGCCGGCGTTCGCCGCATTCTGCTGCGTGGACTCCCGCAGTGCACGGGCCAGATCGCTCTCGCTGCCTCCGATGCTGAGCTGCGTCCCAACGCCGAGCAGAGTCGAGATCGCCGCTCCCCTGAGCAGCGCCCATGTGTGCGAATCCACCCTGTCCTCGACTCCGGCGTAACCGGACATGTCGGTCGCCGGCATATTGTCGAGCCGGATCGACGATCCGTCCGGGAGAACGATGCGGGTCCACACGAGGAGCGCGCGCCGCTGCCCGAAGGCGACCGCACTGTCGTAAGTGCCGATCAGCCGGGCCCCCTGCGGAATGAGCACAGTCCTCCCCGTCGCGCTGTCGCGGACATTCTGAGTCACCTGCGCGATCACCATCCCCGGAAGATCCGAATTGAGGCCGGTGACGAGGCTTGCCGGAATCACGGTTCCGGCAGTCAGCGTCCAGGGCGAGACGGCCCGGACGAGTGTGTGCGGATTGAGATCGCCGCTGCTCAAGGATCGCGCGAAGTCCATCTTGAGCTGCTCGCCGGCCGGAGCCGCGTACGGCGGCGATGGCGTCTCCCCGGAAGGTGCTTCGCTTGCCGAAGACGAGGATCGCGCCGACGCTTTACTCGTCCCTTCTGCCAGTTCGACGATCACCGGCGAGGTCCGCGCCGCCTGCTTCGCCGCGGCGATGCGCTCGCGCTGCTCGTCCGCGGCCGCCCGCCCGCGCTCGCTATCGAGCGGGGCCTCTGAAGGCGCCGTGCCGATGCTCCGTTCGTGCTCCAGGATCGGCCGGCCGAGATCGCCCGGGAGCGGCGGTCCCAGACGCGGCACGTCCCCATAGGTCTTCGGTGCATCGGCGAGCGCGTCGCGCCCCGCCCTGCTGGCCGGCTCGTCGCTGCCGGCGGCGCTCGCGGCCTTGCGAAAGCCCGGCGGCTCAAGGGCAAGCCAGGACAGGGTCAAGAGCGCGGCCGCGGCGGCGCCGGTGACGGCGACGATGAGGCCGCGGCGGACGCGGACCACCGGCCGCGGCCGTCCACGCAGCACGAAGGCTTGCGGATCCTGCTTTGGCAGAGCCGGTCCGGCGGTTGCATTGGGATCGCTCATGATCCGCTCCGTCCGCGCCGCGGTGCGGGATTCCGGCGGACGATGCGGACCACCTGCTGCCGGCGGCCGCCGAGGCGCAGCTCGGCCGCCGCGAACAGCCGGTCGACGACATAATAACGCCCACGCTGGCGATAGTTCACGAGCTCCGCTCGCCCGCCCTCGCCTGTCACGAAGAGGGGCGGCGCCTCGCCCTGAAGCAGGGTCGGCGGGAACTCGATGAACACCTGGCGCCCGTCGTCGAACGCGCGCAGCGGGCGCCATGGCGGATCGTCGCCCTCGATCCGGTAGTTGAAGTTGAGCGCCTCGACCGCGACGCCGGCCGCGACGGCGGAGTCGGCCGCCGTCGGCGCGCCTCGTAACGCGAGCAGGCTGTCGTCGGGGTAAGTCCAGGCGATCCCGGCCATCCCGGCCTTGCCCGCGCTTTCGAGGTCGACATGATAGATCCGGCGGTCGGTCGCGATCAGCAGATTGGTCGCAAGGCCGGCCGCGGACGGCTTGACCAGGACGTGCGTGCGCCGGCCCGCCCCCGTGCCGCTCGACGTGTCGCCGATCACCCAGCGCGCCGTGTCTCCCGCCGCCACCGACACCAGGGTTTCGCCGGGCTGCAGCGCAATGTCGCTGACGCGCTCGGGCGCGGTGTAAAGGCGGTAGGTCCCGCCGTCGGCCCAAGGATAGAGCTGCACGGCGCCCACATCAGCGTCGCGGCGCCGCTCCTGGACGGCGGTGCGCGCCGCGGCTTCCTTGCGCGCCCCACCGCGACGCGCGACATGCATCGGAACTGCCTTCGCGGACCGCTCGGGCTCGACAGCCCGCGCGCCCGGCCTGGCGGCCGGTTTCGCTCCGACCGGCTCATCGGTGATCAG
>Ga0207678_10006172_pt1 | contig 10656 bp, 7 predicted proteins | sample KBSC63metaG_FD_184319 | JGI IMG/M metagenome (GOLD analysis project Ga0207678, IMG submission 184319) | Corn rhizosphere microbial communities from Kellogg Biological Station, Michigan, USA - KBS C6-3 metaG (SPAdes) (version 2) | ecosystem: Host-associated > Plants > Roots > Rhizosphere > Soil ...
CGGTCGGCGGCGTGAAGCCGCCCGCCACGCTGACTGACGGCGTGGTCGTCCTCCGCGAGTTGCGGGAGGACGACCGCGCCGTCGTTCTTTCCACGATGCGCGACCCGCTCGTCGTGCAATGGCTGAACATGCCGCGGGCGCCGACCGACCGCGACTTCGACTCGCTGCTCCGCCTCGCGCACAACGGACGCTTAACCGGGGATCGGTTCGACTTCACCGTCACGGAGGCCGGCATCGACGTCTCAGTCGGTGCAGTGATCGCTTCGAGACGCCACCGCGAGAACTACGAGGTTGCGTACCTCGCGGGGCCGCACGGCCGCGGACGCGGGCTCATGACCCGCGCGGTGCGCCTCGTCTGCGGCTGGCTTTTCAGCTCCGGCGTCGGTCGCATCGAGGTGCGCACTCATCCGGACAACGAGCCCTCGCAGCGCCTCGCGAAACGCTGCGGCTTCCAGCGTGAAGGGCTCGAGCGGAAGTCGATCTGGATGCACGGCCGCCGCGCCGACGCGATCGTCTGGTCGCTCCTGCCGGACGATCCGCGATGACGCTCCACTCGCTGCGCGACCGCGCGCTGTACGTCACGCCGGTCCGCGTCGTCCTCGGTGCGGTGTGGCTGCTCGCGGCGCGCCTCGCGGGAGCGCCCGGCACGGGGGCGGTGCTCGCGTTCGCGGGCGGGGCGTTTCTGATCGTGTTCACCCTGTTCAACGACCCGCGGTCGCGGTTCCTTCGCCGCGGCGAGGCACAGCCTGCGCCCGCGGATCTGGTCGTCGCGAGCCGCGTGCGCCAGGCGCTGCACGCGACGCTGCCGAGCACCGTCGGCGTGTCGGCGCTCGCCGCCCTCTCGCTCGTGTTCCAGCCGACCCTCTGCGCGCTCCTCGGCGGCATCTCGGCCGGGCTCGGGATCGCCGGTGCGCTGTACGCCGTGAGGGCCGATCCCGGCCTCTACGTGGAGCCGAAGTCCGGCGTCGTGTACCGCCGGTCGTAGAGGGCACTACGCTACGCGCGTGCAGAACTGGCAACTGACCGAGCTCGACTCGGGCGAGCGGATCGTCTCCGAGCGGCTCGATCACGTCCGGTCTGCGGCGGTCGGGTACTGGATCGGCGCCGGTTCGCGCGACGAGGACGCGGGGGAGGCCGGAGTCACGCACTTCATCGAGCACCTGCTCTTCAAGGGCACGGGCACCTACTCGGCGGTCGAGATCGCGGAGATCTTCGACGGCCTCGGCGGCGAGCTGAACGCGGCGACGTCGCGCGAGCACACGCTCGTCTACGCGCGCGTCCCGGATCACCACCTGGAGACGGCGATGGACGTGATGGGCGACATGGTGTTCGCGCCGACGTTCTCCGACCTCGATTCCGAGCGCGAGGTCGTGCTCGAGGAGATCGCGATGTACGAGGACGCACCGCAGGACCTCGTCCACGACCTGATTGCCGAGGCGGTGTTCGGCGATCACCCACTCGGGCGGCCGGTGCGGGTAGACGATGTGACTGGCTTACTCGCCGATGACGACGCGAAGGTCATCGCCACCGGCCTCGGGCTCGACACGAAGCTGGTCGCGCAAACCCTCGTCGACGGGCTGGTGACCATCGCAGTCGATCCCGCTGTGAGCGTCACCAGGGTGCCGACCGACCTGGCAGGCGTGATGGCCGACGACGCTGCGTTGCACAGCCTGTCGCGCGACGTGCAGGCAGTGGCCCACAAGATCGTCGAACGGAGCGACGATGAGCCTTAGGACCAAAGCCGCGTCGCTGCAGGCGATCGAACTCGCCCGCAGGGTAATCCGCAGACCGCCGACCGACGACGACGGGATGCCCGACTCAGTCGTCGACTGGCTGGCGAGGCTGCGACTGCTGTGCAATGTGCCGTTTGCCTACCTGGTTCCCGACCACCGCCTCCTTCCTAGCGAGTCGATCCGCTTCTTCTATCTCAATCGCAACTGGACGGACGCCGCGGTCGACGGTGCACTTTCGGTCGGCGCGGTCGCCTCAAAGGACCGTGCGCAACTACAGGCCCTGCACGCCACGTTGCGTGCGGCGCTGGACCGCTGGGAACGACGCGTTTGGGCCCGCGACGCGCAAGCCACACCGACAGAAGGTCCCGCAGAGGTGGTGACCGGCTTCTTACTTCGCTCGCGCGCTGTGTCCGGCTGGCCCGGTCTCCACGTCCGCGCGTCACACGACGGACACCAACTGCAACTGCTCAGGATGGAAAGACTCGCGCCCGCGGTCCTGCTCGTTCTGCTCGACGGAATTCCCGACCGCGTCGTGATCGAAGAACCCCGCTCCGGCGTGCAATTCGGCGTCGGCCCGCCATCGGCAGGACAGCCGCAGGCAGCCCGCTCGATCGTGGTACGCGATCCCGGCACCGGTCAGCCCGCGGGCCTCGCACCGCTGGCTGTGCCGTTCCGCGCCGATGCGCCAGGAGTCATCCATGTCGCCGAGCTCGTCAAACGATTGAAGACCACCAACCTGTTCGGCTCGGACGTCGGCTCGGGTGAGCTCGCCCTTCAGCTTCTGCAGTTCCCATATCGACAGGGATTCGGCGAAGCGGCGCCGGGTGGAATCGGCGATGTTTTCCACGTCACGCTCTCGATGGCAGTCGTCAGGAATTCGGCCGGGGTCCGTTGACATGATTGACCCCACACTCACCGCATCGTTCGCCGCGATCTCGCTGACCGACCTGGCGCCGCTCACACAGCAGACATGGGATCCGCTGCTGGCCCGCGATCCTCGGCTCCTGGTCCCGGTCGACGTGCGCGCGATCGTCGTCGACGACGGGGAGACGTGCGAGCACGCGCTGGCCGGAAGCTCGCTGTTGGGTGCTACAGCGCCAGAACACCGCACGCCGCCACCGTTCTCCGATGCGGACCCGCGGAAGGCGGGTGTCTATCTGCACTGGGCGCTGCCCGACGGCCTTACCCATGGCCGCGCCGACGGCGATGCGTCTGTCGGACTCCGTCCGCTGCCCGACCGTTGGTTCATCGCCCGCATCGAAAGCGGCTTCCCACGACATGTGCGCGCGTGGGTCGTGGAGGCCGAGCACGGTTGCCGCACACCGTTGGAGAGGTGGCCCGGCGGGGCGCCGGTCAGCCCGGCGCGCACCCCCACCATGGCGTCCGCCGACCTCCATGCCGCAGCCGGTGGCGATCCCGCGTGGGCGGCGCTGTGGGACAGCGTCGAAGATCGATTCGCAATCTACGACGACCTCGCCGACGCGGGAGACCGTGATGGCACCTTCTCCTATCTTGTCGCCGGGTGGTATTCAGATCCCGACCTCGACCCGCTGCAGCTGGCACCGTCCGACCCATCGTTCGACGACGTGATGAAAAACCTTGGCTGGCAACTGGATCAAGCCCGACTTGAGGCCGTCCGCGCTGAGATGGCGCGCAGGCGCGCAGCCGCAGCCGCCATCGGATTGACGAGCCGGCCGTTGATCGCGTCCTCGCTGGCCGGCGCCATGGATCCGGCACCGGCGAAGGCGAAGGCCGATCCCCTACCGCGCCGCGAGGCAGGCACGCCGCAGGCTGGGCCCGTTCGCGTGCCGATCACCGCCGTGCCGCCGAAACTGCTGGAGGCGGCGGCGACGATCACCATCAAAAGCTCTCCGTGGTGCCCGCGACAGTCGTTGTATCACGGCGCAATCCACGGGATTCGCCTCGACCCAGCGGGCCGGTCAGATGACAGACCCGCCGTCGACACCGTACGAGTCGCGGTCGGCGCAACGGGTACCGAAAGCCTTGCCGCACTGATCGCCGCCGACCTGCCCGGCGCTGACGAAGATCAGGAGCGCCTTCAGACGGCATTCGCCTACGGCGTGATCGACAGCCTGGACGACCCCGACGGAATCCCCCGAGTCGAGGCTGAACTTCACGCCCGCGCGTTCGTCTCGGCGCCAGGAGGGTGGCGCGACGAACAGATCTTGGCGGGCGACCCGATCGCTCCGCTGTCCGGTGCCGCGGCGCCGACGAGTCGAGCGGATCGCGTGGAATCTCAAATGGCCGATACCCGTGAAATCGTCGACAGGTCAGTGCACTTTGAGATGCACCGGGGGTCGCGGATGGCGACTGTCAGCGCGCAGACCCTTGCCGCAGCGCCCCAGCGCATCATCAGACCACCCGACCCGCGACGGATCGAGACGGTCCGCCGCGCGTTGCCGCGCTGGTATTTTCCGCAGGATCCGGTGATCACGGTTCGCGGGCTCAACCGCAGCCTGCGACACGGGTACGACGGCCGGTTCGAGTCGACGGAATCCCTAGCATGCCGACTGAGCGGAGATTCGACGACCGGACTCGCCGGTCTGGTCAACGGTGCCGACGTGATCGAGGGCGGGATCGAACACGGCGGCCTACCCGACGAAGTCTCAGATCTGCTCACCGAAACCGTCCTCGAAGATCCCGACCCGAAATGGGCCGACCGGTTGACCGCCTACATCACAGCCTCAAAAGGCCTTGCCCCACAGCTTGTCTCCGCCCGACTGGAAGGCGAGCGTCGGCTGCATCTGCATAGTCAGCGCGCCAAGTCGGACACCGGAAGACTGATGGTCGGCTCGCTGCGCGACGGTGTGCTGGCTTCCCCCGTCGCGTTCACGCCTTTCCGACAGGCCTGGGTCCCGCTTTACCTCGAATGGCGGCTCGATCTCGCGCTCGACGACCGGGCAGCCCGATGGACACTCGGCGAACTCGATTTCGACCCAGCCGAGGGCGAGCAGGCTGCGGGCCGGTATGCGATCACGATCGATGGCCGTTCGCTGCTGACGTCTGCGGGCGCAAAGGCTTTCGCGGACCGCGTCACGGAGTACCTCGCCCAGGAACAAAAGCTGGATCGGGCCGGAATGGGCGAGATAAGCGATGCCGCCGCCGACGGGTTACGCGGCATCGCGGGCCATGCGCTGTACGCCGACGTGCTGAGCGCCGCGACCGAACGGCTACGCGAACAATTGCTCGGGTTCGACACGGACACCGGAGTCGGTGAGGCCGACACCGACGCGGTCCACGCCGTCCCCACGCGGGAACCGCTGCTGTTACGGGCAGGCACGGCGCGGCTGTCCGCGCTTCGCATCGTCGATGCGTTCGGTCGCAGCCTGACGGTGCCCGACAACCTGCTGCAGGCGGCGGTGGTCTCAGAGGCCCTGCGACTGCCGCCCACGGCGGGGGTCGGCAACGAGTTCCTGCTCACGCCCCGCTTCACGGCGCCGAGTCGGCTGTTGATTCGTCTGCTCAGCGCCGCCGACGACGCGGTCGAGGCCACCGTCGATCAGAGTTCCCGGTCCAACACCAGTCCCGTCGCGGCGTGGCTACTCCCCGACCATGTCGACGGTGCACTCGAGGTCTTCGACGACAGCGGCCTGCCGATGGGCCAACTCCGCCACGAAGATCTGAGCGGTGGCGTGGTCTGGGAAGGGGCGCCCGGTCGACCCGAGCCGATCGGCGCACCTCCGCCGGCTGGCTTGTCGGGTCATGCCCGCAGGTTCATCACCGAACTCGTCCGCATGGACGCCGTCGAACGGGACGCGGGCCGGGGCGTCGACGCTGACACACCGCTGTCGGCATTGCTCCGCGCGATCGACACCACCATGTGGACGGTGGATCCGTTTGGACACACGGGCAGCGAGCACCTGTCGCTGTTGGTCGGCCGGCCGATCGCCGTGGTGCGGGCGGAGGTGCGACTAGAAGTGCGATCGGACGTCGACGACTACCCGAACCTGACTCCTTCGGCCAAGGCCGCCAGGGAAGCGGCCTACGCGGCGGTGGCAGATCGCGCATTCGACGTCCGCCTCGGCGCGCTCACCCACCTCGACGACGGGCTGCTGGGCTATTTCGTCGACGACGACTACTCGCGGATCTACCCCGTGCACGCCAGCGTGCTGACCCAGGCCATCGCCTCAGGGCCTCACCAGGGTTACCTGGGTCCGGTCGGCGAGGTGGGCGCCTTCGACGCAAGCGGACAGGTTCAACCCATCAACTCGTCGTACCTGGTGCCCGACCCCACCGTGACCGTCCGGCCCGGCCAGACGGTGCGGCTGACCCTGCTGATGGATCCTGGACACGCAGTGCACGTTTCATCCGGCCTGCTACCGCGCAAATCAGTCGGCCTGCTGCGGGACTGGACCAGTGAAGCGCTGACCCGCCTTGCCCCGTCCTTCCGCATCGGGCCGGTCCTGGTGGATCCACAGACGATCCGCCTGCCGGAACCGTCTGCCCTCGGCGCCAACCAGCGATGGACGCGCCGCGACGGGTCGGTGGGCTGGCGCGACGATCCCATTCTTGCCTCGACTCAGGACGCGTTCCTGCCCGACGATGCCGCTGAGGTCCAAGAAGGCTATGTACGGGTGAGCGATGAGTCGGGCCACCCGACATAATCGGGTAGAACCGAAGACGGGCTAACGATCGGAGAGCGTGGAGTGGTCAGGGCGGAACCGACACACTCCACCGCTCGCGGTCAGCCGGTTCGGCGGCCCGGAAGATTGATCGTCAGCCTGAGCATTGTCGTGCTGACTGTGGCGATCCTGCAGACCGCCGTGGTTCCCGTGCTCGGAATCATCGCCGATCAACTCGACGCGTCCATCGTCGGTGTCAGCTGGGCGGTCACCGCCAACCTGCTCGCCGCCGCCGCGGCCACGCCGCTGATCGGCCGCCTCGCCGATCTGCACAGCAAGAAGCGCGTGTTGTTGTGGGTGCTCGCCATCGTGTTGGTGGGTTCCGTGCTCGCTGCCACCACATCGTCTCTGGCCCTTCTCATCCTGGCCCGTGTCCTGCAGGCAGCCTCGTTCGCGCTCTATCCGATCGGGGTCGCGATCCTGCGCGAGGAGCTCACCGAGGACCGGATGGTGTCGGCGATGTCGGTGCTGTCGGCAACGTTGGGCTTCGGCGGCGGAACCGGTCTGGTGGTCGTCGGCCTTCTGATGAACCACGGCGCCAACTATCACCGCGTCTTCTGGCTGACCACCGGCTTCACCGTCGTCGTCATCGCCGTCGTGGTCTTCGCGGTGCCCTCCCGGCCGCGGAGCACGACGGGTTCGATCGACTGGCTCGGCGCCGCGGGCCTTGGGGCCGGACTGTCTCTGGTGCTGTTGGCCATCACTCAGGGCCACACCTGGGGCTGGACGTCTCCGAGGACCTTGGCGTGTGCCGCCCTGGGCATCGCCGTCACGGTCGGCTGGTGGGTTTGGGAACGACGGGCCAAGCAGCCGCTGGTGTCGACGACGATGCTGAGCCGACGCCCGATCCTGCTCACCAACCTCGCCACCGTATTCGTGGGCATGGGCCTGTATTTCGCGTTCCTCGGCCTAACGCAGTTCGTCCAGATCCCGCGCGAGGCAGCCGGTTACGGCTTTGGGGCGACAGTGCTCGAGGCCAGCGTCGTCTACCTGTTGCCCGGTGCGATCACCGGATTTCTCGTGGCGCTGATCAGCGGGAGGTTCATCGACCGCTTTGGCGCCCAGCCGGTACTCATCGTGGCGGCCGCTGCCGGAATCACCGGCTTCCTCTTCATATCCTTCGCCCACTCCGCGCCGTGGCAGGTCATCGCGGCCAGCATCCTGGCCAACGTGTACATCAGCCTCGGCTACGGTGCGCTGCCTGCGCTGGTGGTCAGTGAAGTCGCCGCGGGCGAAACCGGTGTCGCCACCGGCATGAACGCGATCGCCCGCACGATTGGGAGCTCGATTGCCGCCGCGCTGGTCGCCGTGGTGTTGGGGCGAACTGCGAGCGGCACCGCGGTGCCGATGGAGAGCAGCTTCGTCGCGGTCTTCGTCGGCGGGGCCGCGACCGCCGCGCTGGCGCTGATGCTGATCGCACTGTCCCGGGTCAGGGCCCGGCCGGCAGATACCGTCGAGGCACGGTACGAATCCCGCGCCATGAACCACGAGTGGGGTTAGCGCAACGCGGCGAGGTTGGTCACCGACTTGCGGACCTCGGACTGCAGCACCTTGGCGACCAACTGACCGAGCCGGGTGCTCAACAAACCGCCTTTGAGTTCGGCCAGGACCTTGAACCGGGATCCGGGCGGATCCTCCTGGACCTCGATGGTCAACGAGATGCGGACTCCGCCCCGGCCCGCGCCGTTCATCTCGATCAGCTTTGGTTCGTCGTAGCGGGTGACCCGCCAGTGGATGACGTTGCGGAACCCCTTGACCTTGATGCACGACGACACGCAGGTGCCTTCCTCGATCGTCGTGGGCACCTCGCTTCGCCAACCGCCGAAGATCGTCAGCCACTCGCCAAAGCGACCCAGGTCCGACGCCAGCTTCCACGCCGGCTGCGGAGCTAGATCGGTCGCCACCGAAACATCAATCTTCGCCATATTGCTCTCCTACCCCCGCAGGACGGAACGCAAAACTAAAGTGACAGTCCCCGCGCCGTCGCGCCGGGCCTGCCGGCTGCCGACGGTCAGCCGTGGCCCAGAGCTGGCCCCAGCCGCGAAATCTGCCCCTCGGTCGCCGCCGACACAAGCGATTCCATTGTCGAAATGTAAATTCGTTGCGGAATCGCTTGCGAAGGACGACGGAATCCGCGATTGTTTACCCGAAAGCTACGGGGGCTTTAGGGAGGACTCGCCCTGACCGGCACACACACCACCGCCGCAGATCAATCGACGGGACGAGACGGGGCCACCAGCGCCAAGGGCGGTCCGGTAGTCGAGATCGACAACGTCACGAAGCGTTTCACCGACTACGTGGCGGTCAACGAAGCAGACTTCTCCATTGGCTCCGGCGAGTTCTTCTCGCTGCTGGGGCCATCGGGCTGCGGCAAGACCACCACGCTGCGGATGATCGCTGGATTCGAGACCCCGACCGAGGGCGCCATCCGGCTGGAGGGCAAAGACGTCTCGCGGGTGCCACCGCACAAGCGCAACGTCAACACGGTTTTCCAGCACTATGCGCTGTTCCCCCATATGACGGTGTGGGACAACGTCGCGTACGGTCCGCGGAGCCTGAAGAAGGACAAGGCCGAGGTCACGAGGCGCGTCGACGAACTGCTCGAGATCGTGCGCCTCACCGATTTCGCGAAGCGCAAGCCCGCACAGCTCTCCGGCGGCCAGCAGCAGCGCGTCGCGCTGGCCAGGGCGCTGGTGAACTATCCGAGTGCGCTGCTACTGGACGAACCGCTCGGGGCACTGGATCTCAAGCTCCGGCAGGTCATGCAGTTCGAGCTCAAGCGGATTCAGCGCGAGGTCGGAATCACGTTCGTCTACGTGACCCACGACCAAGAGGAAGCGTTGACGATGAGTGACCGCATCGCGGTCATGAACGCGGGCAACGTCGACCAGATCGGCAGCCCGACCGAGATCTACGACCGGCCTGCGACCGTGTTCGTCGCCAGCTTCATCGGCCAGGCCAACCTGTGGGCGGGTCGCCAGAGCGGCCGCGCCAACCGCGATTTCGTTCAGGTCGACGTTCTCGGTACCTCGCTGAAGGCCAGGCCGGGCGACACCACCATCGAACCCGGCGGGCAGGCCACCCTGATGATCCGGCCGGAACGCGTTCGGGTGTCGATGGACCCGCCGACAGGCGACGTGGCGACCGTGGCAGCGACGATCACGGACCTCACCTTCCAGGGGCCTGTCGTCCGGTTGTCGCTGGCCGCTCCCGACGACTCGGCCATCATCGCCCACGTCGGGCCCGAGCAGGACCTGCCGATGCTTCGACCGGGTGACCAGGTGCACGTCAGCTGGGCACCCGAGGCTTCGCTCGTGCTTCCGGCCGCCGACATACCCACCACCGAGGACCTCGAGGAGATGCTCGACGACTCGTGACGGAGCGTCCGTCAACCCGTCCCCTTTCCCCAGGAATCCAACGAAAGGCACAGTCGCCATGCCACGAGAAATCGATCCCCGGCTCTTCGCACGACTCGCTTCGAATCCCACGTCCCGCCGACGCTTCATCGGTGGTGGCGCAGCCGTTGCGGCCGCCGCTGTGCTTGGACCGTCCTTCCTCGCCGCCTGCAGCAAGAGCGAGAGCGGCGGCGGCGGAGAGCAAGCGGCGTCCGGTTCGCTGCGCATCTCCAACTGGCCCGCTTACATGGCCCCCGATTTCGTCAAGGGGTTCCAGGACAAAGAGGGCGTCACGGTCGACTACAAAGAGGACCTCAACGACAACGAGGAGTGGTTCGCCAAGATCAAGGAGCCGCTGTCGCGCAAGCAGGACATCGGCTCAGACCTTGCCGTGCCGACCACCTTCATGGCGGTCCGGCTTCAACAGCTCGGTTGGCTCAACGAGTTGAACCACGGCAATATCCCGAACATCGAGAATCTCCGCCCCGATCTGCTGGAGGCCAGCGTCGACCCCGGTCGTAAGTTCAGCGCGCCCTACATGTCCGGGTTCGTCGGTCTCGGCTACAACCGGGCGGCGACCGGCAGGGACATCAAGAGCATCAACGATCTCTGGGATCCGGCCTTCAAGGGCCGGGTCAGCATGCTCTCCGACACCCAGGACGGTCTCGGGATGATTATGCAGTCGCAGGGCACGTCGCTCGACAAGCCAGACGAGGCAAGCGTCCAGAAGGCCGTCGACCTGGTCAAGGAGCAGAAGGACAAGGGCCAGATCCGCCGCTTCACCGGCAACGACTACCTCGACGATCTTGCCGCAGGCAATCTTGTTGTCGCTCAGGCATATTCAGGCGACGTCGTGCAGCTGCAGGCAGATAATCCCGACGTGCA
>Ga0207678_10006174_pt1 | contig 10655 bp, 8 predicted proteins | sample KBSC63metaG_FD_184319 | JGI IMG/M metagenome (GOLD analysis project Ga0207678, IMG submission 184319) | Corn rhizosphere microbial communities from Kellogg Biological Station, Michigan, USA - KBS C6-3 metaG (SPAdes) (version 2) | ecosystem: Host-associated > Plants > Roots > Rhizosphere > Soil ...
GCGTGGTCGACGAGATCAGCGCCCAGGGCGGCACACCGCTGGTCGTCGCCGAGGACACCGTGGTGCGCGGCGTGATCCGGCTGTCCGACGTCGTCAAGCCGGGGATGAAGGAGCGCTTCGCCGAACTGCGCTCGATGGGCATCAAGACGGTGATGATCACCGGCGACAACCCGCTCACCGCGAAGGCCATCGCCGCGGACGCCGGCGTCGACGACTACCTCGCCGAGGCCAAGCCCGAGGACAAGATGGCCCTCATCAAGCAGGAGCAGGAGGGCGGCCGGCTGGTCGCGATGACCGGCGACGGCACCAACGACGCTCCCGCGCTCGCCCAGGCGGACGTCGGGGTCGCGATGAACACCGGCACCTCGGCCGCCAAGGAGGCCGGGAACATGGTCGACCTCGACAGCGACCCCACGAAGCTGATCGAGATCGTCGAGATCGGCAAGCAACTGCTGATCACCCGCGGCGCACTGACCACCTTCAGCGTCGCCAACGACCTGGCCAAGTACTTCGCGATCCTGCCCGCGATGTTCACCGGCATCTACGCTCAGCTGGGCGGGCTGAACATCATGCACCTGGCCACGCCGAAGTCGGCGATCCTCTCGGCCGTCATCTTCAACGCGCTGATCATCGTCGTGCTGATCCCGCTGGCCCTGCGCGGCGTGCGGTACAAGCCGTCTTCGGCCTCGGCGCTGCTGCGCCGCAACCTGCTCGTCTACGGCCTCGGCGGGATCGTCAGCCCCTTCCTCGGGATCTGGCTGATCGACCTGCTGGTCCGCCTCATCCCCGGAATCGGGTGACTTCCGTGAACACGCTCGTCAAACAGACCTGGGCCGGGCTGCGCGTCCTGCTCGTCATGACCGTCCTGCTCGGAATCCTCTACCCCCTCGCGGTGTGGGCCGTCGCCCGCATCCCCGGCCTCGACGGCAACGCCGAAGGCTCGGTCGTCACGCAGAACGGCCAGGCCGCCGGATCTTCGCTCATCGGCGTCGACCCCGTGCCCGCCGACCCCGCGCACGACAGTTGGTTCCACACCCGGCCTTCGGCGGCCAATCCCGACCTGCCGTCGGGTGCGTCCAACAAGGGCCCGTACAACGAGGACCTCGTGAAGAGTATCGGGGAGCGCAAGGACGCCATCGCGAAGCGCGAAGGCGTGTCGCCCGATCAGGTGCCGCCGGACGCGGTCACCGCGTCCGGATCGGGGCTCGATCCGGACATCAGCGTCGCCTACGCCGATCTCCAGGCCGCGCGCGTCGCGAAGAACACGGGGCTGTCGCTCGACCGGGTGAAACAGCTGATCGAGGAGAACACGAGCGGGGCCGGGATCGGCGTCCCCGGCGTGAATGTGCTCCCGCTCAACTTGGCCGTGCAAGCCGCGGCCGGAGGGGCACACTGACAGCGTGACCACCGAGAACGCACCCGCGAAGCCGCGCCGGGGAGAGCTGAGGATCTACCTCGGCGCGGCTCCGGGCGTCGGCAAGACCTTCGCCATGCTCGGCGAAGCACACCGGCGCCTGGACCGCGGCACCGACGTCGTCGTCGGGCTGGTGGAGACGCACGGCCGCGAAAAGACGGCGGTGCTGCTGGAAGGCCTGGAAATCCTCCCTCGGCGCCACGCCGGGCACCGCGGCCGCGACTTCGACGAGATGGACGTCGACGCGATCCTCGAGCGCGCCCCGGAGGTCGCGGTCGTCGACGAGCTCGCGCACACCAACGTGCCCGGCTCGCGCAACGCCAAGCGCTGGCAGGACGTCGAGGAGCTGCTGGCCGCCGGCATCGACGTGCTGTCCACGGTCAACGTGCAGCACCTGCAGAGCCTCAACGACGTCGTCGAGCGGATCACCGGCGTCACGCAGCAGGAGACCGTCCCGGACGAGGTCGTCCGCCGAGCCGAACAGCTGGAGCTGGTCGACATCACCCCCGAGGCGCTGCGGCGGCGGCTCGCCCACGGCAACGTCTACCCGGCCGAGCGGATCGACGCCGCGCTCGGCAACTACTTCCGCCCCGGCAACCTCACCGCGCTGCGGGAGCTGGCCCTGCTCTGGGTGGCCGACCAGGTCGACGTCGCCCTGCAGCGCTACCGCGCCGAACAGCGGATCACCGACACGTGGGAGGCACGCGAACGCGTCGTCGCCTCCATCACCGGCGGCCCGGAGAGCGAGACGCTCATCCGCCGCGCCAGCCGGATCGCCACCCGGGCCGGCGCCGAGCTGCAGGTGGTGCACATCCTGCGCGGCGACGGCCTGGCCGGCATCGGCCCGGCCGCGATGGCCCGCTACCGCAAGATCGCCGAGGAGGTGGGGGCGACGTTCCACACCGTCGTCGGCGACGACGTGCCGGCCGCCCTGCTGGACTTCGCCCGCGGGGTCAACGCGACCCAGCTGGTCATCGGGACCTCGCGGCGGTCCCGGGTGGCGCGGCTGTTCGACGAGGGCATCGGCGCTTCCGTGGTCCAGCGGTCCGGGCCGATCGACGTGCACATGGTCACCCACGCCGAGGCGGGCGGCCGGCTGCGGGCCCGGCTCGGTGCCAGCCCGCTGGGCCTCTCGCGGCTGGTCGCGGGCTGGGTGCTGAGCATCCTGCTGCCGGCGCTGGTCACCGTCGTCGGCGTCTTCGTGCCGAGCGGGCTCGACTTCGCCACCGACGTCATCTCCTACGTCCTCGTCACCGTCGTCGTCGCCCTGGTCGGCGGCCTCGGCCCGGCGCTGCTGGCGGCCGTTTTCGGTGCCGGGCTGCTCAACTTCTTCTTCACGCCGCCGCTGTACACGCTGAACGTGCACACCCCGCAGAACCTGGTCACGCTGATCGCGATGGTCGTGGTCGCGGTGCTGGTCGCGCTGGTCGTCGACCAGGCCGCACGCCGGGCCGCGCAGGCGGCGCGCGCCCGGACCGAGGCGGCGCTGCTGGCCTCCTACGCCCGGACCGTGCTGACCCACGCGAACCCGATCGAGCGGCTGCTGGCGAAGGTCCGCGAGAACTTCGCGCTGACGTCGGTGACCCTGCTGGAGAAGCAGGACGGCGGGTGGCAGCCCGTGGCGACCGCGGGGGAGCACCCGTGCGCCGACCCGGACGAGGCCGACGTCGACATCGCCGTGACCGCCGACGTCCACCTGACCCTGCGCGGCCGGGCGCTGCCGGCCGCCGACCGGCGCGTCCTGGAAGCCGTGGCGGGGCAGGCTTTCCTGGCCCTGCGGCAGCAACGGGCCGCCGCCGCGGCGGCGCGGGCGGAGCGCAAGGCGGAGGCAACCGAACTGCGGACGACGCTGCTGTCCGCGGTCGGGCACGACCTGCGGACGCCGCTGACGTCGATCAAGGCGTCCATCGGCAGCCTGCGCGCCGCGGATCTGGAGCTGTCCGAAGAGGACACCGCGGAGCTGATGGAGGCCATCGAGCTGTCCGCCGACCGGCTCGCCGGCCTGATCGACAACCTCCTCGACTCGTCCCGCCTGGCGACCGGAGCCGTACGCCCGCACCTGCGCCCGGTCGGCTACGACGAGGTCGTCGCGCACGCGTTGTCCAATGTGGACGGGTCGGACGCGGTGGAGGTGGCGGTGGACGACCGGCTGCCGTCGGTGCTGGCCGACCCCGGCCTGCTGGAACGGGTGGTGGCGAACGTGCTGGACAACGCGCTCCGGCACGGCGGCGCGCCGGTGTCCGCGCGGGCCAGCGCGCACTCCGGCCAGGTCGAGCTGCGGATCATCGACCACGGCCGTGGCCTGCGCAAGGGCGCCGCGGACTCGGCGTTCGCGCCGTTCCAGCGGCTCGGCGGCGACCGGGACACGACGCCGGGCGTCGGACTCGGGCTGTCGGTGGCGAAGGGGTTCACCGAGGCGATGGGGGGCACGATCCGGGCCGAAGACACCCCGGGTGGCGGGCTCACGGTCGTGGTTTCCCTGCCCGCTTTCAGTGTGGAGTTCGAACAGGAGGGGGTGCGATGAGCGACCCGGGCGCCACCGTGCTGGTGGTGGACGACGAGCCGCAGATCGTGCGGGCGCTGCGGATCAACCTGACCGCCCGCGGCTACAAGGTGATCACCGCGCACGACGGCACGGCCGCGTTGAAGGCGGTGGCCGAGACCAAGCCGGACGTGGTGGTGCTGGACCTCGGCCTGCCGGACCTGGACGGCACGGAGGTGATCGCGGGCCTGCGCGGCTGGACGACGGTCCCGATCATCGTGCTGTCCGCGCGCGGCGACTCGGCGGACAAGGTCGAGGCCCTCGACGCGGGCGCCGACGACTACGTGACGAAGCCGTTCGGCATGGACGAACTGCTGGCCCGCCTGCGCGCGGCGGTCCGCCGTTCGGCGGTGGCGGGCGCGGACGGCGCGGACGCGGTGGTCGACACGGCGTCGTTCACGGTGGACCTGGCGGCGAAGAAGGTCCGCCGTCACGACGGCGAGGAAGTCCACCTGACGAAGACGGAGTGGGGCGTGCTGGAGCTCCTGGTCCGCAACCGCGGCCGGCTGGTGGCCCAGAAGCAGCTCCTGCACGAGGTGTGGGGCCCGTCGTACGAGACGGAGTCCCACTACCTGCGGGTGTACCTGGCCCAGCTGCGGCGCAAGCTGGAACGGGAGCCCTCCCGGCCCCGGCACCTGCTGACCGAACCGGGAATGGGGTACCGCTTCGAGGTCTGACCGGGGCCCGGGCGGGGTACTTCCCGGACATGGACGGGTCGAAAACGTGGCTGCTCGGCGGTGAGCGCATCCCGCCGGTGATCGTGCTGACGCTGGCGGTGGGCGCGACCTTCGGCGCCCTCGGCTGGCTCTTCACCGCCTTCGAGGGCGGCACCGGCTGGGCGACGTGGCTGCGCGTCGCAGCAGCCGGCGCCGGTGCCCTGCTGACGATCTACCTGTGGGCGCTGGTGGCCCACCGGTTGCGGCGCGGTCCCTAGAACCAGAAGGTCGGCTGGTCGATCCCGAACCGCAGCTTCGCGTACCGCTTGGACGCCGCGGCGGAGAAATAGATGTGCTGGGCCGCCGCGTGGAGGTCGCGGAAGCAGCGCTGCATCGGCTGGTCCGCGTGCAGGGCGCCCGCGCCCGCGTAGCCGAACGCGATGTTCACCGCGCTCAGCGAAGCCCGCATCGCCTGCTGCGTCGCCAGCAGGAACTGGCCGCGCTGCCGGACACCCGGGACGTCGCCCGCGCACGCCGTCTCCCACAGCTCGCCGAGGGCCTCGAAGACGAACGCCCGGGCCGAACGCAGCCGTCCTTCGGCGCGGGTCAGGGCGATCTGGACGTCACCGTCCTCGGCGATCGGACCCGGGCCCGGCGGGCGGAACTTGGCCGGCGCGAACGTCGTGAACTCGTCCAGCGCGCGCCGGGCGATGCCGAGCGGGACGCCCGCCATCAGCGTGCCCACGAACGTGAAGAACGGGAACCGCCACAGCGGCCCGTCGTGGCGGGCCGGGTTCGTGAACGGCGAGATCGTGTGCTCCTCGCGGACGACCGCGTCGATCTCGACGTCGTGGCTGCCGGTGCCGCGGAGGCCGCTGACGTCCCAGTTCTCCACCACCCGCACCTCGGCGGCCGGCACCACGGCGAGGCGCCAGTCCCGCGGGTCGCCGCCGGCGAAGGCGCCGTTGAAGAACAGGTCCGTGTGCGGGCTGCCGCTGCAGAACGCCCACCGGCCGGCGAGCGCGAACTTGCCGGCGCCGTCCGGGGTGAGGCGGCCCATCGGCGCGAACACGCCACCGCCGACCGGGTCCGGCGTGCCCGCCACGAGGTCCGCCGCGACGGCCGGGTCCAGCCAGGCCAGGAACGCCGAGCCGTTGCCGATGGTGATCGTCCAGCCGGCGGAGCCGTCCGCGCGGGAGAGCTCCTCGACCACCTCGACGATCCGGGCGGGCGGCAGCTCCTGCCCGCCGAGCGCGCGCGGCGCCGCCAGGTGGAAGAGCCCGGCCGCGCGGACCCGCTCGACCAGGTCGCGGGGCAGGGTCTGGAGCTGCTCGGCTTCGACGGCCCGCGCGCTCAGCTCGGGCGCGAGGTCCCGCGCGGCGGTGACGGCGTCGGTCGTGGCTTGTTCCATCATGGTCAGCGCCCCCTCAGGGTGTCATGATAGATGCAGTTCTATTCGATAGAGGAGTCTCTACCTAAATGGACGGCCCTGTCAAGCGTCGTTATGACACCTCGCGGCGTCAGGAGCAGGCGCGCGAGAACCGCCGCCGGATCCTGGCGGCGGCGTCGGAGCTGTTCCGGGAGAAGGGGTACGCGGGCACGGCGATGCCCGAGGTGGCGAAGGCGGCGGGCGTGGCCGTGCAGACCGTCTACAAGGCGTTCGCCAACAAGGCGACCCTGCTCAAGGCCGTTTTCGACGTCACGGTCGCCGGCGACGACGAGGACGTGCCCATCGCCGGCCGTGACTTCATCGCCGAGATCCGGGCCGAGCCGGATGCGGTGCGCAAGATCGAGCTGTACCTCGACCACCTGGTCGGCGTCGCGCCGGCGGTGTCCCCGGTGCAGCTGCTGGCCCGCGACGCGGCGGCCGCCGACCCCGCGGCCGCCGAGGTGTGGGTCCAGATGCGGCAGGAGATGCTGACGGCGATGACGTACTTCTCCGCCGAACTGGTGGGCACCGGGCAGGTCAAGCCGGGCCTGACCGCCGACGACGTCCGCGACATCCTGTGGACCTACCACGGTCCCGAGCAGTACGAGCTGCTCTGCCTGGAACGCGGGTGGTCCGCGGAGCGCTACGGGAAGTTCCTGCGCGACGCGATGGTCGCGGCCGTCCTGGCCTGATCTCGGCGGCGCTCGGGTTTATGCCGTGGTGCTGGGGCCGGTCGTGCTCGACGAGGGGGCGCCGGCCGAGCTGGAACCGCCGCCGGGCGGGCTGCTCGGCGCCGTCGGCTCCGTGGTGGGCGTCGTGGGGGTGGTGGGCGTCGTGGGAGTCGTCTTGGTCGTCGGGGGCGTCGTCGGGTGCTGGCTCGTCGGGGGCGGGTTGCCGCCCGTGTCGTTGCGCGGCGGCGGGGGTGGCGAAGACTGGGTGACGACCGTGGTGGTCGTCTTGCCGTCCGGGCTCACCGACACCACGGTCGTGGGCGCGCTCGACGACGTGGGGCTCGACGTGGTCGGCGCCCCGCTGGAACTCGCCGGGTCGCTCGACGACGGCGACGCCGGCAGCGTCTGCACTCCGGCGGGGAGGGTGCCCTGGCCGCCGGGGCCGCCCGTGCCGCCCGCGGTCGGGGCGGGGCCCGGCCCGGCGAGCTCGGCCACGGCGGCGAACGCGGTCGCGACGACCAGCCCGGCCACCCCGAGCACGACGTACCCGGTGCGGTTCGGTTTGCTGCTCTTGGGCGGCGCGGTGTCGATCCTGGTGATCCGAGAGCTCGAATCCGACCCGGCGGGGCGGGGCATACGGGGCTCCTTGGGGACTTCGGGGAGAGGGCACAGGGGATTTCGGGGAGGCGCGGTGCAAGGTCGCGGAGCGGGGCGCTGGTGCAGATGGAGCAGTGTGCCCACGGCGGGGGATCGACCTCGGCGGGGAGGTTATCACCGCCGTGCGGGTATTCGCCCAGGTAGTGGCCTTGATCCGTTACTGTGCGCGGTCAGTTGACCCAGAAGGGAGGAATGGCGTGAGTGAGGAAGAAACCCACACCCGGTTGACGGCGTGGGTGCGCGGCCGGGTTCAGGGCGTCGGTTTCCGCTGGTGGACGCGCAGCCGTGCGCTGGAACTCGGCCTGGTCGGAAGCGCGAGCAACCTGGCCGACGGGCGTGTCGAGGTGATAGCGGAGGGTAATCGAGACCACTGTCAGCGGCTGTTGGCAGCGTTACGGTCGGGAGAATCACCCGGAAGTGTGGAGCACGTCGCCGAGCGCTGGTCCGACCCGAAAGGGGGACTCAGCGGCTTCGTGGAGCGGTAGGCCGTCCGGGGTGGGTGTGGCTCGTGGTGTTGCTGAGGCCGTCGCGGGTGTGCTAGGCGCGCCGAGGAGGGGGCGCGTCCGGCGGACCTCCGGGGCCCCCGGGTAGCCTGGGACGATTGAACCGCCCGTACCCGCGGCCAGAGGGGTCAGCAGCACGTGCACCTGAAAAGCCTGACGCTCAAGGGCTTCAAGTCCTTCGCCTCGGCCACCACGCTGCGCTTCGAGCCGGGTATCACCTGCGTGGTCGGGCCGAACGGCTCGGGCAAGTCCAACGTGCTGGACGCCCTGCGCTGGGTCATGGGCACCCAGGGCGCCAAGGACCTGCGCGGCGGCAAGATGGAGGACGTCATCTTCGCCGGCACGGCGGGCCGTGCCCCGCTCGGCCGCGCCGAGGTCACCCTCACCATCGACAACGCCGACGGTGCGCTCCCCATCGAGTACTCCGAAGTCTCGATCACCCGCCGGATGTTCCGCGACGGCGCGAGCGAGTACGAGATCAACGGCGACCGCTGCCGCCTGATGGACGTCCAGGAACTGCTCTCGGACTCCGGTATCGGCCGCGAAATGCACGTCATCGTCGGGCAGGGTCAGCTCTCGGCGATCCTCGAGTCCAAGCCCGAAGAGCGCCGCGCCTTCATCGAAGAGGCCGCCGGCGTCCTCAAGCACCGCAAGCGCAAGGAACAGACCCTGCGCAAGCTGGCCAACATGCAGGGCAACCTCGACCGCCTCGGCGACCTGACGACCGAGCTGCGCCGCCAGCTCAAGCCCCTGGGCAAGCAGGCCGAGATCGCCCGCAAGGCCCAGTCGGTCCAGTCCGAGCTGCGCGATTCCCGCCTGCGCCTCTTCGCCGACGACCTGGTCACCCAGCGCACCACGATCGCCCGCGAAGAGGCCGACGAGCGCACCGCCCGCCAGCGCCGCGCCGAGGTCGAGCAGCACCTCGAGATCGTCTCCGCCGAAGAAGCCGAGCTGGAGGCCTCACTCGCCGAGGACGCTCCGCTCCTGCAGACCGCCCAGGAGACCTGGTACAAGCTGTCCGCGCTGGCCGAGCGCCTGCGCGGCACGGTCCGCCTCGCGATCGAGCGCCAGCGGCACCTTTCCGCCGACGTCTCGGCGCACACCGGCGGCCGCGACCCCGAAGAGCTCCTCGAAGAGGCCGAGCGCGTCGCCGAGCAGGAAGAGGAGCTCAACGAGGCCGTCATGGAGGCCCGGGAGCTGCTCGCCCAGACCATCCTGCGGCGCGAGGACCTCGAACAGCGCGTCCAGGCCGCCGAGCGCGCGCACTGGGCCGCCGTCCGCGCCATCGCCGACCGCCGCGAGGGCATGGCCAAGCTGACCGGCCAGGTCGAGGCCCTGCGCAGCAAGAACGGCGCCACCTCCGACGAGATCGACCGCCTCAGCGTCTCCCTCGAAGAAGCCGCCGAGCGCGCCGAGATCGCCGTCGAAGAGCTGGAGATGGCCAAGGCCGAAGGCGGTGTGGAGGAATCCGACGACGCCGGCCTGATGGACCGCCACGACCGCGCCGTCGAGGCCAACAACGCGGCCAAGGCCCGGGTCGAAGAGCTGGTCAAGGCCGAACGCACGGCCGAGCGCGAGATCGCGTCGGAGAAGGCGCGCGTCGAGGCGCTTTCCATGGGGCTCAAGCGCAAGGACGGCGCGGGCGCGCTGCTCGGCGCGTCCCACGAGCTGCCGGGCCTGCTCGGCTCGGTCGCCGCGCTGCTCACCGTCGAGCCGGGGTACGAGGTCGCGCTGGCCGCGGCGCTCGGCCCGGTCGCCGACGCGATCGCCGTCGCGGGCGGCGAAGACGCCCTCCGCGCGCTGAAGTACCTGAAGGACACCGACTCCGGCCGCGCGGGCATCCTGCTCGGCGGTGCCGAGTCCACTGTGGACACGTACTCGTGGCCATCGCTGCCCGAAGGCGCGCGCTGGGCCCGCGAGGTCGTCACGGCGCCGGCGCAGCTGCGGCCCGCCGTCGAGCAGGCCCTGGACAAGCTGGCCCTGGTCCGCGACCTCGACGCGGCCCGTCACCTGGTCGCGGTGCACCCGGACGTCCGGGCGGTCACCGCCGAGGGCGACGTCTTCGGTGCCCGCTGGGCGATCGGCGGCTCGGGCAAGCGCGAGAGCGTGATCGAGGTCCAAGCCGCTGTCGACGAAGCCGCCGAGCGGCTCCGCCTGGCCGAACGCTCGCTGGAGCGGTACGCGGCCGAGCTGGAAGGCGCCCGCGCCGAGCAGCAAGCGCGCCGCGAAGAGGTTTCGCAGGCCAAGGACGCCCTGGGCGAGGCCAAGGTCCGCAAGGCCCGGTCGTCGGAGCGGCTCAACCGGATGCAGCAGGCGGCCCGCCAGGCCCAGGCCGAGGTCGAGCGGTTTTCCGGGCAGCGCGCGAAGGTCGAGCAGAGCCGCGTCCAGGCCCTCGCCCAGCTCGCCGAGCTGGAGGAACGCCTGGCCGCCGTCGCCGAGCAGCCCGTCGAGGACGATCCGGACACCGCCGAGCGCGACGCCGCCGTCGAAGAACTGGCCGTCGTGCGGCAGGAGGAGATGGAAGCGCGGCTTGCGCAGCGCACCTCCGAAGAGCGCGCCCGCAGCATCGCCGGCAAGGCCGAAGGCCTCCGCCGCGCCGCGCACGCCGAGCAGCAGGCCCGGGAACGCGCCGAGCGCGCCGCCGCGGCCCGCAAGCGCGGCGCCGAGATCGCCAACGCCGTCGTCAACGCCGGCGAGATCGCGCTCGAGCGCATCGAGTACTCGGTGCAGCGCGCCGCCACCGAACGCGACCAGGTCCAGGCCCGCCGCCAGAGCCGCGAGCA
>Ga0207678_10006176_pt1 | contig 10655 bp, 10 predicted proteins | sample KBSC63metaG_FD_184319 | JGI IMG/M metagenome (GOLD analysis project Ga0207678, IMG submission 184319) | Corn rhizosphere microbial communities from Kellogg Biological Station, Michigan, USA - KBS C6-3 metaG (SPAdes) (version 2) | ecosystem: Host-associated > Plants > Roots > Rhizosphere > Soil ...
CGGTTTTCGGAATTGAATGCGGCCAACGAGAGCATCGGCGACGAGGACAAGCGCAAGCAGTTCGACCGCGGCGAGATCGATGCCGAGGGTAAAGCACGCTTCCAGGGATTTCCGGGCGGCGGCCGGGCCGGCGCGTCGCAGCGCGGCTTCGAGCACGCCTTTCGGGGCGGTCCCGGTGCGCAGCAGGGTTTTCCCGGCGGTGCCGGTGGCGGTTTCGAGGATATCCTCAACAGCATGTTCGGCGGCGCCAGCCCGCGCGGCGCGCGGCCGGGCGCGCAGGGCTTTGAGTTCGATACCGGTGGCTATGCCGGCGGGATGCCCGATCTGGATTTGAACGTCGCCATGACGGTGACGCTGGAAGAATCAGTGAAGGGCGCCGAGAAGCGCGTACGTCTGCCATCCGGCAAGGAATTGAACGTCAAGATACCGGCCGGCGTCACGTCGGGCCAGCAGATCCGGCTCCGCGGGCAGGGCGAAAGCGCGCCAGGACATCGTCCCGGCGATCTGATGATCACGGTCACCATCGCTCCCCACGCTCACTTCAAGGTGGATGGCAACGACCTGCGCGTCGATCTGCCGATCACGCTGTACGAAGCCGTGCTGGGGGCCAAGGTGCGCGCGCCGACACTCACCGGTGCCGTGGAGCTTTCAATTCCGAAGAACACGTCGAGCGGACGGGTGTTTCGCTTGAAGGGCAAGGGCCTGCCGCTGGCCGGAGGCGCCGCGGGTGATCTCTACTTCACCGCCAGGATCATGCTGCCGGACGGCAACGATGCCGAGCTGGAAGCCCTGATGGAAAAGTGGCGCGACGGGCATCCGTATCATCCGCGGAGTGATCTGGGGTGAGGCGAGCAGCGATCAGTTCGCTGTCCTCATCCCCCGACCTTCTCCGTTTGATCGTAGATCTGGCGCGCGACCTGGTTGAGCCGGTCCTTGTCGGTGGGGCCTGACACGACATAGCCGACGCCCTTGTCAGCCCAGAACATGGCGCCGTCCTTGTCCTGCGCGGCATAGCGCATCTGGGTGGCGTCGGCTTTCGCCGCACGCGAAGTGTAGAGCGTGTAGCGCTCGCCCGACGGGCTCTCATACATGAAGAAGGCCGCAGGCGCTTCGGGGCCGGGCAGCAAGCGTCCGCCGACCAGCTTCAATCCGGCCGCATCGAGTTCGGGCGCCTTGATCTCGTAGCCGACGCGCTTCGACAGCCACTGCTGCAGGTGTGCACGTTCATTGGCTGCGACTTCGACCGGATGACGGACTTCGACCACATAGGTCCGGTGCGCACCGAGCGCGTCCACCGTGAAACTCCGGAATATCGATGGCGAGGTCGCTGCGCCGCGTGCGACCCAGCCCGCGCTGCCACCTGCAATGAAGGCGACAAGCGTGGCCGCGACGGCGCCGTAGATCCAGCGCCGCGGCTGCTGAACCAGTCGCTCGATTTCCAGCCGCTGCGGCACGGCTTCGTCGGCAATCGCATCGTAGCGGGCATGCAGCAACTCGGCCATTGCGCGCCATGATGCGACGCGCTCGGCATCGTCGGGATGTGTCGTAAGCCATGCCTCGACATCGGCGCGGCGCTCGGCCGGCAATTCATTGTCGACGAAGGCGTGCAATTCGTCTTCGGTCACGGGAATGTTCGGTCCGGTCATTATCATCTTCCCTTTAAATCATTTGACCGCGCGCAGCGCCGGGCGCTCGCCGTCGAGATAGGCTTTGACATGGGCGCGGGCGCGGGCGAGGCGCGACATCACGGTGCCGATCGGCACGCCCTGGATGTCGGCGACTTCGCGGTAGCTCAGGCCTTCGAGCATCACGAGCAGCAGCACCGAGCGCTGCTCTTCGACGAGGGCGGCAAGGGCGCGCGAGATGTCGCGCCCTTCGGCTTCGGTCCCGCTGGCATCCGGATTGTTGTCGAACAGTTCGGTGAAGACTGGTTTGCGTGCCAGCGAGCGGCGGCGGTTGCGGTTCAGATTGGTCAGGATCGTATAGAGCCAGCTTCTGAGATCGCCGCCGATGAACAGTTTCTCGGAGCGTAGCGCGCGCACGAGTGTGTCCTGCACCAGGTCGTCGGCAATGTCGGTGTCACGCGCCAGCGCTCGCGCATAGCGGCGCAGCGCCGGAATCATGCTCTCAACGCTCTCGCGAAAGGCGCTCATGGGGCTCGTGCCATCCGTTGCAATCCTGACGGTATCTTGGGCGGTCCGCAATTGCGCCGCATCTATCATAACACCTTGGCGGACCGTCTATTCCGGCGTTAAGCCCGGACGGTAAACAGCCACATAACCGGGCTTTTGGGCTGTACCGGACGCAAGTGCTGGTGTACCCCCAAGGCCAGATCGGCATGGACTGCCAAGTTATCAGCCAAGCAAATAGGATGTGATATGAGTGAAGTTTCAGGCCTGATGAAGGGCAAGCGCGGCGTCATTCTCGGCGTGGCCAATAACCGTTCCATCGCCTGGGGCATTGCCAAGGCGTGCCAGGCGCAGGGCGCCGAGATCGCGCTGACCTATCAGGGCGATGCGCTGAAGAAGCGCGTGGAGCCGCTGGCGGCGGAACTGGGCGCGCTCGTGCTTGGTCATTGCGACGTCACGGATGCCGCGACCATCGATGCGGTGTTCGACGAGCTCAAGGCGAAGTGGGGCAAGATCGACTTCGTCGTCCATGCCATTGCGTTTTCCGACAAGAACGAGCTCGAGGGCCGCTATGTCGACACCACGGCGGAGAACTTCAGCAAGAGCATGCTCATCTCCTGCTATTCGCTGACCGCGGTTGCGCAGCGCGCCGAGAAACTAATGACCGACGGTGGTTCGATCATCACGCTGACTTATTACGGCGCCGAGAAGTGGATGCCGAACTACAACGTGATGGGCGTCGCCAAGGCCGCGCTCGAAGCCAGCGTGCGCTATCTGGCGGCTGACCTGGGCGAGAAGGGCATCCGCGTCAATGCGATCTCCGCCGGCCCGATCAAGACGCTGGCCTTCGCAGGGATTGCCGACTCCCGCTATCTGCTGAAATACAACGAGGTCAATGCGCCGCTGCGCAAGAACGTCTCGATCGACGAAGTCGGCCAGAGCTCGATGTATTTCCTGTCTGACCTGTCCTCTGGCGTCACCGGCGAAGTGCATCACGTCGATGCTGGCTATCACGTGCTCGGCACCAAGGTGCCGGATGCGCCGGATATCTCGATGGGCGGCAAGGACTGATCGCTTAGTCCATGCCGAAACCAACGATCTATTATATTCGCCACGGTCAGACCGAATGGAATGCCGCCGGTCGCTTTCAGGGCTCGAAGGACATTCCGCTCAACGATCTCGGTCGTGAGCAGGCGGCGCATGCCGGTGGTGTCCTTAAAGATCTGCTGGCGCGCGACGGGCGCGCCAGCGGCGATGTCGCATTCGTCTCCAGTCCGCTCGGCCGCGCGCGCAACACCATGGAACTGGTGCGCGGCAAGCTTGATCTGCCGCATGACGACTACGTCCTCGACGATCGTCTGCGTGAGATCGGCTTCGGTCACTGGGAAGGATTCACGTTGGCCGAGCAGGAAGCCGCACATCCCGAGATCTTTGCGGCGCGCTTGCGCGACAAATGGAGCCTGCCGGCGCCGGGCGGCGAGAGCTACGCTGAGGTGCAACTCCGGATGCGCGAATGGGTTGACGGCCTGACGGGCGATACCGTTGCCGTTGCCCATGGCGGTACGGCGCGGGCGCTAATGGTGGCGCTGGGCTTTGAGACGCCGGACGGGGTCAGTGAGCTGCCGATCCAGCAGGGCGCGGTCTACGTGTTCAACGCCGACGGGATGGACAAGTTTAGTTAAGCATTGCGGCTGACCGGGCGATTTGACCCCTCGGACGGCCCGCGTTACGACATCTGCTCAATCAGCGAGCGCCCCATGTCCCACAACACCTTCGGCCATATGTTCCGCGTCACGACCTTTGGCGAGAGCCACGGGGTGGCGATCGGCTGCGTGGTCGATGGCTGTCCGCCGCTGATCCCGCTCGATGTTGCCGAGATCCAGGCCGATCTCGATCGCCGCCGTCCCGGCCAGTCACGCTTCACCACGCAGCGCCAGGAGGCCGATGCGGTCAAGATCCTGTCCGGGGTCATGGCGCATCCGGAAACCGGTGTGCAGGTCACGACGGGGACGCCGATCGCGCTGCTGATCGAGAATACCGACCAGCGCTCGAAGGACTATTCGGAGATCAAGGACAAGTTTCGGCCGGGCCATGCCGACTTCACCTATGAGGCCAAATACGGGTTGCGCGATTATCGCGGCGGCGGCCGCTCGTCGGCGCGCGAGACGGCGACGCGCGTGGCCGCTGGCGCCATTGCGCGCAAGATCGTGCCGGGCATGACGGTGCGTGCGGCGCTGGTGCAGATGGGACCGCACAAGATCGACCGCGGCAACTGGGATTGGGACGAGGTCGCCCGCAATCCCTTCTTCTGCCCGGACAAGGACAAGGCCGCCTTCTTCGAAAGCTATCTCGACGGCATCCGGAAATCCGGCTCGTCGATCGGTGCGGTGATCGAGGTGGTCGCCGACGGCGTGCCGGCGGGATTGGGGGCTCCCATTTACGCCAAGCTCGACGGCGATCTGGCAGCGGCGCTGATGAGCATCAATGCGGTGAAGGGTGTCGAGATCGGCGACGGTTTCGGTGCTGCGGAATTGTCTGGCGAGGACAATGCCGACGAGATGCGCATGACCAATCACGGCCCGTCATTTCTCTCAAACCATGCTGGCGGCATCCTCGGCGGCATTTCCACAGGCCAGCCGGTCGTGGCACGTTTTGCAGTGAAGCCGACTTCGTCGATCCTGTCGCCGCGCAAGACCGTCGATCGCAATGGCGCCGATACGGACATCCTGACCAAGGGTCGTCATGATCCCTGCGTCGGCATCCGCGCCGTGCCGGTGGCGGAAGCCATGGCCGCTTGTGTGCTCGCCGATCATTTCATTCGGCATCGCGGACAGGTCGGCTAGAGTAAGTGACTGACCGAAGCCCGCGTTCGCGCGAGTTTGAAAGTGCCAGCCGTGTTGCCCGACAAGCTCAGAGAGATCATCGACTGGCTCAGTGACGGTGCGCGATCCGCGCCGACGCCATCGCGCATGATGGCGGAATGTTGCGAACGGCTTGTCGCTGCGGGGCTGCCGCTATACCGCGTCGGCATCTTCATCCGCACCCTGCACCCGGAAATCTTCGGCAGAAATTTCATCTGGCGTCCGGAGACCGGGGTGGTCCTCAGCTCGGTTGATTTCGACATTCAGGAGGCGCCTGAATTCCTCAGCAGTCCGCTTGCGCTGGTCTTCCGTGAAGGTGTCGAGGTCCGCAGCCGACTTCATGAGCCATCAACCACACCCTTTCCTTTTTTCGACGACATGCGCGCCGAAGGCGTTACCGACTATATCGCGATCCCGCTCACCTTCGTCGACAACATGCTCCACGCATCAAGCTGGACCACGAAGCAGCCTGGCGGTTTTACGGACGAGCAGCTTGCTGCCTTGAAAACGGTGCTGCCGACATTGGCGCGGTTGATCGAGGTCATCGGCATACGACGAGTGACGGTGACACTGCTCGATACCTATGTGGGCAATCGCGCTGGCGGACGTATTCTCGGTGGTCAGATCCGACGCGGCCACACCGAGACCATGCGCGCAGCGATCTGGTTGTCGGATCTGCGCGGATTTACGGCGCTGTCGGACCGATTGCCGCCGGAAAGCGTCGTCGAGATTCTCAACCTTTACTTCGATTGTCAGGTGCCTGCGATCCTCAAGCATGGCGGCGAAGTGCTCAAATTCATGGGCGATGGCCTGCTGGCCGTGTTTCCCATTGCTGAGGATGATACGGATCGTTCGATGGTTTGCGGTCATGCGCTGGAGGCCGCGCGTGAAGCCAGCGCTGCCGTTGAAGCGCTGCGCTGGTCGGATGCGGCAGGTGCCGAAGAGCGCTTTCGCTTCGGTCTGGCACTGCATGTCGGCAAGGTACTTTACGGCAATATCGGCGGCGGCAACCGGCTCGACTTCACCTGTATCGGCCCGGCGGTGAACCTCGCCGCACGTCTGGAGAAGATCGCGGGCAGGCTGCATCGTACAGTGGTCGCGTCGACCGCTTTTGCTGGTGCGACAGACGCCGACTGGGCCGATCTCGGTGAATTTCCCATCGCTGGCTTCGCCAAGGCCGAGCAGGTCTATGGATTGGGCGATGAAACCGCGGTCGCTGGCTGAGGTCAGTCGCCGCGCAGATGGGATTGCTTGAGGGCCGCGGTCAGGATCATCAGGGTCACCCAAAGCCGCAGCATCGCGAAGCTGAAGATAAAGACGAAGAAGATCAGGTTTCGGATGAAGGTGTTCGTCGTTGGCGCCTGCCCGTAGATCGCAATCGCGTTGCGAACGAGACCCTGGACAAAACCGAGGCCGAAATAGGCGGCGGTCAGGACCAGAAGGCCCACGCCGAGCCACGCGCGTCGCCTGGCGAATTCACGGCAAGCCGCGAAGAAACGAACCCTGTTGTCATGGCGTTCGACGCCGACGATCATCAGCAAGATCAGCGTGGCGATGGAGGCATTCCAGATCTTTCCGGCCGCCGTCGGCTGATCGAACGCCATGCCATCGATGCCGCCCATGAAGTTCAGGTCCAGCGGCGAGATTCCGAGCAATACAGAGATCATGCTTGCTACAAGCATCAGCGCGCCGATACGCGCCAGAATGCGCAGCGATAGTCGGAATTCATCCTCGAACGTCATCGCTCCGAGATGGGTCTCGCCGTCGGCAAGCTCGATCGACCGCCGTGCGGTCACCAGAAACGCGAGAAGAACGGCAACCGTGGCGACGAAGATGGCCGGCAAGGCGATAACGCCACCGCTGAACGCGATCACGCGCATTCCCGCTGCCAGCACGAGCCAAGGCAGGCATTCGATGAAGCGCAAAGGCCCGAACGACAATTCCGGCCGGGATACATATTGCTTGCGGAGTGCAATCGACATCTGGCGAGCTTGCCACATGCCGCCCAACCTCGGATTGAGCCGATCGTTAAATTTTTATCGTCTTGGTGGCCAAAGCAGAAGCGCCACGTCCTATTCTTCCGGCTCGGTCGTGAACAGAAGCGGATAGCCCTTGGCGCGGCCGGCGTCTGTCGCGCGGGTCGCCTTGGTCTCGGCGACGTCACGGGTGAATACGGCGACGACGCAGACGCCGCGTTGATGCGCCGTCATCATTACCTTGGCGGCTTGATCCTCGGACATGCGAAATTCCGCCTTCAACACCCGCACGACGAACTCCCGCGGCGTGAAGTCATCATTGACCAGGATAACCTTGTACAATTTCGGCCGCTCGACCTTCGGCTTGGTCTTAGTCTTGGTCTGCGGGGCGGTGACACTCTCGGGCATGCACACTCATCCGGACGATCGCGCTCTGTGGCGGCGACGCGACGATGATCACTCGGCCGCGCAATCCTTGAGGCGTTGCACGGCATCCTGATCGCCGCGCTGCACGGCCATTGGTTTCAGTTTACAGGCTCCGGGGACGTCGCGAAACTGCGGGTTCTGCGATAGTTTGAGATCGACCAATGCGGCAAGTGCGTCAGGCTCGCCAAGTTCCGCAGCCTGAATTGCCTCATACAGAACGATATTGAGCGAGGAAATCTGAACCTGCGGATGGCTGGCCAGCAACCGCAGGGCCTTTAGCCGGGAGTCGTAATCCCAGACCCCGGCAGTGATCAGCAAGTCGACCCCCTTTGACACGTCGCGTGGCACCAGCTTTCCATCGAGATAAAGCTGGCCGAGCAGGCCACTCGCGCTCGCCTGATGGCGCTGGCTTTGCAAGATCGATAATGCGCGCTTCGGATCGGCCGGGCCGCCTTCGCCATCGAGCAGCATCTGCGCCAGTTCGGTATCCCCTCCCAGACGATCGCGCGCGGCCTCTTCAAATAGTTTGCGGGCGCGCACGGGATCGTTGGGACGCGTGGCTTCAGCCAGCGCCGCCTTGGCGCCAAACGAGCCGCCTTGGGCGAGACGTTCGAGTAAATCCCGGCCGAGGGTCTGCTCGTCCGGCTGCGGGGATCGCGCGAGAAGCCGGGCAAGCCTGATCTGCTGGTCCGCACGGGTGACGTTCTCCGGCAGCGGCAACCGAAGCGCGCGCTCGGTCCAGTATCGTTCGGCCGAGGGATCCCGCTTTACGATGCCGCCACGACCATAGAGGATGGCGAGCCTGTATACCGCTGACGGGTTGTCCAGTTCGGCTGCCTTGATCAGCGCGCGCTGTGCCTCGTCGCGCGCAATCAGTTGTGGGCGATCAAGATGATAGTCCCATGAATTGTGCGACTCATAGATTGCGTAATTTGCCTCGCTATCGTTCCGGGCTGCGGCCTCGCGCAACAGTGCGACCGCCTCGGCGCGCCGTTCATGCGGCAGCGATTGAGCGAAGGCCACCTTGTTGCGGACATCGTCCGGAGCTGCAGCGAATGCTTCGCTGCAGGCGGTCTGGCGCATCCGGTAACGCAGCTTCTCTTGTTGCTCGGGGAGGTATTCGGTGGCGTTCCGCAAAAGACGGCGGCATTCGTTGGCTGCGTTGGCGCCGAACGGCTGAATAGGTTCGTCCTGTTCGGCGGCCCCTGTCTTGCGCTGTTCGGCAGGTGCTGAAACGAACAAAGCGATCGCTGCGCCGATGCAAGCGAGCAGTACGGCCAACACGATTGCGTGCCGCGCTGCGGGCTGGCGGCCACCGTTCATCGGCGCGTTCAAGGCGGCACTCATCTCGGCCATTCCGGTCGGCAATGGTGGATGTGGCGTTGGCGACATCCTGCGTTAGCTTTGTCGCGCGAACGTGCAAACCGTTCAAATCCGGGGCAGCCGCCCGTTAACTCTGCCGCAGCGGCAGAGCCGCCATGACCGGATTGTGAACATGCCTGCAGGTTCCTGCTTTGCGGCTCGTCATTTGCATGTCACCATTCGATTCTCAACGGGAGGGCCGCTATGCGCTGGTGTGTCTCGATTGGAGCGGTACTCATCGCGGGAGCGATGGCCGGCGGGGACGTCGCGAGCATGGCTGCGACAGGCCCGAAAGCGCAGTTTGCCCAGAGCAAGCAGGACCCCGTAGTCGATGTCGAACTGGTGCTGGCGGTCGACGTTTCCTATTCGATGGATATGGACGAGTTGGCGATCCAGCGCGAAGGCTATGCCCAGGCCATCGTCTCCAAGGAATTTCTTACCGCGCTCAAGAGTGGCCCGACAGGCAAGATTGCGGTCACTTATTTCGAATGGGCGGCATCGTCAGACCAGAAGCTGATCATTCCCTGGCGTGTCATCGATGGTCCTGAATCCGCCGACGCGGTGGCATCCGAAATCATGAAGACACCGATCCGCCGGGCGTCGCGGACGTCGATCTCGGGAGCGATCTACTACGCCATGCCGCTGTTCGATGAAAATGCGCTGCACGGTCTGCGCCGGGTCATCGATATTTCGGGCGATGGGCCGAACAACAATGGAGGACCGGTGACGGTCGCGCGCGACGAGGCAGTCGCGAAAGGTATTGTCATCAACGGCCTGCCGATCATGGCCAAGGAACTGTCCTACTCGACCATGGATATCGAAAATCTCGACCTCTATTATGAGGACTGCGTGATCGGCGGCGCGGGTTCCTTCGTGGTGCCGATCAAGGAGCGCGACAAGTTCAAGGAAGCGATCCGCACCAAACTGGTGTTGGAAGTCGCAGGATTGATGCCCGAGCCGCGCGCGATTCCTGTCGCCAACACGACGAAGGAGCCCCGCGTCAACTGCCTGATCGGCGAGAAGATCTGGCAGGATCGCTGGGGGCGTTAGTTCCCGTTAGCCATCGACCCGCGCAATCGCGTGGAAAAACGTGCCGGTGACATGGCCGCGCCGTCCGCCGCGTTCTGCCATGGGTTCGGCCTGCGCGTTGCGGAGATCGACCAGCGGGTCGTCGCTGCCCGGATCAATCAGTGACGCGTAGTGGAATTCGTGGCCACGGATTAGCGATCCATTTGGTCCGATAGGGCTGTCGGATAGCAATTGCGCCTCGCGATAGCCGAGATGCAGGCGCCGCTTGTGGAAACTCGTCGTGTGGCTGAGCAGCCCCGTCATCGCATGCCGGTTGCCGTCGGCATCCTCCAGGCCTTCACCGAGCACCATATAGCCGCCGCACTCGCCATGGACCGAACGTGTCTGTGCGAAGCGCACCAGCCCGTCGCGGAATCTTTGCGCCGAGGCAAGCGTTGCCACGTGAAGTTCGGGATAGCCGCCTGGCAGCCAGCATGCATCACAATCATCCGGCGGAGCTTCATTGGCCAGCGGTGAGAAGCGGACGACCTCCGCGCCGGCATTGCGCCAGCCGTCAATCAGGTGCGGATAGATGAAGGTGAAGGCAGCATCAGCGGCCAATGCAATGCGCTGACCCGGCGGCGGTAAGGCCGGCGCGGCATTGCGGGCCGGCTGTCCGTCGATCGGCGCAGCCAGCGCGATGATGGTATCGAGATTGAGGTGCTTCTCCGCCATGTCGGCGAGTACGTCCATCCGCGTGGCAAGGTCGCCATGTTCGCCAGCCTGGATCAGGCCGAGATGCCGTTCCGGCAATGTCAATTGCTCGTCCCGCGCCAGCGCGCCGAGCACCTTGATTCCGACGGTCGCGAAGGCGGGCTCGACGAGCGCGCGGT
>Ga0207678_10006178_pt1 | contig 10651 bp, 10 predicted proteins | sample KBSC63metaG_FD_184319 | JGI IMG/M metagenome (GOLD analysis project Ga0207678, IMG submission 184319) | Corn rhizosphere microbial communities from Kellogg Biological Station, Michigan, USA - KBS C6-3 metaG (SPAdes) (version 2) | ecosystem: Host-associated > Plants > Roots > Rhizosphere > Soil ...
CACCGGGCGACCGAGAGCCAGGCTGACGCCGACGTGGCCTAGCTCGTGCAGCATTACGCAGAGGGCGAGCGCAACGGCGAAGGCCAAGGCGACGAGGTAGGACACCGAACGGCTCAAGCCGTCCACTGCCTCGTAAACCACACCGCCGTACGTCACAGTGATCAGCGCGGCGATCAGAATCCATGACGGGGCGAAGTACAGCGGCACGCCGAAGAACCGACCCACGGGAAGCAGCCGACCGCCCGGCGCCGGTCTAGGGGGCGGTGTGTTGCTCACCTCGGCGATGCTACGGCTCCTCGCTTGGTGTTCTCCCAGAAACTGTCGCCGCTCGGCCTTACAGTGCTCGCCATGAGCGTTGTATCGCCCTGCGAGCCGGAAACGCCGGTGATCGGCTCTCTGTCGCCGTCCCGAGCCGCTGACTTCAAGGTCTGCCCACTGCTCTACCGCTTCCGCACGATCGATCGGATTCCAGAGCCGCCGTCCCGGATTGCGACGCGCGGGACAGTCGTACATTCCGTGCTCGAGCGGCTGTTCGACCTGCCGGCAGGCTCCCGTTCCGTGGAGGCGGCTCAGGCGCTCGTGGTGCCGGCCTGGGCTGACCTGCTCGAGCGGGCGCCGGAGTTGGCGGAGTTGTTTGCCGATGACGAGGCAGGCGCGGAGCTGGCCGAATGGCTCGAGTCTTCGCGCGCCCTCGTTGCGGGCTACTTCACGCTGGAGGACCCCAACCGACTCCAACCCGCGGCGCGGGAAGAGCTGGTCGAGGTCGTCGTTGACGGGCTGCGGCTGCGCGGTTATGTGGACCGTCTCGATGTCACGCCGAGCGGGGACATGCGCGTGGTGGACTACAAGACGGGCTCCACGCCGCGCGAAGCGTTCGAGGCCCAGGCGTTGTTCCAGATGAAGTTCTATGCCTTGGTGTTGTGGCGCACCCGGGGAGTGCTTCCCCGCCAGTTGAAGCTGATCTACCTGGCCGACCGGGACACGCTGTCCTACTCGCCCGACGAGCATGAGCTCACCAAGTTCGAGCACACCTTGCGGGCGATGTGGACAGCTATCGAGCGCGCCACCGCGTTGGGCGAGTTTCGAGCCAGCCCTGGCCGGATGTGCGAGTGGTGCCACCACCGGGTCCGGTGCCCCGCCTTCGGCGGCACGCCGCCGCCGTTTCCAGCTGACCCAGTCACCGAGCCAGACGCCGCTGGCATCGATGCCCCGCGCTCGGCCGGCTGACCAGTCGTGCGGCACCCAGCGACCTGCGGGTCAGGCCACGAGTGATCCGTCGACGGCCAGGTCTCGGGCGGCTTGGAGCAGCGTCGTATACCCCGGCGGGATGATGGCGCGTACCTCGACCGCCCACTCGGCCTGATCGGTGGGGCTTCGCACGACACCGCGCACGACCATCCGGTTCGGTCCCCGCGGGGCCACCGGAGCGATGGTCTCCGACGCCCAGCCGGCCGGCGCATGGGATACCCGGGCGGCGTTGATGGTCAGCACACCGTGGCCATCGGTGGACACCAGCTCGATCGACACCGGAACGTTGTGCGCGTCACGCAATCGCAGGCCGGACGGGTTGCCGCCAGGGAGCGCGACCTGGACATCATGCAGCTCCGCCTCCGTCATGCTGGTCGTGCTGCACTGCCCGGTGGCGCAGGCCGGCGGTACGAGCGGCGAGGTCGGGTGCGAACCCGGCTGCGGTCCGCGAAACACCGCGACGGCTACGGCAACTCCGACTCCGAGCACGATGACGACCTGTGCGACCCGCCGGAAGAGCGGGCGGCGAGACGCGAGCGCCAACCGGCCGTAGGCGCGCGCCGCCGGACGTCGGGTGGCGTCCACGACCTCGTCGACGCCCTCGTGGGTCGCGCCGGCATCGGTGATCGCCACGAGATCGACATCGGGGCGTTTGCGGCCCGACATGGCGTCTCCGATGGTCTGGGGCTTGGCCGAAGTTTACGCGAGACAGGTTGCTACGGCGTGGCTCCGTCTCGCAGCCATCTGGACACGGTGTGATGCTGGTGTGTTGTGGCCCGGCGTGTTCGCGCTGGTCGGGGTGCTGCTCGGCTGCGGGTTCACGCTTCTCGTCGCGTCGGTCACGGAGCGGTGGCGAACTCGGCGTCAGTTCCAGCGTTACATGCTCGATCGCAGATACACGCTCTACCAGCAGACCTTGGCGGCGATCGACGATCTGCTGTACATGCGCGACGACCACGCGGACTTTGGGCAGGCCGCGCGCACTCTTACCGCGGCGATCGTCGATCTCGAGTTGCTGGCGCCACCGGAGATCGTGGAGCTGGCCGATCAGTGCGCCACGCTGGTATTGCGGCGGCCGGGCAACCCGGTCGATGCGGCCCACGCCCGCGCGCGGCTCGCCGCAGCGGCCCGGCACGACCTGGCGACCGTTCCCCGGCCACGCGGTTCGATGCCGCGAACTACTGGTCGCCATGCGAGGCACTCGAGTCGGTCAGCCGACCTGCCGGACCGAGGCATCATGGGGTCGGTCAGCCCGGGCTTGCGCTGATCTACGTGCGCTGTCCATCCGGTTCGGTTCGAGCGTCAGACCACGAACGGACCATCGCGGCCAGATCCGGCAACGTCACGCCGGTCAGCGAATCCCGCACACTACGGGTGGGTGCCGGCTCGATCGCGACCTCGCTGGGTACCGCGAGCACGACGCATCCGGCCGCCTCGGCCGAGGCGATACCGAGTGGCGAGTCCTCGATCGCGACGCACTGCTCCGGGTTGGCGCCGACCAACGCCGCGGCGGTGAGATAGGGCTCCGGATGCGGCTTGGGATGGACAACCTCGTCGCCACACACACTGGCCGCGAACAACTCGCGCCCGAGGGTGTCCAGGGCGATCTCGGTGAGCGGGCGATTCGTCGAGGTCACGAGAGCGGCCGGCACACCGGCCGCGTGAACCGCGTGCAGTAGCTCTCGCGCGCCCGGCTTCCACACCAGAGAAGTGCGAAACAGCTCGGCGGCGCGCTCGGTGAGGTAAGCGCCACTGCTCTCCGGGTCCGCGTCGATGCCGAGGTCGTCGTGCATGATCGCGATCGATCGGGCCAAGCTCGATCCGACCATGCGCCGGCGTGCGCGCGCCGACAGGTCACCGCCCAACGCGGTGGCGAGATCCTCCAGCGCGAGATCCCAGAGCTTCTCCGAGTCCAGCAATGTGCCGTCCATGTCGAACAACACACCCTCGAGCTGAACTCCCGCAGTTGCTCGCCTCCGACTATTTCGCGACATCACGGGTACCCATCAGCGAGCCGGCTGCCAAGTCACTGTTGCTAGATGTCATGCGCCGAGACATTAGGGTCCGATGCTGGGGGCATCGATGGGCTTTAAGCTCCTGACTCTGATGACAGCTCTCGGACTCGGCATCGTCGGAGAGATGCGACTACGGGCTGGTAGGGCCTCCGATCGCGTCGCCGTAACTGCCGCTCAGTAGCCACGCCAGGGCGGCCTTGATATCGGCCCTCGGCAGGTCTATGCCGTGATCTAGCAGTATCCGGTCGATGTCGCGCACGAGCGCCGGAGGTGCGCGGTCGATCTCACCGGTCAGCGTGAGACGGCAGCGGGTGGTCGGAATCTGGGGCTTAGTGGCGGTCATGTCAGGTGCGCTTCTCACGACAGGCGGTGTGCGGGCCGACCGGGGAGGGTAGTCAAGCACCTCCAGCGCCTTCAACGCAGAAAGATGCGACTACGAGTTTGTAGGCCCTCCGATCATGTCGCCGTAACTGCCGCTCAGTAGCCACGCCAGGGCGGCCTTGATATCGGCCTTCGGCAGGTCTATGCCGTGATCTAGCAAAATCCGGTCGATGTCACGCACGAGCGCCGGAGGTGCTGCGGCGGGGTGATCCGCTCGACTCGGGTGCCTCACCGCATCGAGCCCTGCCCGTCGCCCGTTGCTCGTCGGAATCTGGGGTTTAGTGGCGGTCATGTCAGGTTCCGGACCGATACACCGCCGTTGCCTGACGATGCTCGTAGATGCAGTAAACCGAAGCAGGTCTGCGCCTAGTACGTAGTGGAGGACCACTCCGACGTGTAGTGACGTTACCGTTCTTCGCTTCTCAGGACCAATTTGGGTTGTTTGTCAGCCCGCACAAACGCCGCCCAAGCGGGCCTCGCCATAGAGCTGGACGCGCCACCAGGCAGTCCCTCATAGTGGCGGCCCCAGCCTTCCTATCTGTGCTTGCATTGCACCCACGGTGTGGGCAAGACTGTCCGGCGCGGCCCGGCTCGGCAACGAAGCCGGTCACGGGGGGCCGACCAAAACGTCAGCACGAACAGGGGCCCCGCGCACCCAAGACGTGGGTGGGCGGGGTGACTCTCGTTCTTCGCATCGCGTAGCTCTCGTCCCGTCGAGAGCTCACGAACCACGGTACGGGGCTCACGTGCTGCGGTCAGGTGTCGTCGAAAGCCGCGAAAAAGGCGGCAGCGGCTGCCTGCTCCGCCTCACCCAGCTGCGTTAGCTTCTCGCTTGCCTCGCGTGTCACCCCGTCGACCGGGCCGAGTCGGGCGATTGAGGGCAGCCAAGCTACCCCGATATATTTCGCGGCTTCGTCGTCGTAAGCCCCCTTGGCGTCCCGCCAAGCCTCCTGTGCCGCGGTGATCTCCTCGAGTTTGCCCATGCTTGTCCCCCGATCTCGTGGCGAATGTTTACCCTCGCGTCCCGCTGTTCTAACCGTCTCGCCCAGAGAGCAGAGCGCCCCGCCAGCCCCGACCCCTGGGGTAATCAGGACGCCCGGCGTTGCTGTCCGACCGGTAGCGCTCCGTGCGCGGGTGGCGAGCCCTTAGCTCTAGTTCGTTGTCGCCATCAGGCGGTGAACGGTGACGGCCTCGTTGACGATCAGCGCAGGACCGTCGGCCGGGTCAGCCGGCGGACGAACCTCGGCGATGATCTTCTCGGTTGGGCTCAGCCAGATCTCGTAACTGACTGGCGAATATCCGCCTGGTACCGGTTGCCCGGACGGATTCGCCTCGTCGGTCGGCTCGGCATCCTCGGTCGGCTCGGCATCCTCGGTCGGCTCGCTGATGCCGGCGCTGATCCACTCGGTTACCGCCGGAACCAGTACCAGTGGCATCAGGATCGGAATGAACAGGAGCTTGATCCAATCCCACATCGTGTTGCCGACGAACCCGGTCCAGGTAATCGGCAGCAGGTATGCGCAGGCGGCGAAGGCGGCAAACCCGATCATGACCACCGCGGTCGCGATCCAGTGGCGAGTTTGCAGGGAGCGTTCCGCAGTCCAGAACTTGACCGTCGCGATGATGACGGGCAGCAACAGCAGCTCTAGCCAGTCCCAGAGGGTGTTGCCGGCGAAGCCGGTCCATGTCCAGTGCAGCGAGTAGCCGAGCAGGACCAGAAGGCCGAATGCCACGGCGACGGCGGCCAACGTCCAGCGCCGGATCACGCTCATATGCTGATGCGATTGCAGCCACAGCGGTAACGCGGCCAACGACAGCGGGAGCGCGAGCAATTTAAGCCAGTCCCACAACGTGCCGTTCTGGGTGAGCCCGGTCCAGGACCAGTGGCCGGTATAGCCACCCCAGACGACTACGGCTGACGCGAGAAGCGCGCTGGCCATGACAGCACGTGATAGGCCACGGCGGGTGGTGAGTTGCGTGAATGTGGCGGACATGAGAACGCTCCGAACGACTGGCGACAACATTGGCTTGCTTCAGCATCGGCGCGTCTCGGCATTACCGCTGTCGCCCATCCGGGGGATGTCCAGCAGGATCCGCGCTACCCCCAATCGGGGGAGGCGAGCCTTGATCGCCGTTAGCTTGATCGCCGTTACGTGTTGAAGTACTTCGCCTCGGGGTGGTGGACGACAATGGCGTCCGTCGACTGCTCCGGGTGCAGCTGGAACTCCTCCGACAGCTGCACCCCGATGCGCTCGGGCCGGAGCAGGCTCACGATCTTGGAGCGATCTTCGAGATCCGGGCACGCGCCGTAGCCCAGGGAGTACCGCGCTCCGCGATAGCCCAGTTTGAAGAAGTCCTCGACGTTGGCCGGATCCTCGGATGCGGCGGTCACTCCGCTCGGAAGTACCAGTTCCTCGCGGATCCGCCGGTGCCAGTATTCGGCGAGCGCCTCGGTCAGCTGAACGGATAGTCCATGGGCTTCCAGATAGTCGCGATATGCGTTGGCCTCGAACAACTGGTGGGTGAATTCGCTGATCTTGTCCCCCACCGTGATCACGGTGAAAGCGACGACATCCAGCTCGCCGGAATCCTCGGCGCGGAAGAAATCGGCGAGGCACAGCCGGCGCTCACGCCGCTGACGGGGAAAGGTGAACCGGGTGCGCTCCGTCCCCGTCGAGTCGAGGACGATGAGGTCGTCGCCCTTGCTGACACATTGGAAGTATCCGTAGACGACAGCCGCTTCCAAGATCCCTTCGGTCTGGAACCGATCTAGCCAGTAGCGCAGCCGTGGACGTCCCTCGGACTCGACCAACTCGTCGTACGTGGGGCCCTTGCCGCCCCGTGCACCGCGCAGGCCCCACTGGCCCATGAACGTCGCGCGCTCGTCGAGCAGCGCGGCGTAATCGGCGAGCGCGATGCCTTTGACAATCCGATCTCCCCAGAACGGCGGCACCGGGATGGGATTGTCGGTCGCCACGTCCGACCGCGCCGGCAGCTCCGCCACCGGTTCGGTCTCCTCGGCGCGGCGCCGGTCTTCCGCGATCTTGAGCGACCGCTGCCGCCGGGCCCGGCGCTCGGCGAGCTTTCGGGTTTCCTCGTCCGAAAGACGGGTGTCGTCCGGGCCGTTCGGGGTCGTCGCGACATGCCCCTTGCGGACGGCCATGAGTGCATCCATGAGACGGAGGCCTTCGAACGCGTCCCTCGCGTATCGCACGTCGCCCTCGAAGATGTCGGAGAGATCCTGTTCGACGTAGCCCCGCGTCAGGGCGGCACCACCCAGCATGACCGGGTATCGATTGGCCACCCCTCGAGCATTCATCTCCTCGAGGTTCTCTTTCATGATCACGGTGCTCTTGACGAGCAGTCCGGACATCCCGATCGCGTCGGCGTCGTGCTCGTCCGCCGCCTCCAAGATCGCATTGATCGGCTGCTTGATGCCGATGTTCACGACGGAATAGCCGTTGTTGGACAAGATGATGTCGACCAGGTTCTTCCCGATGTCGTGCACATCGCCCTTCACCGTGGCCAGGACGATCGTGCCCTTGCCGGCCGAGTCCGCCTTTTCCATGTGTGGTTCGAGATAGGCGACGGCCGCCTTCATGGCCTCGGCTGACTGCAGCACGAACGGCAACTGCATCTGGCCGGAGCCGAAGAGGTCGCCCACGGTCTTCATGCCGGCCAGCAAAGTGTCATTGATGATGGCCAGAGCCGACCGGGTGCTCAAGGCGTCGTCGAGATCGGCCTCGAGCCCGTTGCGCTCGCCGTCGATGATTCGACGCTGTAGCCGTTCGTCGAGCGGCAGTGCCGCCAGCTCCTCGGCTCGCGAGGCCGCCGACGATTGGGCTGAAACTCCTTCGAAGAGCTGCAGGAACCGGGACAACGGGTCGTATTCGCCGTCGGGATGATCGGCTTTCCGGCGCCGGTCGTACACCATGTCCAGCGCGACTTCGCGCTGTTCGTCGGGGATCTTCGACATCGGCAGAATCTTCGACGCGTGGACGATCGCCGAATCCAGGCCGGCCTCCACACACTCGTGCAGGAATACCGAGTTCAGCACTTGCCGCGCAGCCGGATTCAGTCCGAAGGAGACGTTGGACAGCCCGAGAGTGGTCTGCACGTCCGGGTGGCGGCGTTTGAGCTCGCGGATCGCCTCGATCGTCTCGATGGCATCGCGCCGCGTCTCCTCTTGACCGGTCGCGATCGGGAAGGTGAGGCAGTCGACCAGGATGTCGCTGGTCCGCATTCCCCAACGGCTGGTGAGGTCGGCGATCAACCGCTCGGCCACCTGCAGCTTCCACTCGGCCGTTCGGGCCTGCCCCTCCTCGTCGATCGTCAGCGCGACGACGGCGGCCCCGTGCTCACGGACGAGCGGCATGGTCCGGGCGTACCGCGAAGTAGGCCCGTCGCCGTCCTCGAAGTTCACCGAGTTGATCACCGACCGTCCGCCGAGCATCTCTAGTCCCGCTTCGAGGACAGCCGGCTCAGTCGAGTCGAGCACGATCGGGAGTGTCGACGCTGTCGCGAATCGGCCGGCGATCTCCCGCATGTCGCCGGCACCATCCCGGCCGACATAGTCGACACAGACGTCGAGCAGGTGCGACCCGTCGCGGATCTGCGCGCGGGCAATCTCGACGCAGTCGCTGAACCGGCCCTCCAGCATCGCCTCGCGGAACGCCTTCGAGCCGTTGGCGTTCGTTCGCTCGCCGATCATCAGCACGCTGGCGTCCTGCCGGAACGGCACGGACTGGTACAGCGACGCGACCGCGGCGTCGGGCACAACCTGCCCGGGCGTAGGGGCGAGATCGCCGACGGCCTGCACGACGCGCGTGATGTGTTCCGGGGTGGTGCCGCAGCAGCCACCCACAAGCACGGCACCGAACTCGGTCACGAACTGGGACAGCGCGGTGGCGAGCTCGTCCGGGGTCAACGGATAGACCGCCCCGTTCGGCCCGAGTTCGGGCAGGCCGGCATTCGGCATCACGGAAACGGGTAGCGGCGAATTGCGAGACAGGTAGCGCAGATGCTCGCTCATCTCGGTGGGGCCGGTCGCGCAGTTGAGGCCCATGAGGTCCACGTCCAGTGGCTCCAACGCGGTCAGCGCCGCGCCGATCTCCGAACCGAGAAGCATCGTTCCCGTTGTCTCCACGGTCACGTGGGCGATCAGCGGGAGGCGTACTCCGGCGGCCGCCATCGCGCGCTTGCTCCCGATGATTGCCGCCTTCGCCTGGAGCAAGTCTTGGCAAGTTTCGACGATGATCGCGTCCACGCCGCCGTCGATCATGCCTGCGGCCTGCTCCTGGTACGCGTCGCGCAAAACCGCATAACGCACGTGACCGAGCGTCGGCAGCTTCGTCCCCGGCCCGATCGATCCGAGAACCCAACGCGGCCGATCCGGCGTGGACCAGTTAGCAGCGACGTCCTTGGCCAGTGCCGCGCCGGTCTGCGCGAGCTCCCGGATCCGGTGGACGATGTCGTACTCCGACAGGTTGGCCCAGTTCGCGCCGAAGGTATTGGTCTCCACGGCGTCGGATCCCGCCCGGAAATAGGCGTCATGCACGCCCCGGACGACGTCCGGCCGGGTCACATTGAGGATCTCGTTACAGCCCTCGAGCCCGGCGAAATCGTCGATGCTCAGGTCGGCCGCCTGAAGCATGGTGCCCATCGCGCCGTCAGCGACGACGACCCGCTCCTTGAGCGCATCGAGCAGTGACGGTCCAGGGGAGTTCACCGGCATCTCACCAGGCTACCGAGAGCCGCACGGGCATTAGCGCACGTTGCGCGACGGGGCAACCCGGACTGGGTCGTAGGCTGGGTGCATGACCGACGGGTCCGCCGGGTGGCCAAAACTGCGCGACGCGATCCTCGTGGCCGCGTTCGAAGGATGGAATGACGCCGGAGATGCCGCGACGGATGCCGTCGAACATCTGGAACTTCTCTGGGGCGCTCGCCCGCTGACCGAACTCGAACCGGACGAGTACTACGACTTCCAGGTCAACCGACCGACGGTCTCCCACGTGGATGGCGTGAGCCGGCGAGTCTCCTGGCCGACGACCCGGGTGTCACTGTGCAAACCCCCGGGCGCAGAATTCGATCTCGTCCTCGTGCGAGGTATCGAGCCCAACATGCGATGGCGGGCCTTCTGCGAAGAACTGCTCGATGTTGTGCGGGCGCTCGACGTGCGGCTTGTCGTCAGTCTCGGCGCACTGCTGTCGGACACGCCGCACACCCGGGCCACCCAAGTGACTGGCACGTCGTATGACCAGGAGTCGGCGGCCCGGTTCGGTCTGGAGAAGTCTCGATACGAGGGCCCGACGGGCATCGTCGGAGTCCTGCAGGATGCGTGCGTGGGCGCGGGCATTCCGGCGATCTCGTTCTGGGCCGGCGTCCCGCACTACGTGTCACAGCCGCCGAACCCGAAGGCGACGATCGCGCTACTGCACAGCGTGGAAGAGGTTCTGGACATGCCAGTGCCTCTGGCCGAGCTGCCGCAGCAGGCCGCCGAATGGCAGAAGCTCGTGGACGAAATGGCCGCCGAGGACGAGGAGGTGACGGAGTACATCCGCAACCTCGAGGAACGTGACGATGAGGCCGATCTCGGCGAGATGCGGGAGGCATCCGGAGACACGATCGCCCGCGAGTTCGAGCGCTACCTCCGGCGGCGCGAGCGCGGGGGCGGCTTCGGCCACGGAGGTTAGCCACTCCGCCGGCGCGGGATGTCCGCCGCGAAGGGTTCCACCATCACAGCCGCACGCCGAGGAGGGCGTCGACCAGATTCGCCACGAGGGCTGGTGCGTCGCGGTCGGCATCCGGACCTGGCTGATCAGCGGCCCACTGATCGACGGCGGTGATGGCTCCGGCTGTGTCGAGGTCGTCTGCGAGCCGGTCACGCACCAGATCGAGCACAGGCTTCGCCGGCGGAGCGGACCGGCGAGCGACGGCGGCGCGCCATCGGGCGAGCCGCCGTTCGGCGGCTGGGAGGCGGCCCCCCGTCCACTCCCGATCGGATC
>Ga0207678_10006179_pt1 | contig 10650 bp, 10 predicted proteins | sample KBSC63metaG_FD_184319 | JGI IMG/M metagenome (GOLD analysis project Ga0207678, IMG submission 184319) | Corn rhizosphere microbial communities from Kellogg Biological Station, Michigan, USA - KBS C6-3 metaG (SPAdes) (version 2) | ecosystem: Host-associated > Plants > Roots > Rhizosphere > Soil ...
CCATGCCGACACCGGCTCCAACGAAACCGCTGAAGGAGCTTTCATCCCCCATGTCAATCAGCCCGTTGATCATGGCCGACAGCACCTTCGTGCTTCCGTCGGCGTCGACTATGGAATCGACCACATTGCCGCCAGTGATCCTGATTTCGTCGGCCCCGGCCCGTGGATGATCATGGGCCTCACCGCTGCTCTCGCCGGCGAACGCTACGCAAGGACACTGGACGCCAATCCGGCCCATCTCTACCGGAACGCGCTGGTGGCGCTCGACGCCGAAAAGGGCATCAACAACGGCGAACCGTCGCTCCACGCCGCATGGATCGGTGCGGTGGCGCCGCGCCCCGGCGAGGCAGTCTCCCATATCGGCGCCGGCACCGGCTATTATTCCGCGATCCTGTCGCGGCTGGTCCTGCCCGGCGGCAGCGTCCACGCTTTCGAGATCGAACCGAAGCTCGCCAGGAAGGCAAGGCGCAACCTCCTGCCCTACCTCGGCGTGACCGTCGTGGCGGGCGATGCGGTGACGCTGCCGCTTCCCGCCTCCGACATCGTCTATGTGAACGCCGGGGTCGTCGCGCCGCCGGCCGGCTGGCTGCGCGCCTTGAAGCCGCGCGGCCGGCTGATCTTCCCCTGGCGGCCATCCGAGGAGGTCGCGCTTTCCGTGCTTGTCACGCGCCGGAAAGCCGGCTTCGCGCTGGAGCCGCTGATGCCGTCCTGGTTCATCCCCTGCATTGGCGCGGGCCAAGCCGGGGATCGTGCAAAAAAGCTGCCCGATCCCGAGGAGGCGCGGGGCACCCGCTCGATCTGGCTTACGGAAGACAAGCAGCCCGACGAAACGGCAACCGCGATCATCGGTAATGTCTGGTTCTCGTCGAAGCCGGTTTCGAGGGGAGCTTCGACGCCTGCCCCGTGAGCCCTCTCAAGCCGCCGCGGGCGTGACCTCCGCCGCAACCCGCTCGCCGATTTTACGTTCGGCGAGCGCCAATTCGTAATCCGTCTGCAAATTAAGCCAGAAGCGGGCATTGTTGCCGAAATAGCGGGCGAGCCTGAGCGCTGTTTCGGGAGAAATACCCCTCTTTGCATTCAGGATATCGGTGATCCGGCCGGAAGGCAGCCTGAGCGCCAGCGCCAAGGCATTTGCCGACAGGCTCCGCGCCGAAAGTTCCCGCTTCAGGATGCGGCCGGGATGCACAGGCTGCATTTTTCATTCCTTTCAACGATGGTAGTCGACGATCTCGACGTCCCAGGCATCGCCGTCCTGAAACCGGAAGCAAAGCCGCCATGGCCCGTTGATCGTCATCGCCCATTGCCCTTTCCGATCACCCGTGAGCTTGTGGAGGCCGACGGATTTCAAAGGGCTCAGATCGCCAAGTCCCATCGCCGCGTTCAACACCGCCAGAAGGTCCGCCGCCGCTTCTTCGTCAAGTCCGGAAAACCTGTTCTTGCCGTCTTCCGCGAAACGACGAGTGGGTCCGTTGGCCCAGGATCGGATCATGCGCAAATGTACTACGCTCAGCGTAGTACGGCAAGCGAAATCAAGCGAGGCGGGCCAGCCACGCCCTTCTCCCCTTGCCCTTGTCGCAAAGCCGTGTGACGATGCCATGGCGACGGGACAGTGCGCCCGAAAAAGGGAGCCTGACGATCCCGACGCGCGACGGCCGCAGGGCCGGCCGCCGCTCAACCGGAAACGCTTGAGAGGAGGTCGGGCATCATGGGTAATCGCGCCGGAGGACGACGCCAGGGACCGAAATGCGTCGCCATCATCGGTCCCTTTTCCAGCGGCAAGACGACACTTCTCGAAGCGATCCTCGCGCGAACCGGCACCATTCCCAAGCAGGGCACGATCGCATCCGGCAGCACGGTCGGCGACCATTCGGCCGAGGCCCGTGCGCATGCGATGAGCGTCGAGGCGGCCTTCGCCACCACCGAATTCATGGGCGAGGAGATGACCTTCGTCGACTGCCCCGGCTCCATCGAATTCGCCTATGCGGCCGTGCCGGTGCTTTCCGCCTGCGATATCGCGGTGGTGGTGGCCGAAGCGGACGAGAAGAAGATACCCGCCCTCCAGCTCATCTTGCGCCAGCTCGACGATCTGGGCGTGCCCCGCATGCTGTTCCTCAACAAGGTCGACAAGACCGACGCCGGCGTGCGCGACACGCTGAAGATGCTGCAGCCGGCCTCCAGCACCCCGCTCCTCCTTCGCCAGATCCCGCTCCGGAAGGACGGCATCGTCATCGGCTCGATCGACCTCGCGCTTGGGCGCGCCTACATCTACCGCGAACACGCCGAAAGCGAGGTCGCCGCCATTCCCGACGACGACAAGGCGCGCGAGATCGAGGCCCGCTTCTCCATGCTGGAGACGCTGGCCGACCACGACGATCAGCTCATGGAGCAATTGCTGGAGGAGATCGAGCCGCCGCGCGACGCCGTCTTCGACGACCTCGCCGCCGATCTGCGCCAAGGCGCCGTGACGCCGGTCCTGATCGGCTCGGCCGAGCGCGGCAACGGCGTGCTGAGGCTCTTGAAGGCGATCCGCCACGACGCCCCCGATGCGGCGGCAACACGGGAACGTCTCGGGCTCGGCGACGCCCAAAGCGTCATCCGTGTCATGAAGACGATCCACACCTCGCATGGCGGCAAGCTGTCGGTCGCCCGCCTGCTTGCCGGCCCGATTGCCGACGGCGCCGAGATCTGGCTGCCGAGCGGCAATTCGGCCAAGGTGTCCGGCCTCTACCGCATGCTCGGCAAGGACCCGGCCAAGATCGCGGCGGCAAAGGAAGGCGACACCGTCGCCATCGGCAAGATCGATGAAGCGAGGACCGGCGACGCGCTGAGCACGGTGAAGGGCGGCGTTTCGGTCGCGTCGATAACCGCACCGCCGCCACCCGTCTACGCGCTGGCGCTGAAACCCCGCGAGCGCAAGGACGAGGTGAAAATGTCCTCGGCGCTGCAGCGCATCGGAGAGGAGGACCCGTCGCTTTCGCTGGAACATCTTCAGGACACCGCCGAGACCATTCTCTCGGGCCATGGCGAGATGCATCTGAGGGTGGCCATCGAGCGGCTGGAGGGAAAATACCAGATACCTGTCGAGGCCCATGCCGCGCGCATCCCCTACCGTGAGACCATCCGCAAATCGGTTCGCCAGCCCGGCCGCCACAAGAAGCAGTCCGGCGGCCATGGCCAGTTCGGCGACGTCGTGCTGGAGATAAAGCCCCTGCCCCGCGAGAGCGGCTTCCAGTTCACCGACACCATCACCGGCGGTGTCGTACCGAAGCAATACATCCCCTCGGTCGAGACCGGCGTGCGCGATTTCCTGAAAACGGGGCCGCTCGGCTTCCCCGTCGTCGATATCGCGGTCAATCTGTCGGACGGCTCCTACCATTCGGTCGATTCCTCCGACATGGCTTTCCAGATGGCGGCGAAACTCGCCATGAAGGAAGGCATGGCCGCCTGTTCGCCCGTCCTGCTGGAACCGGTCATGAAGGTGGAGATCGCCACGCCGTCCGACGCGACCGCCAGGATCACGGCACTGATCCCGCAGCGGCGCGGCCAGATCCTGGGCTACGACGCCCGCCCCGGCTGGCCGGGCTGGGACGTCGTCGAAGCGACGATGCCCCGGGCCGAGATCGGCGACCTGATCATAGAGCTTCGCTCCGCGACCGCGGGCGTCGCCGGCTTCGTGGCGAAATTCGACCATATGGCGGAGTTGACCGGCAGGCTGGCGGACGACGTGCTTTCAGGCGCCGCCGGCAAGGCCGCGTAAGGCAGGCAGCCCCGCTGGACCAAATTTAGACAAGGCTGTGGCATAGAGAAGAACCGCCGATCCGCCCCGCCGCGGCACTGGATTCGGACAGAAAGCGCGCCCGCTGGACACGAAATCCGGCGAAAAGAGACGTCTGGAAAACACGCCGTACACGAAATGCATCCCCGGTTGCCCGCGCTTGCCGGGGGCGCGGCGGGGAAATGCCCATTAAACGAGCAGCGCGATGCCAAGCAGTGAAGCCGAGCCCGCCAGAAAAGCCAAAGAACATCCGGGTTTTAGCCAACAAAAAAGCCGGATCAATAAGACCCGGCTGAGTTGAATTGGAAGCGCTGTTTCCAGCTAAACCTCCAGAGGGGAACACTCGACGGACGCTAATGGGAGGAGGAACGCGTCCGTGAGATGATTAGGATATGGGCTTCCTTTGCCCGTTTAACAAGCACTCTTTTGCAAGGGACCCATGCATTTTCGCATATGTCTGCTGACGCTGCCTCTGTACCAATCAGAATGACCAGTTACGCGCCTTGGCGATCAGGAAATCTCGGAACACTTGCAACTTGACCTGGCTCTTCAGCGCGTCCGTGTAGGCGAAGTAGGTGTCGAAGGAAGGTACCTGGCTTTCCGGCAAAAGCTGGACGAGGTCCGAATCCTTTCCGACCATGTAATCGGGTAGCGCCGCGATGCCCGCACCGCGCCGCACCGCGCGTTTGATCGCCAGGAGATCGTTTATCTGGAGATGGGCGACCCGGCGCGAACCGTCCGGCCGCCCGGCCATTTCCAGCCAGTTCACGTCGGCGATCGCCATGGGAATCGGCTCGCCGAAGGTAACGATGCGGTGATTATCGAGTTCCTCGATGGAGGACAGCCTTCCATGCCGGGCGATGTAGGATTCCGACGCGTAGAGATGCATGTGGACGGTGAACAGCCGCCGCTGGATCAGGTCGGACTGCTGTGGCTGGCGCAACCGGATGGCACAGTCGGCATGGCGTGTCATCAGGTCCATTTCCTCGTTGATGAGGATAAGCTGGAGCTGGATGTCCGGATAGAGATCGAGGAATTCCTGCACCCGTTCCGTCAGCCAGCCGGCGCCGAGGCCGACGGTGGTCGTCACCCGCAATACGCCCGACGGCCGGTCCTTGGCTTCGGTAAGGCGTGTGCGCACGTTTTCCAGCCGCATCAGCACGTCGTGCGCCGTGCGGAAGAGAAGTTCGCCCTGCTCCGTCAGCACCAGCCCCCGCGCATGGCGGTGGAAGAGCGGCACGCCGACATCGTGCTCCAGAGCGCTGACCTGCCGCGAAATGGCCGATTGCGACAGCTTCAGCGTGTCGGCGGCATGCGTGAACGAACCCGCCTCCGCCGCGGCGTGAAAGACACGCAATTTGTCCCAATCCAGCGACATGCCGCCACCCTTCTTTGCCAAGGCCCTTATTCGGCCGCTTCCGCGGCCTGCCTGTGCACGCTCAATTCCGCCAGATAGCGTTCCGCCTCCAATGCCGCCATGCACCCCATGCCCGCCGCCGTCACCGCCTGCCGGTAGATATCGTCGGTCACGTCGCCCGCCGCGAACACGCCCGGCACGTCGGTCTTTGTCGAATCGGGCGCCGTCCACAGATAGCCGTTCGGCTTCTGCTTCAGCTTGCCGGCGAAAAGCTCGACCGAGGGCGAATGGCCGATGGCGACGAACACGCCGTCGATCGGCATTTCGGTGACCTCGCCGCTGATCGCGTTCTTCAGGACGAGGCCGTCGACCGAGGGCGGCAGCGGCAGCTTGCCGGGCACGCCCCTGATCTCCTCGACCACCGTATCCCAGAGCACGGTTACGTTCGGCTTGGCGAAGAGCCTCTCCTGCAGGATACGTTCGGCGCGGAACTCGTTGCGCCGATGCACGACCGTCACATGCCGCGCCAGATTGGAGAGGTAGAGTGCCTCCTCCACCGCCGTATTGCCGCCGCCGATGACGACCACGTCCTTGCCGCGATAGAAGAAGCCGTCGCAGGTGGCGCAGGCCGAGACGCCGAAGCCCATATAGGTCTGCTCGCTTGGCAGCCCCAGCCATTTCGCCTGCGCGCCGGTCGCGATGATGAGCGCGTCGGCGGTATAGATCGTGCCGGAATCGCCGGTAAACCGGAACGGGCGCGTGCCGATATCGGCCTCGACGATCAGGTCGTTGACGATCTCGGCGCCGACATGCTCGGCCTGCTTCAGCATTTCGCCCATCAGCCACGGCCCCTGGATCGGGTCGGCGAAGCCCGGATAGTTCTCGACATCGGTGGTGATCATCAACTGCCCGCCCTGTTGCAGCCCGGCGACGAGCACGGGTTTCAGCATGGCGCGCGCCGCGTAGATCGCGGCCGTGTAGCCGGCCGGACCGGAGCCGACGATGAGGACGGGAGCGTGCTTGACCGTCATGGAATGCCCTGTAAATCCTGTGCGGGTGGCCGGCAGGCGCCGCTCCCCGGTTTCGATGGAACTACCGCGTAATCTAGGTGCTGGGCGCCCTGCCGTGCAAGGCTGCCCTGGAGCGGCGGATCGCCCATCCCCGGAAAAGCACCGCCGGCATGCGATACACACGCTCGAAATCGGATATTCTGTCCGGATCGGCTATATCGGCGGCAGCTTGCTGTCGCGATTCGGAAACCGCTCATGGCTTTGAAGGCAGATCTGGACGCCATCGACTGGAAAATCCTCAAGGAACTCCAGGACGACGGCCGCATGACAAATGTGGAACTGGCGCGGCGCGTAGGCATCTCCGCGCCGCCATGTCTCAGACGCGTGAAGCGGCTGGAGGAGGCCGGCATCATCACTGGCTATCGAGCGCTGCTCAACGCTCCTGCGCTGGGCCTCGACGTGGTCGCCTTCTGTCTTGTCGGGCTTCACCACCAGTCGGACGCCGAACTGAAGGCCTTCGCCGAAGCGACGCGCCAATGGCCCCTGGTACGCGAAGCGTGGATGGTGTCGGGCGATTCCGACTTCCTGCTGCACTGCGTGGCAAGCGATCTCGCCGGCTTCCAGAGTTTCGTGATAGAAGAGCTGACCTCGACAGCCAACGTCAACACCGTGCGCACCGCGCTGACGATCCGCCAGGTGAAGAATGACGGCTTGGTGGCGATTACATGACGGGCAGCATGCGAAACGCTCGAACCGGCAAATCGTCGTCGGAGTGAAGGATCGGCAAACAGGGAAGCGGGCGTGCCTGATATAGACTTCGTTATCGCATGGGTGGACGGTTCGGACCCCGTGCACATCGAGGCACGCCGCCGTTTCAGTCCGCAGCAAGAGAACGCTCATCGGGGGGCCGCAGCGGAAATCCGTTTCCGGGAAAGCGGCGAGATTTACTACCTCATCGCTTCGATCCTGAAATATGCGCCGTTCGCCAGGCGCATCCATATCGTCACGGATAATCAGAAGCCGGCATTGCTCGACAGTTTCGCGGCCAGCGGTCTTTGCGCGCCCGACTTTTTGCGGATCGTGTCGCACGACATGATTTTCCATAACCTGGAAGCGGCCCGCCCGACATTCAACCCGCGATCAATCGAGGCCGCGCTCTGGCGCATACCCGGACTGGCGGAACATTTCGCCTATCTCGACGATGACATGTTCCTCAACGCGCCGATGATTCCGGAAGATATCTTTCGCGACGGCAAGCCGATCATTCATGGCACCATGACCAGGCCCGACAGGTGGCGCATCAAAACCGGACTTCGCAAGGTCCTGGGCAAGTACGACGATGTGAGGCCAAAATATAGTCTGGCGCAGGAGAAGGGCGCGCAAATCGCCGGCGTCACGGGACGTTTCCTGCTCGTCCATCATCACCCGCATCCAATGCGGCGCTCCACGATGGAAACCTTCCATGCGGAGCGGCCGGAAATCCTGCGCGAGCAACTCCGATACAGATTCCGAAACATCGCGCAGTATCTCCAGGCATCCCTTGCCAATCACCTGGAAAAAACACGGCACGGCGTGGCGTTCGAACGCCAGCGCCCGGTAGCCTACATGCAACCCGGCACGCGTTCACCCCGAGAGGTGCTCCGCGCTATACGCGACGAATCCGCGCCTTTCGGATGCATCCAAAACCTGGAAACCTACCCGGCGGAAATGAACACGACTATTCACGCAATCCTGGGGGAAAAATTCGGCCCGACACTTCCGCCCCAGTTGCGGGAGGAGGCCCCGAGGGCATGATGCGCCTCAATCCGACCGCTTGGGAATTTCCGCCAAGCGAAATTGACATTCAACACGAGCCTGGAAAACCGTAGCGCTCGATCATGTTCCGGATACAGCGGTCGTTGCCGCCATCGTTGACATTAAGCGTGCGCAAGCGCTTTTCCTGCGTTCCCGGCCATTCGATGACACGCCTCTTGGATCCGATCTTCCGGGCCGAATGACCGGTCAACCGCCACATCCAGTACAACCAGACATCGTCGGCGGTCGGGCAAAGCTGCATAAAAATGTCCTCCCTGCACATATCCTCGTGGAATATCGAAGGAGCATAAAGGGCACCGAGTACCCCACAGGGAAAGACATGCGGTGAAGATGAATCAACTTTTATATTCGATTTCCATTCCATATATTTTTTCGGAAGGCCGTTTCCATCGATGATTATTTCATGGGCCCGGTGGCATATTATTTTCTGATCGTTGAGGTCATATTTGTTAATCAATTCTTCTATGCATGTTCTCCAATAATAAACATCATCATCGAGAGTTATGTTAAAATAAGCAGGGAAATTGGATACCGATGGTATTATCTTACCAAACGATCTGATATTATTGCAAAAGGCAATCTCGAATATATCGCTCTTAATCTCTTTCAGCTCATACGGTATCTGATCTTTATCGTCCCTGGAAACCCATAGAATTATCTTTTCCGGGCGAACTGTTTGGGTAAGAATGGAATTCAACGTCAACGGCAAGGAAGCAAAGCGCGCCGGATAGCTCGTGAGAGACACGACGAGCGGCTTCGGAAGCCCATGCGGTTTCTGCGTCGACGGGTCGAAGGAAGCGATACGTTTCTCGAGCTCCTTCAAGGAGCGACGCAGCCTGATCCTCTTCTTGAATTGCCTGATTTCTTTCGATGGCCGCCACATCTTGCCCATGGTCCAAATATCAGGAACTGTCGCCGAACCAGCCGCAGCGCCATGCCGGCATGGTCAGATCGGCTTCCAGTCCGGATCGACCTTCGTGGCCTCGGCGCGCCAAAGGTCGCCGTAATCCACATCCTGCCAGTCCTTGAACCATGGCCCCCCATTGGTGAAATGGATGGCGCTGGGCGTACCCGATGCGGGCTTCTCGTTCCAACCTTCAAGCCAGTTCCACTTGACTGGGATTTCGCCGATCTCCTCATCCTTCGCCCACTGCATCCGATGCAGATATGCACCGCTTTCGCGATTGATGACCTCCGGGGTGAGCGTTTTCGTGGAAGGGTGACCGCAATTGAAGAGCATGCACGACGACCAGTTCTTGCGCGGATAGGTCGTCTGGACCTTGCCGTCCATCTTGGTCGCCGCTTTCGGCGTGTAGTCATGCTTGACGCAAAGCACCGCTTTCGTCTCGTCCCGATAGGAAAGAAGGTCGGCAACATCCGCAAGGAAGAGGAAATCGCAATCGCAAAACAGGGCCCAGCCCTCGAAGCCGGCAAGCCACGGCGTGAAGAAGCGCGAATAGGTGAATTCGGTCGAGGCCAGCGGATCGACCTCACGCGTATACGCGCCGCGCGAAACCAGATCGTCCAGTTTTATCGGGATTACCTTTACGGGTACGGTCGCATGTTCGAGCAGCGAATGTCTTGCTACATCGTAGGCAATAGGTTCGCGCGAGTCCCAGCCGATATAAACGTCAAGCGAGTTATTCACGATATCTCCTTTTTGATCCGCCGCTTCAGAGCCATACCTTGATGTCTTGTTTCTCGACAAGGCTTTCGGCCCAGCGCAGTTCGTCCCCCCAGGCATGGCGCTTCCAGCCTTCCCAGGTGAAACCACACAGATTGATATTCCAGTTCTCCGGGCTGAAATCGTTCAGAATATACCTGATGCCCAGATAGCCGGTACTGGGAAAGATCGACTTCATCTGCGACGAGGGGATGCCGAGTGCTTTGCAACTGTCCTCGTAGAAGGCCGGCGGGAGGATCGTCACTTCCTTGCCTGCCCTGCCATAGCTAAGGATCGCCGCCCTCGTCCAGTCTCCGCGCCGGCCCTTTGCCTTGGACAGGAAATTGGGCTTGGGATGATAGGCCTCGATGATATCGGGATGATAGACCAGAAAGATACGGCGCGCCGCGGCGACGATGGCGCTCGAAAAGTAGTCCGGGCTTTCCAGCCGGCGCTGCATCGGCTTGCCGGCATTGGCGATGAAGAGCCAATCTGTTTTGACCCCGCTCATGCCGATCGATTTTTTCGGCTCGTTGAAGCGAACGACGAAATCCGCCGCATCGACGATGCCGCTCATATCCTCCTTGATCGGGCCGTTGCCGACCACAAACATCTGCTTTTTTACAGGTGCGTGCATTCGCCTACTGAAAACCAGTCAATATTTTCGTCCCTGAAGCCGCCATTGCCGGTTCCGTCGCGCGACGGCTGAGCGCATCAGCGGCCGGTATAGCTCATGATGCAACCACTCCATCAGTCCCTTTTTCTTGTTCTGTAACACCGTTCCGCCCAGTTCGCGATCGATCTCGCGGATCGTTATCGGCCGTGCGCTCAAGATACGCGCACCGTGCAACCACTGCATCTGCACCATGGAATCGACCGGCCGGTCGAAGGTTTCGGTTGCTGCGAGCAATGACCGCGCCGCCTCGCGTCCGACCAACTGCGCCTGCATACCGAGCGTCGGCAGGAAAGGCTCGATGATCGACATATCCCCAACGCTGTGGATCGTCTCGCCGACTTCACCGCGCTCCCA
>Ga0207678_10006181_pt1 | contig 10649 bp, 5 predicted proteins | sample KBSC63metaG_FD_184319 | JGI IMG/M metagenome (GOLD analysis project Ga0207678, IMG submission 184319) | Corn rhizosphere microbial communities from Kellogg Biological Station, Michigan, USA - KBS C6-3 metaG (SPAdes) (version 2) | ecosystem: Host-associated > Plants > Roots > Rhizosphere > Soil ...
TCCAGGTAGGCGGGATTCCAGGGGATACAGGTTGGAGATGGCGCGCACGGCCGCTCGGGCACGTTGAAGAAGATGTTGTATTGGGGCAGGGACGACTTGGTCTGCTCGAGCTGCAGGTAGGTGAACAGATCGCGATCGTACGACCGGCCCGCGCCACCGAACACCACGTGTTTCTGATCGCCCGTGATGTCATAAGACACGCCGAACCTCGGGGCAATTTCGTTGGTAGGCGCGGAGCGGTTGTGGCCGTTGCCGATGTAGTCGTTGACGTTGACTCCGCCGAGGGCAAGGCTCTGTGCATAGGTCTGCCCCGGCGGCGCGAACGGATCCTGCGAGTTGATAGCCGCGATGACGTTGGCCGGCGTTACGTGATCCAGGTAGGCCGGGGTCTTCTCATAGTCCCAGCGCACGCCCAGGTTGAAGGTGAGCTGCCGGGTGGGCGCCCAGTCATCCTGCAGGTAGATACCAAATTGCGTGTTGTCCGAACGGGAAACCGGACTCTGTCCAGGCACCTCCTTCGTGAAGAATGCTTTGTAGGGAGTATCCGCCGTGCCTGTAGGATTTACGTCATAGAAGAACTGCGGATTGATGTCTGCGGCGTCCTGCGCCGTCAGGATGATCCGCTTCAGCTTGAAGCCGGTCTTGACGGTGTGCTCCCCCAGCCAATGCAACCCGTTCAGAGTGAAATCGTCCTGAATTCCGGGGCCGCGCTGCCCATCGAACTGGTTCGCGCGCGGATCGGCGGGACCCGCGGCCAGTATCAACGCGTCCTGCTGCGGCTGGTACGTGTACTGGGCACCATTGCCGAATGTCGTTGCCGCGGGCTGGTAGTAGGCATCCTCGTAGGTCAGCAACAACTCGTTGTAGAACCAGTCCTCGGTACGCTGCCAGCGCAGATCGATGCGCGTGTCATTGTTCAGCACCGCGACATTCGATGACGCAGCCAATCCGACCCCGATGTTGGTTGCCTGGGTTTCACGCCGGACTTTGGCGCCCAACACAAAGCGGTCCTTGTCGGTCGGCTCCCAATCCAGCTTGCCGTAATACAGATCTTCCTTGAACGGCAGCGAGGACGGCCCCAGTTGCGCGGCCACATCCGGCGGCAGGAACGGCGCACCGTCCGTGTTGCCCGGAGTGACCGCAATCGGTGTGATCAGGCGCTTGCCTTCGTAAGTTACAAAGAAATGCAACAGGTCCTGGATGATGGGACCGCCGAATGCAGCCCCGAACTCCTTGTCATTGTTCGCAACCTGGCTCCCCGCATCCCGTTCAGCCGGCGTATCGGCACGCAGGTTGTGACCCGTGAAGGTACCGAAGGCCTCGCCGTGAAACTCGTTGGTGCCAGACTTGGTATCGGCCGTCACCGCCGCACTGGTGATCTGGTCGAACTCGGCTTTGTAGTTTGAGGTGATGACCTTGTATTCACCGATCGCGAGCTGCGGGAAGGGATTGCCCTGTGAGGCAAAATTACCCGAGACGCCCCCCTCCTTCACATAGTTCTTCTGGCCCACGCCATCAATGAATACATTGACGCCGCTTTCATTCTGCGCGCCGCCCACGAGGGACGTGTTTCCCTTGTTGTCCACGGTAAAAGCCAGGCCGGGCACCGTGTCCGCGAACTCGAGAAAGTTGCGGGTCACCTGCGGGATGTTCTCGATAGTCATGGGAGCCACCACCGAGCTGATTTCCGAGGTCTTGACCTCTGTCGGGCGGTTGCTCTTGACCGTGACGGTCGCAACGACTTCCTCAGGTGCTGCCGGCGCCTGCAGATCCAGCGTGATCGTGGAAGCGACAGACAGCGTGACGTCCGACGCGCCGCCGCCTTCCGAGCTCACGTGATAGGGGCCTGGCGGCAAACCCACGATGCTGTATGAGCCATCAGCAGCGGCCTGCGTACGCCGCGTCAGGCCGGTAGCTGTATTTCGGGCGGTGACCTGTGAGCTGGGCGCGGCCTGCCCCCGCAAAGCTGCTTCAACCGCCTGTGACCAACCTGTCCGCGGCAGACAAGCCAGTACCGGCAGAAGGATTATCAAGAGCCAGCCGCGGGTGGCCTCCCTGGATCGAGATTGTGAGCTGACCAACACTATCCCCTTGGTCTGCTTATGATGGGCCGGCACGACCGCAAGAAGCATTCCCATCGCGGCGCGCCGAGCAGTGTCACCTGTTCAAATCACGCCACAACGTGCGATAAACCCAAGCCTCGTGACAGGCTAGAACGAGACCTGCGGGGGAGCGACAGCGAATGAGGTTGACAACAACACTGGCCGTGCACCTGGCGCTGCTGTGCCTGGGGCTGGCTGCCTGCCATCCGGAACCGAAATCGGGCACGGTGCCCGATGAAGCGCGCGCCGCGGGACGCACCGCCGCCTCGTTTCCGCACGCGGACGAAGACTACTTCCACGACATGGACGGCGGGATTGCGCTCAGCCCCGAGGAGGTCAAGGGGCGCAACATGTGGCTCGTCTGGACCGGCGGCAACGACCGCTTCTGGAACGAGATGACGCAGTACACCTTCGGTGCGTTCGACCTGCTGAAAGCAATCAGCTCGCACCCGAGCCTCGGCTACTCGCGCGCCAATCGCTGGACCGAGCTCGGGTTGGTCAACGAGCCGTGCTTCCAGAATCCAACAGGCCCGGATGCCGCGCGCCACGGCCTGTGGCTCGACGTCCGCGACAAGGATTGCGCCGCGGATCCATTCGAAGACGAGAGGAAATATCCCGGCGTCGCCATCGGCGCGCGCGGCAAGACGGAGCCCGTGGGTTCGTACTACGGCTATGCCACCGGCATCATGGGGCTGCGCCTGTTCCCGAATCCTGATTTTGACGAGAAGGCCGCCAAGGCGTGGGACCCCGAGCGCTACTACTCCGATCCCTCCTACTACAATCGCAAGGACCTGGTCCGCCCCTACCGCGTAGGTATGTCCTGCGGCTTCTGCCACGTCGGCCCGAGCCCGGTGAAGCCGCCGGCGGATGCCGGAGCGCCGACCTTCGCGAACCTCAGTTCTTCCGTGGGGGCGCAGTACATGTGGGTCGACCGGCTCTTCATATTCAATTCGAATCACCCGGAGGGTCAGAAGAACTACATGTACCAGTTGGTGAAGACCTATCGGCCGGGTTCCATGGACACCTCGCTGATCTCCACCGACAACATCAATAACCCGCGCACCATGAACGCGGTGTATGACTTCGTCTCGCGCCTGGGACTCGCGAAACGCCTCGGGCACGAAAAGCTCGCCGGCGGCGAGCTCAACAACAAGCAGCTCGATGGATACTTCGATGCGGCATCGGGCACCGTGCAGACACCCCATGTGCTCAAGGACGGCTCGGATTCGGTTGGACTGCTCGGCGCTCTCAACCGCGTGTATCTGAACATTGGATTGTTCAGCGAGGAATGGCTGACGCACTTCAACCCGGTGGTCGGTGGCAAGCCCATCTCTCCGATTGAAATTGCAATCGCGCAGAAAAACTCAACCTACTGGCTGGCCACGGAAGCCGGCACTCCGAATACCGCCGTGTTCTTCCTGAAGGCAGCGCAGCCGGACCACCTGAAGGACGCCCCCGGAGGCGATCAGTACCTGAATGCGGACGCGAAGCTGTTAGCCCACGGTAAAGAGGTATTTGCCGACACCTGCGCCCGTTGTCATTCGAGCAAGGGCCCGCCTCCTCCGCCTGACCTCAATCTCGATGCGGACCGCTGTGCCGGTTCACTGTACCTGGATTGCTTCAAGCGCTATTGGACGTGGACCCAGTCGGATCAATACAAGTCGTTGATGCGGGCGATTGTGGCAGCGCCGGATTTTCTCGACGGAAACTATCTGTCGACGGAGGCCCGGATCCCCGTGACTTTGTTGCGCACGAACGCGTGCAGTCCGCTGGCGACCAATGCGATCGCCGGCAACATCTGGGACAACTTCTCTTCCCACTCCTACAAGCAACTGCCGTCCGTTGGCACGGTGACCTTGTATGACCCGTTCACGGGCGATCGCATTCCATATGAGATGCCGGCCGGTGGGCGCGGGTTCACACGCGTCCCCTCGCTCATAAGCATGTGGTCAACCGCACCCTTCCTGTTGAACAACAGCGTCGGACCTTTCGATCCGGACCCTTCGGTAGCAACGCGCATGAAGGTGTTTGATGCCTCGATCGAGCAGATGCTGTGGCCGGAGAAACGGGACCAGGATGCGGTTCTGGGCAACAAAGTCCCGGGCGTCATCGATCGCACGACGCAGACGAGCCGGTTGACCATTCCCGTGGGATTTGTGCCGGAAGCGCTGCAGCCGCTGCAGAAAGACACGCACTGGTGGCTGCCCCGCTTCGTGAACCAGGGTGGCGATATTGAGATCGGCCCCATTCCCAAGGGAATGCCCGTGGGCCTGCTCGCCAATGTGCGGTTGCTGCCGGAGAGCGACGATCCCAAGGCCAGAATCGCCCACTACCGCGAAGTCGGCAAGGTGTTGCTCACACTGCAGGGTGACCTGTTGACCACGCTCGGGCAGTCCGACGAGCAACTGGAAAGCAAGCTGTCCAACCTGGCCCGGCCGCTGTTGAATCTCAGCAAGTGCCCCGACCTGGTCGTCAACCGCGGCCACTACTTCGGCACGCGCCAGTTCAACGATCAGGACGGATTGAGCAAGGACGAGCAGTCCTTCGGCAAGGAGCCCGAGCTGGGTGACGACGATAAGCGCGCGTTGATTGCGTTCCTGAAGACCTTCTGACGGATACCCATGAACGATGCCGGGGAATCGTGGGACTACGTAATTGTCGGATCGGGCGCGGGTGGTGGGACACTCGCGGCCCGGCTGGCCGAGTCCGGCATGCGGGTATTTCTGTTGGAGGCAGGCGTTGATCACCTGCAGGAGCAGGATCCACGGCTGCCGGATGATTACTGCGTGCCGGGTTTTCACGCCTTCGCGTGTGAAAACCCGGCGATGCGCTGGGATTTCAATGTGCGTCACTACTCGAATGACGCGCAACAGAGACGCGATTTCAAGGCCGATCCCTACTCTGCTGACGTGTTATATCCACGTGCCGCGACTCTCGGCGGGTGCACATCCCACAACGCGATGATCTTCATGCTCGCGCATGACTCCGATTGGAATCACATTCGGGAGCTGACTGGCGACCGCTCCTGGAGTGCCGGACGGATGCGGCGGCATGCGCGCAAGTTGGAGGCCTGTCACCACCGGCCGTTTTGGCGCTTCCTGAGGCGTTTCGGCGTCGATCCCACGGGACACGGGTGGGATGGTTGGCTGCACACGGAACGGCCGCCCAAGGAGTTGGAGGCTGAGGCACTCGGCGATGCGGCCATGCTGCAGATGATAGGTGTGACCAGTGCCGAGTTTGCGCGCCGGTTGAAAAATCCACTGGCTACCCTCTTTCGATGGGCTCACAGCGTGGGGGATCCTAATTCGAGGCCCTGGCGGTCCAGGGATTTCGAGGGTCTGTGTTACACACCGCTGTCTACCTGCGACCGCAGGCGCATCGGGTCCCGGGAAAGACTCCTGCATGTTCGCGCAAAGCATGCTGACCGCCTCCATATCGAGTGCAATGCGCTCGCAACCCGAGTGCTTTTCGACGCTGAAGGGACTGCTTGCGGCGTGGAGTATCTAAAAGGTGCGCGGCTCTACAGAGCACACGCGAATCCATCCACGGCGCAAGGAGAGCGCCGCGAAGTACGTGCGCGGCGCGAGGTAATACTGTGCGGCGGAGCATTCAACACACCACAGTTGTTGATGCTGTCAGGGATCGGGCCCGCACAGCAGCTCCGCCAACACGGGATCGAGGTCCGGGTAGACCTGCCTGGTGTCGGACGAAATCTTCAGGACCGATACGAAGTGGCCGTCACGTACCGAATGCGCGGGCCGTGGAAGCTTCTCGAGGGAGCCCGGTTTGAGCGTGGCGATCCGGTGTGGCAGCGCTGGCACCAGCAGAAGGAGGGGTTGTATGCGTCGAATGGAGCTGCCCTCGCCTTTGTGCGGCGATCCGCGCCGAATGTTCCCGACCCCGATATTTTCTGCATGGCGCTGCCTACACAGTTTGACGGCTACTACCCCGGATTCTCAGCCAACCTCAAAAAGTATGATGATCGGCTGACCTGGGCGGTGTTGAAAGCGCATACCCACAACAACGCGGGCACGGTGACCTTGAAGTCGGCCGACCCGCTGGAACCGCCACGCATCGATTTTCACTACTTCGAAGAAGGAGACGACACGCAGGGACGCGATCTGAAAGCGCTCGTCGATGCCATCCAATTCATCCGCGAGTTGAGCCGGCCCCTCCTGCATTGCGGCCTGCTTACCGAAGAAGCACCGGGACCGGATGCACACACGGCACCCGCCCTGGCCGAATACGTTCGCAACAATGCCTGGGGGCATCATGCCTCCTGCTCCTGCCCCATCGGGCTTCGCGCGAATGGAGGAGTCGTCGACAGCTCGTTCGCGGTACACGGAGTCCGTGGATTGCGTGTTGTCGATGCGTCGGTTTTTCCCCGGATTCCCGGCTTCTTTCTGGTCAGCGCGGTTTACATGACCGCCGAGAAAGCAGCCGAAACCCTGATACGGCAGGCAAGGATGAAATCAACATGACATACGACGCAAAACAACTTCTGGCCATGTCACAGGAGCAACTCGACGATCTGTTCCGGGCCAGCCCGGCCGGCGATATTCCGAACGGCTCCGCGGACGGGACAGCGATCATTGCGCCCGGCACCCGTTACTCGGCGATCATTGCGCAGGTGATCAACCATTTCGGCTGGCAGGGCAAAGTGTTTGATGCCGCCAGCGGCTACCTGAAGAACCGGATCACCGCATTCGGAGTGGAGGCCATTATTGCCAGGGTCTACAAGGATGCGAGTTGGCTGGATGGGAAGGAATGTATTGTCCTCGATTACTCCCAGACCTCTTTTGTCGCGGAGCGCATCCGAGATGAGATCCGCCTGGTGTCACCCGGGTTCTACCTGGGTAAGGTCTATTGGGGCAAAGATCGCCTCATCGACTTCTGCCTGCAGTTCCAGCAGTAGCCATGACGCCCCAAGGGCAATTCACCGTTGTGGCGCCGATCGCGGCGGGCCGGGAGACGGAGCTGCGTTCGTTGCTGCAAACAATGAACTCGTCCCCCGGAGTCGCGGATCCGCGTAATGCATTGGTGCCCTTTGGCTCATTCCCGCAGATTCATTTTGCCCGGTTCGTCATCCTGAATGATCCGACCGTGGGCGACATCGAGATGTACGGCGTTCCGCGGCCCGAACTGCCCGTCTGTCTGGCATTTATGGGGGATTGTGACGGGGCCGCCGCGGACTGTCTGGCTGACATGGTAGGTCAGTGCGAGGCCGGGCTGCGGCGGATTTTCAGTCACTGCAGTGATTTTTCCGCCTCACGGGATTTCCTTGCCTGGCTGCGAGCTCATGACCTGCCCATCGCGGCCAGCTATGTAAACCGGGTGGGACGAACGGTTCGGCAGATCAAGCAGGAAAGCGCCCTGCAACAGATTCTGTCGGCCCGGGTGGACCGCACACTGCTGGAATCTCCCGCGGATGCGCAGCACCGATGGCAGGAGATGGTGGAATTCGTTCGCACGGAGGTGGACGCGCGTCGTTTAGCGCTGACGCCGCCGGAACCTACGCCGCTGGGATGGTTGCTGGCGAAGTCGTTCAATCTTCTTTTGAGCTCGGTTGTCGCATTGCTCGCGTCTCCGTTTCTGCTGGTGTTGACACCGCTGTTGATTTTTCAGCTGCGCCGTTTGGAAAGGAGCGATCCGGAAATCTGTCCGCGCCCCTCGTCTCCTTTGCTGGTAGAGCTGCAAAGTCTGGAAGACCAGGATGTAACCAATCAATACACGGCGTTCGGCTCTGCCAAACCAGGAGCTTTCCGCCGTTGGCTGATTACGCTGGTGCTGGCGGTGATCCAATTCACCGCCCGGCACATCTTCACCCGAGGCTATCTGGCGCGTGTGCAGACCATTCATTTCGCCCGTTGGGTGTTTGTTGATAACAAACGGCGGGTGCTGTTCACGAGCAATTACGATGGCGGCCACCAGGCGTACATGGATGACTTCATCAACAAGGTCGCCTGGGGTTTGAACGTCGCGTTCAGCAGCGGCGTGGGTTGGCCCCAGACGGATTTCCTGCTGGCCCGCGGCGCGCGCCGTGAAACCCACTTCAAGTACTTTCAGCGCCGGCATCAGCTGCCGACGCAGGTCTGGTACAAGGCATACCCCGGGCTCACCCTGGTTGATATGGAGCGGAATGCCCGCATCCGGCAGGGTCTGGAGCGGCACGACCTGAGCGGGGCCCAGGCGTTGGAATGGTTGAAGTTGCTATGACCGCGCGCGACGAAGGCGGCCCAGCTACCTCGGGCAGTGGCGTCAAATCTCCGGCTGCGCCCGTTGCGGCAGGCTCGCGCGCTGCTGGCAACCCGTCCGCGGCAAATGCTTTGGCGGGCTCAGGCAATAGCAGCGAGCGCTCCGCCGGTGGCGCGAGCACGGCTGCTATGCCCAGTGATTCCCCGGGCTCGCGCGCTGCTGGCGCGGGGCCGGTGGATCTGGATGACATCCAGGGTCTGCTGCGGTTCGGGTTCAAACATCACACCGAGGCGCTGATTTTGCTGCTTCGGGTGAAGGACGCTGCTGCCGCACGGAGTTGGTTGGCGCAGGTGCAGGTGACGAGCGCTGTGACCCTGGACCCTGTGCCGCCTACTGCCTTACAGGTGGCGTTGACGCGCGCCGGGATGGCTGCACTGGGTGTCGCTGGTAACGCCGTCGGCGGGTTCTCGGAAGAGTTCCTGGAGGGCATGGCCGGCGACGGCAACCGCATAAGGCGGTTGGGGGACGTTGGCGCCAGCGCACCCGAGCTGTGGAATTGGGGCAGCGGTGACCGCGAGCCGCATGTAGCGGTGCTGTTGTACGCAATGCCGGGTCACCTGGCAGACCTCCAGCACACCACCGAGCTCGGCTGCGCCCTTGGCTTCGATGTGATGTACAGGCTGACCACCACAGACATGGGCGGCCGCGAGCCCTTCGGATTCGCTGACGGGCTGTCGCAGCCGGAAATTGACTGGGACCGGGTACTGGCTGCCCAGGACAGCGAGCAACTCAGCTATCGCAACCTGAGTTGCCTTGGCGAGTTTGTGTTGGGTTACCCCAACGAATATGGCCTCTACACCCCTCGCCCGCTGCTGCCCACCAGCCTGGACCCGCAACAGGTACTTCCGCGAGCGGAGGAAGATACAAGCAGCGCCGACCTCGGCCGCAATGGATCCTACCTCGTCATCCGGCAGCTTCGTCAGGACGTGCGCGGCTTCTGGCAATCCCTGAACGCCCGCGCCGGCGGCGTCGACGTCGAGCGTGAGGCGCTTGCCGCGCACTTGGTTGGCCGCACGCGCGATGGTGCGCCAATTGTAATCGATCGCCCGCCACCCGCCCCCGGCCGCTCCGCCGCAGGCGCCCGCACGACAAACACCGCCGGCCGCACAGCCGCGCGCTTCGCCTCGGCCACCGGCACCTCGGCCACCGGCACCTCGGCCACCGGCGGCTCGGCCACTAGCGGCTCGGCCACTGGCGGCTCGACCATCGGCGGCTCGGCCATTGGCGGCTCGCCTGCGTCTGCCAGTGCCACGCCCGACTTCAACAACTTCACATTCGACGCCGACCCAGCGGGCCATCGATGCCCGATCGGCGCGCACATCCGCCGCACCAACCCACGCACCGCTGATCTGCCGCCCGGCGGCGATGGCCTCGTCTCCCGGCTGATCAGGACCCTGGGCCTCAACTCCGAATCCAGGGCGCGCGATCTCGTGGCATCCACCCGCTTCCATCGGTTGCTGCGACGAGGTCGCGAATACGGGACTCAGGTGACGCCCGAACAGGCACTGCGGCTGCAAACGCCAGTGGAATCCGGCCTGCACTTCATGTGCCTCAACGCCAACATCCAGCGCCAGTTCGAGTTCGTGCAGAGCGCCTGGATCATGAGCACTCATTTCAATGGCCTGCACTGCGAAAGCGATCCCCTGCTCGGCAATCGCAAACCCGGCCCTGGCGGCCTGCGTTGCGACTACTTCTCCATGCCCAAAGCAGACGGCCTCACCCGCCGTCTGGAAAACCTACCGCAGTTTGTGACCGTCGCCGGGGGCGCCTACTTCTTCCTGCCAGGCATCCGCGCCCTGCGCTGGCTGGCCTCCGCCGCTCCCGCATGAGGGGAATCCCATGGACTCAGCTCCTCCGGCCAATCTCGACTCCAACACGGCGAGGCCCATACCGCCCGCCAACACCGGCTCCCGTTTCCTCAACCTGGTGTCGGACACGACGTTCAAGCTCCTGCAGTTGGAACGCCGTTTCGACCGCATCCTGCGTCCACCATTTGACGCAGTGCTGAGGGACCCCCTGGCTCGCCTGGCAACTGCGCTCATCAACGCCCAACGCATCAACGAAAAACTGCCACTGGCGCAGGAGAAACCGTTCGACGGCGAAGACGAATTCGTCGACTCCATCATCGATACCTTCATGAGCCAGATGCGCGGATTGTGGAAACCGCGGGGCTTCGAACGCGGTGGCAACACAAAGACCCACGGCATCGTCCGCGCCGAATTCATTGTTCACCCGGATCTACCGGAGAAGTTCCGCCACGGAATCTTCGCCAGGCCCCAGACTTTCAGGGCC
>Ga0207678_10006185_pt1 | contig 10644 bp, 9 predicted proteins | sample KBSC63metaG_FD_184319 | JGI IMG/M metagenome (GOLD analysis project Ga0207678, IMG submission 184319) | Corn rhizosphere microbial communities from Kellogg Biological Station, Michigan, USA - KBS C6-3 metaG (SPAdes) (version 2) | ecosystem: Host-associated > Plants > Roots > Rhizosphere > Soil ...
GCGCGACGCGACAGAGCTCGGCGTCGTGACCGCCGCCGAGTCGCGCGGCGAGCTCGCCCACGCGGGGGCCGTCGGGACCGACCAGCACCTGGGTGTAGCTCGGGCCCTCCGTGATCCCGACCGCCGCAGCTGCGGCCGCTGCCGCCTCGACAACCGCTCCGATCTGCGCCGGCTCGAGCTCGCTCGGCCATGCATGAGTCAGCGCCACGCCGAAGGCGGGCAACGGCGCGGTCAACCTGTCGGTCACGGTGAGCGGGTAGAAATGCCCCCCGGACGAGAAAGCGTTGACGGTGACCTCGAGACCGGGCACGTGCTCCTCGACGAGGAGCGTGGCGGTCCGAGCGGCGTCGAGGGCGACGCGCACGGCCTCGGCGACCTCGTCTGCGGAACGGACAAGCGTCAGCCCACGCTGCCCCTGCCGATCCGGCGCCTTGATCACGCAGGGAAACCCGATCCGCTCGGCTGCCGCCGTCGCCTCCTCGGGCCCTGAGCAGATTTGGAACTCGGGTTGCGGCACGCCAGCTTCTGCGAACCGCTCGCGCTGACGCAACTTCGACGTCGAGAGCGCCGCAGTCTCCGGCGAGATCGCGTGCGGAAGCGAAAGGCGCTCGGCGACGCGAGCCGCGATCGCCACCGGCCAGTCGATGCCAGGTGCGATCAGCCCCTGGACACGCTCCGCGCTCGCCAGCCGTTCGATGCCGGACTCGTCTTCGGTCGAGACGATCGCACGGCGATCCGCGTAGCGAAATCCGGGTGCCGAGGGATCGCGGTCGACGGCGATCACGTGCAGCTCACGTGCGCGCGCCGCGGCGAGCAGTCCGAGCTGAGCCGGCCCCGCGCCTAGGACGAGGAGACGCTTGCCCGGGTCTCGCTCTGGAGAATCCCCCGCCACCACACCTCATTTTCGCGGTACCACGCGATGGTGCGCGCGAGACCTTCCTCGAACGACGTCCGCGCCGTCCAGCCCGTCAGGCGCTCCATCTTGTCCGTCGAGCCGATGTGCCGGTCGACCTGTCCCAGTCTCTCGGGCACGAACGTCTTCAGCGACGCCGGCTTGCCGAGTGCCTCGAGGACGGCGTCCGCGATCTCGGTGACCGGGATGTCGATGCCGGTCGCGACGTTCAGGACCTCGCCCGCAACGTTGTCGAGCGGCGCCGCGATGATCGCCTCGATCGCCTCTGCGTCGTCGTCCACGTAGAGCCAGTCGCGGCTGGCGTGCCCGTCCCCGTGGATCGTCAGCTCTCGGTCCTGCAACGCCTGTGTGATGAAGCGTGGAACGACCTTCTCGGGATGCTGCCTCGGCCCGTAGTTGTTGAACGGCCGGACGATCGTGACCGGCAGCCCGTAGGTCACGTAGTACGAGTAGGCGAGGCGATCTGCGCCCGCCTTGGTCGCCGCGTACGGGCTGCGGGGATTCAGTGGATGATCCTCGTCCATCGGCGCTGCTTCAGCCGTGCCGTAGACCTCACTCGAGCTGAAGAGAATGAACCGCTCGACCGGCGCCTCCCGGATCGCGTCGAGCAGGATCTGCGTGCCCTCGACGTTGGTCGTGACGAATTCGCGTGCGCCTTCCTCGATCGACTTCTCGACGTGCGACTCGGCGGCCGCGTTTACGATCACGTCCACATCGGCGACGATCTCGCGCACGAGGTCGGCGTCGCGGATGTCCCCTTGCACGAAGGAAAGCCGCTCGTGGGACATCGCGCCGCTCAGGTTGTCGACATTCCCCGCATAGGTGAGAGCATCGAGAGAAACAACCTCGTACGGCGTCTTCGCCAGAAGATGGTGGATGAAGTTGGACGAGATGAATCCCGCCCCGCCGGTCACGAGGATGCGCTTGCTCACGCCGGGAGCCTAGTGGTTTGAACGACGGCCCCTTCCGGGGAGGGGAGAACCAGGCGCCGGGCCTAGCTCATGCCCAGAGACTTCCAATCCACTCCTGTGCGGGTCGTGATCGTCGACGATCACCGGCTCTTCGTCGACGCGCTAGCGCTGCTGCTCGGCCACGACGACCGGCTAGAGGTGATCGGAAGCGCGAGTGACGGCCTGTCCGCAATCGACCTCGCCGTCTCGAAACAGGCGGAGGTCGCCGTGATCGACGTGCGCATGCCGGAGATCGACGGCCTGGAGTGCGCGCGGCGCCTGCGCGTCCAAAGCCCGGAGACGCGTGTAATCCTCGTCACCGGCCTCGACGACGAGTCGCTACCCGAACAGGCACGCGAGGCCGGAGCCGTCGCGCTCCTGGTGAAAGGAGCGCTCCACGATCAGCTCAAGGACGCGATCCTCGCAGCCGCGCCAGAGCAGCAGCTAGCGCACTAGAGCTCTTTGTCGATGGTGTAGATCGGGCGGCCCTCGACGTCGCGCTGGATGCGGCCGAGGTACTCGCCGACGAGCGCCAGGATGAAGCCCTGGATGCCGAGGACGAACAGGACCGCGACGCCGCCGAAGAGCGGGCCGGGGAAGTTCGACTCGCCGATCCAGAAGATCACGCCGTAGATGCCGAGCGCGAGCGCAAGCAGCGACGACACCGTGCCGAGGAGCACGCCGATCCACTGGATCGGCTGCGGCCAGAAACCCGCCAGAACGTGCAGCGCGAGCCGCGTCAGGCGAAGTGGCGAGTAGCGCGACTGACCGTGACGCGACGCATGCGCGACGTCGACTTCCACCACGCTGGCACCGCCGGACAGGATCACGGCCTTCGTGAACTTCTGCTTGCCGATCGAGCCGAGCATCGGCTCGACGGCGTCGCGCCGGTACGCGTTGAAGGCGCAGCCGAAATCCGAGATCGCAACGCCCGTGAAACGACGCAGCATGCCGTTGATCACCCGCGAGGGCAGGGAGCGGCCGACGGGGTCCCTGCGCCCGCGCCTGCGTCCGCTCGCAACGTCGTTGCCGGCCTCGACCGCCTCGACGAGTCGCGGGATGTCCTCGGGCTGGTTCTGCAGGTCGCCGTCCATCGTGACGATGACGTCCCCGCGTGCCCGCGACAGCCCGGCATGCATCGCGGGATGCTGGCCGAAGTTGCGCTTGAAGCGGACAGCGCGCACGCGTACGTCGGTTGCGTGAAGTCGCTCGAGGGCGGCGAACGTGCCGTCCGTCGAACCGTCGTCCACGAAGATCAGCTCGAAGGTGCGCGGCCCGGGATCGAGCGCTGCGACCGCACGCCGGTAGAGCTCGTCGATCGACCCCGCCTCGTTGAAGACCGTCACCACGATCGACAGATCGGGGGCAGGGAGATCTGCATCGGTGACGAGGCCGGTCTCGAACGCTTGTGTGCCAGCCATGGCAACAGAGGATAGTGCCCTGGGGATCCCTCTTTCGAGGGACGCGTGCCGCCGAGCCCCTGACGAAGCTCCGGTTGATGCCTGCGGCCTGGCTAGAACGGCGCCTGCTGATCGTGACCGCGGTCGCGCTCTACGGGGTCGTCTTCATCGCGTTCGTCGCCTTCGAGGTCCCGGGCCTCGGGCTCGGGCATTTCTTCTACATCCCGATCGCACTGCTCGCACTCGCCGGCGGGACACGCCTGGGGCTGGTCGGCGGAGTCGTCGCGGCCGCTCTCTATGCACTGGCGATCGCCGTCACCCCGCGGATCCCGACCCAGGACGTCCTCACGCTTGCGATGGCGATCAGGCTCGTGACCTACTCGTCCTGCGGTCTGCTGATCGGCTGGTTCGCGAACGAGCACCGGCGCCACCTCGAACAGCTGCGAGAGTTTGCCGACCGCGACTTCCTGACCGGCCTCCTGAACACCCGTGTCTTCGACGAGGTGCTTGCCCGGCGCTGTAACGCAGAAGCGCCGTTTCTCCTCGTGCTCGGAGACATGGACGACCTGAAGCTGTTGAACGACACGCACGGGCACACGGCCGGAAACCAGAAGCTGCGCGATCTGGCGGACGCGTTGCGCCGGCTCACCGGCTCCGAGGACGAGCTGGCCCGCGTCGGCGGTGACGAGTTCGCGATCCTCGTCGGAGGACGACTGGCAGGCGCTGCGCAACTCTGCGTGCGGCTCCGTGCCGACCTCGAAGCGCAGGATCTGCAGGTGACCTTCGGCTGGTCCGCCTGGCCGGACGACGGGCTCCGCCCGATGGAGCTGTTCCGCAAGGCCGACGACCGCCTCTACGCCGCCAAGCTCATTCAGAGGAACCACCGGGTCGTCACGCAGCTGGCAGGCACCCGCTAGCACTTGCGCGGGCGGCCCGAGCCGCCCGCGCAAAAGAGCGTTCGGGCTAAGCCGCTTCCGCGAAGGCGACCGGCTCGTCGACCGTCGCCTCGGCAGCCCGCTTGCGGCTCGGGATCAGGAACGCGGCCACGGCGCCGAGGAAGACGACCGCCGCGCCGATCCAGAGGGCGGGCACCATCCCGTCGACGAACGACTGGCCGTTCGAGTAGCTCCCGTAGTGCGACCAGACGGAAGCCAGCACGGCCACACCGAACACTCCGCCGAGCTCGCGAATCGCGTTCTGCGCACCCGAGGCCTTGCCCTCCTCCTCCGGCCGAACCGCGGAGAGGACGACGTTCGCCACCGGTGCCCAGAACATCGCCATCCCGATGCCCGAGACCATGAACGGCACGACGAGATGCCAATAGGGAGTCGTCGGGGTCGAGATCGCCGCGAGCGAGGCGAGCCCGCCGGCCTGCAACGTCAGTCCGATGCCCATCAGCCGCGCGCCGCCGATCCTGTCGGAGAGAGCGCCGGCGATCGGCGCGACGAACATCGGCATGATCGTCCACGGGAGGATGCGCAGGCCCGAGCCGAACGGCGAGTAGCCCTGCACGGTCTGGAAGAACTGCGACAGCAGGAAGATCGACCCGAACATCCCGAAGAACATCAGGAGCGAGGCGACGTTCGCGAGCGTGAAGACGCGGTTCTCGAAGAAGCGCATCGGCAGCATCGGTTCCGGCGTCCGCAGCTCCCAGAGCACGAACAGCGCGAAGACGAGAGCGCCGGCAACGAGGGAGATGACGATCTCGGGCGACGTCCAGCCCTGCCCGTGTCCGCGCACGAGACCCCAGACGATCCCGGTGAGCCCCACGCTCGCCAGCGTGACCCCCGGCAGGTCGAGCTTGGCGGCGGGCCCGTACGTCTCGTCCAGCCGCCGCAGCGCGAGCGGGATCAGGACGACGCCGATCGGGACGTTGAGCCAGAAGATCCAGTGCCAGGAGATGCCGCTCACGACCGCTCCGCCGACGAGCGGCCCGAATGCGACCGCGAGGCCGGCGATGCCGCTCCACGCGCCGATGAACGCTCCGCGCCGGTTGGCGGGAACGCCCGCGCTCAGGATGGTCAGCGTCAGCGGAGTGATGATCGCGCCGCCGACGCCCTGAGCCGCACGCGCGGCGATCAGCACTCCGGCCGACGGCGCGAGGGCGGCGGCGGCGGACGACACCGTGAAGATCGCGAGGCCGACCGCGAGCATCCGGCGTCGCCCGAAGCGATCGCCGAGCGCAGCGCCCGTGAGCAGGAGGACCGCGAAGGTCAGCGTGTAGGCGTTGACGGTCCACTCGAGGCTCTCGACCGTCGCATGCAGGTCCTCGCGGATGACCGGCAGTGCGGTCGTGACCACGAGGTTGTCGAGCGTGGCCATGAAGACCGCCGCCGAGGTGATCGCAAAAGTCCAGATGGTTCGGGTCTTGGCTGTCATGGATTCCTCCTTCGGGTCGTCAACTCGATCGTGCTGTTGCGGGAGAGGCCTGCGAATGCGGCCGTCTGGTGTCTGGTGGTGCGGAAAACCGGCATATGCTTGTGAGTGATCACTAACTTCAACTCGAAAAAAAGGTCTCAGACGTCCTGGCGGCAGCCCTCGATGAGGCGCTGCGCCCAGCCTTCGTCGGCGCCGAGCAGGTCCATCGACGCGATCACGTTCAGAAGCATCCCCTTCGCGAAGAAGTGCGAGACCCGTTCGGGCGGCAGTCCTGAAACCCGTTCGACGTAGTCGACGAGCTCGCGGTAGCCGTTCCGCACCACCGTGCGAATCGCCGGGTCGTCGCAGGCGGCGTAGGCCTGCATCTGCGAATGGAGATAGGTCGGATCGGTCCTGAGCCGCTCGCCATAAGCCTCGCCGATCGCGTGCAGGGCGTCCTCGCCCTTCAGGCCGGCGGCCGCCGACTGCATCATCTCGAGCGTCCCTCGCATGCAGCGCTCGATCGTCGCCGTGAAGAGCTCCTTCTTCGTCCCGAAGAGGCGAAACACATAGGGCTGCGAGATCCCGACCGCCCGGGCGATCGCCTCCGTCGAGCCGCCGTAGAGCCCGTGCGCGGCGAACTCCACGAGCGCGGCCTCGAGAATCTCCTCACGGCGCTCCTCGGCGCTCTTTCGTTCGGCGACTGGCATGGCTCGTATTGTTAGCGATTACTCACTAACTTGTCAAATCACTTCTGCAGGAGAGCCATGCCGCGGGCCAGGCGCACCGGCTCGCGGCCCTGCTCGGCGGCGAAGCGCGCGAAGGCCTCCGTCGAGTTCACGTCGTCAGACAGGAGCACTCCCCCGGCGCGGAGCGCGGGCCAGCCGGCGTTGAACTCGAACCACATGCACTCGAACGAGTGCTCGCTGTCGTGCATGAACGTGTCGATCGCGCCGAGCCGGTCGAGCAGCGGCGGCAGCTCCTCCTGGCTCCGCCCGAGCACGAGCGTCCAGCGCTCCTTCAGGTCAGCCGGGATCAACCACCCAGGCTCCGAGCCCGCCGGGATGCCTGCGCGGCCCTCCCCTTCGAAGAATGTCCCGGGCTCGTAGTCCCGGCCAACTTCTCGCGGCAGGTCGATCGAGTGCAGCTGCCCCTCGCCGTTCGCCTGCAGCGCAAGGAGCGAGAACGCGGTTGAGAACCCGTTCGCGACCCCGGTCTCGACAGCGATCTTTGGTTGCACCTTGCGGAGGACAGCGTAGAGATAGACGCCCTCCGTGTAGCCGATCGCACCGAGGGAGTGGCCCGCGCCGGTCTCGACGACTGCCTCGTGGTGCTCGCGCCCCTTCTCGAGCAGGTGATCCATCAGGCCGCTCGCCCGCACCTCGCGCTCGTAGCCCTCGAGCACGTCTCGACCGCCGAGAAAACGCGCCACTCCGTCGCGAATGCGTCGCCGATCGGCCGCACGGCGCGGATCGCGAACGTCCCGAACGGCGCGGTAGAGACGGCGTTTCAGCCCGGCGGACACGGCCGCGGATCGTATCGTTGCCTGCGTGGACGCCCGAATCCTCCATTTGCCGGTCAATCTGGCCGGTACAGGTTGGGCCCACGTCAACGCCCTGCGCCGCAAAGGCGTCGACGCGCGCCTCCTCGTCTTCTGGCCGCAGAAGTGGCGGCCGGACGAGTACGACATCAATCTCGATCTGCCGCGGCAGGGATTGCTTCGCCAGCAGGCCGTCCAGTGGCGCGCGCTCGCCAGGTACCTGCCGCAGACGGACGTCTTCCACTTCTACTTCGGCAAGACGCTCGTCCCGAAGTCGGTGAACGTGCCGATCCTGCGCGCAACTCGAAAGAAGTCGGTGATGCACTTCCTCGGCGACGACATCCGGGGCAAGCGGCGAGAGGAGCTCGCGTACCGCAAGAAGTTCGACGCGTGCATCGTCGGCTCGTATGCCGCGACACGTTGGGTCCCCGATCCGACGGCGGTCGTCCCTCCGGGTCTCGACCTGCGCGATTACGAGGCGGTGCCGCCCGTCCAGCGCGAGCGGCCGCTCGTCGTCCATGCGCCGTCGAACCCCGAGAAGAAGGGCACACGGCACGTGATCGACGCGTGCAGCCGGCTGCCGGTGGATCTCGACGTGGTGCACGGCGTCCCCCATGACGAGGCTGTCGAGCGCTTCAAGCGGGCCGACATAGTCGTCGACCAGCTGCACTACCTCTGGCACGGCGTCTTTGCGATCGAGTCGATGGCGTACGGCAAGCCGGTGGTCACGCACCTCGATCCGGAAGCAGTCCGCCAGACGGAAGAGGCGTTCGGCCTGAAGGTGCCCATCGTGGCGGCGACGAAGGACGACCTCGTGGAGAAGCTCAGGCCGCTCGTGGAGTCCTTCGAGCTGCGCAAACAGCTCGGTCAGGAGGGCCGGATCTACGTCGAGCAGGTTCACGATCTCGACAAGGTCGCCGACCGCTTCATCGAGATCTACGCCTCGGTGCTCGGGTGATCCTCCAGCGCCTCAAGGAGCTGCTGCGGCACTCGGCCATCTACGGCGTGGGCAGCATCATCGCGCGCGTCCTCGGTGTGCTGCTTCTGCCGCTGTACACGCGCTATCTGTCGCCAAGCGACTACGGACTGATCGAGACGCTCGTCGCGCTGGCCGCTGTGCTCACCGCACTCGTCGCGCAGGGGATGAAGAGCGCGTTCTTCCGCTTCTACTTCGACTCGGCCGAGCTGGAGCGCCGGCATCTCGTGGTCCGCACCGCGTTCTGGTACGTCATGGCCGCGTCGACGGTCGTCTCGCTGGCGGGGATCGTCCTTGCACCGCAGATCTCCTGGCTGCTCTTCGGAACGCACGATCACGGGAATCTGGTCATCGCCGCGTTCATCGGCTTCTGGGCAGCGCTGAACTACGAGCAGATGACGTCGCTGTTCCGCGTCGAGCAGCGCTCGACCGCCTACGTCGCCGCGACGCTTTGCAACGTGGCGATCACCATCAGCGCCACGATCCTGCTCGTCGTCGTGTTCGACAAGGGACCTCTCGGCGTCCTGGTCGGCAACTTCACCGGCACGTTGATCGTCTACGCCGCACTGCTCGTGTACAGCAGACACGCGCTCGGCCTGCAGTTCGACCGCAAGCTCTATCGCGCGATGAACCGCTTCGGGCTGCCGCTCGTTCCGTCCGCCGTCGCGCTCTGGCTCACGAACTTCAGCGACCGCTTCTTCCTGATCAAGCTCTCAGACGCGCACGAGGTGGGGCTCTACTCGATCGGCGTGCGAATCGCGTCAGCGATCGTCCTACTCCTGACCGCGTTCCGGATGGCGTGGCCCGCCTTCGCCTACTCGATCGAGGACGACCGCGAAGCGCAGCGCACCTACAGCTTCGTGCTCACCTACGTCGTCTACGTCTGCTGCTGGCTCGCGCTCGCACTTGGACTGCTCGCGCCCTGGATCGTAAGGCTGATCACGACGGAGGCCTTCTATCCCGCGCAGAACGTCGTGGCGCCGCTCGCGTTCGGGGTCGCGGCGTTCGGCGCGTACGTGGTCGTGCAAATCGGCACCGGGCGTGCACGACAAACGCGGTCGAACTGGCTCGTCAGCGGCGCGGCCGCGGTCGTGAACGTGAGCCTCAACTTCGCCCTCATCCCTTCGTACGGACGAATGGGCGCAGCGATCGCCACCGTGATCGCCTACACGCTGCTCTTTCTCGGCATGGCCTGGCGCGCACAGCGGGTCTTCCCGGTTCCGTACCAGTGGCGCCGAGTCGCGACGCTCGCTGTCGCGGCAGTCGGTCTGACGCTGGTCGGCAAGCTACTCGACGTCCCGCTCGGAGTGGCTCTGGCGCTGACGGCAGCGTTCCCGCTCGTGGTCGGCCTGCTCGGCTTCTACCTGCCGGCCGAGCGGCGGAGGTTACGGCGAGTGTTGCCTATCCTGGGTCGATGAATCTCGTCGCGGCGATCCTCCGGCGAGCATGTGGCTGCACATCACCGTCTGGTTGCGAGCTCGCCTGTTCGAAACGCGTCCGGTTCCTGTTCCCGGGCGTCGCTGCGTCCAACAGCCGCTGAGAAGGCCACGGCGCCGGCCGTGAAACCGGCTGCGATCGCAAGAAAGACCACGCGCAGGCCGACGTGCTGGAGTGCTTGACCGACTGCCAGGAAGCCAAGCGGCCCGATGATCAATGCGAACGTCATCACCGCCGTCATCACCTTCGGTCGCAACGCCTCCGGGGCGCGCATCGTGACGATGGCGAGCACCGGGGCGTTGACGAGCGGTGCGCAGAAACCGAACACTGCGAGCACGACGAGCACGACCGGCCAGGGCATGCTGATCGCCAGGAACCACAGCGGCACGGCCATCCCGAGGATTGCGACGCCGGCGAGCCGGAGCAGTGGCACCCTGCGGACGATGTTCGCCGCGACGAGGCTCCCGATGAGTGCCCCCGCGCCGAAGGCCGCGAAGAAGAAGCCGAGGATCTTCGGCTCCGCGTCATAGCGCCGCAGCACGAGCACGGGGATGGTGGCGAACAACCCTTGTGCCGTGAAGTTGATGAAGGACGCCGCGCAGAGCATCGGCCGAAGCAACTGGTCGTGCCACACGTAGCGCAGCCCTGCGAAGAGGCCACGTGACGACTCGTCCTGCTCGACTCGCTTGCCCACGCGCACGAAGGTGAAGATCACGACGAACGAGAACGCATAGGTCGCGGCGTCGACGATGAGAACTGCAGGAGCGCTGGTGAGGGAGATGAGCAGGCCGCCGAGGATCGGTCCGCCGAGCTGGGTCAGCTGCGTGATCGCCTGGACGAACGCGGAGCCTTGCGCGACGAGTTGCTCGTCCTCGCCGACGACCTCCGGGAGGATGAGGCGAGACGATGCGTAGTACGGCGCCATGAAGCAGCCGATCAGGAACGTGAACGTCAAGAGGAGCGGAAAGGACAGGTGGCCCGTCCAATAGAGCACGGGCACCGCGGCCATCAGGGGTGCGCGCGCCGCGTCTGCGACGTTCATCGTGCGCTTCGCGCCGAGGCGGGCGATC
>Ga0207678_10006187_pt1 | contig 10641 bp, 8 predicted proteins | sample KBSC63metaG_FD_184319 | JGI IMG/M metagenome (GOLD analysis project Ga0207678, IMG submission 184319) | Corn rhizosphere microbial communities from Kellogg Biological Station, Michigan, USA - KBS C6-3 metaG (SPAdes) (version 2) | ecosystem: Host-associated > Plants > Roots > Rhizosphere > Soil ...
TCCCAGTCACGTCGTCAACTATCAGAGTACCGATATCTCGCCGCCCCCACTCGCCAACATCACGAACTTCAACTTTTAGAGGTGCCGACCATGAGCCAACGCAAAGTCGCCATCCGCCTTCAAGGCCACACTTCCCTCCGCCTCGACAGCGGTCGATTTCTGCTTCTCCCCGCGCTCGACCAGTGGCAATCGGTCGAGCGCGCCGACTCCGACTGCGATCCGGAACCGGACCGAGTCACGATCAAGGCCTTCACGCGTGTGCGGCCGCTGGATGCCGCCGTGATCGGCAGTACGCTGCACGTCACGCTGCCCATTCAAGATTTCGAACGCCTCGGCGGCTACCTGCGCGCCAGGGCGAACGAAGTCATCGAGCTCGCTTTCGACGTCGCTGACGACGGCGCCGTCAGCGATTTGCTGGTGGACGGGAACCCGCTGGCCCGGCAGGCGCCGTACAGCGACATCCGGGACCTGAAAGGCACGCCTTCGGCTCAGAAGCTCGTCGGCTGAGTCGCGCAGCGTTCAGTGGCGGCCCGCGTTGCGCGTTGCGCGCGACGCGGGCCGCTGGTGGGCACATTCTGGTGACGCTGGGTGGGCTCGAGGGGCGAGCCCCAAAAGAAGCCCACTCAGCGTTTGGCACCTTCGCCCTCGGCGGCGGGGGACTGTAGGTAGCGGAAGAGCCGCGCGTTGGTGGAGAGCACGAGCCAGCTATCCTTGTCGATGCTCTTCTCGTAGGTCTCCATCGACTTGGCGAACTCGTACAGCTCGCGGTTGCGCTGGTAGGCTTCCGCATAGATGGCCGTCGCCTCGGCGTCGCCGCGGCCCTTGCTGTCCTGGGTCTTGCGGTAGGCCTCGGACTCGATCACCTTCAGCTCGCGCTCCTTCTTGCCGCGGATCTCGGCACTCTTGCCCTGGCCCTCCGAGCGGTAGCGGTCCGCGATGCGCTTGCGCTCCGAGATCATGCGCTCGAACACCTTGGTCTGCACGCTGTCGATGTAGTTCACGCGCTGGATCTGCACGTCCACCATCTCGATCCCGTAGTCGGGGACGATCTGCGAGGCGCGCTCCAGGATCAGACGCGTGATCTTGTCGCGCCCGAGCTCCACCTGGTGCGTCTCCTCGGTCTCCATCACGTCCTCGGCCTCTTCGGCCTGTTCGAACTCGCGATTGCTGGTGCGCACCACCTCGATCAGGTTATGGCTGGCGATCACGTTGCGGGTCTCGCCGTCGATGATGTCGTCCAGGCGCGATTGCGCGCCGCGCTCGTCGCGCAGGCGCTGGAAAAACAAGAGCGGGTTATGGATGCGCCAGCGCGCGTAGGTCTCGACCCAGATGTACTTCTTGTCGCGGGTGGGGACCTGGTTGGGGTTGCCGTTCCACTCCAGCCAGCGCTTGTCGAAGCGGTTGACCTCCTGCGCGAAGGGCAACTTGAAGTGCAGCCCCGGATCCGTGACGGCTTCACCGATCGGCTCTCCGAACTGGGTGATGATCACCTGCTCCTGCTCGGAGACGGTGTAGAGGGCGCCGTTCAGCGTCAGCAGCGCGAGCGCGCCGACCATCAGCAGCCATGCGATACGAGCGCTCATCGCTTCACCTCTGCCTTCTCCTGGGGGGCCTGCGGCCCGAGCTGAAAGAGCGGAAGGATCCCCTTCGAGCGCTCGTCGAAGATCAACTTCTTGCCGGCGGCAGGCAGGACCCGGGACATCGTCTCCAGGTACAGGCGCTGGCGCGTGACCTCCGGCGCCTTGCGGTATTCCTCCTCCAGCGCAATGAAGCGTTGCGCGTCACCCTTGGCGCGGTTCACGCGGTCGACGGCGTAGCCTTCGGCTGCTTCGATCGCCTGCTCCGCGAGGCCGCGTGCGCGCGGAATCTCCTGGTTGTACTCGGCCCAGGCTTCGTTGATCGCTCGCTCGCGCTCCTGGATCGCCTGGTTGACGTCGTTGAACGACGGCTTCACGGACTCGGGCGGATCGACATCCTGCAGCACCAGCTGCTGCACGGAGATGCCGTTGTCGTAGCGCTTGCACAGGTCCGAGAGCAGATCCTTGGCCTTGGCGGCGATGGCTTCGCGACCGACCGTGAGCAGCTCCGTCACGTTGTGGTCGCCGACCACGCTGCGCATCGAGGCCTCCGCCATCAGGCGAAACGTCTCCTCCACGTCGCGCAGCTTGAAGAGGTACTTGTACGGATCGGAGATCTTGTACTGGACGATCCACTCCACCGTCGCCACGTTCAGGTCGCCGGTGAGCATCGAGGACTCCGACGTCGTGTGCTCATCCTTTGAGTATTGGCTCTGAACGTCCGCGCGGGTGGTGCGAAAGCCGAACTCCTGCTTGAGCTGGCGCTGCACCGGCACCTTCTGCACCTGCTCGATGCCGAACGGCAGCTTACCGTGCGGCCCCGGCCCCGTGGTGTTCACGAAACGGCCGAAGCGGGTCACGATCGCGACCTCATCCGGCTCGACCTGATAGTACGAGCTGACCAGCGCGATCACCGCCGCCGCAACCAAAATCACCAGTCCGAGCGAGCGCGGCAGCTTGCCGCGCATGTTGCGCGCCATGCGCAGCACGTCTTCTGGATCGAAAGCTCTGTCGTTGGTCATGGATGATCTCCGAGCCCCAAGCGGGGCCGAAGATAGCCAGAATCCAGATGGCGGATCGGCCTTTGTTCAGCTGCGGCAACCAGGCATGGGGCCGGACCGCTGGGATAGCCTCGTGAATCAGGCCTCGAACAGCGCTTCGCGCCTATTTTGGAGCGAGATGCTGGCGATCCAGTGCCAAGTTGAGCTGCAGCACGTTGACGCGTGGCTCGCCAAAGATGCCGAGCAGCCGCTCGTGCTGGTTCTGCGCCAGGACCTGCCGCACCCGCTCGGCGCTCCAGTGGCGAGACCGGGCGACTCGCTCCACCTGCAGCTCCGCGTTGCCGATGCTGATGTCGGGGTCGAGGCCGCTGCCCGAGCGGGTGGCAGCGTCGGCCGGGAGCGCAGTATCCTCGGGCAGGCCGTTCTCCTCGCGGTACGCCTTCGCCAGATCGTTGAAACCGAGATAGGTCTCGTCCACATCTTTGGTGGCCGGGTCGTCCTCGAGGCCGTGGATCAGTTTGTCGCTGGTCGGGCCGAGGTTGGTGCCGCTGGAGTTGGCGCCGTCGTAGCCGTTGCCCGCGGCAGAAGGACGAGGGTGGAAGTACTCGGGCTTGGTGAAGTTCTGGCCGATCAGCTCGGAGCCGATCACGTTGCCCGGAGCATCACGGAGCAGGCTGCCGTTGGCCTGGTGTGGAAAGATGGCCTGCCCGAGCGCCCAGATCACTCCGGGAAAGAGCAACCCGGTGAGCACGACGAAGAAGGCGGTGAGCAGGATGGCGGGTCGTAGGTGCGTCATGTTCAGGCGAGCCCCAGCGCGACGAGCGTGCGATCGATGATCCAGATGAAGGGAAATGGAGCGATCACGCCCCCTACGCCGTAGATGAGCAGGTTGCGGCGCAAGATGCTGGCGGCGTTCGCGGGCCGATAGGGGACGCCGCGCAGCGCCAGCGGAATCAGTGCGATGATGATCAGCGCGTTGAAGATCACGGCTGCCAGCACCGCCGATTGCGGGTTGCTGAGGCGCATGAAGTTCAGCCTGCTGAGCTCCGGGTAGGTGACGAAGAACATGGCCGGGATGATGGCGAAGTACTTGGCCACGTCATTGGCGATGCTGAAGGTGGTGAGCGAGCCGCGGGTCATCAGCATCTGTTTGCCGATCTCGACCACCTCGATCAGCTTGGTCGGGTTGGAGTCGAGGTCGACCATGTTGCCGGCTTCCTTGGCGGCCTGCGTGCCTGTGTTCATCGCCACGCCAACGTCGGCCTGAGCCAGGGCCGGGGCGTCGTTCGTGCCGTCGCCGGTCATCGCGACCAGGCGGCCGCCGGCTTGCTCCTTGCGGATGAAGGCGAGCTTCATCTCCGGCGTGGCTTCCGCGATGAAGTCGTCGACGCCCGCTTCGGCGGCGATGGCCGCCGCGGTGAGCGGGTTGTCACCGGTGACCATCACAGTCTTGATGCCCATCTCCCGGAGCTGCGCGAAGCGCTGCTTCATGCCGCCCTTGACGATATCTTTCAATTGAATGACGCCCAGTACGCGGCCGCCATCGGCCACCACCAGCGGCGTGCCGCCTTCCCGGGCGACGCGCTCGACCAGGGCCTGAACTTCCGCGGGGAACTTGCCGCCCAGCGATTCGGCGAAGCGTTTCACGCTATCGGCGGCGCCCTTACGGATCTGCTGGCCGTCAAAGTCGACGCCGCTCATGCGCGTCTGCGCCGTGAACTCGACGAAGAGAGCCTGGCCGAGCTCGTGCAACTCGCGGCCGCGGATGCCGAATTTGTCCTTGGCGAGGACGACGATGCTGCGGCCCTCGGGGGTCTCGTCCGCCAGCGAGGCGAGCTGCGCGATGCGCACGAACTCGTTGAGCTGCACGCCGGGAGCGGGGTGAAAGTCCGTTGCCTGGCGGTTGCCTAGCGTGATGGTGCCGGTCTTGTCGAGCAACAGCGTGTTGACATCACCGGCGGCCTCCACGGCCTTGCCGCTCATGGCCAGCACGTTGTGCTGCATCACCCGATCCATGCCGGCGATGCCGATGGCGCTGAGCAGGCCGCCGATGGTGGTCGGGATCAGGCACACGAGCAGCGCCACCAGCACCGTGACGGTGGGCACGTTGCCGGTGTCTCCGGTGGCGTACTTGGCGAAGGGCAGCAGCGTGACCGTCGCGAACAGGAAGATCAGGGTGAGCCCGGCGAGCAGGATCGAGAGCGCGATCTCGTTCGGAGTCTTCTGGCGCTTGGCCCCTTCGACCAGCGCGATCATGCGGTCCAGGAAGCTGTGACCCGGGTCCTGCGTCACGCGCACGACGATGCGGTCGGAGAGCACGCGCGTGCCACCGGTGACGGCGCTGCGGTCGCCGCCGCTCTCGCGGATCACGGGTGCCGATTCGCCGGTGATGGCCGATTCGTCGACGCTGGCGATGCCTTCGACGATCTCGCCATCGGCGGCGATGATGTCGCCCACGTCGCAGACGAACAGGTCGCCCTTTTTCAGCTGCGGCGCCGGAACGCGCTCTTCGCGCCACCCGCGAGCTCCCTGGCGAGCGCCGGGTAGAGGCTGTGCGTCGTTCGACAGCAGCCGCCGCGCGAGCGTATCCGTCTTGGTCTTGCGCAGAGCATCCGCCTGCGCCTTGCCGCGCCCCTCCGCCATCGCTTCGGCGAAGTTGGCGAACAGCACCGTGAACCAGAGCCAGAGGCTGACCTGGCCGACGAACAACGTGCCCGCCGCGCCGGAGACGAGGCCTCGGATCCAGAAGTAAGTGGTGAGGGCGCTGCCCACCTCCACCACCATCATCACCGGGTTCTTGGCGACCACGCGCGGGTCGAGCTTGACGAACGACTCGCGCAGCGCGCGCTGAACGATGCTGCGCTCGAACAGCGCGCGAGGGGTCAAATGCTTTTCATGAATCATGGCTGCAGCCTCGGTCAGGGGGAGGGCTGTCAATGGGTAGCGAGCGCGAGCATCTGGTAGTGCTCGACGATCGGGCCGAGGGAGAGGCCGGGGAAGTAGCTGAGGGCACCGACGATCAGCACCACGGCGACGAGCAAGCCAGCGAAGGTGGGCGTATCGGTCGGGAACGTGCCCGAGGAGACAGCGACCGCGTTCTTCTTGGCGAGCGCGCCGGCCATGGCCAGCAGCGGCACGATCACCAGGAAGCGGCCGATCAGCATCGCCAGGCCGAGGGTGACGTTGTACCAGGGCGTATTGGCGGTGATGCCGGCGAAGGCGGAGCCGTTGTTGTTGGTGCCGGAGGCGAAGGCGTAGAAGATCTCGCTGAAGCCGTGCGGCCCCGCGTTGTTCAGGTTGCCGGTGGCGGCTCCATAGGTGCTCGACAGGGCCGTGAAGAAGAGCACGCTCGCGGCCAGGACCAGCGTGGCCAGCATCGCCATCTGCACCTCGAAGCGCTCGATCTTCTTGCCGATGTACTCGGGGGTTCTGCCCACCATCAGCCCGGCGATGAACACCGCCAGCACCGCGAACATCAGCATGCCGTAGAGCCCCGCGCCCACGCCGCCGAAGATCACCTCGCCGGTGAGCATGTTGAAGAGCGGGACCAGGCCGCCGAGCGGCGTGTAGCTGTCGTGCATCGAGTTCACGGCGCCGCAGGAGGCGCCTGTGGTCACGTCGGCAAAGAGCGCGGAGGAGACGATGCCGAAGCGCACCTCCTTGCCTTCCATGTTGCCGCCCGGCTGCAGCGCCGTGGCGGCGGTCTGGATGTGGGCGGCGTCGAGGTGCGGCGTGCCCGCCTGTTCGGCGCTGATGCAGATCAGCATACCGGCCAGAGCCAGCGCGGCCATGGCACCAAACACGGCCCAGCCCTGCTTGGCGTTGCCCACCATCTTGCCGAAGGTGTGGGTGATGGAGGCCGGGATGCTCCAGATCACGATCAGCGTGAACAGGTTCGACAGCCAGTTCGGGTTCTCGAACGGATGCGCGGAGTTGGCGTTGAAGAAACCGCCGCCGTTGGTGCCGAGTTGCTTGATGATCTCCTGCGACGCGACGGGACCGAAGGCGATGGTCTGCTGGGCGCCTTCGAGGGTCGTGAAGGTGGTGTACGGAGCGAAGCTCTGCGGCACGCCGCTGGCCATGAACACCAGGGCACCGATCAAGCAGAGCGGCAGCAGCACGTACAAAGTGCAGCGCACGACGTCCACCCAGAAGTTACCGATGCCCTCGGCATTCTTGCGCGCGAAGCCGCGGATCAGGGCGATCGCGATCGCCATGCCCACGGCCGCGGAGGCCCAGTTGTGGATGGCCAGGGCCACCATGTTGGAGAAATACGAGATGGTCAGCTCCGGCGAGTAGCTTTGCCAGTTCGTATTCGTGGTGAAGCTCACGGCGGTGTTGAACGCGAGGTGGGCCGGCATCTGGGTCGCGCCGAAGTGCTGGGGGTTGAGCGGCAAGACCCCCTGCAAACGCAGCGCTCCATAGCTGAAGACCAAGCTCGCGAGCGAGAACAGCAGCAGCGCGACGCAATACGTCGTCCACTTCATGTCCTCGTTCGGATCGACGCCGAGCACGCGATAGGTGGTGCGCTCGAGGCCACCCAGCACGCGCTGCAGCGGCGTGCGCTCACCGGCGAAGACGCGCGCCATGTAAGCGCCGAGCGGCTTCGTGATCAGCAGCAGGGCCGCGAAATAGCAGAGCAGCAGCAGGATCGCTGAGAAGGTCATGGCTCAGAATTTCTCCGGTGCCAGAAGTGCGTAGAGCAGGTAGACGCAGACGAGCGCCGTGACGCCGCCGATCCACCAGTAGTCGCTCATTGCGAACCTCCTCGTAGCTTCTCGCAGCCGTAAACGTAGGCGATCGCCAGCAGGAAGAAGCCGGCGGCCATCGTCAGGTACAGCAGATCGCTCATGAGGAAAGGCTACAACCGGCGCCATCAAGCGGCCGTAAAGAGGCCCGACCCCGGGATCAAGAAATCGTAAAGATCGCTGCTGCCGGCGCTGTCCGGGCGCTTTCCAGATTGAATCTGTCGGTGCGGAGCCTCAAATAAAGAGAGCGGCGGGAGCCGTGCGGCTGGCAGAATGACGAACGAACGCCCCGATCCTGACGAGTTGCTGCGTCGCCTACGCGAGCAAGAGAAGCGTGAGCAGCGCGGCAAGCTCACGTTGTTCTTCGGTGCGGCGCCGGGCGTGGGCAAGACCTACGCCATGCTCCAGGCGGCTCTTGCCGAGCGCTCGGAGGGCCGCGACGTGGTGGTAGGGATCGTGGAGACACACGGCCGCCAGGATACGGCCGCGCTGCTCGCCGGACTGGAGCTGTTGCCTCGCCGAAACATCAGCTACCACGGCGTCTGGATCGACGAGTTCGACCTGGACGCGGCGCTGGCGCGCCATCCGTCGCTCACCTTGCTGGATGAGCTGGCGCACAGCAACGCGGAGGGCTCGCGTCACCCCAAGCGCTGGCAAGACGTCGAGGAGTTGCTCGACGCCGGCATCGACGTGTTCTCCACCATGAACGTGCAGCACGTGGAGAGCCTGAACGACGTGGTCGCGCAAATCACCGGCGTGGTCGTGCGCGAGACGGTGCCGGATTCGGTGCTGGAGCAAGCACACGAAATCAAGCTGGTCGATCTGCCCCCCGACGACTTGTTGGAGCGCCTGCGCGACGGCAAGGTCTACGTAACGGGCCAGGCGCAGCGCGCGCTCGAGAATTTCTTCCGCAAGGGGAACCTGATCGCGCTGCGCGAGCTCGCGTTGCGCCAGACGGCGGAGCGCGTGGACGCGCAGATGCGCGCCTACCGCACTGCGCAGGGCATCGAGCAGACCTGGGCTACGGCTGAGCAGCTGCTGGTGGCGGTGAGCCCGAGCCCGTATTCACCGCGCCTGGTGCGGGCGACGCGCCGCATGGCGGCAGCGCTGCACGCCCGCTGGTTTGCAGTCCACGTGGAGGTGAGCGGCGCACGAGCGATGTCCCAAGCGAACCAGGCCCGGCTCTCGTCCAACCTACACCTGGCGCAGCAGCTCGGGGCGCAGGTCGTCACCTTGGCCGGGGAGGACGCCGCCCAGGAAATCCTGCGCTTCTCGCGCGAGCACAACATCACCAAGATCATCGTCGGCAAGCCCATCGTGGCGCGCTGGCGCGATCGCTTGCGCACGTCTCTCGTCGATCAGCTGGTGCGTCAGAGCGGCAACATCGACGTGTACGTGACGGCGGGGGATGCCAGCGAGCAGGCGCGGCAGCCCGCGGAGAAGCCGGTTCGGCGACCGCTGCCGCTGTCCAGGTACCTGGCCGCGCTGGTCGTCGTGATGGCCGCCAGCGGCGCGTCCTATCTACTGTTCGGCAGAGAGCAGTTGCCGGACGTGGTCATGAGCTACCTGCTCGGCATCATGCTGGTGGCCAGCCGTTGGGGCCTCGGCCCGTCGTTGTTCGCCGCCTGGGTCAGCGTGGCGGCCTTCGACTTCTTTTTCGTTCCGCCTTTCTTCACCTTCAACGTGAGGGACCTGCGCCACACCGTCACCTTCTTCGTGATGTTTCTGGTGGCCGCGGTGATCAGCGGGCTGACGGATCGCATCCGTAGCCAGGCGGCTGCCGCGCGGCAGCGCGAGCTGTGGACCTCGGCGCTCTATCAGCTGAGCCGGGAGCTGGCCGGCGCGCAGGGTAGCGAGCGCGTGCTGGAGGCGGGAGTCCGTCAGCTGGAGCAGGTCTTCTCGAGCAAGGTCAGCATCTTCACCCGCGGCCCCGATGCCGCGCTGGCGCGCGTCCATGCAAGCAAGGGGCTGGAGGAGGCGGCGGAGCGCGACGCCAGCATCAGCCACTGGGTGTGGGCCAACCGTCGCGAAGCCGGCCTGGGCACCAGCACGTTGCCGAGCAGCGACACGCTGTATGTGCCGTTGCTCGCCTCGGCGGGGATCGTCGGCGTGCTGGGGCTGGCACCGAGCGCCCCGGAGCGCTTTATGGCTCTCGAAGAGCGCCGGCAGATCGAGGCCTTCGCCACTCAGCTGGCCATCGCGCTGGAGCGCGCGATGCTCGCGGAAGAGGCCGGGCGCGCGCGGCACGAGATGGAGGCAGAACAGCTGCGGAGCTCCTTGCTCAGCTCCGTCTCACACGATCTGCGCACGCCGCTCGCCGTGATCACCGGCGCCGCGAGCACCTTGTTGCAACAGCCCGCCGCGCTGGACACCGCCACGCAGCTGGATCTGACGCAGAGCATTCTGGAGGAGGCGGAGCGCTTGAACCGCTTGATCCGCAACCTGCTGGACATGACCCGCCTCGAATCCGGTGCGATCCAGGTGCGCAAGGAGTGGTCCGCGCTCGAGGAAGTGATCGGGTCCGCGCTGGATCGGCTCGAGCCGCGGCTGGCGGGGCGGGAGTTGCGCGTCGCGTTGCCTCGCGAGCTACCGCTGGTACCGTTCGACGCGGTGCTGATCGAGCAAGTGCTGGTCAACCTGCTGGAGAACGCGGCAAAGTACAGCCAGGGCCCGATCGAGATCTCGGCCGCGCAGCGAGTCGGCGAGGTAGAAGTGGCGGTCGCTGACCGCGGGCCAGGCGTCCCGGCAGGGCAAGAGGAGCGCGTGTTCGAGAAGTTCCATCGGGCGAGCCAGGAGTCGGACGCGGGCGGCGTGGGTCTCGGGTTGACCATCTGCCGCGCCATCGTCGCCGCTCACGGGGGCCGCATCTGGGTGCACCAGCGCGAAGGCGGTGGCGCCGCCTTCCGCTTCGCGCTGCCCATTGTCGGGACGCCGCCGTCGGTCCCCCTCCACGAGCCGAGCCCGGAGGCGCTGCCCGAGCTGCCATGACGCCCAAGCCCGTCATCCTGCTGATCGAAGACGAGCGCCAGATGCGGCGCTTCTTGCGCGTGTCTCTGGCGGCGGACGGCTACGATCTGATCGAAGCCGAGACGGCCGCTGAGGGCATGACGCTGGCCGCCTCGCACAACCCCGACATCGTGCTGCTCGACCTGGGCCTGCCCGATGGCGACGGCCTGCAGGTCACCGAGCGCCTACGCGAGTGGACGGCCGTGCCCATCCTCGTGATCTCGGCGCGCGGACAGGAAGCCGACAAGATCAAGGCGCTCGACGCGGGCGCGGACGACTACCTGACCAAGCCCTTCGGGGTGGGGGAGC
>Ga0207678_10006190_pt1 | contig 10636 bp, 7 predicted proteins | sample KBSC63metaG_FD_184319 | JGI IMG/M metagenome (GOLD analysis project Ga0207678, IMG submission 184319) | Corn rhizosphere microbial communities from Kellogg Biological Station, Michigan, USA - KBS C6-3 metaG (SPAdes) (version 2) | ecosystem: Host-associated > Plants > Roots > Rhizosphere > Soil ...
AGCGCTGCCAGGCCGGCATTCCCTCGGGCAGCGGCGGCGGCGGGTTGATGAGCCGGTTCACCAGGCGGATCGCGACCAGAATCAGCACCAGGATTCCCAGCGGTTTGTGAATCGCGACCAGCTGGTGATAGGCCGATACCGAGCTGACCATGCCGATGCCGATGAACAGCATGGCCAGCACCAGGACCGCCATGGTCCAGTGCAGGATGCGCGAAAAAACCGGGAACGGCCGATGCGGCGTCATGGTCATGAGCCCTTGCCGACGGGGACCTGGACCGCGCTCGGCGTTTTCTTCTCGCCCTCGCGCCGGGTGAAGGATTGCGAATAGGTGGCCGACCTGGCGCTGAGAATGGGATCGTCGGACGGCTCGATGCCGGCGGGCAGCACCAGCGGATCGAAATTGATATCGCGGCAATTGCCGGGCGCTTCGGTTTCCACATGATTGATTGTGAGCGTTCCGACATCGACGCGCTCGCGCTCGGCCGGCCACGGTATCGTCGGGTCGCTGGTCACATCGCCCGGCTGGCCGATGGTGACAAGGAGATGCCATTGCACCGGCCTGCGCGCGACGCGCGCAATGAAGTCGTCGAAGAGGTAGTTCTTGTCCGGGTTCTTGGCCTGCTCGGGTGTCTCCGGCGTGAACGGGTCGCTCGCCGCCATCGACCATCGCACCGGAGTCACCGCGCCTGACGCGTTGACGAAGCGGAATGCGTTGAGGCCGTTGAAGGTGGCGTTGGCGAAGCCGGACGGCAACGGCGTGCTCTTGACCAGCTGCATGGCCGGGAGGAATTCAGGATGGTTGGCGGTGAAGGCCGCCATCTTCGCCGGATCGGGCTGACCGGTGGCCGGATCGGGTTGCGTCGCGAGCAACTGCTCGTAGAGGCCCTCGCCGTTTCTGACCAGGAAAACCGGAATGTCGATCATGGCCATTCGCCATTCCTGGCCGGCGGGCGGCCGCAGCCGCAGCGCCATGGCCAGCACGGCCGTCGGTCCGTCCGCGACATGGGGTTGGCCGCCGGCGAGCGAGAAGCGGCCGGTGACGGGCACGCGGCCGGGCGTGAACACGACGGCCTTGGACAGCCGCACGCCCTGGCCATTGCTGTCGAAGCCGCCGGCAATGCAGACGCCCTTGGCATGGTTGCGCCGGAAGCCCGCATGGGCGCCGCCGTTCACCTGCTCGAACCGGTCGACGAAACGCGCCTCGCCGAGGCGGCCCGGCGACAGCCAGCCGCCCACATAGGCAAAGCAGAGCGTGATGGCTAGAACGCTGGCGCCGATCGCGGCCAGTCTCGCCAGCGCGCCGCGGCCACTCAGCGAGGGTAGCCGGTAGCGCTGCGATGATGCGGCTGGATCCTCGGCCAATCGTGTGCTCCTCGGTTGGACACAGCGCTCTGCATCATAGTTCGCAGCGCGCGGGACGCAGGGCGCACCCGTGCATTCCAGCCATGATCAATAGCGTGGCTCCTGCGGCCTGCCTTGCCGGCGATTGCCCTGTTTGATGTGGGTTTGCCCCAACGGCGTGGACCTGCCGCCGGTTTCGTGCCCCGGCCAAGCGAGCGGCGCAAACCGAAGCACAAGCCATCGCATTGAGTGTGGCTGCTCAGGGCCACTCGCGAACATTCAACGGAGTGGCCCCTCACCCAAATTGCCGTTGGCTAATCCACGACCGCAAACATCTGTATTTCGATGAGCTGCTCGGGCTCTCCTAGTTCCAGGACCGCGACATTGGTCGAGGTGGGCTTGTGGTTGAAGGGCGCAAAGTACGAATTGATCACCGCACTCGCCTTGCCGATGTCGCCCATCCGCGGCCGCGCCCGGAACACGAAGAAATGCACCACGTCTTTGAAGGAGGCGCCCGAAGCGTCGAGCGTCTGCTTGATGCCGTCCATTGCAGCGCGTGTTTGAGCCTCCAGGTCGTTGACCATGTACTTTTGGATCTCATCACGCTTGTGCGGATGGTCGTGATAGACCGGCAGCGCTGTCGTGCCGGCAAGCCAAAGAATCTTTCCGCTCTTGATCTTGATAGCCGGCACGAACGGCATGAACACGTTCTTGTCGTAGTTCGGATGGTGGATGACCTCCATGTTCTGGTTCTGCGCGTTGGCAGGAACGGCGGCGATCGTAGAGAGGCTGATGCCAAGGCCAGCGAACAAGAGAGCGATGTGGAGCGACATCGTTGTCCGGATCATCGTATCCTCCAGTTGGATGTGACGATCCTGTTACGTTACTTCAAAAGCGAAAGCGGGTCTCGGCGCACGCCTTGGCGGAAAGAAGTTGCAAGCGGCAACGATGTGCCTGTAACCAAACCGGTACGGCCCGCGAATACGTGCACGTACTCGATGGAGCTCGGGTGAAAGCTCATGGGAACGATCAAATCCGCAAGACCGACGTCGACGGGTTTTGCAAGGCATTTTGTCGGGAGACCGGAAGGATCGATGCGTCCACGCCATCCGAGCGTTCCTTGAACATTGTCGAGTGAACCGAGGACGCGGCTGGTCGCCCAACCTCAGCGGTGAGCTGGCGCACGTCGGGAAATGGAGCATCGTTTGATCGTTACGACGTTTCCACGTGCAGTACGTGTCATCGAGCACACGTTGATCCCGCTGAAGGACGGCACGACGCTGGCCGCCCGGATTTGGCTGCCGGACGACGCGGAGCGAAATCCGGTTCCCGCGATCCTGGAGTATCTGCCATACCGCAAGCGCGACGGCACCTATGAACGGGACGCGCTGACACATCCCTACCTGGCCGGCAACGGCTATGCGGGCGTGCGCGTCGACATCAGGGGTAGCGGGGAATCAAGCGGCCTGTTGTTCGACGAATATTCCGAGCAGGAGCAGAGCGACGGGCTGGAAGTCATCGCCTGGCTGGCCGCGCAGCCCTGGTGCAGCGGCGCGGTCGGGATGATGGGGATCTCGTGGGGCGGATTCAACGGACTCCAGATCGCTGCACGTCGTCCGCCGGCGCTGAAGGCAATCGTAACGCTCTGCTCCACCGACGATCGCTATCGCGACGACGTGCACTACATGGGCGGTGCGCTGCTAACGGCGCGGCTCGGCTGGGCGTCATTCTTCTTCACCGCGATGTGTCATCCGCCTGACCCTGCGCTGGTCGGCGATAGCTGGCGATCGATGTGGTCGCAGCGGATCGAGAACGTGCCGCTGTTCCTGGAAACGTGGATGCGACATCAGCGACGCGACGCCTATTGGCGACGGGGCTCGGTGTGCGAGGACTATGATGCCATCCAATGTCCGGTGTACGCCGTCGGTGGCTGGACCGATGGCTACACCAATGCGATTCCGCGCCTGCTCGAGGGGCTGAGCGTACCGCGCAAAGGACTCATCGGGCCGTGGGCACACGCCTATCCGCACTTTGCGCTTCCGGGCCCCCAGATCGGATTCCTGCAGGAGATGCTGCGGTGGTGGGACCACTGGCTCAAGGGCATCGATACCGGCGTGATGGACGAGCCTATGCTGCGCGTTTGGATGACCGAGAGCGTGAAGCCTGCGTCCCGCCACGAGGCCTTGCCGGGACGGTGGATCGCCGAAATGTCGTGGCCGCCGAACGAGCTGGCACCCTGTCGTCTGTTCTTGACCGACGACGGGCTCCGGCCGGACGGCACGCTCGGTGCAGCCCGTTCCATATGCTCCGCGCAAACGGTTGGCGAGCATGCTGGAGAATGGTGCCCGTTCGGCCGATCGCGCGATCAGGCCGACGATCAGCGCGAGGACGATGCGCGCTCACTGGTCTTCGAGACCGCGCCCCTCGATGCGCCGATCGAGATCCTCGGCGCACCGGTCGTCACGCTCGATGTCGTGTCCGACAAGTCGATCGCGAACCTGGTGGTTCGGCTCTGCGACGTGCATCCTTCCGGCGAGTCGCTGCGCGTGAGCTACGGTGTGCTCAACCTCACCCATCGCAACGGTCATGAAACGCCTGCGCCTTTGGTGCCGGGGCGGCGTTACCAGGTATGGGTTCAGCTCAACGATGCGGGCGCGGTATTGCCAGCCGGCCACAAGGTCCGTCTCGCGCTGTCGACGAGTTATTGGCCGATGGTCTGGCCGACCCCGGAAAAGGCCACTCTGACCGTGTTGGGCGGCACGCTCGATCTGCCGGTGCGCCCGCCGCGCGACATCGATGCGCTGCCGCTGCTGCCAGACCCGGAGACGGCGGCTCCGGAGCAGTCGACGGTGATCAGTCCCGGTGTCGTGCGCATCGACCGCATCGGGCTCGAACTGGGAGCGGAGCGCAAATCGATGTTCCACATCGAGGAGGACGATCCCCTCAGCGCGGTCGCGGAGTTGTGGCGGGCGGAGACGATCGCGCGCGACGCGTGGCGGATCCGGATCGAGACCCTGATACGGTTGTCCTGCACCAAAGATACTTTCCGGCTCGAGGCGACGTTACGCGCTCGAGAAGGCACGAAGGACGCTTTTCATCGCGAGTGGGATTGCTCGATTCCCCGCGACTTCATGTGAGAGGCGAGCGTGCCCCGGCCAAACGAGCGCCCGGGACACGCCAGAGCAAATGCTCGACTAGCGCTTCTCGATGCCGGCGCGGTCGATCACCTCGGTCCACTTGGTGATGTCGCCGCGCATCTGCGCGTCCATCTCGGCCGGCGTGCTGGCCTTGGAATCGATGCCGAGGTCGAGCAGGCGCTTCTTCACGTCGGGCTCGGCCAGCACCTCCTGCATCGCCTTGTTCAAGGTCGCGAGGACCTCCGGCGGCGTGCCGGCCTTGGCATAGATCGCATTCCAGGAGGCGGCCTCGAAGCCCTTCACGCCTTCGCCGAGCGCGGTCGGCACGTTGGGCAGCGCGGGCGAGGGCTGCGGCCCGGTCCAGGCCACGGCGCGCAGCTTGTTGTCCTCGAGGCCCGATTTCAGCGCCGCATAGAAGTCGATCACCATCTCCACGTCGTTGCGCATGAGCGCCACGATCGCGTCCGGCGTGGTGCGGAACGGCACGATGACGACATCGAGGCCGCTCGCCTGCTTGAAGTAGTTGGCGGTGAGGTTCTGCACCCCGCCCGCGCTGATGGTGCCGATATTGAGCTTGCCCGGCTTCTCGCGCGCGACTTTCAGGAAATCGCCGAGCGTCTTGAACTCGGATTGCGCGTTGACCACCATCAGGCAGTCGAAATAGCCCATCGACGAGATCGCCACGAAGTCCTTGGTCATGTCGAGCGGGAACTTGTTGTAGAGCGGCACTGAGCTCGCGATGCCGCCGGTCATCAGCAGCAGCGTGTAGCCGTCGGCCGGCGCGGAGAGGACGGCGCGGCCGGCGACGATGCCGCCCGGCCCCGGCATGTTCTCGATCACGAAGCGCTGGCCGAGCTTGTCGCCGAGCCGCTCCGCGATGATGCGGGCGGTGATGTCGCCGACCCCGGCGGCGCCGAGCGGCAGCACCAGGCGCACCGGCCGTTCCGGATATTTCTGCGCCGAAGCCGCCTGCGGCAGCGCGACCAAGGCGAGCGCGGCCGCGGCGAGGGCAAGGACTTGGCGGCAAAGGACTTGGCGGTAAAGGACTTGGCGGCTGGTGAAGCTACGCAACATGGTGGTCTGTCTCCCGGTAATATTCATCCTTGCGAGCATCGGCTCGCGATCCAATCGGTCCTCACGATGTCGTGAGATGCATCGGCCTAATCTGCCCGAAATCCCGGGGCAAGCCGAGGGGCGGCAGGCGGGCCAGGCAGGGGCGTCGACGACCCCCATACCACTGCGGTCTTCCGCCCGCTATATGGGCGCTGAGGGATGGCGGCCTCGGCCTGATAGTGGTTTTCTTGACGATGGTGATCCGGGCATGAGCACGATGACATCGGACATGATCCGGGCCCGCCCGGTCACGACCGCGGCGCTGGCCATCGCGCTCATCGGCGCGGTGACCATCCTGGGCGCCTGGTTCTTCCAGTACGGGCTCGGCCTCAAGCCGTGCCCGCTCTGCCTCGAGCAGCGCTACGCCTATTATTTCGCGATCCCGCTCGCGGTCATGGTGGCGCTCGGCGACCAGGTCGGCGCCTCGCGCAAGGTGCTCATGGCCGCGCTCGCCGCCATCACCCTCGGCATGCTGTGGAACGCCGGCCTCGGCGTCTATCATTCCGGCATCGAATGGAAGTGGTGGCCGGGCCCGCAGGAATGCTCGGGCGCGCTCGACGATCTCGGTTCCGCCGGCGGCCTGCTCAACAAGCTGCAGTCGATCTCGGTGGTGCGCTGCGACGAGGCGGCCTGGCGCTTCCTCGGGCTCTCGCTCGCCGGCTACAACGTGATCATCTCGCTCGCGCTCGCCACCATTGCGGCCTGGGCGGCGAAGATGGAGTGGCGGACGGGCGCGCGTTCGGCGCGTTAGCGCCGAGGCGTTTTGTGATTTGACTCGTTACACGAATCATATATAAGTTGGGTATCATCACACAATTGGGTGTCGGATCGATCGGCGCGGCTTTGACGTGCGGTGGCACGCACACGTGTCCGCGCTGTCATTCCGGGTCCCGAGCGAAGCGAGGGAGCCCGGAATCCAGTAACCACCGGCTGCGATTACTGGATTCCGGGTTCGCGCCTTCGGCGCGCTCCGGAATGACGACTGTTCGTGTTGCGACTGACTGCGGACTCGTCGGAGCTCATTGTTCTCATTGTTATTCATTGTTTTGCGGCCGGCGATTTTGGCGCCGGTCGGCTTACGGACGGCAACACAGGAGGAGGATTCAACGCGTGGAAACAACGAGTTGACCGCCGCCGCCCGCGCGCGGACGACGCGATTTTCCGGGCGCGGCCGCATTGTTATTTCATTGTTATGAACAATGGCTCGCGTGCCCGGCGAGCGCAGCGAGACCTAGGATACGCGAGCGGAGATGTGTGGCGCTAATCGGCGGTGATCTTCGCCGCGCGGATCACGTCGCCCCAGCGCTCGGTCTCGTCCTTGATGAAGGATTTGATCCCGTCCGGCGCGCCGCCGATCGGGGTCATGTTCATGCCGCGCAGGTGCTCGGCGGTGTCCGGCTGTCTGAGCACCTCGTTGATGCCGGCATTGAGCTTGGCGACGATCGCGGGCGGCGTCTTCGGCGGCGCGGCGAGCGCGTTCCAGGTGTCGGAGCGAAAGCCCTTCACGCCGGCCTCGTCCATGGTCGGCACCTCGGGCACCGCCGGCACGCGCTCCGGCGTCGTCACCGCGAGCATCTTGGCCCGCTTGGCCTGGACCTGCTCGCGCACGGAATCGAGCTGGAAGAACAGGAGATCGAGATGTCCGGCAATGAGATCGTTCACCGCCTGCGCGGTGCCGCGATAGGGCACATGGGTGAGCTTGGTTCCGGTCAAGCGCGCGAACAGCTCGCCGGTGAGATGTGGCGTGGTGCCGACGCCCTGCGAGCCGAAGTTGACCTTGCCGGGATTGGCCTTGGCATAGGCGATCAGTTCCTGCACCGAGTTGGCCGGGAAATCCGTGCGCACCACCAGCGTGTTTGGGATCGAGGTCATGATCGCGAGCGGCTCGAGCGCGGCGGGATCGAAGTTGAGCTTCTTGTACATCACCACGTTGGTGGTGAGCGGTGCCGGTTGCGCCGCCAGCAGGGTGTAGCCGTCGGGCTCGGCGCCCGCGACCGCCTCGGTGCCGAGATTGCCGCCGGCGCCGGGCCGGTTCTCCACCACGAACGGCTGGCCCCACAATTTCGCCAGCCGGTCCGCCACCACGCGCGCGGCGATGTCGAGGCCGCCGCCGGGCGGGGCTGACACGATGATCTTCACCGCGCGGTTGGGATACGCCGCCGCCGGGTCGGCCTGGGTGTGCGCGGGCGGCGCGACCGCCGACGCGGCCAGAGTGAGTGCGACCACGGCAAGGGCGGAAAATTTCGGTAGCATCGATCGACCTCGGGGGGCTGCCAACAGCGAGCCGCCAAGGTATTCTGTACCGAAGAAATTGTCTTGCCGCGTCCGGAACGGGCGCGGGCGAAGGAGGAAACAATGAAGATCGTCCAAACCGACGAGATCCCGCTCAAGCGCGGCCTGGAGCATCGCGGCGGCATCTTCCACGGCCGCATCATGGTGGAAGGCGAGCCCGGCGCGCTCGACAATTTCCAGCTTTCGTTCGGCCAGATGGGCGGCGATTTCAACTCGCCCCGCCACCGGCATAATTTCGAGCAGATCCGCTACCAGCTCGAGGGCGTGCTCGACTACGGCCGCGACGGCAAGCTCGTGGCCGGCATGGTCGGCTACTTCCCGGAGGCGGTCTATTACGGACCGCAGACCCAGGATCCCAACATTCCCTGCAAGACCATCGTGCTGCAGTTCGGCGGCGCCAGCGGCAGCGGTTATCTCTCGCAGGCCGAGGTGCAGGCCGGCATGCAGGCGCTCAAGCGCGAGGGCGAGTTCAAGGACGGCGTGTTCCGCCGCCGCGCCGACGTCGAGGGCAAGCGCAATGTCGACGGCTACCAGGCGATCTGGGAGCATGCCAACGGTCGGCCCATGGCCTATCCCAAGCCGCGCTATCCGCAGCCGATCTTCATGGATCCCGCCAACTACGATTGGGTTTCGGTCGAAGGTTCTCCCGGCGTGAGCGAGAAGTCGCTCGGCGTGTTCACGGAACGGCGCAGCGAAGCCGGCTTCGTCAGGCTCGATGCCGGCGCGTGCTTCACCGCGCGTGGCAAGGGCGTCTATGTCGTCACCCGCGGATCAGGTTCGGTCGACGGTCAGCCGCTGCGCGCGCTGACCACGATCTATGTCGACGCTGGCGAGACCGTCACCTTTGCCGCGCAGGAGGACACCGAGCTCCTGCATTTCGGCCTGCCCAATCTCGCCGGCCTGCGCATGCCTTCGCACGAGCAGGTTCACGTCGAAGCCGCGGAGTAGGCGGCAGCCGTCAGCCCCGGCTTGTCATCGTCCGCGAAAGCGAAAGCGGACGATCCAGTAATCGTCGGGCTTTCGGCTAATCGCCGCGCACGGGTTACTGGATGCCCCGCTTTCGCGGGGCATGACGACGGAGAGATTTACAGTCGATGTTGCGCTACGCCGCCTTGGGCGCCGGCAGGTCGCCGGTCAGCGCCTGCGCCATGCGCTCGATCAGGGCCAGCACGTCGGGATGCTGCTCGGGTTTCCAGCGCGCCAACATGTCGGCGAGACCCTGGCGGCGCGCGGCGACCACGCGGTCGCGCAGCGCGATCCCGGCGGGCGTGAGCCGCAGCGGTCCGTCGGTGCGCTTCTCGGCAATGCCGCGATCGCACAACGCATCCAATGGAGGCTTGAGTTGCTGTTCCGGAATCTTGAGCTCGGCGCTAAGCGAGGCGAGCGTCATCGGCTCGCGCTCGCCCAGGCGTGCCAGCATCCACAGTTCGGGCGGCGGCAGGTCGATGCCGACGCGTCGCGCCAGATCGGCATAGACCCGCCAGCGGTTCTCATGCGCCACCAGCACCGTGACGATGCGCTCGAGCTCTTCCAGCGAGGTGGCGTCGCGCGGCATGGCGAAGCTCTCGCCCATGCCTTCGGGCGGCGCGCCTTCGCGCAGCGGGCTCTCGTGCAGCAGCCATGCCAGCGCGAAGCCGAAGGCGGAGACAATCGCCGCCGCCAGGAACACCGGCCGCAGCGCGGCCATGACGGCGGTGATGTATTCCTGGTGCAGGCTCGGCGGCAGGCCGCGCACCGCCGACGGCAGCACGGTGGAGAGAAATTCCATGCCGGGCCCGGCGAGCTGCGCATGCAGGCCGTTGGCGAAGATCGCGCCGAACATCGCGACCCCGAGCGCGCCGCCGAGCGAGCGGAACAGCATGGTGCCGGAGGTCGCCACGCCGAGATGCTTGTAGTCGACGCTGTTCTGCACCGCGATGATCAGCACCTGCATCACCATGCCCATGCCGAGCCCGAGCCACAGCGCGTCGATCGCGGTGTGCCAGGGGCTGCTCTCGATCGAGAGCAGCGACAGCGCGCCGAGCCCGAACGTCATGGTGGCGGTACCGATGATCGGGAACAGCTTGTAGCGGCCGAACCGGCTGATCAGGCGCCCGCTGATGATCGAGGTCACCAGCATGCCGAGCATCATCGGCATCAGCATCAGGCCCGAGGTCGACGGGCTCACGCCCTTCACTACCTGCAGGTAGATCGGCAGGAACGTCACCGCGCCGAACAGCGACAGTCCGACGATGAAGCCCACGCTGCTGGAGACCGCGAAGTTGCGGTTGGTGAACAGGCTCATCGGCAGGATCGGCTCGCGCGCCCGGCGCTCGACCAGGACGAAGCCGACGGTCGAGAGCACGCCCGTTGCAGCCAGCGCGAGCACGAGGGGAGAGTGCCAGGGAAACACCGTGCCGCCGAGCCCGGTGAACAGGATGATGGTGCTGAGCGCGAGCGTGAGCAGGACCGCGCCGGCGTAATCGATCTCGTGCTGGCGGCGGGTGGAGCGCGCCGGCAGCACCGCGGCGATCACCACCAGCGCGAGGATGCCGGTCGGCAGGTTGATGTAGAAGATCCAGCGCCAGCTCAGGTGGTCGACGAAAAATCCGCCGATCAGCGGGCCGACGATGGTGGCGACGCCGAACACCGCGCCGAAGAAGCCCTGGTAGCGCCCGCGCTCGCGCGGCGGGATCAGGTCGCCGATCACCGCGATGGTGACGACGATCAGTCCGCCGCCGCCGATGCCTTCCAGCGCGCGGAACAAGATGAGC
>Ga0207678_10006192_pt1 | contig 10631 bp, 10 predicted proteins | sample KBSC63metaG_FD_184319 | JGI IMG/M metagenome (GOLD analysis project Ga0207678, IMG submission 184319) | Corn rhizosphere microbial communities from Kellogg Biological Station, Michigan, USA - KBS C6-3 metaG (SPAdes) (version 2) | ecosystem: Host-associated > Plants > Roots > Rhizosphere > Soil ...
CAACAACCTCCTGCCCGGAGAGGTGGAGGGCCACGCGGGCGACGCCGACCTGGTGGTGCGCACCGCGCTCGGCCCGCTGCGGGCCATCGCGGGCGGGACGGTGGCGGGGCGGTGCGTGCTGGCGGTACGGCCGGAGAACGTGGCCCTCGGGCCGGCCGGGTCGGGCGACGGCAACCGGGTGGCGGGCCGGGTGAGCCTCGTCTCCTACCTCGGCAGCACCGTGCGCTACGACGTGGAGACCGAGGTCGGGCTCGTGCTCAAGGCCGACGTGCGGGACGCCTGGCACCACGACCCGCTGCCGGTCGGCCACGCGGTGACGCTCTCCTTCCCCTCCTCGGTGACCCTGGCGGTCGCGGACGATGCGTAGCCCCCGCCAGGCCCTGGGGGTGGGGCTCGTGTGGGCGTTCCTGATCCTGTTCCTGGTCTACCCGCTCGGCCGCATCTTCTACGACGCGGTCACCGACGAGGCGGGGGTCCTCACGCTGGCCAACTTCCACGACTTCTTCACCGACCGCTTCTACCTCCGCTCGCTCTGGCACTCGCTGATCCTCGGGGTGGCGACCGTGATCACCTCCTCGGTGCTGGGGGTGGCGGTGGCGCTCCTGCTGGTGCGCTACGACTTCGCCGGGCGTGGGCTCTTCTCCTACCTCACCATGATCCCGATCATCTCCCCCCCGCTGGTCGGGGTGCTGGGCTTCACCTTCATCCTGGGGCGCGCGGGCACCGTGAACGTGCTGCTGATGGACTACCTCGACATGCTGCGGCCGGTGAACTTCCTCTACGGCGTGCACGGGGTGGTGCTGGTGGAGACGCTCCACCTGTTCCCGATGATCACCCTCAACGTGGTGGACGCCCTCGGCAAGGTCGACCCGTCGCTGGAGGAGGCCGCGGAGAGCGTGGGGGCACGCGCCTGGAGCAGGCTCTGGCGGGTGACCCTGCCCCTGACCACGCCTGGCTACGTGGCGGGGGCCCTGCTGGTCTTCATCTGGACCTTCTCCGACTTCGCCACTCCGCTGGTGCTGGGCGTGCAGGATCTCCTGGCCCCGCAGGCCTACCTCAACATCGTGCAGTTCGTGGACCGGCGGATCTTCCGCATGGGTATCGTGATCTCGACCCTGATGGTGCTGCTGGCGGTTTTGTTCCTCCTCGCGGCGCGGCACTATGTCGCGATCAAGGACTACTCCTCGCTCTCCTACTCGCGAGTGGCCCGCCGGCGCCTGGCGGGCGGGCCCCAGATCCTGGCGATCGCGTTCCTGTCGCTCCTGCTCCTGCTGTCCTTCATCCCCTACATCGGGCTCGCGCTGGCCTCGGTGGGCAAGGGCTGGGCGCTCACCCCGCTGCCGGTGGCCTACACGCTCCAGTACTACGAGCGGGTGATCGTGGAGACGCCCAAGTACATCCTGAACAGCTTCCTCTACTCCGGGCTGGCGGTGGTGATCTGCGTGCTGGTCGGGGTGCCGATCGCGTGGCTGCTCGCGCGCTCCTCGGTGCCGGGGCGGGGCGCGCTCGACGCGGTGAATACCCTGATCCTGGCCGTGCCCGGCACCGCGATCGGCATCGCCTACATCCGGGCGTTCCACTTCGACCTCCCCGGCTTCGACCGCGGGCTGACCTCGTTCTGGATCGTGATGCCGCTGGTGCTGGCGGTGCGCCGGCTGCCCTACACGGTGCGCGGCTCCTTCGCGTCGCTGCTGCTGGTGCACCACTCGCTCGAGGAAGCGGCGGGCAGCGTGGGCGCGTCGGGCTCCCGCGTGTTCCGCGACGTCACGCTGCCGCTGATCTGGAAGGGGATCATGGTCGGCGGCCTCTTCTCGTTCATGACCTCGCTGCAGGAGGCCTCCGCGGTGCTGTTCCTGGCCCTCGGCGGATGGGAGTCGATCACCAACGGCATCTTCGCCTTCTACATCGCGGGCAGCGCCAACGAGGCGGCCGCCCTCGGGGTGATCCTCATCGCGGTCGCGGCCCTCAGCGTGGCGGTCATCAACCGCATGGCGGGCACCCGCATGGGCGGCGTCTTCGGCTAGTTCGGGGTCAGGTCTTACATTCCGACATTTCCGCCAAGACCTCGGTTCGCAGGGAGAGCAGAGAAATGTCGGAATGTAAGACCTGACCCCATCTTGTACTTTGGTGACGGCGCGTCAGATCCGGATTGGCATGCTATTTCAGTAGCTTGTGACCGCTTGTCAGTCCTGGGAGCCTGTGATAGTGTTCCTGTTCACATGGCTCCGGGAGAACGGGGGCCGTCGCAAGGGCAGACCGCACAGCTCGTCAATCTCGGGACGATGCTGTTCGCATGTGTGGCGGTCGGCCTCGCGGCGGGCTACTTCGCCGACCGGTGGCTCGGGACGAGCCCATGGCTCCTGCTGACCGGGCTCGCTTTCGGAATCGGGGCGGCGGTGGTGAACTTCATCCGGACCATCAAGACACTGAACGAGCAGGATCGTGGCGATCGCTGAGCTGGCCGCGAAGGTGACCTGGAGCGGGGGCCTCACGGTGGCCGCCATCACGGCGGGCGCCTGGTGGGTCGCCGGCGCTCCGGCGGCGGCGGGCGTGGGGGGCGGCGGGGCCATCGCGCTGCTCAACTTCCGCTGGCTGGCCCGCGACGTGAGCCGCGCCACCGCCCTGATCGGAGAGGGCGGGATCACGGTGGGGCGCATCGGCCGCGTGGGCCTGCGCCAGGTCGTGACCTTCGGCGCCCTCGGGGTGCTGATCGCCCAGGGCTGGGCCCATCCGGTCGGGGTTGGCATCGGCCTCGCCGCGCTGCCGCCGGTGCTGCTGGCCCAGGGCCTGCTCGACGCCAGGAAGGACGGCTGATCCGTGGAGATCATCGAGCACCCGCCCATCCTGCACATCCCGGCCATCCCGGACCACATCCTCTATACATGGATCGTGATGGCGATCCTGGTGGTGGTGGCCATCGTGGCCACGCGCCGGGTCGCGGTGGTGCCGACCGGCACCCAGAACTTCATGGAGCTGGTGCTGGACCAGTTCGTGAAGGAGCTCGACGAGACGATCGGGCACGAGGGCCGGCGCTACCTGCCGCTCATCGCGACCCTCGGCCTCTTCATCCTCACCTCGAACCTGATGGGGCTGATCCCGGGGCTGGTGGCGCCCACCGCCAACCTCAACACCACCGCGGCGTGCGCCCTCATCGTGTTCATCACCTATCACGTGATCGGGGTGCGCAAGCAGGGCTTCATCCCGTACATGAAGCACTTCGCGGGCCCGGTCCCGACCCTGCTGAAGCCGCTGATGTTCGTCATCGAGATCATCAGCCACTGCGCGCGGCCGCTCTCCCTGTCCCTCCGCCTCTTCGGCAACATGATGGCCGGGCACATCCTGCTCGCCATCTTCTTCTTCATGATGGGCTTCGACGGGATGCTGGGCTGGGCCCTCTCCGGCACCCTCGGAGGGATCGTGGTGGGGGCTCCCGCGGCCCTCATCATGGTCGTGTTCGTCGTGGGCTTCTTGCTCCCGCTGAAGATCCTGGTCGCCTTCATCCAGACCTTCATCTTCTGCAAGCTGGCCATGCTCTACATCGCGGCCGCGGTCGAGGAAGCCGAGCACCACTAGTCCGCAGTTACCCTCAACAAGGAGGAAAGCCGTGCAACGCATTCTCACCGTGAGTGTGATGGCGATTCTGGCGGTCCCGGGCATGGCCTGGGCGGCCGATGCGGCGGGTGGCGCCGACATGGCCAAGGCCTTCGCGGTCCTGGCCGCCGGTCTCGGCTTCGGCCTCGCCGCGGGTCTATGCGGCCTCGGGCAGGGCCGGGCGGCGGGCTCGGCGGTGGACGCGATGGCGCGGCAGCCCGGCGCGATCGCCCGGATCCAGACCGCGATGCTGCTGGGTCTGGCGTTCATCGAGTCGCTCGTGCTGTTCGTGTTCGTCATCGCGGTCATCCTGCTGTTCGTGAAGTCGTAGGGAGCAGAGCGAAGACACCGTCCCGGGGCCTGGCCCCGGGACGGCACGCGGGTCTTCCCGCGGAAGGGCGCAGGCGGCGCGCGTAGGGCCGCGAAACCCATATGGCGCGACGGTCACCGTTCAAGATTCCCCGGATCCCGGAGATGACGGTGCGCCGGCTGTCCGTCTACACCCGCAGCCTCCTGCAGCTGGAGGAGGACGGGGTGAAGACGATCTCCTCCCAGGAGCTGGCCGAGCGCTTCAGCCTCAACTCGGCCCAGGTCCGGAAGGACCTCGCCTACTTCGGCGAGTTCGGGGTGCGCGGCATCGGCTACTACGTCTCGGGACTCAAGGCCGAGCTGCAGCGCATCCTCGGTCTCGACCGGGAGTGGCAGGTGGCGCTGGTGGGCTTCGGCAATCTCGGCTCGGCCCTCTTCCACTACAAGGGCTTCGCGCGCCAGGGCTTCCGCATCTCCACCATCTTCGACGACGACCCCACCAAGTGGGGCAAGGTGATCGAGGGCGTCACGATCCAGCCGATGCAGGAGCTGCCGAAGGAGGCCAAGGCCCGCAACCTGCAGATCGCCATCGTGGCGGTGCCCGGCGAGTCGGCCCAGGCGGTGACCGAGAAGCTGGTCGCGGCCGGGATCAAGACCATCCTCAACTTCGCGCCGGGGCGCATCAAGGCGGGCCGGGACGTCCGCCTGAAGAACGTCGACCTGGCCATCGAGCTCGAAACCCTGTCGTTCTACCTGGCTCAAGGATCGCGCTGAGGGCGCCGCGGCGTTGACGCCGCGCGCCCCCGGTGATACCTCTGTTGGGTCGTTGCCTGTGATGACCGTGTCGGCCGCGTCCGTCCTGACCCGCTGGGGCGCCTTCGAAGAGGTCCTGGCGACCCTCTCCCGGGGAGTGCCCTGCCTGCGCGCCGACGGCCTCTGGGGCTCGTCCCGGGCCCTCGCCATCGCGGGCGTGCTCCAGCGCACCGGCCGCCCCATCCTGCTCCTGACCCCGGGGCCGGTGCAGCGCCACCAGGCCGCGCAGGACACGAGCTTCTTCGTGGGCGCGCTCTCGGGCGGGCCGGCGGAGGCCCCGGTCGGCGAGGGGCGCGTGCTCGAGTTCCCGTCGGGCAGCGGCGCCTCCTGGCGCGGGGGCCGCCATCGCGAGCCCGACGCGGAGCGGGCGCTCTGCTGCCGCCGCCTGCTCGACGGCGACGCGGTGGTGATCGTGGCCACCCCGTCCGGCCTCGCGATCCCGGTGCCCGCGCCCGAGTCGTTCAAGCGGCGCACCTTCACCCTCACGGTGGGGGAGAGCAGCGACCGCGAGATCCTCCTCGCGCTCCTGGAGGCGGCGGGCTACGAGCGGGTGGAGACGGTGCTCGAGGTCGGTCAGTGGAGCCTGCGCGGCGGCATCGTCGACATCTTCTCGCCCACCCACGCCCAGCCGGTGCGGGCCGAGTTCTTCGGCGACGAGGTCGAATCGCTCCGCCTCTTCGATCCCACCAGCCAGCGCTCGGTGGGCCCCCTGACCGAGCTGACCGTGCTGCCGCTCGGGGCGCGCGAGTCGGCCCCGGTGACCCTGCTCGACTACCTGCCCGCGGAGACGGTGGTGGTGCTGGAGGACCCCGCGCTGCTCGAGGCCCCGCCCGACGACGCGCCGACCGCGGCGCCGCTCGCGACCCTGCTCGGGCGCTTCCAGCGCCTGGAGCTGCCGCTGCTCGCGCGCGGCGACGGCGGGGTGCCGCGGATCTCGATGGGCGCGCGCTCGGTGGGCGGCTACCGCGGGCAGTTCAAGACCCTCGCGTCCGAGATCCGCGACTGGCGGGGCGAGGGCTTCGCGGTGCGCCTGGTGGTGAACGACGAGCGGCAGCGTGATCGCCTGGGCCAGATGCTGGCCGAGCACGACCTCGAGCCGTGGCCCGAGGCCACGATGTGGAGCTCGGAGGGGCTCGGGGTGATGGTGGGGGAGTGCTCGGCCGGGTTCCAGATCCCGGCGCTCGGGCTGGTGGTGCTCTGCGAGGAGGAGATCTTCGGCGCCCAGCGGCGCCGGTTGCGCCGGCCCCTCTTCCAGCGCGGCGCCGCGATCGCCTCCTTCAACGACCTCGCGCCCAACGATCTGGTCGTCCACGAGCAGCACGGCATCGCCCGCTACCACGGCCTGCGCACCCTCTCCAGCGACGGGCACGACGCGGACTTCCTGCTGCTGGAGTACGCGGACGGCGGCCGGCTGTACCTGCCGGTGGAGCGGCTCGACCTGATCTCGAAGTACATGGGGGCGCCGGAGGGCTCTGCGCGCCTCGATCGCCTGGGCGGCGGGGCCTGGCAGCGGCTCAAGGAGTCGGTGCGGGCCGCGCTGCGCGAGATGGCGGAGGAGCTGCTCAAGCTCTACGCGAAGCGCTCGGTGGCGGAGCGGGCACGCTTCTCCGACGATACCCCGTGGCAGCGCGAGTTCGAGGGCGCGTTCCGCTTCGAGGAGACCCCGGACCAGATGCGGGCCATCGACGACGTCAAGTCGGACATGGTCGGGGAGCGCCCGATGGATCGCCTGGTCGCGGGCGACGTGGGCTACGGCAAGACCGAGGTGGCCCTGCGCGCCGCGTTCCGCGCGGTGGCCGACGGCCGGCAGGTCGCGGTGCTGGTGCCGACCACGGTGCTGGCCCAGCAGCACTACAACACGTTCGTGGAGCGCTTCGCCCCGTTCCCGGCCCGCGTGGAGCTGCTCTCGCGCTTCCGCAGCCCCAGGGAGCAGAAGCAGGTGGTGGCGGGCCTCGCGGCGGGCGCGGTCGACGTGGTGGTCGGCACCCACCGCCTGCTCTCCAAGGACGTCCTGTTCAAGAACCTGGGCCTGCTGGTGGTGGACGAGGAGCACCGCTTCGGGGTCACTCACAAGGAGCGGCTCAAGCAGCTGCGCACCTCGGTCGACGTGCTCACCCTCACCGCGACCCCGATCCCGCGCACCCTGCACATGGCGCTGTCCGGCGTGCGAGACCTCTCGGTGATCGAGACGCCCCCGCTCGACCGGCTGCCGGTGGAGACGGTGGTGACCGCGTTCAGCCGCACCGTGATCAAGGAAGCGATCGAGCGCGAGCTGAACCGCGGCGGGCAGGTCTTCTTCGTCCACAACCGGATCCAGTCGCTGGCCTCCATGACCCACTTCATCCACACCCTCGTGCCGGAGGCGCGGGTGGTAATGGGGCACGGCCAGATGGCGGAGCGGGAGCTGGAAAGCGTGATGGTGAAATTCGTGGACGGCCAGGCCGACGTGCTGGTCTCCACCGCCATCGTGGAGTCGGGCCTCGACATCCCGGCCTCCAACACCATCATCATCAACCGGGCCGACCGCTTCGGGCTGGCCCAGCTCTACCAGCTCCGGGGGCGGGTGGGGCGCGAGCGCCAGCAGGCCTACGCGTACCTGCTGGTGCCCGCCGACGGCCGGATCGACGAGACGGCCCAGAAGCGGCTCCGGGTCATCGAGGAGTCCACCGAGCTGGGGGCCGGGCTGCGCCTGGCCATGCGGGATCTGGAGATCCGGGGGACCGGCAACCTCCTGGGGGCGGCCCAGCACGGGCACATCGCGGCGGTGGGATTCGATCTTTACAGCAAGCTCCTGGCGGAAGCCGTGCGAGAATTGCGAGGGGAACCGGCGGCCGCGCGGGTCGACCCGGTCATCTCGGCCGACGTCGAGGCGCTCCTCCCCGAGTCGTTCGTGCCCGAGGTGAACCAGCGCCTCGCGCTCTACAAGCGGCTGGCCGAGATCGAGCGCCCCGAGGAGATCGCGGATGCGCGCGCCGAGCTGGCGGATCGGTACGGCCCACTGCCCCCGCCGGTCGAGGCCCTGATGGACGTGATCGGGCTGCGAGTGGCCGCCCGTCCCCTCGGGGTGGAGCGGGTGGAAGCGGGCGACGGCCGGGCGGTCCTCACCTTCACGGCGTCGACCCCGGTGACGCCCGAGCGGATGCTGAAGGCCATCGCGGCCAGTCGCGGCGGCCTGGTACTGAGAAAGGAGTACACGGTGGAGGCACGAATCCCCCGAGAGCCCTGGCCCGCGGTGCGCGACGCCCTCGCGAAGCTCCTGGAATCGCTTCGATGAGCGGCCGCCGCCTGCCGCTCATCGCTCTCCTCGCCCTCGCGACCGCGGGCTGCTCGATGGCGATCCCGAGCTGGGTGCCGCTGCTCGGCAACAAGCCCAAGCCGAACGCGGAGATCGTGGAGCCGCCCAAGCCGGCCCCCGCCTCCGCCCCCCTCCTCAGCTCGCGTGATCACATCGAGGAGTCGCCGGACGTGGTGGACCGGGTGGTCTGCGTGGTGAACAACGACGCGATCACCCAGTACGAGCTGGACGAGGCCGAGCTCTACTACCTGGCCGAGACCCGGGAGCGGATGTCGGATGGCGAGGCGCGCAAGGCGCTGCGCGGACGACTGCTGCAGAACCTCATCGAGAACCGCATCCAGCTCCAGCAGGCGGAGCGCGAGAAGGTGACGGTGGACGACGCGGAGCTCGCCGAGAACGTGGCCGACATCATGAAGAAGCTCAAGGCCAAGGACGACAAGGAGTTCGAGGAGATCATCAAGTCCCAGGGCCTCACGGTGGACGGGGTCAAGAAGCGCCTCCGCGAGCAGCTGATGGTCCAGCGCGTCATCCGACGGAAAGTCGCCCTGCGCATCTCGGTCACCGAGCAGGAGATCGACAAGTACCTCGCCGACAACCGCGAGAAGCTCGAGACCGGCCTCACCTTCTCGGCTCGACACATCCTGATGGTGCCGGACCCGACCAAGGGCGAGGAGGGGTGGATCGAGGCGCGCAAGAAGGCGGAGGAGGTCTACGGGCTCTTGCTGGAGGGGCAGGACTTCGCGGAGATGGCCCGGAAGTACTCAGAGGACTCCTCGGCGAAGGATGGCGGCGCCCTCGGCGCCATCAAGCGCGGCGAGCTGGCCCCCGACATCGAGGAGGCCATCATGCGTCTGCAGCCCGGCGAGATCTCCACCCCGTTCCGCTCCCAGGTGGGGTACCACCTCTTCCGCCTCGACTCGCGCGAGAGCCTGGCCGGCGACGGCCTCGTGCAGGTGCGCAACCAGGTCCGCGACATCCTCTATCGCCAAAAGTACGACGCGCGCCTCAAGGATTGGCTGGTGGAGATCAAGCAGCGGGCGATCATCGACGTTCGCATGTGAGGGCGTACGTGAGGGCGTAGGTGAGCCGCGCGGCCGCGCGCAATTGCGGCCAAAAACAGAGTTGACAGGGTCAGAAACCGTGTGGGACAGTGAGTCCCGACGCACGGTAACCCAACCCAGCTGAGCCAGCTGAACACACGCAACCCGCCGGAGAACGACCATCTCTTCCTCAGAGCGTAGCCCTAAGCGTCCCTCGCCCAAGCCGACCGCTCCGGAGCCCACTCCCGCCACCGAAGCCCCCCCGCCGCCGGTGACGACGAATGCAGGAGGCAAGCGAATGAATCTGTCCGAGCTCAAGGACAAGACCATCGCGGACCTGAACAACGTCGCCAAGGAACTCGGCGTCCAGGGCACCAGCGGGCTGCGCAAGCAGGAGCTGATCTTCAAGATCCTCCAGGGGCAGGCGGAGCGCGACGGGCTCATCTTCGCGGAGGGCGTGCTCGAGGTGCTGCCGGACGGCTTCGGCTTCCTCCGCGCGCCGGACTACAACTACCTCCCGGGCCCCGACGACATCTACGTCTCGCCCTCGCAGATCCGGCGCTTCGACCTGCGCACCGGCGACACCATCTCCGGGCAGGTGCGGCCGCCCAAGGACAGCGAGCGCTACTTCGCCCTCCTGAAGGTGGAGGCGATCAACTTCGAGACGCCCGAGCAGTCGCGGGACAAGACGCTCTTCGACAACCTGACGCCGCTCTACCCGATGGAGCGGATCCGGCTCGAGCACGACTCCGACAACCTGACGACGCGGGCGATGGATCGGCGGGCGAGGACGACGATGAGCGGCATTCCGCGGACACGCGCGATGAATCTGCCCACGCGGACGTGACGATGGAGACGATGCGCCGACCGACGGCGATCATCGCCGACGACGAGCCGCGCCTCGCCGACTACCTGCGCGCGCGCCTCGCCGTCCTGTGGCCGCAGCTCGTGATCGCCGGGGTCGCCGACAACGGCCCGGCGGCCGAGGCGCTGCTGCGCGACGAGGAGCCCGACGTCGCGTTCCTGGACATCCGCATGCCGGGCCTGACCGGGCTCGAGGTGGCGCGCCGCGCGCGCGGCGGCACCGCGTTCGTGTTCGTCACCGCGCACGACGAGTACGCGCTCGAAGCGTTCGACCGCGCCGCCGTCGACTACCTGCTGAAGCCCGTGACGGATGCGCGCCTCGACGAGACCGTCGCGCGACTCAAGGCGCGCATCGGTGCCGCGCCGCGCGCCGAGGACGTGCAGGCGGCCCTGGCGGTCCTGGCGCGGCTCGGCGGTGGAGCGGCGCTGCGTCGCGACGATCGGCCACGCGCCGGGGGCCATCAGGTAAGCACCAGCCACTAGGCCCTCGGTCAGCGAGAACGTCATGCGCTGCCGGGCGACGGTCACGTTGACCAGCGCGATGTTCGACACGCCGACGGCAATCGTCAGCAGCACGATCCCGGCGACGTCAGGGTGGCCCCACGGGGTCTGGCTCCCGAGCACGAGAGCGGCCGCGAGGGCGAGCAGCGCAATGCAGCGCAGTCGCCAGGCCGGGTTCATGACCCGTCTCCCCAGGCCGCCGCCATCCAGCTTTACGA
>Ga0207678_10006193_pt1 | contig 10630 bp, 6 predicted proteins | sample KBSC63metaG_FD_184319 | JGI IMG/M metagenome (GOLD analysis project Ga0207678, IMG submission 184319) | Corn rhizosphere microbial communities from Kellogg Biological Station, Michigan, USA - KBS C6-3 metaG (SPAdes) (version 2) | ecosystem: Host-associated > Plants > Roots > Rhizosphere > Soil ...
ACGCCGCGAACGCGCCCTGGCAGGCCCGCGCGGTGATCAGCATGGCGAAGTTGACCGAGGCGCCGCCGATAGCCGAGACGCCGGCGAACCCGGCCAGGCCGGCCAGGAACGTGACCTTGCGGCCTAGCAGGTCGGCCAGCCGGCCGCCGAGCAGCAGCAGGCTGCCGAACGCCAGGCTGTACGCGGTGACCACCCACTGCCGGTCCACGGTGCTGAACCCCAGCGCCCGCTGCGCCGACGGCAGCGCGACGTTCATCACCGTCAGGTCCAGCACCACCATCAGCTGCGCCAGGCCGATCACGCCCAGGATCAGCCACCGCCGCCGGTCCCAGCCGCCGGCAGTCGTGGCATCAGACATCCGAATCACCACTTCTATCTCTGTCGTTACTGCATATGCGCGGAAATTTGGTATACTCACGATGTGATTACTGCATCTATAGTGCAACGAATTTGGGGAGGCGTCAAGGCACCGGACGGGTCACTATGAGCCCGCCACCCGACGCAACGAGCCCGCCCGATGCGACGACCCAGCCGCCTGACCCAGCGAGCCAGCCGCCGAAGCGGTACGCGTCGCAGGTGCGGGACGAGCAGGCTCGCCGTACCCAGCGGGTGATCGTCACCGCGGCTCACGACCTGTTCTTGGCCCAGGGTTATGCCGCCACGACGATCGACGCGATCGCGGAGGCCGCGCACGTGAGCCGGCGTACCGTGTTCAACTCGGTGGGCGGCAAGGTGGCCCTGCTCAAGCTGGCCTTGGATTGGGCCATCGTCGGCGACGACGAGCCGATAGCCCTGGGCGACCGCCCGGCGATCAAGGCGATCCTGGCCGAGTCCGACCCGCGGAAGGCACTCATGCTCTGGGTGCAGACCGTGGCCGACGTCGCTGCCCGCACCACGCCGCTCGGCGAAGTTCTCATCGCCGCAGCCGATATCGACCCGGCGGCCGCACAGTTGCTCGCCGAGGCGAGCGCCAACCGGATGCTGGGCGCTACCTTGTTCATCCGGTATCTCGCTTCCCTGGACGGACTGGCCGTCGGCATAACCGAGCAACGTGCCGCGGAACTCTGCTGGGCGCTCACGGACGGCCATCTCTACCGGTTGCTGGTCGCTCAGCGCAGCTGGAGCACCGCCGACTTCAACCGATGGCTGTCCGACAGCCTCGCGGCGGCACTGCTGCCGACCTGAACGGCCCGCAACCCAGCGATACGGCGCTCGGCGAGTCGGCGGCGTCTGCCACCGGCCGGGATGATGAGCGGCTGGCCCTGCGTGTCAGGTGGTGGCCCGGGCGGCCTGCAGGATGACGCTGGTCACGACGCCGGGGTCGGAGATCATAGACAGGTGCGGGGCGTTCACTTCGGTGATGTGGGCGTGCGCGTTCTCGGCCATGGCCAGCTGCAACGCCAGCGGGATGGCGTGGTCGGCGGTGCCGACCACGGCCCAGGACGGGATGGTCTTCCAGGCCGGGACACCAGACGGCTGGGTGAGGGCGATCGTGGCCAGCGGCGCCTGGTCGGCGGCTAGGACCTGGGCTTCGCGGGCGGGCAACTCGTTGGCCATGCACGACGGGAACGCGCTCTGGGTGATATAGGCGTCCCCGGTACCTGCGGGAGCACCGGGAAACGGCACCACGGTGAGGTTCGACGGCTCGGCACACGATCCGGGGTAGGCGGCCAGGAGCTGCGCCAGGGTCTGGTTCTGGGCCGGGGCGAAGGCGTCGACGTAGACCAGGGCCTTGACCTGGGTGTCGCCGGTGGCGGCGTTGGTGATGACGTCCCCGCCGTAGGAGTGGCCGACCAGCACGATAGGCCCGGAGATGCTGTGCAGGAAGTCGGCGAGGTAGGCGGAGTCGTAGGTCAGTCCCTGCAGCGGGTTCGGCGGCGCGTAGACGGTGTAGCCGTCGGCTTGCAGCCGGTGGATGACGGCGGCCCAGCTGGCGGTATTGGCCCAGGCCCCGTGCTCGAGCACGATGGCGGGTTTGGGCCCGCCGCTGGCAACAGCGCGAGTCGTCGTCTGGGCGGAGGCGACCTGGCTGAGGGCAATGACTAGGGCGGCGATGGCCGCGGCCAGGGCCGGGATGATGATGCGCAGCCTTGCGCGCTGTGCGGCGTGGGCGATGTTCATTACGTTCTCCCTTTCCGGGAATGCCGAGCGTCCGTTCGGTCGCATGCAGAGGCGTTAACAGGCACGTCCCCGGTTCGACTGTGCGGCAGGAAACCGGCAGTGGGTATCCGTGCCGTTACTGCACTTCTGTCAACGGGCCAGTGCCGGCTAGTTCCCCTGGGTCGGCGAGGTTGTGGGCAGGGGTGCCGCCTAGATGGTCAGCGCGATCTTGCCGGTGGTGCGTCCGGACTCGAGGAGCTGGTGGGCCTTGGCCGCCTCGGCTAGGGGCAGCGTCGTCTCAAGATGGACGCGGAGCTGCCCGGAATCGACCAGTCCGGCCAGGGCTTCGAGGCCGGGATAGTCGGGCTCGACAGAAAGGCCGGCGAATCGGCGCCCCGCAGCCCGGGTACGGGCGGCCAGGTCGACGTCGCGCCGGCCGACGATGGTGATCAGTACCCCGCCCGGGCGCAGCACGCTGATGGAGCGGCGCGCGACCTCGCCGCCGAGAGAGTCGAGCACCACGTCCAGGTCGCCGACCACGGCCGCGAAGTCGCACGTCTGGTGGTCGATCAGCTCGTCGGCGCCCAGGCTGCGGACGAACTCGTGCTTGACGGCACTCGCCGTGCCGATCACGTAGGCGCCGCGAGCCTTGGCGATCTGCACGGCCAGGTGACCGACGCCGCCTCCCGCCCCGTGGATCAGCACCCGCTGCCCGGCCGCGAGCCGGGCGGTGTCGACCAGGCTCTGCCAGGCGGTGAGGCCCGCCAGCGGCAGCGCGGCGGCCTCGGCATGAGACAGCCCGGGCGGCTTGCGGGCGAGCTGCCGGGACGGCGCCGTCACGTATTGCGCGTAGGCGCTGGCCGCGCGGGGGAAGAAGGGCATCCCGTGTACTTCGTCGCCGATGTCAAACCGGGTGACGCCCTCCAGGTGCTCAATCACGCCGGAGATGTCCCAGCCGAGGATGAACGGCGGCTGGCCGATCAGCGGGAACTGGCCGGACCGGATAAGCGGCTCCACGGGGTTCACGCCCACGGCCTTGACGCGGACCAGCACCTCTGTGGCCAGCGGCACTGGCCGGTCTACCTCAGCAACCTCCAATACCTCGGTACCGCCGAAAGCCTGCTGAACAACGGCATGCATGCGCTCGAGCATCGGGACTCCTTGGTTAGGGACGCCACCGGCGGCGGCTGCGGTCGTGGGGTCGGCCCGCGACGGCGGGGCGCCGTCGTGTCCCGATCCTGCGTCGTGAGGCTGCGATCGGGTATCCGCAGCGCTACTGCACATGGCGGACGTCAGCGCCGCGGCGCCCAGATCGCGGAAGACTCACCGAAGTGTCTCGCTGCCGGTGCTTGGGTGCATTGTGGCGGGTGTGCCGGCGCGGGCGATGACGTCGCGGAGCTGGTGGCGGCTGGCTACCCCGAGCTTGGGGTAGGACCGGTACAGGTGCGAGCTGACCGTGCGCGGTGAAAGGAAGAGCCGGTCGCCGATCTCGCGGTCGGTCAGGCCGTCGCTGGCCAGGCGGACGATCTGGCGCTGCTGGGGAGTCAGCTCCTCCAGGGCATCGGGTTCGGCGGGCGCGCTGGTAACGGCCACCCCGGACGCCCTGAGCTCGGCCTGCGCCCGCTGCGCCCATGACCGGGCCCCTAGTCGCTGGAAGGTCCCCAGGGCCTCCGTGAGCACGGGCTTGGCGTCGTTGATCCGGCGCCGCCGCCGCAGCCATTCGGCGTAGTCGAGGCGAAGCTGGGCCCGCTCGAAGGGCCACTGGTCCCCGGCGGGATCGGCGAGCGCCTTGTCGAAGTGGGCTTCGGCCTGGTCCGGGCCGGCGAGGATGCCGCGCGCGCGGGCGATGAGCTGCTCGAGCCGGGCCGAGGCCATGCCGTCGAGGCGGCTGAGTGCGTGCTCGATGACGTCGCACCCCTCTATCCGCCGGTCGGCGCGGACCGCGGCGGCGGCGAGATCGGCCACCCCTAGGTAGGAGGCGTAGTTGTGCAGGGGCGTGCCGTCCTCGCTGAACAGCCCGCGGAGCTGGGTGAACGCCTGGAGGTAGCTGCCGTCGGTGAGAGCCGCGACGCCGAGGGCACGCCGGGCGCGGGCGGCCACCAGCCCGCATTCGGCTGGATCGACGGTGGCGAGCGCCCTGGCCGCGTGCCTGCGTGCCGCGCCGGAGTCGGCGCGCAGGGCGAGAACGGTGGCGGTGATCGCGTCGGCGGACGCAGCGACGAGTTCCATCTGGTTCGCCTCGGCCAAGCTGGCGGCCTCGGCGGCTACGTCCAGAGCGTCGTCCCAGCGCCCGGTGTCGATGTAGGCCCACCCGAGCACGGTCAGGCTCCCGCCGCTGGTGCCCCGGACACCGGGAGCCCGGAGCCGCTGCATGGCGTCTTGCAGCAAGGTGATCGCCAGGCCGGATTGATCCAGGAGCCATGCGGTGGAAGCGATTCGCCACAACGAGGGCTCTTCGATGGGCGAGCCGGTGATCGTGCGCAGGCACGGCAGGAGCTGGTTTCTGCTGCCGATGGGGTCGGCGCTGGCCCGTATCCAGAGCCTCAGCGCGTCGAGGTCAAGGCCCGGGGCCCGGCCGGGAGGCGGTGGACCTTGGCGTTCCAGCAGGTCGAGGGTACGGCTGACGGCCTGGCGGCTGGCGGGTGTTCCGGACTGGTAGGCGACAGTAGCCGCGCTCCCGAGCGCGTCCCAGGCGAGGTCCGGCAGGTCACGTGACGCATCTTCGGCGACGGAGATGAGCGCTGACAGCGCGTCGGTGCGCCGCCCTGACCAGGCCAGCGCCCACCCGGCGTCGTGGCGGGCGGTCAGCCGTACTTCCGGGTCCGCTGTGACCGCGAGGGCCCTGGCGGCGAGATCCTGCACCCAGTCACCCTGGCCGGTGGGAACGGCGGCCGACGCGGCCGCGACCAGCCTGCGGGCCTGGTCCTCGGGGTCGGGGCTGAGCTCGGCCGCGCGTTCCATGGCCAGCGCGGCGGCGGCCGCGCCGCCGCGGTATTGCGCCTGGGCCGCTGTGGCCTCGAGCAGCGCAGCGACCTCCTCGTCGGGTTGCAGGGCCGCGGCGGCCAGGTGCCAGGCTCGCCGGTCCGGCTGGTCGTGCAGGGCGTTCGCCAGCTCGCGGTGCGCAGCGGCGCGCCGGGCAAAGGGCGCGGCGTGGTAAATGGCGGAGCGGACCAGGGGATGAGAGAAGCGCAGCCCGGTCCGGTCTACCTTGATCAGGCCCAGTTGCTCGGCCGGCTCGAGGGCCCGCGCATCTGGCCCGGCGCCGTGGCTGGCGGCTGCGCTCAGGTCCGGGCTGTCGGCCACGGCGGCCAGCAGCAGCGCGGCTTGCGTCTGCTCGGGCAGGGCGGCGAACCGGGAAGTCAGGACGGCGGTCAGCCGGTCCGTCAGCGGCAGCGGCTCGGCGGCCCAGCGGCGGCTGGCCGCGGGATCCTCGGCGATCACCTTGGTCAGCTCGATCAGCGCCATGGGATTACCGGCGGCTTGGGCGAGCACCTGGGCCCGCGCCCGCCCGCGGGGCGGGCGCGGCTGCCCGTCCAGCAGCCGCCCGGCGTCATCGGAGGAGAGCGGCTCCAGGTACAGCTCGGGGAAGCCGCGGTCGAAGCCGGGGGGCGGGGCCTGACCCCGGGCGCCGACCAGCAGCACGACCCGATCGGCGTCCAGACGGCTGCCGGCGAATGCCAGCGCGTCCAGCGAGCTGCGATCCAGCCAGTGGGCGTCGTCGGCCACCACCAGGACCGGGGTGTGTTCGGACAGATCCGACAGCAGCGTCAGGACGGCCGCCCCGGTCAGCAGCGGGTCCGGAGCACCGGGGTCCGCAGAAAGACCGAGCGCCCCCCGCAGGGCCCGGGCCTGCCGGGCGGGAAGCCCGGCGGCGTCCGCCAGCGCCGGCCGGAGCAGCTGATGCAACCCGGCGAACGCGAGCCTGGACTCCGATTCCCGGCCGGTGACCGACAGGACCCGCAGACCCGCCAACCGGGCCTGGCCGACGGTGTCCGCCAGGAGCATGGTCTTGCCCATTCCTGCTTCGCCGGTGACGATCAGGACCTGGCTTGCCTGCGGGGCCGGATTCACCAGCCCGCGCAGCCGGGCTAGAGCGGCTTCCCGGCCAATGATGAGTCCGGGCTGCTGTGCGGGGAGTTCACCGGGACCGGGCATGGCCTGTCCTCTCGGCCAGTGCGTACGTCAACGCCGTCCCTAGGGCCAACAGCGGCCGTCGCCCGGGCATGCCCGCGGTCCGCAAAGTGCAGTAACCCTTCGGATACCACCCTGTGCCGGCCTGGAGCCACAGTGGACACCGGGCCAGGCGTTTTTCGCTGCGAGCACCAGACGATGAGGACCGCATGCCTTTTGTCACTGTCGGGCGGGAGAATTCAGCCGCTATCCGGATCTACTACGAAGACCACGGGTCCGGTTCTCCTGTCGTGATGGTGCACGGCTACGCGCAGAACGGGCGATCGTGGGAAAAGCAGGAGGCAGCCCTGCTAGCCGCCGGGCACCGGGTCATCACCTACGACCGGCGCGGTTCCGGTGCCTCGAGCCGGCCCAGCATCGGATATGACTTCGACACGCTGGCCGGCGACCTTGATGTCCTGCTCAGCAGGCTCGATCTGCGCGGGGTGGTGCTGGCCGGGTTCGCCATGGGGACCGGTGAAGTGGCCCGCTACCTGGCCGCTCACGGCCCGGGACCGGTCAAGGCGGCCGTGCTGGTCGCGCCGCTCCTGCCGTTCCTGCTCAGGACCAATGACAATCCCGACGGCATCGACCGGAGCGTCTTCGACCGCCTCACCGCCCGCATTGCCGCCGACCGGCCGGCCGCGATGAAAGACTTCATGGACCGCTCTTACAACATCGATCTCCTGGGCGGCAGCCGGGTCAGCGACCAGGCCTGGCAGAACAGCTTCTACGTGGCCATCTCCGTCTCAGCTCACGCCGCTCTCCACTGCGTCGCCGCCTGCCTGGAAGACTTCCGGGCCGACCTGGCCAAGATCAGCGTTCCCGTCCTGGTCGTCCACGGCGACCAGGATCGCGTCCTGCCCTACGAGGCCACCGGCGGCAGGCTTCCCGCGTTGCTGAGAAATCCCCGCTCTATCGTCATCGCGGGCGGGCCGCACGCGATTATCTGGACCCACGCCGACGAGGTCAACCAGGTACTGCTCGACTTCATCGGGAACCCGCCGAGCGGATCGCAGAACGGGCAGGCCGGCTGACCTTGGCTGCAGGAGGTCGCCAGCCGAGGACAGGTCGCACGTTCCCTGGAACGTGCCACCGCCGACCGTTCGGACAAAAGAATTGTGCCGAACGGCCCGTGGCTTTTCGTGTCGCTAACGGACGAACGCCGCGGGCGTCGGCCTTGCCGAAGTGCAGTAAGGCTGCGGATACCGCCCCGCCAGGCTCGAAGGCATAGTCAGACCTGCCACAAGACACGACCTCGAAGGGATCTCCGCGATGAACGCCCGACCGAATATTGTTCTCATCCACGGCGCATGGGCCGAGGGCTCGTGCTGGAGCGGCGTCATCGAACGCCTGCAGGCCGACGGCTACCATGTCACCGCGCCCCAGTTCCCGCTGACCGCGCTGGCCGACGACGTGGCCCGGCTGCGCCAGGTGCTGAACCTCCAGGACGGCCCCGCCGTCGTCGCCGGGCACTCCTACGGCGGCCAGATCATGACCGCCCTGGGCGCGGATGCGCCGAACGTCGCGGGCCTGGTCTACATCGCCGCGTTCGGGCTTGACCAGGGTGAATCGCTGGGCGGGCTGTTGTCCCAGGGACCGGTAACCCCGGCGCTGGCGCACCTGTTCACCGACAAGCAGGGCTTCGGCTGGCTGTCCGAGGACGACTTCGTCCATCACTTCGCCGCTGATGTCGATCCGGTCAGGGCACGGGTGATGTACGCCGTGCAGCAGCCCCTGGCCATGTCCGCCTTCGGGGACGTCATGGGCGTTCCGGCCTGGAAAACACGGCCGTCCTGGTACCTGGTCGCGACCGACGACCAAGCCCTCCCGCCGGCCGCCGAGCGGCAGTTCGCCGCTCGCATGGGCGCCACCACCGTCGAGATCCCGTCCAGCCACGTCGCGATGGTCTCCCACCCTGGTGACGTGGCCCAGCTCATCGAGACGGCGGCCAAAGCCGTGCTGTCGGCGAGCTAGACCGGTCACCTGTCTAGGCCGACACGTCCACTGGCCCGAGTTGCGCCAGCGCGGCGCGCAGTTCGCGGCGGGAGCCGATGCCGAGCTTGGTGAAGGTCCTCCGCAAATGCCACTCGACCGTGCGCGCGGACAGGAACAACTGGGCGCCGATCTCCGGGTTGGTCCGGCCGTCGCCGGCCAGCCGCGCGATGAGGGCCTCCTGCGCGGTCAGCGCGGTGATGGTCTCGGCGCTGCGCTTGCGGACGGTCTCGCCGGTGGCGATCAGCTCCCGGCGCGCGCGCTCGGCGAACGCCTCCATGCCGATGCCGGCGAGCATGTCGTGGGCTGTGCGCAGCTGCTCGCGCGCATCGAGGCGTCGGCCCTCACGGCGCAGCCATTCCCCGTACAGCAGGTGCGCCCGGGCGAGCTCCGGGCGCAGCCGGATCCGGCTCAGCCGGTCGATCGCCTCGCGGTACTTGTCCTCGGCGGCCGCGCCGTCGCTTAGCAGCGCCCGGCAGCGGGCCTCGAGCCCGAGCCCGAAGTCGGTCCCGCCTGCCTGGGTCCTCTCCGCGAGCCGCCCCAGCGCGTCGGCCGCAACCTTTGTGTCGCCGGTGCGCGTGGCCGCCTCGATCAGTTCGGGCAGCGCCCACATGGAGACGTAGAGATGGCTGTGCTCACTGGCTTGCCGGGCGGCCGTGAACGCCTCGGCGTAGCGGCCGAAGCCGTTGTGCGAGATCGCTGCCACCCACTGCGCGTATGTCGCCGCGATCCCTTGGCCCTCGGTGGCGGCCTTCGCATTGGCGACCGAGATCAGCGAGGCGAGCTCGGCCTGGTGGCCCCGCAGCGATGCGAGCAACATGCGGGTGTACGGCGCGATGCGGCTCCCGGTCACCTCGGCGACGGCGTCGGTCTCGGCGACCAGTGACGCTGCCGCCGCGAAGTCACCTCGCCACGCGTCGCTCATGGCCAGCGCGACTAGATCGGTCGGCAGTTGTTCGAGCGCGCCAGCGTCACGGGCGAGCCGCACCTGTCGCGCCACGATCGCACGCGCGGCATCTTCGTCCCACAGCACGGTTGCGGCGATCCAGCCCCACCGCAGTCCTTCATCCCTGGTGACGGCCCCGGTGGCGAAGGCATCCACCGCCTGCCGCAGCGTCGGCGCCGCGACGGCCGGGCCATCGGTGACTAGCAGCGTTAGGCCGTCCAGGAGCAGGTCGACCGGGCGCGGAGGATCCCTGGGAGGGGGAAGGGCCCTAGCGGCGCGGGAGACCTCGAGCATATTTCCGGCACCCGCCAGATGCCCGGCGAGCGATGCCGCGCTCCAAGCGGTCAGATAGGTATCACGGGCCAGATCAGGATTAAGCGGCTCGAGCCGCTTGGCCGCCTTGAGCAGCAGCGAGGGAGCGTCGCTGCCGAGGTTCGAGACGAACGCGATCCGCCCGCGCAGCAGGTCCACCTTGGCACGGGCGAACTCATCCAGCGGCCCGGCCTCCGCCGCGGCCAGCAGTTCGGAGGCCTTACCGAACGCGCCGGCCTGCAAGCTGGCTTGTGCCGCCGCTAGAGCGCGTTCGGCGCGCCGCGCCGGATCCTCGGTCAGCACCACCGCGCGCTCGCCGAACGCCGCAGCTGCGGCCAGCCCGCCGCGGGCCTGGGCCCGGCCCGCCGACCGCTCGAGCTCTGCGGCGACCTCCTCATCCGGCCCCGACGCGGCCTGGGCCCGGTGCCAGGCCCTGCGGTCAAGGTCGGCCGCCGGGTCGGTAACCTCCGCGAGCGCGAGGTGAGCGGCCCGCCGGTCCGCGGCCAAGCCCGAACGGTAGGACGCTGAGCGCAACAGCGGATGCCGGAAGCGCACCCGCACGCTGAACTCGGCGAGGCCCGCGTCGACCGCCGCCGTCGCCGCCTCGGGCGGGATGCCTAGTCGGCCGGCTGCCCGCCACACCAGCGCCGAGTCACCGGACGGATCCGCCGCCGCCAGCTGCAGCAGCCGCCGGGTCGCGGCGGGCAGCGTATCCAGCTGGCGGCGGAAGCTCTCCTCGATCCGGCCCGACAACGACACCGCCGCCGGCAGGCCGAAACCGCCCGCCAGCTGCGCGGGCGTCAGGCCTCGCGGCAGCTCCAGCAGGGCCAGCGGATTACCTCGCGTCTCGGTCACGATCTGATCCCGCACCCGCGCGTCCAACGGCCAAGTCAGCGCCGAATCCAGCAGGGCCCGCGCGTCGTCGTCCCGCAACCCGGCCACCGGCAGTTCGGGCAATCCCGTCAGCTCTTCACCCGGAACCCTGGTCCCGAACACCAAACCGACCGGGTCCGCCGCCAGGCGTCGCGCCGCGAACCCCAGCACCTGCGCCGAGGCCCGGTCGAGCCACTGCTGGTCGTCCACCACGCAGATCAGCGGCCTCTCCCC
>Ga0207678_10006196_pt1 | contig 10625 bp, 5 predicted proteins | sample KBSC63metaG_FD_184319 | JGI IMG/M metagenome (GOLD analysis project Ga0207678, IMG submission 184319) | Corn rhizosphere microbial communities from Kellogg Biological Station, Michigan, USA - KBS C6-3 metaG (SPAdes) (version 2) | ecosystem: Host-associated > Plants > Roots > Rhizosphere > Soil ...
TCATCGCGTGTGGATGATTGGCGTCGGCTTCGGCGCGTTCGCGCTCACCGGAGTGCTCTTCGCTACGCTGTCGATGACCTTCCAGCCGGCGGTTAATTCCGACACTTCGCGCATCGCGATCAATATGCCGCCGGGCGCAACGCTGAAGGAAACCGAGGCGGTCGTCGATCGCGCCGCGCAGATCGTCAGGCAGGATCCCGACGTGGAGCGGGTCTACGAGCGCGTGTTCGTGGGCAACGGTTTCGTCAACGTTGGCCTGAAGAAGGATCGCGAAAAGACGAGCACCGAGTTCGAGCGCAAATGGACTCCGGCGCTAACCGCCATACCCGACGTCCAGGCCAGCTTCATGAGCCAGGGCGGAGGCGGTCCGGGTGCGGCTCCGCGCGACATCATGCTCTATCTCGGAAGCGACAATCCGCAGCTCCTCGAAGCGACCGCCAACAAGATCGCCGACGAGATGCGAAAGCTTCCGGAACTTCGCGCCCCGCGCGTCGCAGGCGACCTCGAGCAGCCGGAAATCGTGATCAAGCCGCGGTTCGATCTCGCCGCCGACCTCGGCGTGACGACCTCGGCGCTCAGCCAGACCATCCGCATCGCGACGCTTGGCGATATTGAGCAGAACAGCGCCAAATTCTCGCTGGCGGACCGGCAGGTGCCGATCATCGTCTCGATCCCGGAAAGCTCGCGAAGCGATCTCGCAACGCTGATGAACCTTCCCGTGCCGACCTCCAACGGCGGCTCGGTGCCGCTGAAGTCGGTCGCGGAAGTCGGCTTCGGCGCCGGTCCGACAACGGTGCAAAGATCGAACCAGATCCGCCGCACGGTCGTCGGCGCCGATCTGGCGCCAGGGCTGGTGTCGGGCGACGTCTGGCCGAAGATCAATGAACTGCCGACGGTGAAGAACCTTCCGCACGGCGTGCAGAAGCTCAACCTCGGCGACCAGAAGTGGCAAGGTGAGCTGGTTTACAACTTCATCCTTGCGCTGATTTCCGGCGTGCTGCTCGTGTTCGCGGTGCTGGTGCTGCTCTACCGCCGCTTCCTCGCGCCGTTCGTGAACATGGGGTCGCTTCTGCTCGCTCCACTGGGCGCGGCGGTCGCCTTGCATCTCACCGGCAATCCCGTGTCTCTTCCGGTGCTCATCGGAATCCTGATGCTGTTCGGAATCGTCGCCAAGAACTCGATCCTCCTGGTCGATTTCGCGGTCGAAATGATCAACCACGGGATGCCGAAGGACGAGGCCATCTGGGAAGCCGGGCACAAGCGCGCGCAGCCGATCGTGATGACGACCGTCGCGATGGTCGCCGGCATGCTCCCGATCGCGCTCTCGCTTACCGGCGACGCCAGCTGGCGAGCGCCGATGGGGGTGACCGTGATCGGCGGACTCATCTTCTCGACTATCCTGACGCTCCTGCTGGTGCCAGCCTATTTCAGCATTGCCATCGACATGGAGGTGTGGTTCGCGAAGCACTTCACCCGACTGGTCGGCACTGGCGCCCATTCGACGAACCGGGCAGAGGCGCTTCCGGCGGAGTAAGACGGCCCGCGTGATTCCGGCCGCCGGGGCCGCTATGCGGAATCCATGACTCCGGCAGCACTCGCCCGGTTCAACCCCGCCCAGCCCGGCGCCACCGGCATGAAGGTCGCGGCGACGGGGCTGCTGCTGGCGATGGCGGTCCTGTTCGTCATCACCCGTCTTCTTCAGCCGCAATATCCGTGGCTCGCCTATGTGAAGGCGTTTGCCGAAGCGGCGATGGTCGGCGGCCTTGCCGACTGGTTCGCGGTGACGGCGCTGTTCCGCCACCCGCTGGGGCTGCCGATTCCGCACACGGCGATCATTCCCCGCAACAAGGACAGGATCGGCGAGGCGCTGGCCAATTTCATCAACGAGAATTTCCTCATTCCCTCGGTCGTCGCACGACGAATGCGCAACATCGACGTGGCCGGGGCGGCGGGACGGTTCCTTCGCACGCCCGCTGCCGAAGGGGCGCGAATCCGGCAGGGCGCGTCCCGGCTGATCGCCGACATTTTTGAAGGCCTGGACGACGAGCGGCTTGGCGGGCTCGTCAAGGGCGCGATTGCCGCGCGTATCCAGAAGCTGGAGGTCGCGCCGCTGCTCGGACACGCGCTCGCGTCCGCGATCAACGAGGATCGCCACGTCCCGATGCTGGAAGCGGCGATCCGCTGGATGGCGCGGGCGCTGGAAGCCAACGAGGAGCTGATCCGCGAGATGGTGCACAAGAAGGCCAACTGGGCACTGAAACTCGCCGGGCTCGACGCCAAGCTGGCCGACGCGATCCTCGACGGCTTGAGGAAGCTCACCGCGGAAATGTCGACCGATCCCGCCCATCCGGTGCGCAGAAAGGTTGAGGAGGCGCTGGCGCAGCTCGCCAACGACCTTCAGACCAGGCCGGAGACGAAGGCGAAGGTCGAGGAAATGAAAGAGCAGCTCCTTGCCAATCGATCCGTCGCCTTATGGATCGATACGCTTTGGCAGAAGGGGCGAGAGGCGGTGATCCGGGCGGCCCGCAATCCCGATGCGGCGATGGCCGGGAGGCTGGGCGAAGTTCTGAAATCGATGGGCCATTCGCTCGAACAGGACGCGCGAATCCGGTCCGCGATCAACCAGTTCGTGCGGCGCGCCGCAGCCGGCATGGCGCAGAGCTACGGGAGCTCGATCGTTAAGCTCGTATCGGAAACGATCCGAAGCTGGGATGCGCGCACCGTCACTGCGCGGCTTGAAGCGGCGGTTGGGCGCGACCTTCAATACATCCGCATCAACGGCACGCTCGTCGGCGGGCTCGTCGGACTCGCGATCCACGCTTTGGATGTGATTTAGCCGCCGTTCGTCGGGCCTCTAACGGCGCCCGTCGAAAGTCATGGAACGGTCATCGAGGATTCACCTTGGCGGGCCGAACGGCAGCGCATGACCATGAAACCACTCCTCCTCGCCGGGTCCGCCTTGGCGCTGAGTCCGGCCGCCGCGCACGCGCAGGCCGCCTCGCAGCCCGCGCCGGAACAGCAGCCGTCGCAGGCCCAGGCGAACGCCGATGCCGCGGCAGAGGCTGCTCAGGATTATCAGGACGAGGAGGATTCGCAGACGATCGTCGTTACCGGGCGGAGGCTTCCGGGCACGGTCATTGGCGACATCCCACCCGAGAACGTCCTCTCATCCGGCGACGTCCGGGCGACGGGCGCAACCAACATCAACGATCTTCTCGACGCCATCGCGCCCGAAATCGGGAGCGCGCAGGGCCGTGGCGGCGAGCGGCCGGTGATGCTCCTTAACGGACAGCGGATCTCCAGCTTTCGAGAGCTTCGCGACATCCCGACCGAGGCCATCAGCAGGGTCGAGATCCTGCCCGAGGAAGTCGCGCTGAAATACGGCTATTCGGCGACCCAGAAGGTCGTGAATATCGTGCTGAGACCGCGTTTTCGCTCCACCGCGGCGGAGCTCGAAGGAAAAGCGGCGACCGAGGGCGGCTATCTGGACGGTGAGGCCGACGTCACCCGCCTGATGATCGCCAAGAACGGGCGGACGAGCATCAACCTTCACGCCGAAGGCAACAATATGCTCGCCGAGAACGAGCGCGACATTGTCATCGACCAGGTTCCCGCAGGGGCCGACCAGGCCGAAGAGTTGGCGGCGCGATCGCTGATCGGGACCAAGCGCGACGTTCGGGGCGCGGTGACCATCAATCGCCAGCTCGGCACGGTGAGCGCCACCGGCAACGCCGAGCTCGAACATGTCGAGGGGCGTTCGCTGATCGGCCTCGGCGACACACTGCTCGAGCCGCTGGCGCGCAACACGACGACCGATACCGCGCACGCGGGGCTGGTACTGAACGGCAATATCAGCAGCTGGCGCTGGTCGGTGACAGGCAATGCCGATGCGTCGCACGGGGTGACCAACACCGACCGGGATGCGACGAACATCCGCGACCGCGCAACGACGACCACCACGTCGGGCGACATCGACGCGACCGCGAACGGCAACCTGTTCAGAGTCCCCGCCGGGAACGCTTCCGCGACCTTCAAGGTCGGCGCGGACACCTTGCACCTCGATGCCGACCGCACGCGCAATGGAGTGGAAAGCTCGAACGCGCTGACCCGCTCGACCGGCAATGCGGCGGCGAACTTCGACCTTCCGGTGTCGCGCCGGAACAGCGATTTCGGAGCACTCGGAAACCTCAGCCTCAACGCTAACGCCGAGGTCGAGCAGCTCTCCGACTTCGGAACCCTCACCACCATCGGCGCCGGCGTGAACTTTTCCCCGGTGGACCGCCTGAACCTGCTTGGCAGCTGGACCCGCGAGGAGGGCGCGCCGACGGTCGACCAGCTCGGCGACCCGGTGCTCGAAACGCCCCAGACGCGCATCTTCGATTTCACCACCGGTCAGACCGTGCTGGTCAACGCCATCACAGGCGGCAATCCGAATCTCCAGTCGGATCGCCGCAACGTGCTCAAGCTTGGGGTCAACTGGCAGCCGATTCAGACGCCGAGCCTGCGGCTGCGGGCCGATTACGTGCATCAGGCCATCGAACATCCGATTTCGAATTTCCCGGGGCCTAGCGCGGCACTGGAAGCGGCCTTTCCGGACCGTTTCGTGCGGGACGCCGACGGGAATCTCCTTAGCGTCGACCTGCGGCCGGTGAATTACGACAGCTCACGCCTCGACACGCTCCGGATCGGCTTCGACTTTTCGAAATCGCTCAAATCGGCCGCGCCGTCGCCAGCCGCGATCGCGGCATTCCGGGCCCGCCGCGGCGCAGCCGAACAGAGCACGCCCTCGCAGGGCGGATCGTCCCAGGGCCAGCCGCAGGCAGCTCCCGGCGCGGCTCCGCAGGTTCCTGCCGGCGCCCGCGGCCTCGGCCGGTTCGGCGGCAATCGCAACGGCGGCCGGCTGACGTTTTCGCTGACCGACACGATTACGCTCGTTGACAATGTCACCATCCGTGACGGACTGAAGTTGGATTACCTCCACGGCGACGCGCAGGGCCAAACCGGCGGCCAGCCGCGGCACAACGTCGATGCCCGTGCGGGTTATTTCAACAACGGGCTCGGCGCGCGGCTTTCGGCCACGTGGCGGAGCGGCACGGAGGTGACGACGGCGACCGGCGACAACCTCCATTTCTCGCCCCTCGCGACGTTCAACCTGCGGCTGTTCGCCAACCTCGGCCAGCGCTTCGACCTCGTCGCCAAACACCCCTGGCTCCGGGGCACTTCAGTCCAGTTCGAAGTCGACAATATCTTCGATTCGAAACCGAACGTGCGCGATGCCTTCGGGAAGGTTCCGATCGGCTTCCAGCCCGATCTTCTCGATCCGCTCGGGCGGACGGTGGGGGTCACCATCCGCAAGCTGTTCCTGCCGCCGCCGAGCTTCTTCCGGACAAACCGGTCCGGCAGCGGTGGGCCTGGCGACGAATAGGGACCGGCTACTTTCTCGGCGCGAGCAACTTGTCGAGCGTGCCGTCGCCTTTCCCGGTCTTGACCAGGCGCGGATATTTCAAGCCGTCGTGCCAGTTGAGGTCGACGGTTCGGTAGAGGTCGCCGCTCTTGACCAGCAGCCTGACCGGCTGTGTCGTACCCTTGGCCGCGGTTATCGCTGCCTTGATCGCATCGCCTTTATATTCGCGCCCGTTGACCGCGAGAATCTCTGAGCCGACCGTGATTCCGGCATTGAACGCGGCGCTATCCCAGATCACCGTCGAAACCTTGCCGTCGTGGCCGACGACGAGGCCGCCCGAATAGGTCAGGTCGGTATGCTTCCCCTTCTTCTCGGCGAGCCTGGTCCAATCGGTAGGCTCGTCGGTGAAGACGAGATTGTAGCCGCCCTTGGTGATCCCATCGAGCGGGAGCGCCGCGTAGATGTCGTAGACGTGGGCCTTGAGATAGCTCGCCCAGTCGTATGGCTGGACCGCGTTCAGGGTCTTCACGATGTCGTCGAAATTGTAGGTGAGCTCGCCCCAGTCGCCGTCGTTCATCCCGAAGAAGGCCCGCGCGAAATCGTCGATCGATTTCTTGCCACTCGATCGCTCGCGGATGATTCGGTCGACATCGATCCAGATCAGCTGGCCTTCGCTGTAATAATCCTCGCTCCGCTGCCAGCTGCGCCACGGCGCGGGCGCACGGCTGGCGATGATCGGGTCGTTGGTTGTGTCGATTAGCGGGCGCCAGGCACGGCCCGGCGTCGCATAGCCGTAGGTCGCCGCGGTCGAAGCGATCGCCTGGAGCGTGTCTTCCTTCGACAGCATGCCCGAGCGGGCGCCGAGCACGTAACCCCAGAACTGGGTCTGGCCCTCATAGACCCACAGCATCGAATTCTGCATCGGGGTGCGGAAATCGGGCGTCCAAAGGTCGTCGCCGCGCCGATACTTGCCGCTCCAGCTATGCGTATACTCGTGAGGCAGGAGATTGCGGTCCCGCCCGGCGTTCTTCCAGTCGGCGAAATAGCCCGGGTCGACGCCGTTCTCCGAGCTTCGGTGATGCTCGAGGCCGATTCCACCAAGCTTGTCGGAGATCGTGAGCAGCAAATCGTAATGGTCGTAATGCTGGGCCCCGAACAGCTTCACCGCCTGGTCGACGAGCCGCTTGTGCGCTTCGATCGCTTCCGGCGAGGCTTCCAGCTCGGCGGCCGTGTCGGCGATGACGTCGAGATTGACCTTGTCGCTGAGCGGTATCCGCCGGAAATGCGCGCCCGCGATCATCGGAGAATCGGTGAGCACCTGATAATTGACCGGTTGGAACGTGATCCGGCTGCCGGCGTCGGGCCCACTCGGGCGAAGCGCGGTCGCGACCGTCCACCCCTCGGGGACGATAACCGTCGGTTCAACCTGGATCTGACGAGTGTAATAGCCCGCTGGGTAGAGCGTGGTCGAAAGCCACTGGATGCTCGCCATGTCCGGCGTCGCGACGATCCGCCCCTGGTTCTTCGCCGTTGCGGTCACGAACTGGAAATTGGCGTCCACCGCCGTCACGCCTTCGGGCACCTTCACGTGAAAGGCATAGACATTGAGGTTGTCGCGCACCCATTTGAGCGGCTGGCCGTGGGCGGTGAAAGCGATCCCCGTCACCTGGCGGATCGGGTTCCGCGGACTGTGCCCGCCCGGGACCCATTCGGGATAGAGAAGCACGAAGTCGCCGGCCGCGCTGACCGGGATGCGCTGGTGAACTTTGAAAATTCCGCGAGTCACGTCGGTCGCGTCGACGGTAATCTGGATCGTTCCCGGATAAGGCACGTCGCGGGCAGCCGGAATCGGCGCAACCTTCGAGGTCGGTGCGGCGGGCAGGCTTGTTTGGCCCGGCGCGGGCTGGGCGGCGGCCATCGGCGCAGGCGCGGCTGAGGTAAGCAAAAGGCAGGCAAGCGCAATCACGCGCATCTGTTTCTCCCAAGGTTGGAAGCCTTTGGGATTGGCCAGTCGGGGTTCTCAAGTCCACCCGAGTTCCGCCGCAGGCCGATGGATTCCTTTCCTTTGTCGAATGTTTTTGCCAAGGCCGCGGCGATGACGAGCCCGCAACCGATCCGTGGAATGCAAAGCCTGCTTGGCGAGGACGCCGACCGGATGGCTGCGGTCGTCGCCGCGTTCGACCGGGTGCGCCGGCTTTACGGGTTCAAGCGCGTCGAGGTGCCGGTGCTCGAGCACACCGACGTGTTCGCCCGCACGATGGGCGAGACGACCGACGTCGTGTCCAAGGAAATGTACAGCTTCGAGGATAAGAGCGGCGAATCGGTGACGATGCGGCCCGAGTTTACGGCGGGGATCGCCCGCGCTTTCCTGTCCGAGGGCTGGCAGCAGCACGCGCCGCTAAGAGTCGCGACCCACGGCCCTGCGTTCCGCTACGAGCGGCCGCAGAAGGGCCGCTTCCGCCAGTTCCACCAGCTCGATGCGGAGATTGTCGGAGCGGCCGAGGCCGCGGCGGATGTTGAGCTTCTTGCCCTCGGCGATCAGCTTCTGAACGAACTCGGGATCGCGGGCGTGATGCTGAAGCTAAACACGCTCGGCGACGCTCCGACGCGCGAGGCATGGCGCGCCGCCCTGGTCGCCTATTTCCGCGATTCTGCGGACAGCCTGTCCGAGGACAGTCGAGACCGGTTGGAGCGTAATCCCTTGCGGATCCTCGACAGCAAGGACCCGCGCGACAAGGCGATCGCCGAGGCCGCGCCCTCGATCGACGAATATCTGACGCCCGAGGCGGGCGACTTCTTCGACCAGGTAAAGGCGGGTCTCGAAGCGGCGGGCGTGCGGTGGGTTCGCGATCCGCGGCTGGTGCGCGGGCTCGATTATTACCGGCATACCGCGTTCGAATTCGTGACCGACCGATTGGGCGCGCAGGGCGCGGTGATCGCCGGTGGGCGGTATGACGGGCTGATCGAGGCCCTTGGAGGCCCGCATACGCCGGCGGTCGGATGGGCAGCGGGGATCGAGCGGCTGGCAATGCTGATCGACGCGCCGGGGCCGGAGCGGCCTTCGGTGGTCGTCGTGCCCCTTGGCGATCGCGCCGCAATTGCAGCGGTGGGTGTCGTCGCCGGGCTTCGGCGCGAAGGCGTCGCAACCGAGATGGCGTATCGCGGCAACATGAAAAAAAGGATGAGCCGAGCCAACGCGGCGGGTGCGAAATATGCGCTGATCATCGGCGACGACGAATTGGACCGCGGCGAAGCGCAACTGAAGGATTTAGGAAGCGGAGAGCAGCGCGCCGTGTCCCTCGACCTTCTCGGCGAAGCGATCCGCACGTGACCACCATTTCGTCGGAGCGGATCGCGTCCATCGAAGCACGCAAGCACGAACTTTCCGAGGCGATGGCCCGCGCTGACCTTGCGCCCGACGAGTTCGTGAAGCTGTCGAAGGACTATGCGGCGATCGAGCCGGTGGCGGCGGCGGCGCGCGAGGTACGCCGGCTTCGCGCCGAGCTCGAAGTGCTCAACGGCATGCTCCACGATCCGGCGGCGGAGCCCGAGTTGAAGGAAATGGCCGAGGTCGAGGTCGAGGATATCCGCCGGCGGCTTCCCGACGCGGAGCGCGCGCTGGCGGTCAAGCTTCTCCCTCGCGACGCCGCCGACGAGCGGGCCGCGATGCTGGAGGTTCGCGCCGGTACCGGCGGCGACGAAGCGGCTCTGTTCGCGGGCGATCTCCTGCGCATGTACCATCGCTTCGCCGAAGAGCAGGGCTGGCGGTTCGAGCTGATCTCCGCGAGCGCGGCGGACGTCGGCGGCTACAAGGAAGCCGTCGCCTCGATCAGCGGCGCGGGAGTCTTCGCGAAGCTGAAGTTCGAGAGTGGCGTGCATCGTGTCCAGCGCGTCCCCGTCACCGAAGCCGGCGGGCGAATCCACACCTCGGCGGCGACTGTCGCAGTTCTTCCGGAAGCCGAAGAGGTCGACCTCCACATCGACGAGAAGGATTTGCGCGTCGATATCTATCGTTCCTCGGGTCCCGGCGGTCAGGGCGTCAACACGACCGACAGCGCGGTCAGGATCACCCACCTTCCGACAGGAATCGTCGTCATCCAGCAAGACGAACGATCGCAGCACAAGAACAAGGCGAAGGCGATGAAGGTGCTTCGCACCCGCCTTTTCGAGCTTGAGCGCGAGAGGCTTGCAAACGAACGGGCTGGCGCGCGCAAGTCGATGGTCGGGTCGGGCGACCGGTCGGAACGGATCCGGACCTATAATTTCCCGCAGGGGCGCGTGACCGATCACCGGATCAACTTGACGCTCCACAAGCTCGACCAAATCCTGGAAGGGCCGGGCCTTGCGGAGTTGGTCGATGCGCTCGTCGCGGAGGACGAGGCGCAGAGGCTTGCCGGCCTGGACGAAGCGTGAAACCCGTAGCCCGCGCGCTTGCTGACGCGGCGTGCCAGCTCAGCAAAACGAGCGACACGGCGCGTCTCGACGCCGAGTTGCTGATGGCGGAAGCGCTGCACATCGACCGCGACAGGCTGCTCCTCAATCCCCCCGACCGCGAGCCGCCCAAGCGATTCTGGACGATGGTGAAGCGCCGCTCCAAGGGCGAGCCGATCGCCTATATCACCGGGCGCCGCGCGTTCTGGAACATCGAGCTCCACGTCGGGCCGGGCGTGCTCATCCCGCGGCCGGACAGCGAGGTACTCATTGCCTCCGCGCTCGAGCATTTCGGCGGGACGGCGGGGCCGAATCGAATCCTCGATCTCGGCACCGGGCCGGGAACCTTGCTCCTTGCGGCGCTCGACCTGTGGCCCGAGGCTACGGGAATCGGGATCGATTCGTCGCGGCGGGCCTTGTCCTATGCTGCCGCCAATTCGCGTCGGCTTGGGTTCGAGAAACGGGCGAAGCTCAAGGTCGGCGACTGGGCCGAAGGCGTGGATGAGAAGTTCGACCTGATCCTGTGCAATCCGCCCTACGTCGCGGAAAACGAGCCATTGGGGGCGGGGGTGGCCGAGTTCGAGCCCGAGGAGGCGCTCTTCGCGGGCCCGGAAGGGCTCGAATCGATCCGGCGCCTTGCGCCCGAGATCCCGCGCCTGATGTCTGCGGGCGGCCTTGCGGTGGTCGAGATTGGCGCTGCCCAGGGAAATGAGGCGCTGGGCCTTCTCGAACGCGATGGGCTGACCGGCAGGATTGCGCTCGATCTGGCCGGTCGCGACCGGGCCGTTTT
>Ga0207678_10006198_pt1 | contig 10623 bp, 10 predicted proteins | sample KBSC63metaG_FD_184319 | JGI IMG/M metagenome (GOLD analysis project Ga0207678, IMG submission 184319) | Corn rhizosphere microbial communities from Kellogg Biological Station, Michigan, USA - KBS C6-3 metaG (SPAdes) (version 2) | ecosystem: Host-associated > Plants > Roots > Rhizosphere > Soil ...
GGCCGCCGATCTCTACGCGCAGGCGGCCGTTACCGGAAATCCATTCGCCCAGGCCATGCTCGGATTGATGTTCGACAAGGGACACGGCGTTCCCCAGGATTTCGTCCTCGCCTACAAATGGCTCAACCTCGCCGCGGCACGCACCCAAGGTCACGAGCGGCAAGTCTATGCGCGGTTCCGCGACGCGGTGGCGTCGAAAATGTCAACCAATGAGATCGTGGAAGGGCAGCGACTGGCCCTGAACTGGATTCCAGTCGCTGCGTCGGCAGCACATGCCGCGCGGCATTCACGCCCCCACCCCGAATGACATTGTCCGAAACTGCGGACGCCAGGATTTATTAATCAAAGGCGTTTGGAGCGGGCGAAGGGAATCGAACCCTCGTATGCAGCTTGGGAAGCTGCCGTTCTACCATTGAACTACGCCCGCTTATGCTCGCCCCCTTGATTAGCCGACCCGGCGCGATCCGCCAAGCGGCATCCACAACCTTCCGCCAAGCTCTTAGCCGAATGCCAAGATTCCAGATGCGTCGTTTTGCGACGGTGCTATGATCGCTCGGGGGCTGGTGGCGTATGGCGGGGCGTGGCTACACCATTTTTGACACGGCAATTGGCCGGTGCGGCATCGCATGGGGCGATCTCGGCGTTGTTGGCGTGCAGCTCCCCGAGGTCCGCGAGATCGATACGCGAAAGCGGCTGTTTCACCTCTATCCCGAGGCTCGCGAAATTCGTCCTCCCGTCAATGTCGAAGCCGCGATCGAAGGCATCGCCATGCTGCTTCGCGGTGGCGTGAGCGACCTCTCCGACGTCACGCTGGATATGACCGGCATCCCAGCCTTCAACCAGCGGGTCTACGCGTTCGCCCGCTCCATCCCGCGCGGCGAATCCCGCACCTATGCCGACGTCGCGTCAGCCTTGCGGGCGTCGGGGGCGACCCATTCGGTGGCGCAGGCTATCGCCCGCAACCCCTTCATGATCATCGTGCCCTGCCATCGCGTGCTCGAGGCCGGACACTACGCCGACAATATCTCGCCGAACGGCGGGGTCATCTCAAAGCGAAGGCTACTGTCGATCGAGGGCACCCACCCGACCACGAGCCGGACCCTGTTCGACGTGCTGCTTCCCGTTGCGCCGCCGCGGGCGCATAACTAGATTTAAGTGATGACGGCGACCACGCTTCTAGAACGCAAATCCATCAGCGTTTCCGAGTTCCGCTGCGATGCGGGGCCGGGCGACAAGCCGTTCGCGGAACTGCATCACTGCCACTCGATCTCCTATGTGCGAAAAGGCAGTTTTGGCCTGCACTGCCGCGGCAAATTCAGTGAATTGGTGACGGGCGCCGTGCTCATCGGTCATCTCGGCGACGAATACACCTGCACCCATGACCACGTCTGCGGCGACGAATGCCTGTCGTTTTTCCTCAGTCCCGAACTGGTCGAGGCGATCGGCGCCAGCAAGGCGGGCGACGGCAGGGCGATCTGGAAGATCGGCTCCGCACCGCCGTTGCCGGAATTAATGGTATTGGGCGAGCTGGCACAGGCGGCAGCAGATGGCAGCAGCGATATCGGCCTCGACGAGATTGGACAGGTGCTTGCCAGCCGCTTTGTCGAGGTGACCTCTGGCAAGCCGCGCAAGGCCGGCCCGGACGCCGCCCGCGACCGCCGCCGCGCGGTGGAAACGGCGCTGTGGATCGATGCCCATTCGCATAAATCCATCGACCTCGAGGATGCCGCTGATCAAGCCGGCATCAGCCCGTTCCATTTCCTGCGGCTGTTCTCGAACACGCTCGGCGTCACGCCGCACCAATATCTGGTGCGCTCGCGGCTGCGTCATGCGGCGCGGCGGCTGGCCGACGACGACAGCCCGATCACCGATATCGCTTATGACGTCGGCTTCGGCGATCTTTCCAATTTCGTGCGCACGTTCCATCGCGCCGCCGGCGCTTCGCCGTTAAGGTTCCGCCAGGCCTCGCGCGGCGACCGCAAGATTTTCCAAGAACGGCTGGCCCTCCACTAGCTAGGATTTCTCCAGACCGCGCGGCATCTGGCGCGCTTTCACTGGAGAAAATCATGTACGACCACATCGGACTACGTGTCGGAAACCTCGACGCCAGCGTGCGCTTCTACACCGCGGCGCTCACCCCCCTCGGTTATGTGCTGTGCTCGCGCGACGATTCCGGCGCGGGCTTTGGTCCCAAAGGCGAGCCAGCGCTCTGGCTACATTTGCATAAGGGGTCTGCCGGGACCGGTGCGCATGTCGCGTTCCGCGCGCCTGACCATGCTGCGATCAAGAAATTTCATGCCGAAGGCATCAAGGCCGGCGGCCGCGACAATGGCGGCGCAGGCCAACGCGCGGATTACAGCCCGACCTATTACGCCGCATTCCTGATCGACCCCGATGGGAACAATGTCGAGGCGGTTTGTACGTAGGACGCATTTACTCACCGGCGTCATTCCGGGGCGATGCGAAGCATCGAACTGCGATGTGCAATTGCACATCGGAGAATCTCGAGATTACGGGTCTGGCCCTTCGGACCATCCCGGAATGACAACCTCAATTTTGCAAAGAAAGGACTCTCCCCATGGCTTCCATCCAAAAGGACATCCCCATCGATGCGACGCCTGCCGACGTCTGGGAGGCGGTGCGCGATTTCGGCGCGCTGCATACGCGGCTCGTGCCGGGCTTCGTCATCGACACCAAAATCGACGGCGATGCGCGCATCGTGACTTTTGCCAACGGCAATGTGGCGCGCGAAGTCCTGGTCGACTGCGACGACGAACGCAGGCGATTGGTCTACGCCATCGCCAACGAGCGCGTGAAACATTACAGCGCATCGGTTCAGGTGCTCGCCGACGGTGCTACGCGCAGCCGGATGATCTGGATCGTCGACGTCTTGCCGCACGAAATCGCGCCCTACATCTCCGCGCAGATGGACCAGGGAGCTCTTGCCGTGCAGAACAAGCTCGGGCGGAGCGCGGCATAATCTCTCACCGCAGGCGCTAGCCGAGCGCCGGCCGAACTGCCGGAACTGGACCGTGCTTCGGTCCCCATCTCGTCAGGATCACGCTCAAGCACGACAGCGTGCCGAGCAGCACCATGGATACCGCCGCCAGCGCGAAGAAGTTTTGCGCAGTCGCAGTGTGCGTCGACAGCCACCAGCCGCCGGTACCGATGAACACCAGCCGTGCAGTCTGCGCCAGCACCGGACCGACGACCTTGGCTGCACCTTGCGACGAAAAATACATCGACGATGCCAGGCCGATGAAGGCGTACATCGGCGCCGCCGTCGACAGATATTGCCGGCTCGCGGCGCGCACGCCAGGATCGCTGGTGAAGATGTTGACCCAGATGTCCGGGAAGATCGCGATGAAGGTCGCGATGGCGCCAACCGAAAGGAACGAGACGAAGCCGGCGGTCCAGGCGATACGCCTGGCGCGTGCGATTCTTTCCGCACCGACTGCCATGCCGATCATCGGCACCGAGGCGATGCCAACCGCGAACGATACCGACGTCAACATGAATTCCAGTCGCGCGCCGATGCCGTAGCCGGCCAGGACCTCGGTGCCGAATCCCGCCAGCAAATGGGTGAAGATGCTGATGGTCAACACCCCCTGTATCGGAGAGAAGCAGGCAATGAGGCCGACCTTCAGAATGTCGAAAAACATCGACAAGCGAATCCGCAAGCCGGCGATCTTGGGAATGACGCGCGCCCGCCCGGAAAACAGATACCAGGACATGACGGCTATGCTGATGACGTATGCGGTCAGCGAACCGGCTGCGACGCCGCGCATGCCGAATTGCGGAATGGGGCCAAGGCCGAGACCGAGCGTGCCGCCAAGAATGATCTGGCAGACCGCGGACGACAGCATCATCAGCGACGGCAACTTCATGTTGCCGGTGCCGCGCAGAATGCCGGCCATCGTATTCATCAGCCATGGCAGAATGGCGCCGCCGAAGAATATCTGCGTATAGGCAATCGCCTGCGCCAGCACATTGCCGCGCCCGCCAAGCAGCGCCAGCAATTGGGGACCGAAGATGAGCATGCCCAGCATGAAGGTCAGCCCGAAGCACAACCCTATCAACAGCGCATGCGCCGCCAGCGTCGACGCGCGTTCGACATCGCCGGCGCCGAGTGAACGCGCGATCGCGGATGCGACGCCGCCGCCCATGGCGCCGCCCGACATGGTCATGGTCAGGATCACGCAAGGAAACACCAGCGCCATCGCGGCGAGAGACTCGACGCCGAGCCGGCCGATATAGGACGTCTCCGCGATCACCACGCAGGTGCCCGCAGTCAACGCAACGACGTTGGGCCAGGCGAGCCCCAATAGCGTGCGCAGGATCGGACCGTCCAGCAGCGCATTCTTCGCCCGCGGCTCCGGCGGCGGAAGCGGGCGTTCTTCTTCGTCGACCGGAATTTCGGCGAGCGCAATATCGGGCATTTCCGCTCCCGCGCACGACCGGCTGGACCGAAACCGCGCGCCAATTCAAAAATTTGGACGCATTCTTTCGCCGCGCCGCAGTGCTTCCTACCACGCTCGCGGCCGATTCCACTTGCGCAAAGCGCATTGGGGGCCTGCGGGATTGCAGGCAAGTATCCAGCTTAGCCGATTGACCAGATGAAAGGTGCCTTCCCGGCAGCCGTCGATTTCAAATGGACCGGTATATGGCGGCCGCAACCGGCGGCGAGGCCTTCGAACAAACCCTCGAGCACCCTGGCGCAGGCCGGGTGATAATCGCCGATATCGGCCATCAGCTTCCAGGTCTGCTGGCGGATCTCAAACGTCCCACGGCCGGACTCGCTGATCTCTGCGACATCGTCCTGCGATTCGAACAGGATGCGCAGAAACGCGACAAAGTCTTTCGTCGTCCCGCGCGTCGCGGCAAAACTTGGCGCGATCTCGTCGAAATACTGCATGCCGATCAGTTTGCCGGTGAGGCGCAGCAGATAGCCTGCGTCCTCTGGACCGAAACATTGCACCATCACAGGTGCTGCGGTTTTCACATATTCCATCGCGTAATTGCGATAGGCTTTTTCCAGCCGCGGTTTCGGCCAGCTCGAAACCGGTAGCGCCGGGGCTGTCGCGGGGTCGAACAAGGGCGATTCGAGATGCCGCGCGAACACCAGCCGCTGATCGAGCTCGAGCGGATGATCGTATTCGCAATAATAACCCTCAAGCCCGTCCTGCCCGTCGACACTCTGCTTGGTGCAAACGAATCCGAGTCTGGGATTGCCGAGCGCCACGCCGTTATTGGCGTGCCATCCCCGTAGCATCGCGCGCGAAACTTCGCCGGGCACGCCGCAGATCGCGGTGCCGCGCCAGATCCAGCGCGGCGGCGGATAGCGGATCCACGCCTTGCGGTCGGTCTCGTACATGTATTCGACATGCACGCCGCCGATCCAGTTGGAGAGATAATGATACTGCGCGGCAGCGACCGCCGGCGGCAGATGATCGAGCCCGAGTTTGACAAGCCCCGGCAGGAAGCGTTCCTGCTGCTGGCGGCGGAACACGCGGAAGACGAATTCCGCGGCATCGGCGGTGCCGCGCCGGCTGACGACGGTGAGAATGAGGCCGGTGAAAAACGCATGGTAGAGATCCGCGACGCTGCGCCATCGTGACCATTGCGCCTGCTGCGCCTGGGTAGCTGCCACCTCAGTCATAGTTCCCCAGCCCTGTTTCCGCTGCATCCGCGGCTATTCTTGGCACGGGATTGAGGGCCATTTCACGCCGGCTGGCAACCCCTGAGAAACAACGTCACGCATTTCCGAACCCGCGCTTCGATCTGCGAACGCGACGGCAGCGGTACGCCGCCGAACATCGCGGCACGCCGCGGCGTGGAAGCGACCATGCCGAGCAGCATTCCGGTGGCTTCGTCGATATCATCGAGTTCGATCAGCCCGCGTTGCTGCTGTGCGCGCAGCCAAGCCGCCAGCGCCGCATGGGTGCGCTGAATGGCGTTGGTATAGAACATCCGGGCAATATCGGAAAACTTGCCGGCTTCCTGCAATATCATGCGCTGAAGCGCGATGACCTCTTCATCGAGCATGAGCTCGGCGCACGCCATCAGCGCCATATAGAGCGCGTCTTCAATCCCGGTGTCATCGGCGGCATGCAGATTGACGCTGGCGAAAAATCGGTCGAGCCGGTCCGCCATCATGCCCTCGAACAGCGCCGCCTTGTTGGGAATCAGACGATACAGCGTCTTGGTAGAGACCCCGGCCCGTCGCGCCACTGCTTCCATACTGGTCGCGGCATAGCCGCTATCTGCGAACGCATGCCGCGCCGCTTCGTAGATGATTTGACGCGTCTCATCATCGGGGCGGAGTTGCGGACGGCCCCGGCAGCGGCGTTCGGCGGAAGATTCCATCTCACTCATGCTTTTAGATGATCCCTGTCATTCCATTGACAGTTCCAACCTAAGGCCTATTTTGGAAAATATCAAGTTTCCTAATTCGGGAGCCAGCCATGAGCCGCCATTCCACCGCCTTCGAGATCGAGAGTCCGGTTCCAGCCGGCGATCCGGCTACCGAGCTGTTGCGCGATATAAGTAACAAGCCGGAGGTCGCGGCGGGGGTCCCGCCGGCTGCGAAGAAATTCAATTTCCGCAAAGCGTTACTGACTGGCGCGGCGCTGGCGATGCTGGCTGGCACGGCCTGGTACGGGTGGGATTACTGGACGGTCGGCCGGTTTCAGGTCTCCACCGACGACGCCTATGTGAAGGCCGACAACACCACGGTTGCACCTAAGGTTTCAGGATACCTTTATCGGGTGCTCGTTGGTGACAATGAACGCATCATGGCCGGTCAGATTCTGGCGCAGATCGACGATCGGGATTTCAAGGTCGCGCTCGACCAAGCCAAGGCCGACGTTGCCGCGGCGCGGGCGGCGATCGCGAGCAAGCAGGCCCAGCTCGAAGTTCAGCAGGCGGTGATCAACGCCGCCAAGGCGACCATCGACGTCGACCAGGCCGCGGTGACTTTCGCAGACCAGGACAACAAGCGTTACACCGACCTCGCGGCAACAGGCTCCGGCAGCGTTCAGAATGCGCAGCAGGCCCAATGGCGCATCGCCGGCGCGCAGGCGACACTGGCGCGCGACAACGCCAATCTCGTCTCGGCGCTGAAGCAGGTCGATCTGCTCAATGCAGAGATCGTTCAAGCCAATGCCACCCTCGCTCGCGCGCAAGCGATACAGGGCCAGGCAGAGCTCAATCTCGGCTACACCACCATTATTGCGCCGATCGATGGCATCGTCGGCAACCGGACGCTGCGCGCCGGTCAGTTCGTGCAGGCCGGTACGCAGCTGATGTCAGTGGTGCCGGCCAGCGGCGCCTACGTGATCGCGAACTACAAGGAAACCCAACTCACCGATGTGCATCGAGGCCAGGCGGTGGAGATCGCCGTCGACATGTTCCCCGGCCAGATCGTGCGCGGCCATGTAGACAGCATCGCGCCGGCGAGCGGCCAGGAATTCGCGCTGCTACCGCCGGACAATGCCACCGGTAATTTCACCAAGGTGGTCCAGCGCATCCCCGTCAAGATCGCGCTCGACAGCGGTAGCCATTCGCTGATCGATCTGCGTCCCGGCATGTCAGTCATCCCGACCATCGAGACCCGTGCACAAGCGCCGGCCCGCGAAGCGGCCGCCGCATCCAAAGTTTCAGCCTCGGCTTCCGGAGCATCGTGCCATGTCAAATCCCAGCCTCTCAGCCTCGACGTCCGCGCTGCCGAACTCGCACGCCGGATCTGATCGCGCAGCGATCGATCCCAACCGCGCCAGTATCACCACCTGGATCGCCGTCCTCGCCGCCATGATCGGGTCGTTCATGGCGATCCTGAACATCCAGATCACCAACGCCTCGCTGCTCAATATCGAAGGCGGCATCGGAACCGGCGTCGACAACGGCTCGTGGATCTCAACCTCCTATCTGATCGGCGAGATCGTGGTTATTCCCTTGACCGATTATCTCAGCCGCGTGTTTTCGTTCCGCCGCTACATGATCGCCAGCGCCGCGCTGTTCGCCGCGTTCTCGGTAGCCTGTGCATTCACCCATGATTTGCCGTCGATGATCGCGATGCGCGGCCTGCAGGGCTTTGCCGGCGGCGTGCTGATCCCGATGGCCTTCACACTGGTGTTGACCAAGCTGCCGAAGGCGCAGCAGCCGATCGGGCTCGCAATTTTCGCGCTGTCCGTCACCTTTGCCCCCGCGATCGGCCCGACCATCGGCGGTTATCTCACCGAGAATTACGGCTGGCGGACGATCTTCTTCGTCAACGTGCCGCCGACCATCTTGATGGTAACCGCGCTCTACCTCACGCTGGAGCGGCAACCGATGCAGCTCAAGCTTTTGAGGGAAGGTGACTGGGCCGGGATCGTCACCATGGCGGTCGGACTGTCGGCGCTGCAGACCGTGCTCGAGGAAGGCAACAAGGATGACTGGTTCTCGTCGCCCTTCATCCAGCGCCTCGCTGTCGTTGCCTTTGTCAGCCTGTCGCTGTTCATCTGGATCGAACTCACCACCGCAAAGCCGCTGATCCGCCTGCGGCTCCTGACCGGACGCAATTTCGGCTTCGGCACCCTTGCGTTAACCATGGTGGGCTTTGCATTATTCGGATCGGTCTACATCCTGCCGGCCTATCTCGGGCAGGCGCAGGGCTACAATGCCGAGCAGATCGGCACCGTGCTGGCGTGGACCGGCCTGCCGCAGCTGGTGTTGATCCCTCTGGTTCCGAAGCTGATGCAGCGCTTCGATACCCGTTACATCGCCTTCACCGGCTTGATGATCTTCGCCTATAGCTGCTTCATGAACATTACGATGTCGCCCGATTATGCCGGCGATCAGCTCTGGATTCCGAACATCGTGCGCGCCATCGGCCAGGCCATGGTGCTGACCCCGCTGACCTCCGTGACCACGGGCCAGATCGCGCCGCAGGATGTCGCAGCCGCATCGGGCATCAGCAACATGCTCCGCAACCTCGGCGGCGCGGTCGGCACTGCGGTGCTCGCGACCGTGATAACCAAGCGCGAACAATTCCACTCCAACATCATCGGCCAGTCGGTCACGCTCGGCCGCGAGGAAGTGCGCAACCGGCTTGCCCAGACCACCGACTACTTCATGGCCCACGGTGTGCCCGATCCGGCAGCCGCGCATCAGCAGGCGATCATTGCACTCGGCAAGACCGTTAAGCACCAGGCGCTGGTGATGGGATTCAGCGACACCTTTGCGGTGATCGGTGTGGTGCTGGTGATCGCCGCTGTCGCCGTATTACTCACACGCAAGGTGACGGCGGCCGGTAGTGCGGCGCATTGAACTCACACTCGAAAATGCTTGCTGAGCTTCAGTCCCTGCGCCTGGTAGTTCGAGCCGATGCGCTGGCCGTACATGGCGTCGGGGCGCGACAGCATTTTCTCGTAGACGAGGCGGCCAACGATCTGGCCGTGCTCGAGGATGAACGGTACCTCGCGTGAGCGCACTTCCAGCACCGCGCGCGAGCCCTGCCCGCCGGCGCCGGCATAGCCGAAGCCCGGATCGAAGAAGCCGGCATAGTGGACGCGGAACTCACCCACCAGCGGATCGAACGGCACCATTTCGGCGGCGTAATCCGGCGGCACCTGCACCGCCTCTTTTGACGCCAGAATATAGAACTCGCCGGGATCAAGGATGAGGCTGCCGTCGGGCCGTGCGGCGATCGGCTCCCAGAATTCATTGATTGCGTAGCCGCCGCGGCGATCGATGTCGACGACGCCGGTGTGGCGCTTGGCGCGGTAACCGACGAATCCGCTGGTGTTCTCGCCGGAAAGATCGACGGAGAGGGCGACACCATTGGCCAAATCTGCATCGTCGATATCGACCAGACGCTCGGCATCATGCAGCGCGTCGAGTTCATCGGCGTTGAGGATGGCGTCACCGGTGCGGAAGCGCACTTGCGACAGCCGCGAACCCTCGCGCAGCAAGACCGGAAACGTCTTCGGGCTGATCTCGGCATAGAGCGGACCGTGATAGCCGGCGCCGATCATGTCGAAGCGGCGCGTGCCGTCCGCGATCACGCGGGTGAATACATCCAGCCGCCCGGTCGAACTTTTAGGGTTGGCCGCGGCAATAATCGCCGGCGGCAGTGCGAGACTCTCCAGGAGCGGCACGATGTAGACGCAGTTGGTCTCAAGCACCGCGCCGTCGCTGAGATCGATCTCATGCAGCTTCAATTCATCGATGCGTTCGGCGACGGTGGCGCCCGGTCCGGGCAGGAAGCTCGCGCGCACCCGGTAGGCGATATCGCCGAGGCGCAGATCGAGGCTCGCCGGCTGGATCTGGCTCTCGACAAAGGGATAGGCCGGCAGGATCAGGCCCGCATCCGCCATCGCCGCGATCATGCGGTCGGGCAGAATTCCGTTGGCGTCGGGCGGAAGCGTGAACGACACGGCGCGGTCCCCAAAATGGCCCATCAGGATGGCCCAAATGTCATCCAAACCTCATAAATATGGGCATTTACGGGTTATCCGATGGCCGCCTTGACGAAAAGGGCACGAGGGAATATCAGCATGACTTATCCCGTGGTGATTTGAGCCGGCCGGCTTGCAGCCACGTTAAATAAGTCGCTAAACAGGCCGGGGACACGTGTGATCC
>Ga0207678_10006200_pt1 | contig 10621 bp, 11 predicted proteins | sample KBSC63metaG_FD_184319 | JGI IMG/M metagenome (GOLD analysis project Ga0207678, IMG submission 184319) | Corn rhizosphere microbial communities from Kellogg Biological Station, Michigan, USA - KBS C6-3 metaG (SPAdes) (version 2) | ecosystem: Host-associated > Plants > Roots > Rhizosphere > Soil ...
GATTGATCGAACCGCTCCTTCTGATCCTGGTGAATGACGAAGTAGCGGCGCATGAGGCGGTCGTAGGGGTCAACTAGATGTGAGCTTTCAATAGGTTGTCCATTCGGCCCCGACCGAGGAAGCTGAGGTTGCGAGACTTCAGTGATTCTCGGAGGACCGAATGGACATCCATAAGAATGCCCGTCTTACCCCCCATAGTCGAGCGGAACTGGTACGCCGCGTACTGGTCGGCATCTCGAAGTAGATTCGGCCGGCAGCCCTCTGCACGACACCATCGTTCGTCCATTCCGCATTCGCGACTTCACCGCCGCCGCCGCCGCCACCACCGTTAACGTTGAACGCAACCGTCGCTGAGGTGGCGGTATTGCCGCCGCCTTGCTTCACGCCATCTTTGGCGACAACCCACCAGCTCCATGCGCCATTGGTCAGGCCCGAGACGGTAACGCTCCAGGAATCTCCGGAGCCCTTGCTGGCCGAAAACGACTGGACGGCACCGCTGCTATTTTTGAGGCTGACGCTGACCGACTTCACGCCGCTGTTATCAGTGACAGTTGCGGAAAACGTGGCACTCGCGCCAACTGTAGCGCCGGGTCCGGGAATCATGCTGCTAATGCTCGGGCCAGTCGTGTCGCCCGATCCGCCGGGTGCGGCATTGGGTTTGACTTGGTTGGAGGCCAGCGCAGCGATGTTGTGACCGTAAGGAACCAGCACGTCGCCGGTGTGCCGCATATAGCCCAGGCCGCGCGGATCGATCACCAGGTCGCGCGGGATCGCGGCGGCGCGACGTTCGGGTGTCCAATGGTCAATGACGGCTGCGGATCGCGCATCGACCGCCCGTGCGCTTTGGGCCGCGACGTTCTCGGACGCGACTGCGGCAGCGAGGGACACGATGAGTCCTGCGACGATCGGGGAAGAAATCCGGATGGACATGGAGCTATCTCTCACATCGATTGGGTGTTGGATTTAACCTGCGTTTTGGGAGCAAGGTCAAGACCGTTTGCGCCGCGAATCGGATCTGGACCTTTCTAACTCCCTGCGGCTGTGTCGCATCGGGCGTTGGACCAACGCGCTGTACGCACGCGTCATGTGTGGTACACCTAGATCAGTCCGACGCAACCAGCGAGATGCTGAGTCTGCCGGCGCCCTCGGTCGAGTTCGAGATCGACAGTCCGCTTGTGGGCGATAGTCGACAGCGCTCACAACTGTTTCGGTTAGCCAAGACCGCGAAAGCGGATCAAACTCAAGTCGAATTCGATCGCTCGTCTTTCGTCTACTCGGAGGTCATATGAGTCACGCGTCAATGCTGAAAGCCAGACGGCAGCACCAAAAAACCAGGAAACTTCTCGATGGTGCAGCCAAGCGGGCCAAACGGCTGGAGAAGCAGGCGTTGGCTGGGCCGGCGGTGAAGAAGGAAAAGGTGAAGAAGGTAAAAGTGAAAGAGGCCAAGCCGACCGAGGAGGGGTCTGGCAGGCAAGACGCGAAGAAGAGCACTGCGGCTGCGGTGAAGAAAGGCGCGTCCTAGTCTTTTTCGACCCGGAATCGGGGCGGTGTGTTGCGCGTCGACTCGCGCCGCTTGTGTGTATGAAGCGGCGGACGCGCGTCGCCGCGTATGCATATCCGACGTTTGACGAACAATCGGGGCGCCGCCATGGCGCCCCGATCGCGTTGCTGAACAACGGCCCGTCTATTTGAGATCGGCCTGGTGAGCGGCGAACTCCGCCTGGCTCACGACTCCGTCATTGTTAGTGTCAAGCTTCTTCCACATGCCTTGCACCTTGGGATCGGCCGCTGCTTCGGCCGCGCTCAACTTGCCGTCATGATTGGTGTCGAGGCGCGCAAACGCACCACCGGCAGTCGAACTCGAACTCATGCCAGTGGTGTTGCTGGTCGCCGCAGTGCTCTTGTCGTTCGTTTTGGTGCTGTCGCTGGTCGTGGCCTGGCTCCCCGTAACCTTGCTGGCGTCGCCCGTGGCCGATGCAACGCCCGTGGCCAGCGCGAACGCTGGAACGAACAGTCCGACAAGCAGCCTGGTTTTGAACGCGTTCATCATCCATCTCCTATGTAGAACCGCTTCGATCGTTTCGCTCGACCGACGAAACTTGCGGCTAAGGCATCATTCTCCGCGGGGGGTCACGGTCCCAGCATAGGCAAGCCGACTAAACGCGCGTAGGACATCGTCTTCGATGTGCGCCTACATTGGGACGGCGCGCTTCTTTTTCTTGAGCGAGGGTGATCGGCGTCGACCCGGTGTTGGCGGGACCGCCGCGTCACCCAGTCCGAGGGTGCCAAGAAGCGCGATGGCACGGAATTGCAAATTGGTGCACATTCTCGCTGACAAGACGCAGGCAGCTTGCAGATCGTTAGGTCGATTCTTGCGTCCGCCCTCGCCCGTTGGGTAACCCGCAAACCGAGGCATCGCATGAACCGTGAGAAAGTAGTTTTCGGCTTCTTCATCGTACTCGCGGCCACACTCAACTTCGGATTCTTCGTGGGCGAGATCGACGTCCCGTATCACCACGACGTCTTTGAGCTTTTCGCCGCTATAGCCGTGAATCTCGTCGCCACCGTTCTCAAGTTCGGCGATCGCACTCAGATAGGCGCTATCCATCTTGCGACGAGTCTGGTCGCGGACCTCCAGCTCGTTGCTGCGGCGATCTGCTGGGCGGCGGCAGTCCACGTGGTCGGCGAGGGCATGTCACCGGAAGTGACGGCACGCGTGGTTTCGCTGGCTGGCGGCGCACTGCTTGCCAACATCGTATCGCTCGTCATTCTCATTGCGGAAACGGTGATGCTGCGTCGGTAGGAGCGCGCCCATGCACAGCGCCTTTCCGGTTGCGTTGCGGCGCATGCGCGCGCCGCTCATCGTAATTGTTGCGGTGTACGCCATCGCGGTGCTCGGGCTGGTCCTGATACCCGGCATCGATACCGACGGCAACCCCGCGCCGCCGATGAGCTTCTTCCATGCGTTCTATTTCGTCAGCTTCACGGCGACAACGATCGGATTTGGCGAGCTTCCAGTACCTTTCAGCAATGGTCAGCGCTTGTGGGTCACCGTGTGTATCTACCTGGCGGTGTTCGGCTGGACCTACACGATCCTGTCGCTGCTCGCGCTAATGCAAGACAAGCCGTTGCAGCAAGCGGTCGCGGTGGGCCGCTTTCGGCGGGCAGTGCGCAGAATCGGGGAGCCGTTCTACATCCTGTGCGGTTACGGCGAAACCGGTACGCTGCTCGCCCGGTCCCTTGATCAACTCCACATCCGGTTCGTCGTGCTGGACATATCGCCTGAGCGCACCGAAGACCTCGTCGTGCGGGGCTTCGACGTCGACGTCCCAGCCCTCACGGCCGACGTACGCAAACCGGAGACTCTGCTGATCGCGGGGCTTCGCCATCCTCGTTGCTGCGGCGTGGTCTCGCTCACTAACGATGACGGCGCCAACCTTGCCGCTGCAATCACGGTGCGCCTGCTCAACCCGACGGTCCCTGTGCTCGCCCGCGCCGAGTCGGAAGCGACAGTCGCGAACATGGCGTCCTTCCGCACGCACCACGTCATCAATCCATTCGAGAAGTTCGGCGAGTACCTTGCCCTTGCGCTCGACGAGCCCGGCAACTATCAATTGCTCGAGTGGCTGACGGGAATACCAGGAACGACGCTGCGGGCAGAAACCAGGCCACCGCGCGGGCACTGGGTCGTATGCGGGTACGGCCGCTTTGGTCGCGCTGTCGTGCGTCACCTCGGCCGGAAGGGCCAAACTGTGACCATCGTGGATCCACAACCCGATCCGCTTGCGCACCCCCCGTGGGTGGCAGGGCGCGGGACCGAAGCGGGCATCCTTCAACAAGCCGAAATTGGCCACGCAGTCGGAATCGTGGCCGGCACTGACGACGACGTGAGCAACCTCGCCATCGCCATGACCGCGCGTGAGCTCCACCCCCGACTATTCGTCGTGATTCGGCAAAACCTGGTAGCCAATAAGGTTTTGTTCGATGAGTTCAAGGCAGACGTCACGATGGTACCGAGCGAGATCATTGCGCACGAATGCCTTGCCGTGTTAACCACACCGCTCCTTGCCCGCTTCCTCGACATCGTGAAAGCCGAGAAGGACGAATGGGCGGATCGAGTCGTGGCCAGCCTTCGCGAAAGGGTAGGCGAGGAGGTACCAGTGATCTGGCGTGTCCACCTCGACGCGGCGCACGCACCGGGATGCTTCGAGGCGCAAATCCCGGTCACCTTGGAATGGCTACTGCGCTCGAGTTCGTCTCGCGAAGAGTACCTGCACTGTATGCCGCTTCTCCTGGTACGCGGAGACAAAGAACACCCGCTTCCAGAGGCAGCACTGCAGTTGTTGCCCGGCGATCAGATATTGTTCGCGGGCACTCGCGAGGCGCGCACGCTGCAGGCGCTGACGCTTTCCAACGTCAACGTCTTCGACTATGTGCGCACCGGCGAGCAGATCGCGGGCGGCTGGCTATGGAACGCGCTAAGGCCGCGGGTGTGACGGTGGATGCCCGAACCAGCGTGTGCCGTCGGACGGACCCCGTGGGCGAGGTTGACCTCAAGGCGAGGACGCTCGACAGACACTCAACGAGCAGGGCCAGCGGCTAATGGACGTAGCGTCGTCAACTGGTCGGTATCGTAACGCCTTCTGAGATCTGCGATTGCATTGGCGTCCGGGCGCGCGCCATTGGCGGCTGCGGATCATCCCATTCCAGGCGATGGCGACTTCGGTGCCCGAGATGACGAAGCGCGGGTCGTTCAATGCGCTCGGCGCGGCCATCCAGCAAGTTTCAGGTGGGATCGCGTCGGTGATCGCCGGCCACATCGTCACGATGGCGCCCGACGGCAAGCTTGAACAGTTCCCCGTCGTCGCCTACGTCGTGGTGTGCGCCACACTGACGGTGATGGTCACCACGTGGAAGATGAAGCAAGGCATCGAGCGCCACGCGGCGACGTCGCAGCCGGCTGCGGCGTAGCGATCCCTGGTTCGCAGCCCTAAGCCCGGTAGGCGATCACTTCGATCTCGACCTTGGCGTCGATCATCAGCGTCGCCTGCGTCGTCGATCGCGCCGGCTTGTTCTCGGAGAAGAATTCGGCGTACACGCGGTTGAAGGTCCAGAAGTCACGCGCATCGTCCAGCCACACGGTGGACTTGACGACGTCCTTGAGCGTGCAGCCGGCGAGCGCAAGCGCCTTCTCGACGTTTCTAAGCGTCTGTCGCGTCTGCGCCTCGATGCCGCCCGGCACGAGCTCGCCGTTGTCGCCCATCGCGACCTGTCCCGACACAAACACGAACGGCCCAGCCGCGACCGCCGGTGAGAACGGAAGCGGCTGCCCGCCTGCACCGGTGCGGGTTCCTCCCAGGAATTGGACACTCATTGGATTCTCCGATGGTCAGTCGCGTCGCGCCAGTCCATGCCAACGACTCGTCGCGCCACGACATCGATGAAACTAAATTACAGTTTATCGGATTCCTGGGAACGGGGCCAGCAAGGCGCCGGACAGGTGCACGCCTGGAACGTTTCGCTATAGTGCGGCCGACATCGGCCACGCCCTTGACGCCATTCCAAAAGAGCGTAGACTCGCCGCCGGATGTAATTTAATTACACCTGCCCCGGTATGCCAGCGCGGTCGAGATCGCACACGACCGGGGCTTAGCGATTACGCCAAGGAGGAGGATCCATGTTTCGCAACGGCATCCGCAGCGCACATCCCTGTCACACGAATTCGACTTTCCGCACCGGTCTCGCCATCGTCGCCGTGGCAGCAGCGATAGCTCTTGCGACCGGATCCGCGCTCGCCGCACCTCCGAAGGGGGGCGCCGCCAATATCGCCATGATCGGCGAACCGCAGACGCTCGATCCAATGGCATCCACCGCCGATCTGGTCGGCATCATCACGCAGCACATCTACGAATTGCTGTACACGTTCGACGCCAACTGGAACGTGACGCCCATGCTGGCGGAGAGCATGCCGGTGATCTCGAAGGATGGCCTTGTCTATACGATCCCGCTGCGCACGAGCGTCAGGTTCCACAATGGGAAGGAGATGACTTCCGACGACGTCGTCGCGTCTCTGAGGCGGTGGATGGATACCGCTCCGCGCGGCAAAGCCGTCGCGAAGGAGATCAAGAGCCTCGAGGCCAAGGGTCCGAACTCGATTGTCATCACGCTCAACCGGCCCTATGCACCCTTGCTCGCGCACCTGGCGCTGCCTAACGGCTTCGCGGCGATCATGGCGAAGGACTCGATCGCCACGCCGCTCACCCAATTCATCGGCACCGGACCGTACATGTTCAAGGAGCGCAAGCCCGACCAGTATGTGCAGCTGGTGCGCTACGATGGTTATAGTGCGCGCAAGGAACCGGCCAGCGGCTATGCCGGTAAGCGCGAGGCGCTGCTCGACGAACTGCGCTTCGTGCCAGTACCCAATGCGAACACGCGCGTCGAGGGAACGCTCTCCGGGCAGTACCAGTTCGCGGATCTTCTTCCGGTCGAATCGTATTCGAGGCTCGAAGGCAACGCCGGCGCAAAGGCCGTGCTTACCGCGCCATTTGGATTTCCGTATCTGGTGCTGAACACCAAGCAGGGGCCGCTTGCCAATCTCCAGCTACGCCAGGCGGTGGAGGCGGCGCTCAACAATGCCGACATGATGGGTGCGGGATTCGGCGACGCGAAGTTCTATTCGACCGATAGCAGCCACTACGCGAAAAACACGCCGTTCTATTCGACCGCCGGCACCGAAAACTACGGCAAGGGCGATGCCAAGAAGGCGGCCGCGCTGGTCGCGAGCGGCAAGTACGATGGTACGTCGATCAAGATTCTCACCAGTCAGCAGTACGACTTCCATTACCGGATGGCGCTGGTGATGGCAGAGAACCTCAAGGCCGCCGGGTTCAAAACCGACATGCAGGTAGTGGACTGGGCGACGCTTATCCAACGCCGCAACGACCCCGCGCTGTGGGATATCTACGTCACACATTCCGCCGTGCTGCCCGAACCGACGCTTACACCGCCGCAGCTCGGCGAGGGCGCGCCCGGCTGGTGGAGCTCGCCGGCCAAGGAGGCCGCGCTTTCGGCGTTCAACGCGGAGGCCGATCCGAAAAAGCGCGGCGCGCTATGGGGCAACGTGCAGCAGGTCGTCTTCACCGAAGTGCCCTACATCCGAGTCGGAAATTTCAACAGCCTCACCGCGCGTTCCGCGAAGCTCGATGGCTACGTCGCGATGCCGTGGCCATTCTTCTGGAACACGGGACTCCAGAAGTGAGGTTCGCAAGACGTCGCTAGCCACCGGTTCAGCGGGAGATTCGGTTGCAGACGCACGGAATGACCCGCTATCTCGCCTCGCGGTTCGCCGGCATGGCGATCGTGATGCTGCTGGTGGCCACGCTCGTCTTTTTCATCACGCGACTTGCGCCGGGGGATCCGGCGGCGGTCATGCTGGGCGATCAGGCGACCGCGGCCGACATTGCGAAGCTGCGGACATCCTATGGACTCGACAAGCCGCTGCCGGTGCAGTTCGCCTACTGGCTGGGCGAGTTGGTCCACGGCAATCTGGGTCAGTCCATCTTCCTCCAGCGACCTGTAACGCAGGCGCTGCTCGAGCGCGCCGAGCCCACTTTTTTCCTTACGCTCTTTTCGATCTTTATCGCGACACTGATTGGCGTTCCCTGCGGGATCATTGCCGCCGTGTGGCGCGGCAGGATTATCGATCAGTTCTTCTCGGGTTTCGCGATGCTCGGCGCGAGCATCCCGAGTTTCTGGTTCGGCCTGATTCTGATGCAGATCTTTGCGGTCGGCCTCGGTTGGTTTCCCGTAGCGGGCTACGGCGATCCTGGCGTGCCGCTGTCCGAGCGGCTGCATCATCTGGTGCTGCCGTCGATCGTGCTCGGCGTGGTCAACTCGGCGCTGATCCTGCGCTTCACGCGGGCGAGCATGCTCGACGTCCTCGGCGACGATCACATCCGTACCGCGCGCGCCAAAGGACTTTCCGAAGCCAGCGTCATCCTGCGCCACGCGCTGCGCAATGCGCTGATCCCGGTGATCACCGTGCTCGGCCTCACGTTTGCCCTGCTCATCGGCGGCGCGATCGTGACCGAAACGGTCTTCGGTTTGCCCGGTGTCGGCAACCTCGTCGTATCCGCCGTCCTGCGCCGGGACTATCCGGTGATCCAGGGCGCGCTCCTGGTCATCGCGGGACTCTACGTTCTCATCAATCTGGCGATCGACCTTCTGTATTTGGTCGTCGATCCGCGCGTGAAGTACTGATGCGATGAACACGGTCGCAACCGTTCCCATGACCCGCGCACCGTCACGCAGCCCGTCGGCGATCATCGTGCGCAAGCTCTTCCGGCGCAAGCTCGTGCTGGCCGGCGCGGCGATCCTGGTGGTCCTCACGCTTCTCGCACTCTTCGCACCGTGGGTGACGCCCTACGACCCGATGGCGATGAAGATCAGCGACCGTATCCAAAGCCCGCGGCTCGCGCATTGGTTCGGGACGGACGAGCTGGGCCGCGACGTTTTCTCCCGCGTGGTCTTCGGTGCGCGCTACTCGCTGATGATCGGCGCATTGGTGGTGCTGATCTCGGTGACGGGCGGCGTGCTGCTTGGCCTTGCCGCCGGCTTCTTCCGCCGGCTGGATGGGCCGATCATGCGGTTCGTCGACGCGATGATGTCGTTCCCGGACATTCTGCTGGCGATCGCGCTCGTCGCAGTGCTGGGCGCGTCGATGACCAATGTGATTCTCGCGCTGGCGATCGTTTACACGCCGCGCGTGGCGCGGGTCGTGCGGGCGTCGACGCTGGTCGTCCGCGAGCTCTTGTTCATCGAGGCGGCGCGCGCACTCGGCGTCTCGACGTGGCGGATTCTGTTCGTCCACATCCTGAATAACATCGCGTCGCCGATCCTGGTGCAGGCGACGTTCATCTTTGCCTACGCGGTGCTCGCCGAAGCGGGCCTGTCGTTCCTGGGCGTCGGAGTTCCGCCCGATCTGCCGACGTGGGGCACGATGATTGCAAGCGGCCAGCAATTCGCGCATCAGGCGATCTGGCTCGTCGTGTTTCCCGGCGTCGCCATAGTCCTATCCGCGCTGTCGCTGCAGATGGTGGGCGACGGCTTCCGCGACTTGCTCGATCCGAAGCTTCGAAAGGCGATGTGATCGTGCCGACCTCCGCGCAAGCGGTCGTCCCGCTGCTGCAGGTAAATCATCTGCGGACTCATTTTTTCACCGACGCCGGCGACGTCAAGGCCGTCGAGGATGTCTCCTTTGCGCTGAACGCGGAGGAGACACTTGCCGTCGTCGGCGAATCCGGCTCGGGCAAGTCGGTGACGAGCCTGTCGATCATGGGATTGATCCCGAATCCTCCGGGGCGAATTGTAGGGGGCGAGATTTTGTTCCGCACTCGCGAAGGGCCAGTCGTCGATCTGGCGAAACTTCCCCTCAAGGCGCTGCGGAAGCTCCGTGGTCGGGATATCGCGATGATCTTTCAGGAGCCGATGACGAGCCTGGACCCGGTGTTCACCATCGGCGATCAGATCGCAGAAACCGCGGCACTGCACCTTGGCCTGAATCGCACCGAGGCGATGAAGCGCGCGCTGGAAATGCTGGAGCTGGTGGAGATTCCGGCGGCGAGACAGCGCCTCGACGAATATCCGCATCAGTTGTCCGGCGGGATGCGGCAACGGGTGATGATCGCGCTGGCGCTCTCGTGCAATCCGTCGCTCCTTATCGCCGACGAGCCCACCACGGCGCTCGACGTCACGATCCAGGCGCAGATTCTCGCGCTGCTCGACAAGCTGCGACGTGAAATCGGCATGGGTGTCCTGTTCATCACCCACAACTTGAGCGTCGTCGCCGAAATCGCCGACCGCGTCGTCGTCATGTACGGCGGTCGCGTGGTCGAAGAGAGCGACGTCCACTCGTTGTTCAAGAGACCCCGGCATCCCTACACGCGTGGCCTTCTCGAATGCCTGCCTCGGCGTGCACTTGACGAGCCATCGGACGATGCATCCGCAATGGCCGCAACGAGAAGGCGATTGAATGCGATTCCCGGCCAGGTCGCGAGCCCGCTCGACCCCCTGCCCGGCTGCGCGTTCGCTCCGCGCTGCGCGCTGGTACTGCCTGAATGTTCCACCGCGATGCCACCCCTTGCGGAAGTCGCCGCCAGTCAGCGCTCGCGCTGCGTACGCTGGGGCATGCTTTGAGCGCGTCCTCGGACGGCCAACAACAAGCTGCGAGCGCGCCAATGCTCGCGGTCCGCGGCCTCAAGAAGTACTTCGGACACGGTGATCGCCCGGTGCGCGCTGTCGATGACGTCAGCTTCGAGATCGCGAAGGGCGAGGTGCTGGGCCTCGTCGGCGAATCGGGTTCCGGCAAGAGCACGATCGGACGCTCCGTGCTGAAGCTGATCGAGCCGACTGCCGGCGAAGTGTGGTTCGGGGGCTTCGATCTCGCGCGCTTGTCCGCCAGCGCCATGCGTCCCTACCGCCGTCGCCTGCAGATCATTTTTCAGGATCCCTACGCGAGCCTGAACCCCCGTCGGCGCATTGGCGATACGTTGGATGAAGCGATGGCCACGCACGGCCTCCACCCGGGAGCCGCGCGCGCGAAAAGAATCGCGGAGCTATT